>ERZ1370068.4939-contig-3987_pt1 | contig 52438 bp, 83 predicted proteins | sample MGYA00561227_ERZ1370068 | MGnify/ENA primary metagenome ERZ1370068 (study PRJEB38410, sample SAMEA6850437) | metagenome | study: Metagenomic assessment of the ecological functions of the soil: analysis of the soil microbiota associated with the... | reverse complement strand
GCCTGCGCTGATAAAGCCATCAGGGGTTTGCTTCACTGTTCCTGACCAGTCGGGCGATATCGATCGTCGAAAACAGTGCAGGGGCTGCGCCGTTCATCGACGACGAGCTGACCTGAATCCTGGCCGGCGGCGAAGATCGATGGCAAAGACGACCCGACCGAGTTCCAGCTCATGATCCGCAAGCCCGAGACAGTGGCGGATTGGGGCAATGATCGATGCGCCGCTCGATCACGCCGAGACTGCTATTGGCGCGAAAGTTCGGCGCTCTCGGACCCAGCCGCGCCGCAAGCGTGGGGGCCGACAGCCAGCTCGATGGCGCCCGCCGGTCCGGGCCATCGAGAAGGCTGGCCTGACCGTTCGGATCGAGTACACCGTGACGGATGAGGCGCGGAGCTTCCTCGAGGCTGAACGCTGGGGTGCAATCGCTCCAGCTCGCGCGAGGCCAGGAGCATGTTTATCCCGGAGAGTCGAGAGCGCCACCTGCTCGGCACGAAACTGGGCGAGAGCAAAGAAGGTCGTCAGTCAAGCCCGAGGAGGGTTATGGCCCCTGTCGATCCCACCCAGCCCACACAGAGAGGTCCCGAAAGAGGCGGCGCCGCCAGTGGGCTCAGGACGTCCCGGCGAAGCGGCCGCCGGCCGCACCCGACCGGGCCAGCAGCGGCCGGTCGCTGGCTGGCGAGAGTGGAAGGAAGGGACGTGTGGTCCTCGACCTGAACCATCCGCCGCCGGCAAAGACGCTTCGCTGTCGACGCCGGGTTGCTAAGCCGAGGCAGAATCCTCGCCGCCGCCCGGCCTCACAGTGCCGGCAGGCCTGGTCCGGCCGTAGGGCCGTGGCGGCTGGCCCTGCGGGTGACGCCGTGAGCGGGCGCGTTGTTATAAACACCACGAGCAGCTACGCCGCTCAGTGCGCTGGCTCATCTCTTATCGCGCCTCCAGAGGCGAGATTGCCTTAGTCTCCCCGGCATGCCGTAGCCAGTAGCGGCGTTTCGCCGCCATGAGGTGACCGTGGCACAGCCGATGCAGGCCCGAAAATTCCAGGAGGTGACTCGGCCGCGATCAGGGTCGGACGGAAACTCCTCGGGCTCGGACACACCGTCTCTCGCAATGGTCGCCACTCCAGCCATGCCGCGCTCGCGCAGACCCCAACTACCCCCGCACCGTAGCAAAGCCCCGCCGGCGGACGGGAGCGCCAGCCGGTCTGAAGTCGCCATGGTGGTGGAGTGCTGCTGGCTTTCTTTGTTGCGATCGGGACTCGCGGTGGTGGGCTCGACGACGCCAAGCGCAAGCGTGCAGCGGCAGGGCGTCGCGCCCAGGCGCCAGCAGTCTCCTCCGACGAACTGCTTCACCCGGAAGTCACACTCGATGCCTGTCAGTGGCGAGAGCGTACGCATGCCGCTCCGGCGCGCCTTCGCCCCTCAGCCGTCGAGCTGACGGGCACCGGTCCTGACTCCGGACGCACGCGGAGACCGCCTGCGCGTGGTCCAGCGTATGGCTCGCCGGCATCAACGGCGCAGCTTCGAGGATCAGATAGTCGTCGACCCGCAAAGGTTGTCAGGAAAGCGGCGGCATAGCGCTTCGTCACCAGTGCGTCAACCGAGTGGGCCGACGAGGGCTGGCTGATTTGCACCATCGGTGGCGCCACCCTGTATCGTTGGCTCACGCGGAGTGCCCGGCGCGGCTGCACGATGAGCGAAGCGATCGCCCCAGACAATCAAGCTTCGACGCGTTTCCACCGTGGAGCCTTCTGAAGGCGAAGCGGGCTACCTGCGGCTAGCACCTGAGATCGTATGCGAGTGGCGATCAGAATGCCTGGCGGTAGCCCCCAAAGACGGGGCGTCCGACGCGGCGCATGGCGCGGAGCCGCTTGGCAGAGAAACTCGGCGGTGATCAGCGCCGGCCATGGGGCCGTCGAGCAGGCGGCGCGCTCGTCACCATCCGGTCGGTCTAGAGTGAAGCCTCGTTCAGCAGTATAGAAGCGGTGGTCCCGTGAGCCTGCGCATTGTACAGCAGGCCGCTGCGCACAGCGCTCGACTCGATCTCCGGACGCCCGCGGCGACGTACTTTTCGAAGATCAGCTGCTCGAACCGCCGCAGCCAGCGCCTCCGTCCCGGATGGAGAGGGCGAGCTCGTCGTTCGTCTCGAAGGAGCGGTCGTCGAAGTTGCTCGAGCCGATGGCGCTCCAGCACGCCGTCGACGATCGCGACCTTCTGGTGCAGCAGTGTGCGGGAGTCGAACAGGCGCACCGCAGCGTAGCTTTGCCAGTTGCGGTGGCCGGCGTGCTGCAGCCATGGGTTGTCCGAACTGCGCTGGTGGAGCGATCAGGACCCCGCATCGTCCACTCTGCGGGCCACCGCCTCGCCGAAGGCGTCGATGGCGTCGGGTTCCGGATGAAATAGGGATTCTGGGATCCAGATGCGCCTGCGCGCCAGGCAGATCGCGGTGTGGTGGAGGATCTTCACTGCCGGAGCCGAGTTCTCGGGCTTGGCGAACACGGCGTGCATCAGGATGTCGCCCGTCGGCTCCAGCGCTGGGAAGACGTCGTCGCCCACGAAGAGCTCGCCCGTCTCGCCGGCCCAGTTCTCACTGAAGGCACTTTGCACGCTGTGCACGATGGGCCCATGCAAGTGCAGGCTGATGTCGGCGTTAGTGCTTTCCGTCCTCCGCATTGCCCAGCCACTCGTCCACGACGCAGTGGCCGCCCACGAAGGCCTCACGCCCGTCGATGACCACGAGCTTGCGGTGGTCGCGGTCGTTGAACACGCCGATGTTTCGGAATCTTCCGTTCGTGGAAGAACACCACCCGGCAGCCCGCGTCGCGCATCTGCCGCACGACACGCGTCGCCGGCGGATCTGGAGCCTTCGGCGTCCAGCAGTACCCGCACACTGCACTCCGCGCCGCGCCCGATCGATCAGGGCATCGGCGACACGGCGGCCCAGTGGTCCCTCCTTCCACAGGAAGGTCTCCGAAATGCACGGATTCGCGCGCCGCCTGGATGCGACCGATCAGCACATCGAAGAAGGCCCCGTTCTCGAGCACTTCCGCCGTGTTGCCGGCCGACCGCCGTGCCCAGCGGTCAAGCCGGCGAGCGTGGGTATCAACTCGATCGATGCGGCGAGTCGCACTCGATGTGCAGGTCGGGGTCCCGGTGACGGCGGATCGACCAGACGACCAGGCCCAGAGGATCACGAGGCTGAGGAGGACCCCGCCGAGGAACACTGCCATTGCGTGTTAGCGGCGCGAGATCGGGTCAGGGCGGTGTCCACTTGAGGAGCCGGACGCAGCGAGGCAGCCTCGCCGGCGCTATGATCGCCGGCGGCGCTGCCGGCTGGATGGAACTGAGAGGAAGACACCGGTCGTGGCCGGGAACATGCCCAGCGAGAGCTGAGGCGGTGTCGGCGCCCGAGCCGGTCGGCCTGGATGAGTGCCGCTGAAGGTCGGCGGCGAGGTCGAGGACGACGCGCAAGGTTTCCCGAGGTGATCACCGTCCAGCGGCCGTCGCCCGTCACGCCGGCCGTACTGACGCCGACGCGATTGACGACCTCGCTGACCGCGCAGCTTTGCCCGGAGCCCTTGGCCTGCACACAGTCTCGCAGCGCCGTCATCACTGAGCCCAGCAGCGCCTTGCCTTCGGCTAGCTTGGCGTCCTTGGTGCAACCTAGATACAGCGGAATCGCCGACTCGCCGCGAGAATGCCGACGATGAGGATCACGATCAGGAGCTCGACGAGGGTAAACCCCTTCGCGCCCCTTCCCGCGAAACGCCTTCAGTCATAGAGGTGAACATCTTCGTATCCTCCTACGATCAACTAGGTTTATGAGGTGCCCATCCGGAGACTCGCTCTTCCGCTGGAGCATAGCTCCATTTGTGTCCAGTTCAACCGTGGGAGCAGCCCATTTGTCAGAGCCGTTCCACCCCGTCAGCAGGAACACCCCTGAGGACGATGAGGATGATCGCGCCCGCGCACGCGCCAGCCTCAGCTGACGCCGGCCGCTCGACGTCAGGAGCGCCAGGAGCAGCACGAAGAGGGGCGCGGTGCCGATGAGCGGGTGACGACGCCCGACGTCGCCGAAGCCGAGCGCGACGATGAGGAGGAGGACCCCCCGTGTTCTCCGCAGCCCCGCCGCCGATCAGATAGAGCGCGCTCCTCCGGTCGCACCGAGGTCGCGCCAGGCGCCCGGTGGCGACGACGAAGGCCGTGGCCGCGATCATGGCCGCCGTCACGTTGATCGCGGCGTCGAAGATCGGCCCCGCGCGGCTCAGCCCCATCTTCCGCACGACCTGCACCAGGTCGAAGCAGGTGGCGGCGCTGAACGCGGTAGAGGAGATGTAGCGGCGCGAACCCGACGTATCTGCCGCTCAGTGAGAGGCAGCACGGTGCCGGCGACGATGACCAAGCGTGCCCCCGAGGATCGGACCCGTCACGCGCTCGCCCAGGATCGCGATGGCCATGATGGTCGCGATGAGGGTGGTCAGGTTCAAGATGGCGGCGGCGACGGGCGCGCCGACCTTCTCGATGGAGACGACGCGGAAGAGGCGGCCCATCGCGGTGCCCACCACGCCGGAGAACACACGAAATACGGCACCGCGCTCCAGTCCCACTCTGCCGCGCGGCACGAGGAGGAGCACCGCGCACCAGAGGCCGACCAGCCCGACGGCGACGTTGATCCAGAAGCCGGCGTAGAAGTTACGACCGCCGCAAACCTTGGCTGGATCAGGTGGGTCGCGATCGCGGAGAAGAACGCGCTGGTCAGGGCGAGCAGCTGGGGCGAGGAGCGCAAGCCGCAGGTTCAGATAGGCAGCGGATGCGTGTCACGGCAGTGGCCTGGCGTCCTCACCGGCAGGGCTCCGCGCTCGTTCGGGAAGGGAACGAGCTCCAGGTCATCTCCGGGCACCTTCGGGAACCGGCCTTCTTCCAGTCGCGCTTTGGCCTGCTCTGATGCGCGCCTTCGAGCTCGACACGAAGTTCCAGCAGATATGCCGTGGGCCATCGAGGCGCGCCCTCCGGATGCGGATGACCCGGCCGCGAATCGGCGCGGAGTGTCACGCTCGCCCCGGGGACGAAGACGAGCATGCGGCCGGCCTCGGTCCGCCTCGGTGCCGCAAGCAACCGCCCGTCGATCACGTAGAGGGCTCGCTCGTCGTGCTCGCCGGGGAGCGGCCAGCACAGTGCCGGAGCCATCACGGCATCGACGTAGTAAGAGCGGCGACAGCGTCTCGACCGGCGAGGTCGGTAGCCGAACCGCCGATGCCCCGCGCAGAACCCTGAGTCGGACGCCATCGTCGATCGCGCTCGGGCAAGCGCGCGCCGGGATAGTGGTGGAACGAGGGTTCCGCCTTACGTGAGGCCAGGGCAGCACCCAGATCTGAAGACCGCGCAGCCGCGACCCCGGCTGTCGTCGATCGGCCGCGGTGCGCTCCGAATGGACGATGCCGCGCCCCGCCGTCATCCAGTTGATGTCCCCGGGCGAATCGTCTGCTACGCGAGCTCAGGTTGTCCCGGTGGACGATCTCGCCTCGAACAGGTACGTCACCGTCGCCAGGCCGATGATGCGGATGCGGAGGCACGTCGAGCCCCGCGCCGGCCGCGAACGACGGCTGGCGTCATCTCGTCGAGGAACGTGAAGGGCCGACCATGCGGCGCGCGGCGGTGGGCAGGACACGCCGGACGGCGATGCCCCCCAGCTCGCGAGCCCGTGCGTCAATGATCGTCCGCGATCGCGGGTTCTGAGCCTGCGCTCGAGCAAAGCGGCTTCGACGCGGCGGGTCGGACGCTCATCGCGGGTCCGCAGAGGAAACCCGCCGGTCACGCATAGGCGAGCGTATCCAGTCGCATCTCCCGATCCTGGCCCCAGGAAGCCGCGCGAGTCAATGCGGGCGAGCCGGCTCGTCAGTTCCGGTTTGACTTGTCCTGAGCGCTCATGACAGGATCGGCACAATAGGCCACGGGTTTCGTCCGGCGGTGACACGGACACCCAAGCCTCCCGGGTCGGAAAGCAGGCCGGATGTTCCTCACGCGCACGTGTCAGCGCAACGGTCCGGCCACCTCGGCCCGGTGCGACTCCTGGCCGCACGATAGTTCTTGACAAGCGAGCGGCCGGGGAGCTAAACGAGGTTACTTTCGATCCGTTCGACAGCATGCACCGATGGAGCACCGCCGCCCCAGGGAGGGCTCGCCCATGAGTGATCCACGCCCGGTTCCGACCGAATCCACCAGCGTCAGCCGCCGCCGCTTCATCGAGATCGGCGGTGCCGGCGTCGCGGCAGGCTCGCTGCTGACGATGCTCGACGCCCGCCAGGCTCCCGCTCAGATCAAGGGGACCAATCTACGGATGCTCTTGTGGAGCCACTACGTGCCGGCCTACGACGTGTGGTTCGACAAGTTCACCAAGGAGTGGGGCGACAAGACCGGCGTCAAGGTGCGGGTGGACCACATGCCCCACCTCGAGCTGCCCGCCCGGTACGCCGCCGAGTTCGCGGCCGGGTCCGGGCACGACCTCATCTACTTCGTCGGCCAGATCCTCACCGGCGCAGTACTATCGCAACCTCGTGGACCTCTCGGACATCGCCGACAGGCCTCGGCAAGAAGTACGGCGGCTGGCTCGACACCTCGAAGAGCGCCGCGCAGGTCAACGGCGCTCTGGTACGCGCATCCCCGACTTCTTCATCTCGATCCCCGTCCTGTGGCGCAAGGACCTCTTCGCCTCGGTCGGGATGAGCGAGCCCGAAGACCTGGGACGACCTCCGGAAGGCCGCGCGGCGCAGCTCAAGGCCAAGGGCCATCCGACGGGCATGCAGTTCTCGCACTGCAACGACGCCAACCACAACTGGCGCGCCCTGATGTACTGCTTCGGCGTCAAGGAGACTGATCCCAGCGGGCAGAACATCCATGATCGACTCCAAGGAGATGCGCGAGTCGCTGCAGCTTCGGCAAGGCGCTGTACGACGAGGGCATGACGCCGGAGGTGTTCTCGTGGGACGACGCCTCCGACAACCGCTTCCTCGCCTCGGGCGTGGCCAGCTGGATCCACGACGCGATCTCCGCCTTCCACTCGACCCGCATACACCAATCCCGAGGTCTTCGAGCAGACCTTCGTGGTGCCGGAGGTCGCGGGGCCGGGCGGCTCGGTGGAATCGTCGGCGACGCCCAACGTGTGGGCGATCTGGAAGTTCTCGAAGAACATCCCGGCCGCCAAGGAGTTCATCCAGTACATCTCCGACAACCAGAAAGACGGCGATGGATGGCGGAGCCTCGGCTACAACATGCCGTTCCTGAAAGACCAGTACAAGAAGCCGATGCCGGTACCTCGGGAAGCGACGCCAAGCTGGCGGCGCTGCAGGATCAGGAGAAGCTCACCGCGTTCCTGGGGTTCCCGGGGCCGATGACACCGCCCGCCCAGGAGGTCGTGACGACCTTCATCATCCCCGACATGTTCACGAAGGTCGCGCGCGGCGCGTCGATCGATGACACGATGAAGTGGGGCGTCGGCGAGATCCGGCGCATCTACGCCAAAGCACAAGGCGCTCTTGAGCGAATGACCCAGGTCTCCCTGGGCGGGCCGCCACCGCCCGGGTCGCTTCGGTGCCAGCCGGCGCGCGCGCGTGGGGGTGCGTGGTGGCGGACGCCCCACCGCCCGCCGCTACCTCTTCGGATACGTGCTGCTGGCGCCCGCCGTGCTGTACGTGGCGTTGCTGGTCGGAGTGCCGTTCCTCTTCTCGCTCTATCTGGCGATGAGCGACGCCTCGCGTCGGCGCCCCGGTGGCGCGGTTCATCGGCCTGGAGAACTTTCGCGTCGGCCCTGGAGAACGCCGTGTTCTACACGGCGGTGCGCAACACTCCTGGTGTTCACCGATCGGCGCCGGCATCCTCAAGGGGCTGCTGGGCACCACGCTCGCCTTTCTTCTCCTGCAGCCGTTCAAGGGCCGCAAGGTCGTCCGCGCGCTGATCGTCATCCCGTTCACCCTGCCGATCGCGGTCAGCGTGCTGGGGTGGAAGTGGATGTTCGATTCACAGTTCAGCGTCATCAACTGGGCGCTGAGTCGGCTGTCGCCTGATCGGCAGCCTACGGCTCGCCCGAGCTGGCCCGGTCTGGCTCGGGCAGCCCGCGCTGGCGCTGTTCTCGGTGATGTTCGTGAACGTCTGGCGCGGCTTCCCGTTCAGCGCCATCGTGCTGCTGGCCGGACTCACCTCGGTGCCGCCCGAGATCCTCGACGCCGCCAAGGTGGACGGCGCCACCTTCCTGCAGCGCTTCCGGAAGGTGATCGTGCCGATGATCGCGCCCATCCTGTTCATCGGCACCGCCTTCGACACCGTGTTCACCCTGTCGGACCTCGTCGATCGTGTACCTCTCTGACCAATGGCGGGCCGGATGGCGCCGACGGATCCTCCCGACGCTGGCCTACAACACCGGGATTCGCGGCGGCGCGCGTGGGGCGGGGCGCCGCCATCTCGCTCTTCCTCGTTCCCGCTGCTGCTGCCCGGCCATGATCTTCGCTGCTGCGGACGCTCGCGGCGGAGGCAATACTGATGGCCACCGCCGTCGTCGCGCCGCGCAGCCACACGGGCCAAGGAAGTCTGCGCCGGCACACCCTGATCTACCTGGGGCTGGCGCCCTTCCTCGTGCTCTGCGGTCTTTCCGATCCTCTGGATGGCGATCACCGCCATCAAGCAGGACCCGACCTCTACCTCGATCGACGCCATCCCGTTCTGGTTCCAGCCATGCCGCCGACCGTGGAAGAACTTCGACTTCCTGTTCCATCAGTACGTCCTACGGGGACTGGATCGTCAACACCATGGTCGATCTCGTTCTGGGTGTCGGTCGATCACGCTGCTGACCGCCGATGCCGGCGGGCTATGCGCTGGCCCGGCCTCGCGGCTGCCGTTCGCCGAGAACCTCGGGATCGGCATCTTCCATGACCTACCTGGTGCCCGCCGATCATCCTGTTCATTCCGCTGGCGCGGGTGGTCAGCACGCTCGACTCTGCAGGACAGCTGGTGGTCGCTCGTGGTCGTCTATCCGACCTTCACCATCCCGTTCTGTACCTGGCTCCTCATGGGATTCTTCAAGACCGTGCCGTTCGAGATCGAGGAGGCGGCCATGGTGGACGGCTGCGGCCAGCTCGGCGCGCTGCTCCGCGTCGTCTTGCCGGTGAGCTGGCCGGGACTCATCACGGCGACGATCTTCTCGCTTCACTCTGTCGATGCAGGACTTCCTGTACTCGCTGGCCTTCGTGTCGATCTCCGATCAGAAGCCGGTGCCGCTGGGCGTGGCGACCGAGCTGATCCGCGGCGACATCTATTTCTGGGGATCGCTCGATGGCGGGCGCGCTGCTCGTCGGCGTCCCGGTGGCGATCGTCTACAACCTGTTCCTCGACAAGTTCATCAACGGGATCACCGGAGCGGCAATCAAATGATGGCGGTGAACGAGCAGTCCACTCGAGGAGGTGCGTCCATGAAGCGGAGCGGCTTGGCGGCGGTCATCACCTGCTTCACGTTGATCGGGCTCAGCACGCCGGCTCTGGCCGCAGGCGCCGGCATGCCGGCACCCCAGGCCAAGGGCGTGAAAGCGGGCACTCTCGTCACGTCCCTCGGGGGCTTCAGGGAGACCGTGAGCATCCCAGTGGTGCTGAGCGGCCAGACGATCGAGATCGAGCCCGGCGGACGGCAGACCGGTCGGCAGCGGCACCTGGTGCCGACGTTCATCTACGTGCTCGACGGCACCCTCGTGACCAACAGCGAGGGCGGCCGGGTGGGCGTCGCCGGCGCGCAGTATCACGCGGCCGGACAGTCGTCACTCCTGATCCGGCGGGCGTGTGGCACAACCACTCCAACCCCGGGCCGACGCCGGTGAAGTATCTGCTGCTGTTCCTCAGCACGCCGGGCGGGGACCTCACCCAGAAGGCCGCCGACGAGTGATCGCCGCGGGCTCCGGCGCGCGAAGCGTCGGCGGCCCGAGGCACGGATGACTGACGATGCGGGCAGTGAGCGTGAGGGGCGGTGGCGCGATCCTCGCCGCCGCCCTCCTGATCTCGACGGCGCTCGGGCGCGAGGCCTCGCTCCCGGATGGGGCTCGAGGTCGTGGTGACCGGCGTGCCTCGCCCGGTGCAGCTTGCGATCGACCGGCGCACGCTGCTGATCGTGCTCAGCCCAGGAGCCCGCGGGATTCCGCGGGCGAGATCCACCGCGTCGAGCTCGACGGGGTCTTTCCGAGTCGACGATCTTCGCGCCGTCCACGGGTGCGAATCCCATTCGTCGACGCGCGGCTGGCCACGCTCGGCAGCATGGCGCTCGAACCCACCAGCCGCGACCTGTTTCTGGGCGAGGAGAACGGCACCGCGTCTACCGCCTGGACGCCGACGAGCGCGCCTGAGCCTGTACGTCGACGGCCTGCGCCGGTCTGCCCGGCGGCAGCGCGCTGGCATTCGACGGCGCCGGGCGCCTCGTGGCTACTGGATCATGCCGATCCGTTCATCTCGCCGGGCGAGGAGCGCCCGCCGCAGGGACTCGAGCACTTTCGCGATGAGGACTACCGCGGTCCGCTCGTGTTCCGGCTCTCCTCGATCCGACGATCCCGCTTCCACGCCGCGTCGATCGGATGCCGCCGTTGTTCCCGCGGGCGTGGGGCGGGCGCAGCGGTGGCGCCATGCGCTGCCCCGGCTCGTGGCGGTGGCGCCGATCGGCGGCGAGCTGGCGGTGGTCGGCTCCGGAGGCACGCTGTATCGCGTCGCCCGCCGACAGCCGGCTCGTCCCCGTCGGTGACGCTGCCGTCCGGCCAGCATCTGCGCATCAATATGCTGGCGGCCCCGGACGGCGGCGTCTTCGTGAGCGGGGGATTCTCGGTGGGCGTGATCTTCCACATCTCCCCCGATGGGGCCCTCACGCGTCTGGCCGGGCCCTGGCCGATCCACAGGGCCTCGCCCTGGGCCCGGACGGCTATCTCTACGTCGCGGAGTCGTCCCTGCACCGCATCGTGCGCTTTCCATCGCCGGCGCGATGAGGAAGCGACATCGGCAACGCGCTGCTACGCCCCCTCCACCATCGCCGCCGTGATGCCGCGGACGTAGCTGCGCGCGAAGAGCGCGCACAGGATCACAATCGGGATCGACGCCAGGTTCACGCCGGCCACCGCCACCAGCTCCTCCAGGCTCACATCCATCACGCCTGAGGCCCGCCGCGACCGTCTGCCGGTCGCGGTCGAGCAGGAAGATCGAGGCGAGCATGAAGTCGTTCGCCGCGGTCCCCAGCGTGAAAGAGGCCGGCCGCGACGAGCACGTTGCGGCTCATCGGCAGCACGATGCGCAAGAATCGCCCGTGGTGGCGTGGCGCCCTCCACCAGCGCGGACTCCTCGATCTCCCGCGGCAAGTGGCGGTAGTACGCCGACAAGATCCAGACCACAGAAGGGTAGGGCCATGGTCGTGTAGATGAGGACGAGAGCGCCGTGGCTGTCGTCCAGGCCGAGGCGGATGATGACCTGATAGATCGGGATGAACAGGATCGTGTGCGGCACGACGTAGGTCGCCAGCAGCGCGCGTCGCCACCACACCCCAGCCCGGCGGCCGTAGCCGTCCCAGCGCGTAGGCGGCGGGAACCCGGCAAGCAGCGTCAGCGACACCGTGGCCGCCAGCACGATCGTCGGAGTTGAGCACCCAGATGGCGAAGGGGCACGCGGGGGACGATCACGTAGCCGCGCACCGGCGCGTCGTCGCCCTCGAACAAGTCGGTGTAGTTCTCGAAGCGTCGGGTCGGCCACGTAGAAGCGGATTGCCGAACACGTCCTCCCTCCGGCGTCTTCAGCGACTGCACGGTGATGTAGTACACGGGGAAGAGGCCGTAGAGCGCGGCCAGGAGGAGGAGCAGCTCGTACGCACGCGCGCCGGCGCCTCATGCCGCGCGGTCCTCTTCTTCGCGCCGGTCGAACCAGTGGAAGAGCAGGAGTATGGCCAGCACGAGCAGCGGCACCAGCGACAGTGAGCGCGCCGCGCCCTCCGCGAACTGGCCCGCCTTGATCCCGAGCCAGTACGCCTGCGTGCCCAGCACGGGAAAGACGATGCGGCCACCCGTGAGCATCCAGACGTTGGCGAGGTCGGCGAAGGCGGTGGTGAACGACAGGAAGACGGCGAGCGCCATGTAGGGGCGGAGCAGCGGCAGCGTGACGGCGTGGAGCCGCTGCCACGCCGAGCGCGTCTCGAGCTGCGCGTACTGAACAGCTCGGTCGGGATCGCGTTGATCCCGGCGAGCAGGAAGATCGCGGTGAACGACGAGCCCCGCCAGATATTGAAGAGCGCGACGGACGTGAAGGCCCAGGCGCCGGTGCCGAGCACGCCGTCCACCGCGTACTTGATCCCTCCCATGAACGTACTGTAGGAGGTCAGCGATCGGCGGGTTGAGCATCCAGTACCAGCCGATGACGCTGACGCCCCCGGGGTAGGCCCACGGCAGGAAGACGGCCAGGAAGACGAGCGAGCGGCGGCCGCGGCCGAGCCGGGCCAGGAGTAGGGCCAGCGCGACGCCGAGGACGAGCTTGGCCGCGGTCGTGACCGCGAAATAGAGGACGGTCGTGAGGAGCGCGGACCAGAAGTCGACGTCTTGCGCGAGCCGGGCGTAGTTGGCGAGGCCGACGAACGCCGCCGCGCCCGTCGAGTGGCTCGAGAAGTCGGTCAGGCTGACCCAGACCTCCCACGCCACCGGGTAGGCAAGCGACGCCCAGCACCAGCAGGAGGCTGGGCGCCATCAGCGCGTAGGCCGCCGCGATTTCCCGACGACGCCGTGTGCCGGGATCACGCGACGCCGGCTAAATCGACTGCTGCTTCTTGGTGTCGAAGAAGGTGCAAGCGCCCCTCAAGTCGCATGAGGGGGGCCGTCTGGCGTCCCGCCGGTCCGCACCCAACCCCGCGTACACCGTCAAACACGTAGCATCGCGTCGCCCCGCGTGTCAATGCTGGTAGCCGACTGACCGGACGGCGACCGACTGGCTCACCGGGCCGCGTCGATGGCGGACGTAGACGTCTCCGCGCCGCCGCCATCAAGTGGTACAAAAGAGCTTGCTACCAAGAACGCCCCCAGGGAAGGAGACGCACATGTCCACATCGGCCACACCCGAACCCGTCATCCGTCAGATCGTCGAAGCCATGAGGACGCTGGCCGGCCCACATCCCGGCTTCCGTCCCGTCCACGCCAAGGGCCTCGTCTGTTCGGGAACGTTTCGCGCTTCGGCGGATGCTCCCCGCGTCACGCGGGCGCCGCATTTCACAGGTCAATCGGTGCCGACCATCGTCCGGTTCGCCAATGCCAACGGGAACCCCGACGTGCACGATGGTGTCCCCAACGTGCGCTCGATGGCGGTCAAGTTTCAGCTCTCCGACGGCAAGAGCGCCGACATCCTCGCCAACTCCGTCGAAGGGTTCATCGCGCGGACGCCCGAGGAGCTGCTCGAGTTCCTTCGGGCGCAGCTCCCCGAGCCGGCCAGCGGCCGGCCCGACCCCGATGCGGTTCCGCGCTTTCTCGCCGCCCATCCCGCCGGACGCGCCTTCGTCGAGCGCCTGATGAAGAAGCCGGTGCCGGCCAGCTATGCGCAGGCGATCTACCATGCCGAGCACGCCTTCCGCTTCACCGCCGCGGATGGCACGAGCCGATTCGGCCGCTATCGCTTTGTAGCCGCAGGCAGGCGAGGCCTTTCTCTCCCCTGACGATGCCGGCAAGCGAAGCCCGAGCTTCCTGCGCGAGGAGCTGGAAGGCCGGCTGCGGACCGGCCCGGTGGCGTTCCGGCTGCTCCTGCAATTGGCCGAGGCAGGCGACCCGACGGACGACGTCACCGCCCTGTGGCCTGAGGGTCGGCCCGTGGTCGAGCTGGGGCGTCTGGAAGTCACCGGCATCTCCCCGACGAGCGCGGCCGACGAGCGGCGCCTGATCTTCGACCCCACCAACAGGACGGACGGCATCGATCTCTCGGCCGATCCGATCCTGCTGGCCCGGTCGGCCGCCTATGCCATTTCCTACGATCAACGCGCCAAAGGCGCCTCTAGCTCTTGAATCACTACCGATGATGCCTGGAGAACCCCCGGCACCGATCCTGCATCGCAACAGTGGAGGAGCAGAGGAGGAGCTGGATGCCGGCTCCGATCAGGAGGGGAAATGAACCCAGCTGACAGCTTGCCGTTTCTCGAGCATTACGGCGTCGTGCTCCTGCCGGCCTTGACCATCGCCGAGCAGATCGGCATTCCGCTGCCCGCGGTGCCGGCTCTCCTCGCGGTCGGGGCGTCTGGCCGCGCACGGCCGCATCAGCATCCCGCTCGTGCTCGGGGCGATCGCCGTCGCGGCCCTGACCATCGACTTTGCCTGGTATGAGCTCGGCCGTCGGCGCGGGGCCAGGGTGCTGGCGAGACTCTGCCAGGTTGTCCCTCGAGCCGGACTCGTGCCTGCGCCGGGCCGAGGGCATCTTCGCCCGCCACGGCGCACGGAGCATGCTCGCCGCGAAGTTCGTCCCCGGCCTGACCACGGTCATGCCACCGCTCGCCGGCGTGTTCGCGGTCTCGCGAGTGCGTTTCGCGCTCTACGACCTCGCGGGCGTGCTGCTCTGGGCGGGCACGTGGATGGGGCTGGGATACTTACTTCAGCGACGCCATCGACCTGATCACCGCCCGAGCCACCGAGCTCGGGCGCATGCTCGGCTCTCGTCATCGTGGCCGCGCTCGCCGGGTACATCCTGGTCAAGTACGCGCGCCGCCACCTGTTCCTGCGGAAGCTTCGGACGGCCAGCGTCTCGCCCGAGGCGCTCAAGCGGCGGCTCGACGCCGGAGAAGACGTCACGATCATCGATCTCCGGACCCCGCTCGACATCACGGCCACACCTTACGCCATCCCGGGAGCCGCTGGCTGGCCGCCGACGCCATCGACGAGCAGGAGGCCGAGTTCCTCCGATCTCGGGAGGTCGTGGCCTACTGCGCCTCGCCCAACGACGCGACGGGCGTCGAGGTGGCGCTTCAGCTGAAACGCAGGGGATCACTCGGGTCCGTCCGCTCGAGGGCGGACTTGCCGCGTGGATGGCCCTGAAGTTTCCCGTTCGAAGGGTTCGCGTTCCAGTCGTGGCCGCGGACGGACGCTCGCGCAGCGTACACTCCTCCGCCGCGTAGCCTGTTGGAGCCTTACCGCTCCTCGGCCTGCGACTGGTGCTGCAATTGGGGTAGCTAGCTTGTAGCGCGGGTTGCGACGGACGGTCAATCGGCGTCCCGTGCTACCTTCCTCGCGTGAAGCGCCGAGCATTCCTGAAGGGTGCGGGAGTGGTGTTGGTCCTGGCCGCCGGCGGATTGGTGTGGCGTGCTCACGATCAGGGTCTGGTCTGGCCGGCGCGGGCCCGGCCTACGAGCCGTGGACCCGCTGGCGGAGCGACGCGAGCGAGGGGCCGCTGGGCTGGTGCGGGCCGGCATCCTGGCCGCCAGCCCCCACAATACGCAGCCGTGGCGGTTCCGGGTGAGCCCCACGCGCGTCGAGCTGTATGCCGACCCCGCCCGTAGCCTCGGCGCCTTCGACCCCTACCTACGCGAGATGCATATTGGTCTCGGCTGCGCGGTGGAGAACATGACGCGGCCGCCCACGCCTCCGGCTACGAAGTCGCGGTCACCATGAGCGCGGGCCCGCTCACGGCGCTGGCTGTGTCGTCCCGCCCCGCGCTGGTCGCGACGCTCGAACTCGCCCGCGCGGCCGCGGTCTGACGCGCTCGTCGACGCCATCCCTCGGCGGCACACCGATCGCGGCGCCTACGAGGCCGCGCGCCCGGTGCCGGCGGAGATGCTCCAGGCGATGGAGGCGGCCTTCCAGGACGACACCGACCTGCGCCTCTTCCTGTTCTCGGCGGCGGCCGAGCGCAAGCAGTTCGGCGACGTGGTAATCGGCGCCACCGAGGCGATCATCGCGGACCCCGGGATGGTGGCGGCCAGTGATCGGTGGTTCCGGCATCGCTGGTCGGACGTGCAGGGGCGGCGGACGGGCTGACCCTGGACGCGGCCGCCCTCGGCCCGTTCGTCACCGCGATGGCCAAGCTGCTGCCGCCCTCCGCCGGAACGAGCCACCGCTACTGGCTTCGACGCCACCCGCGACGTCCAGGTCCCCACGAGCCCGCTCTTCGGCCTGATCGCGGTGCGCGATCTCTACGATCGCCCCCAGGCCCTGCGGGCGGGGCAGTGGCAGCGCCTGCATCTCATGGCGGCCGCGCGCGGCCTTGCGATGCAGCCGATCAATCAGCCGGTCGAGATGGTGGACCGCGAGCACGAGCAGGGGAAGGCGCCGCGCGCGGCCGACGCGATGGCCGCGCTGACCGGAGACCCGGCGTGGAAGCCCACCTTCGCGTTCCGCGTGGGTTTCCCACGCGGCCGGCCGCCTCGAGCCCGCGGCGGCCGGTGGACGCCGTCGTGCTCGGCTGACCCCGCCCCTCTCGGGCTACTCGGCGTCGATCACGGCGCACGGAGGTGTTCTCTGGAGGCACTCCAAGAGTTCGTCGACAACTTTACGTACCTCGGCATCTTCGCCGTGCTCCTGCTCGGGAGCCTGGGAGTGCCAATCCCAGAGGAAATGCCGATCATCGCGGGCGCCGTGTTGAGCCACGAGGGTATCGTCCGGTGGTGGCTTGCGCTACCCGTCTGCCTGCTGGGGGTGCTATCCGGCGATGTGGTGCTCTACTGGGTCGGCCGGCACTGGGGTGAGCAGGTCCTCAACTGGCGACTGGTCCGGCTGGTACTGCCGCCCGCGCGGGAGCAGTGGCTGAAGGCAGCGTATCGACGGCATGCGCTGAAGACCGTCGTCGCGGCGCGTCACGTTATGGGACTCCGCGCCGCCGCGTTTCTGACCGCGGGCAGTGCGCGCGTGCCGTTCTGGAAGTTCGTGGTGGCGGACGCGGGCGCCGCCTTATTCGGCGTCCCATTGATGTTCGGGTTGGCTTACTTCTTCACGGATCAGATCAAAGCCATCATGGCCGATGTGCACCGGGCAGAACGCTGGCTCGGTCTCGCCGGCCTCCTGGCGCTTGCGGCGATGTTGGTCGTCGGCGTGAGGCGATGGCGTCGTCGCGTCGGGAAGAAGCGTCTGGACTAGGAATCCCACGGCGGTCGTCGCGCGTTCCTAGCGGAACGTGAACCCGACATAGCCGCCGGCGGCGACCTCGCCGTCGCATTTCCTCGCGGTACTCGGGCGCCGCCGGCATAGACCATGAAGGTGCGCTTCTGCTTCCCGGCACGTTGGAGTTGATGCCCATCATCCAGGAATCGACCTGCGTGAACAGCATCCGCCGCCCGGTGTCGTGCACGTGCTCGGTCCAGCCGCGCTCCGCCTCGGCGGTGGCCTCGACGCGGGCGTAGCCCTTCTCGCGCATGTGCCCGATGAGCGCGGTCACCCAGTCGACGTTCTGCTCGATGCAGCGCGGGATGTTGCAGAACGTCGCCGCGTTGTGCGGGCCCGACCAGCGTGAACAGATTGGGGAAGCCTTCGATCTGCAGGCCGAGATAAGTGCGCGGCCCGTCCGACCACTTGTCCTGCAGCCGCCGGCCGTCCCGGCCGCGGACGTCGATGCGGTCGAACGCCCCGGTGATCGCGTCGAAGCCGGTGGCGTAGATGATCATGTCGAACTCGTACTCGGCGTCGGCGGTCTTGATGCCGGCCGGCGTGATCCGCTCGATCGGCGTCTCGCGCAGATCGACGAGGCGCACGTTCGCCTGGTTGAAGACCTCGTAGTAGCCGCTCTCCAGCGGCACGCGCCGGGTACCGAAACCGTGGTTCGTCGGGATCAGCTTCGCCGCGACCTTCGGGTCCTGGACCCGCTCGCGGATCTTGCGGCGCATGAACTCGGTGATGGTGGCGTTGGCGTCCTTGTCGATCAGCACGTCCCGGAAGTTGCCCATCCAGATGCCGAAGCCGGGCTCGCCGTAGAGCTTCTCGTAGAACGCCTCGCGCACCTCCGGGCTCACCTCGAGGGCGTTGCGGCGGGTCGGCCTGGTGGATGAAGCACCCGAACGAATCCCGGCAGACCGCGAAGATCTCCCGGTAGGTCGCCTTGATGCGGGCCTGCGTGGCCGCGTCGATCGCGCTGTTGTGCAGCGGCGCGCACCAGTTCGGCGTGCGCTGGAACACGGTGAGGTGGCCGACGGTCTTGGCGATCTCGGTGATCGCCTGACGCCGGTCGCGCCGGTGCCGATCACCGCGACGCGCTTGCCGGCGAAGCTCACCGGCCGATGCGGCCACGTGCCGGTATGGTAGCGACTCGCCGCGGAAGCTTTCGACGCCCGGGATGGTCGGCATGGTCGGCGCCGACAGCGGCCCGATCGCGGTGATCGAGGAAGCGCGCCTGCGCCCGCCGGCCGTCCTCGCTCTCGATCTCCCACTGGGTCGCGGATTCGTCATAGGCGACGGCCTTGATCCGGCGGTTGAACTCGATGTCGCGGCGGAGGTCGAGCTTGTCGGCGACGAAGTTGCAGTAGCGCAGGGTCTCCGGCTGCGCCGCGAAGTGCTCGCTCCACTCCCACTCGCGCAGCAGCTCGTCGGAGAAGGAGTAGCCGTAGGTCCAGCCTCGGAATCGAAACGGGCCCCGGGGTAGCGGTTCCAGTACCAGGTCCCGCCGACGCCGTCGCCGGCCTCGAATACCCGGGCGCTCAGGCCGAGCCCGCGCAGCCGATGGAGCTGGTACAGGCCGGAGAGCCCGGCGCCGATGATGATGACGTCGTAGGGTCCCCCGCCCGCGGCGGTGGTCGCTGGGGCCCTGGTTGTGGATGGGACATCGCGGTGCCCGGCATGGCGCGCCTCCCGTTCATTGATAGCACATCACCTGGACGCCCCGTGCTCGCCCAAGGCCGGGTGGCATTCCCGCTACCCCGCGCGGCCAAAGGCGTAAACTCGGGGTGTACGCTTGCCTATCGGTCGAAGGCGGGCTAGGAGAAGACGTATGAAAAGATTGGCGGCGGTGCTCCTCGCGCGTGCTGATCCTGCTTTCGGGGAGTGGTATGTCCAGTCTCGCTTGGGCCGGCGGCGGGGGCGGCTGGAGCGGTGGAGGAAGTGGCGGACGTGGCGGCGGCGGTAGCTGGCAGGGCGGGGGAAGTGGCGGCGGCAACTGGCACGGTAGCGGTGCATGGCGTGGTGGCAGCGGCTGGCACGGTGGAGGTGGCTGGCACGGTGGCTGGCGTGGCGGCTGCTGCTGGGGCGGCTGGTGGTGGCCTGGCGCGGTCGTCGGTGGCTTGGCCGTTGGGGCCGCCGTGGCTGCCACATATCCTTCATCCTTACTACGCTGGCTACCCGTACTCACGGTGGTTACCCGTACTACGGTGGATGCCTACCCGTACTATGCGGCGCCTCCGGCGACGGCCTACCAGCAGCGGCCTGCCTACGCGACACCGTCAGAGCCCCCTCGTCCAGCGTGAAGTGGTCTCACCCGCACGGGAAGTACGTGCTCCCACGGCGACGGCGTGACGCGAGGCCTGGCAGTGGGTCTGGGTGCAGGGCGCCAACCCCCGCCTGCGGCGCTCGCTTTGAGTGTGACCTGTTCTCGCCGCGGCCGGCGGCCTGAGGCTCACACCATCAACAGGCCCCGGCGCATCCCGATGGCTACCGCCTCGGTGCGGCTCCGCGCGCTCAGCTTGTCGAGAATCGCGGCGATGTGGAACTTCACGGTGTGGGTCGAGATGCCGAGGCTCTTGCCGATGGCGCGGTTGCCCATCCCTCGGCCATCATGCCGAGGATCTCGAGCTTCGCGCGGCGTGAGCGGGCGGACTGGCCCTCCGGTAGATGGCGGTGGAGCGGCTTGTCGACGGAGGCCGGTGACGCAGACGGATGCAGGACGACGAGACCCGCCGCCAGCGCCTCGATGCCGGCGGCGATCTCCTGAGCGGAGGCGTCCCGGGGCAGGATCGCGCGCACGCCGGCCCGCAGTAGCCGGGCGAAGGCCGCCGGGGCGACGCCGCCGCCCAGGAGCATGATGGGAGGCAGCCGGGCGGTCCGAGACAGCGCTCGCAGGTAGGTCCTACGGGCCGCGTCCCGGATCGATCAGCACCACGTCGGCGGAGACTGCCGCCCCTACCGGGTCGCCGGCCTGGTCGGCCGTTGGGGACGGAGGTCGGCCAGCCGCAATCCCGGTCGGGCGGCGACCAACGCCTCCAGCCGGGCCCGCGCCGTCGAGGTCGACGCGAGCACCGCGACGGCGATCACTGCGGGGGCGCACCGCATCACAAAGGTCTCGACCACGCGGCTCGGCACGGCCAGGGCCAACCGGCCCAGGATCATCGTGTTGACGCCGACCACCCGTCCCCCGCATCGGCCATGGGGCCGCCGGAATTACCGGGGCGAACCGGAGATCGGCCTGGACCCAGCGGGGTCCCGCGTGGCGGCCAAGGGCGGGCGCGGCGTGCACGACTCCGGTGACTACGGCCCCGATCAAGCCGGAACGGATGGCCGACCGCCAGGACCAAGCTCGCCCGCGCGGAGGCGATCCGAATCGCCGATCAGGGCCGCCGGAAGGTCGCGTGCCTCCACTCTCAGCAGAGCGAGATCCAGCGTCTGGTCCCACGCGACGAGCGTGGCTGGCAGGCGCCGCCGATCCGCCAGGATCACGTGCGCGGCTGGCCGCGCGTGTTTGGCATCGGCCACGACGTGAGCGCTCGTCGCGATGAGCCCGTCGGCACGCCAGATGACACCGGATCCTCTCGCCCGCCCCATGGATCGCATTTCCACCGTGTTCTCCCGAAGCCGGCCGACGACATCGGCGAGGTCGCTCGCCAGCGGATGCGGCCGCTCGCCCACCTCCATCCTATCGCCTCCGTGACGGGCGCTCGGCCAGGGTCACCGCCACCTGGAGAGGGGCGCCCGCGCGGATCAGCGAGACCGTGACCGCGGTGCCCACTTTTCGCCCGGCGACGGCGGCCTGCACGTCACCGGGATCGTGCAGTGGCGTGCCTTCGAGGGCCACGAGCACGTCTCCGAGCATCAGGCCGGCACGCGCCGCGGGGCTATCCGTCTCGATGCTCACGACGATGACACCGCGCGCGCCCGAGTCGGGCGCCAGCCGTTTCAACGCCTCCGGAAGGGCTACCGACTGGAGGCCGATCCCGAGATAGCCGCGGCTGACGCGGCCGGTGGCCAGCAGCTCGTCCACGACGCGTGTCACCGTCGAGGTCGGCACCGCGAGTTCGAGCTGTCGTGACAGGCCGGAGGTCACCAGACCGGCGACCTTGCCGGAGGCGTCCACGAGGCCCGCCCGAGAAACCGGGATAGAGCACCAGGTCCACGCGAAGAAGCGGTCCACCTCTCCCGCGAGGTGCGCCACGCGCCGCCGACGGCGCTCACCACGCCCAGCTGACGCGTGGTCCATACCCGACGGCGAGGACCAGATTGCCCGCCTTCAGCTCGGCGCTGTCGCCGATCTCGGCGCCGACCCGATCGCTCTCGGCGATCCGGAGGACGGCGAGGTCGGTGCCCGGATCGCGCCCCACGAGGGTCGCCGGCGCCGCCCGCCCATCTGACCAAGGCGACACGAATCTCCTCGTCCACCCGTACGGCGTGCTCCGCCGTCACGACGATTCCTGGACGCCAGAGCACCCCGGTCGACGGCAGTCGCGGGCGGGCGATGCACGGCAACGATGGCGGGAGCGGCGCGCTCGACCGCCGCCGCGAGGTCATTCGAGAGCGATAATAGGGTCTGCATTGGATCCTCCCTCCGGAAGCCACTGAGGCTCCGGGTTTCGAGCCCACGATGCAACGGGTCCGGCCCGCTGGGAATCGCCCGATTGGCTAGGGTGTAGCGCGGCCCTCAACGCGCTGCGGCACGGATCGGCTTCCGGCTTTCACAACGACGTCGCGTCGGGGTCTCACCTCTTGGAGAACAACCCTTCACAGCAAGGAGCCACCGATGACAGCTTTTACTCATGCGCTCGTCGCTTCCGAAGCAATCCTGAACATACGCCAGAAGCTCAAGCTCTATGGACAATTCGTGGGCAGCTGGGAAGCCGAGGCCCAGGCATTTCTGCCCGATGGCGCGACCCGCCGGCATTACTGGCAGATCAGCTTCGATTGGGTGCTGGAAGGCCGCGCGATCCAGGATGTCTGGATCACGCCGCCCTCGTCACGGGGCGCACGCCGATCAATCGGAGCGCTGGGGTCCATTCGACAACCAGTACGGCACCAGCCTGCGCGTCTACGATCCCGAGGACGACATCTGGCGTGTCACCTGGATCGATCCCTGCTCCGACTTTCGAGCAGATCTGATCGGTCGCGCGCAGGGCGGCGATGGGATTTTTCAGGAAGGCACCGGCTCGAACGGCATGCTCCTGCGCTGGATCTTCAGCGACATCACCCGCGATTCATTCCGATGGCGCGCCGAGATCTCGACCGATGCCGGCGCCGGCTGGCACAAGGCCATCGATTTGCTCGCCAAGCGAACCCAGAGCTACTGGCCTCCTCCTCGTCGTTATTCACCTTTCTGACGGGACGGATCCGCCTAGAGAATCCGGCCACCCAAAGCAGAGACTCGTCGTGCATCTTGCTCACGATCGCGCCGTGGCACAGAATGGCTTGGCTGCGCGCGAAGACAAGGAGGTGCCAGCGTAGCGCGCTGGCGGCGCCCACACACAAGGAGGCCATCGTGGAGAACAAGGCCGTGCAGGACGTGGTGATCGGGCCCAACGAGAACTGGTCGGGGGTCCTGACGCCGGGGCAGGCGTTGCGCATCGTGGACCTCGAGGGAAGCAGGCCGTCGACTTCCTCTGCTACAACGCCGACGACCCGGCCGATCGCTACAACGCCGCCGGACACGATGAAGTACAACAAGAACGTGTACCTGGGCGCGGGCCACGGCATCTACACGGTGCGCGCGACCAAGCTCTTCACGATCGTGGCGGATACGATGGGGGCGGGCACGACACCATCGGGGGTGCTGCAGCGCCGCCAGCAACATGTTCCGCTACCAGGTGCCGGACACCCTGAGCTGCTACGCGCAACTTCCTCCGCGCGCTGGCCCGGCACGGGATGGGCGAGAAGGACATCGTCGCCAACATCAACTTCTTCATGAACGTGCCCGTGCTGGCGGACGGCACCATGGGCATCGTGGACGGCAGGTCGAAGCCGGGCGACTTCGTGGAGCCTCCGCGCCGAGATCGCGCGTGCTGGCGGTGGTCTCGAACTGCCCGCAGGTGCGCAACCCGTGCAATGGGTTCAACCCCACGCCGTTGTGTGGTGGTCACCGATTCCGCGGATAGCGCTCACCGGCAGGAGCCCCCGCCAGGATCTGGACGATCGCGTCGCCGCCGTCCCCTCGGCACAGCCCAGCCAGTGCCTCAAGCATGGGGTAATAGGCTTCCTTGCTCCCATACCCCCTCGATACATTGACCCCGCGCGATGCGAGGCATTGGTTGACGGTGTCGAGCCGGAACGGCGGAAACTCTCTCATGGCTCAACGAACTGAGCCGTCGCTACCCTGACTTGAAGCGCCGCTTGTCGATCTGCAGCGCTTTGATCTTCGATGGCGAGAGTGTTGGAGTCAGCGATGATCACGGCTCGCTCGATGACGTTCTGCAACTCACGGATGTTGCCCGGCCAGTCGTACGACTAGCCTCTTGGCACCACTTCGTGAATCACGGATGACGTCACTCATTTCCCGCCGTCGCCGTCGAGGCCAGCGAACAGCACCACCACGGAGCGCGGCTCCGCGCGATAGGTATGGCCGCGGACCACGGGTGCGCGCTCCCATTCGACGATGTCGTCCGGAGACGCTAGAAAGTGTCGATCCAGCGGCGCCATGGATGCTCGCCCGCCATCGGAGATCGGCGGGAGCGCGAACTCGAGGGGCTCCCAGTACGCGTTGACGATGGCGTGGAAGGACACGCGGTCCGCCGTGCGCCTTCGCCGTGAACGCGATGCTGTGCGAGAGGGGCCCCAGTCCGGTCGGTTGAGCTCGACGCCGTGCCACGTGATGTCGGCCTGCCGGAGCACCTCGTTCAGGACCACCCGCTGCCGCTCGTACTCGACGTCTCGCAGGACCCGGCAGGCATTGAGAAGGCTCACGAACCGGTGCACGTCGGCCCGCTTCGCGAGCAGCGTCCAGTCGAACCAGCTCGTCTCGTTGTCCTGACAGTAGGCGTTGTTGTTGCCGCCCTGGGTGCGTCGCACCTCGTCCCCCATGAGCATCATGGGCATCCCCACCGAGAGCATCGTCACGGTGAGGAAGTTCTTCACCTGTCGCGTCCGGAGCTTGTCGATCGTCGGGGTCATCCGTCGGGCCTTCCACTCCACAGTTCCAGCTGCGGTTGTCGTCGGCGCCGTCACGGCCGTGCTCGCCGTTCGCCTCGTTGTGCTTTGCCGTCGTAGGAGACGAGATCGTTCAGCGTGAACCCGTCGTGACACGTCACGAAGTTGACGCTCTCCTCTGGCTCGCGGTGCTTGTGGCCGTACAGCGACGTGGGCTGCCGAGCAGGCGGTCGGCAAACCGCTCGACCGTACCGTCCTCGCCGCGCAAGAAGCTTCGGACGTCGTCGCGGAACCGTCCGTTCCATTCCTTCCAGCTGGTCGCCGACGAAGGCGCCCACCTGGTAGAGGCCGGCCGCATCCCACGCCTCCGCGATGAGCTTCGTCCCCGCCAGCGCCGGATCCGACTCGATGTCCCACAGCACCGGCGGGTTCGGCATCACGTCGCCCGACTCGTCCCGCTCCAGGATCGAGGCCAGATCGAACCGGAAGCCATCCACGTGCATCGCGTCGACCCAGTAGCGGAGGCTATCAGGATCATCCGCCGGACGACGGGATGATTGGCGTTGAGCGTGTTGCCGGTGCCGCTGTAGTTCGCGTAGCGCGAGCGATCTGCTTCCAGGATGTAGTACGTCGGGTTGTCCAGCCCGCGCAGGCTCAGCGTCGGCCCGCGGTGGTCGCCTTCGGCGGTGTGGTTGAACACGACGTCGAGAATCACCTCGAGGCCCGCCCGGTGCAGGGCCTTGACCATGTCGCGAAACTCGTCGACGGCACCGAGCGGATCGCGACGCGAGCTGTAGCCCTGGTGAGGCGCGAAGAACGATACAGGGGCATACCCCCAGTAGTTCACCAGGCCGGGGGACAGTCCTGAGGATCGAACTGGAACACCGGGAGCAGCTCCACGGCGGTGATGCCCAGGCGCTGGAGATAGGGAATCTTCTCGATGAGGCCGGCAAACGTGCCGCGTGTCTTTTCCGGGAGGCCAGAGCTCGGATGACGGGTGAAGCCGCCGACGTGCATCTCGTACACGATCGTCCGCGACGACGGCCGCCGCAGCGGCGCATCGCCCTGCCAGTCGTAGGCGGAGACGTCGACCACCACGCTCTTCATGGCCGTCCCGGCGTTGTCGCCCGGCCCCGCGCGGCCTCACGATCGTAGGCCGGCGGAGCCACGACGGCCCGCCCGTAGGGATCCAGGAGCACCTTGGTGGGATCGAAGCGCAGGCCGCTCGGCGGATCGAACGGGCCCGTCGACCCGATACGCGTACAGCTGGCCGGGTCGCACGTCGGGCACGAAGACGTGCCAGTAGTGGTACGTGCGGTTGACCGATGGATCGAGGCGAACCACGCGCGCCGGCTTCGTGTCGTCGGCATCATCGAACAGCAGCAGCTCCACGCCGGTGGCGTGTCGCGAGAAGACGCTGAAGTTGACGCCCTCCGCGGAGGGCGTCGCCCCCAGCGGGGAGCTGCTGCCTTCCTCGAGGCCGTTGCTCACTGCTTGCCCAGGAGCTCCTTGGCGCACGTCGCGACGCTGGTCGGGCTCGAAGCCGAACTTCTCCTGCAGCGCCTTGAGGGGCGCGGAGGCCCCGAAGGTGTGCATGCCGATGACACGGCCCGAGCTGCCGACGTATCGCTCCCAGCCGAACGTCGAGGCCTGCTCGACCGCCACCCGCGCCTTCACCTGGGGTGGCAGGACGCTGTCGCGATATTCCTGCGTCTGCCGATCGAAGATCTCCCACGACGGCATCGACACGACGCGCGCGCGATGCCCTCGGCAACCAGCTTGCCGTGGGCCTCCACGGCCAGACAGAGCTCACTGCCCGAAGCGATGAGGATCACTTCGGGATTCCCGCCGGGAGCGTCGGCCAGCACGTACGCGCCGCGCGCGACTCCCGTGGCGGGGCGTACACGGATCGATCGAGCGTCGGCAACGGCTGCCGCGAGAGCGCGAACACGGCCGGCTGGTGGCGGAGCTGCATCACGTAGCGATACGCCTCCACGACCTCGTTGGCGTCGCCAGGCCGCAGCGTCACGAGCCCGGGCATGGCGCGCAGCGACGCCAGATGCTCGACCGGCTGGTGGGTCGGGCCGTCCTCACCGTCGCCCATGGCGTCGTGCGTGAACACGAAGATGGTCGGCAGCTCCATCAGCGCCGACAGCCGGATGGCGGGCCGCGCGTAGTCGCTGAAGATGAAGAACGTCGCGCCGAACGCCCGCAGCTTCGAGAGCGACAGGCCGTTGACGATCGCCGCCATCGCGTGCTCGCGGATCCCGAAGTGCAGGTTCTTGCCCCCGGCGTCCCCGCCTGGAAGCTTCCCGCGCCCTCGTAGGTCAGGGTGGTCTTGTTCGACGGCCCGAGGTCCGCCGACCCCCGAGAAACCACGGGATCCTCTGCGCGAGCACGTTGAGCACCTTGCCCGAAGCGTCGCGGCCGGCCATGCCCTTGGCATCCGCCGGAAAGACCGGGAGATCGCGATCCCACCCGGCCGGCAATATCTCGACGTTGCATCTGATCGATCTCGGCCGCGAGATCGGGGTACTTGGCCCGGTATGCCGCGAAGAGCTCCGTCCATCGGCTACGCGCCTCGGCGCCGCGCGCGCCGACGCCGGCCGCGAAGTGCTCGCGCACGCCGTCGGGGACGAGGAACTTCGCGTCCTCGGGCCACCCGTAGAAGCGCTTACTGAGGCGGACCTCCTCGTCACCGAGCGGCTCGCCGTGGGCCGCGGAGGTGTCCTGCTTGTGCGGCGAGCCGTACCCGATGTGGCTGTCGAGGACGATGAACGTGGGCCGGCCCTTCGTCGCGCGGAAGACCGAGAGCGCGTGCTCGATGCGTTCGATGTCATTGGCGTCGCCCACACGCAGGACGTTCCACCCGTACGCGAGGAATCGGGCGGCGACGTCCTCCGTGAAGGCGAGGCTCGTCTGCCCTTCGATCGTGATGTGGTTGTTGTCGTAGACCCAGCAGAGGTTGTCCAGACCGAGGTGACCGGCGAGCGAGGCCGCTTCGGAGGCCACGCCCTCCATCAGACAGCCGTCGCCGCACACGACGTAGATGTCGTAGTCGAAGATCGCGAAGCCCGGTCGGTTGTACCGGTCGGCGAGCCACTTCTGGGCGATGGCCATCCCCACGCTCGTCGCGACGCCCTGCCCGAGCGGCCCCGTCGTGGTTTCCACGCCCGAGACCCAGTGATACTCGGGGTGCCCGGGCGACTTGCTGCCGATCTGACGGAAGCGACGGATATCGTCCAGGGATACGGCGGGCTGCCCCAACCGTTCGTAGTCCGCATTCACCGCCCGCGTCCCGGTCAGATGCAGCACCGACCAGAGCAGCATCGAGGCGTGACCGTTGGACAGCACGAACCGATCGCGGTTGGGCCAGATCAGGTCCTCCGGATCGAAGCGCATCACGCGGTTCCAGATCGGTAGACGAGCGGCGCCAGCGCCATCGGTGTGCCGGGGTGCCCTGACTTGGCCTGCTGGACCGCATCGATCGAGAGCGTGCGGATGGTGTTGATCGACAACCGGTCAAGGTCGATGTCCGTCATCGGTTCAGCGACGCTGGTGACGCTCATTGGTGTGTCCTCATCGGTTGGAGTTCCAGGTGTGCGACTTTGCTCAGGCGGCGCAGGTGTCGCGGCGCCTGGCTGAACTCGGCGGCCAGGAAGGTCTGCACGAGGTCCCAGGCCACGCTCGGCCCCGTCGTGCGGCCACCGATGCAGATGACGTTCATGTGGTCGTCCTCGACGCCCTGCGCCGCGGAGAAATGGTCATGGATCAGCCCCGCCCGGACACCCGGAATCTTGTTCGCGCAGATCGAGGCCCCCACACCGCTGCCGCAGACCGCCACGCCGCGCTCCACCGTGCCTGCCGCTACGGCCTGAGCGAGCGGGATGACGAAGTCCGGATAGTCGTCATCCGGGCTCAGCTTGTCGGCGCCGAAATCGACGACGTCGTGTCCGGCGGCACGGAGCTGCGCCAGCAGGTCTTCCTTCAGCTCGAACCCCCGTGATCGGTGGCGATTCCCACGCGCATGGTGTCTTCTCCGCGATTGGCGTCAGGGTCGTGACGGCTCACCGTCCTGAGCCGCGCGACGGCTTCGTGGTCGGCCAGCACGACGGCCTGGTGTTGAGGGACTCGCCCGGCCGGAATCCTCACGACGACTTCACCGTCGGGTTATGCCAGCCGCCGGGGGCGAGATTTCCGAGTCGACCTCCTTCGGTCCCCAGGTGCCCGGCTCGTATTCGTGGACCGGCGTGCCGGCTGTCAGCACGGGATCGACGATTCGCCACGCCTCTTCGACGTAGTCCTCCCGCGCGAACAGCGTGGTATCGCCGTGCATGGCGTCTCCCAGCACCCGCTCGTACGCGTCCATCTCGTCGGCGCGCGGGAGCCGGGTCCCCACCATCTCCGCGCGTCTGGCTGCGTGTCTCGCTTCCGGGCGCGATGACGTTCGCGCCGATGGCGATCGTGATGTCGGGGCTGATCCGAAAGCGGACGTAGTTCCGCTCGAGTTCGAAGCCGTGGAACATCGTGGGCGGCTGGCGAAGTCGGACGAAGACCTCCGTGCATGTCACGGGCAGGCACTTCCCGGCCCTGATGTAAAAGGGCACGCCCTGCCAGCGCCAGGAGTCGATCGCGAGCCGCACGGCGACGAACGTCTCGACCGTCGAGTCCGGCGCCACGCCCTTTTCCGATCGGTAGCCGCGAAACTGCCCACGCACGATGCTGTCCGTGGTGAGCGCCGGGATCGCCTTGAGGACCTTCACCTTCTCGTCCCGGATCGATTCGCTGTCGGTCCTGACCGGAGGCTCCATGGCCAGGTTGCTCAGGACCTGGAAGAGATGGTTCTGGACGACGTCGCGCACGGTGCCCGTCTCGTCGTAGAACGCGCCCCGGCCCTGGACTCCGAAGTCTTCGGCCATGGTGATCTGCACGCTCTCGACGTGTTCCCGATTCCAGAACGGCTCCAGGAAGCCGTTGGCGAAGCGGAAGAACAGCATGTGATGCACCGGCCGCTTGCCGAGGTAATGGTCGATGCGAAGGATCGTCTTCTCGTTGAAGCAGCCGAGCAGCGTGCGGTTGAGGACCTGCGCCGACAGGAGGTCACGGCCGAAGGGCTTCTCCACGATGACGCGAGCGCCGCTGGAGCAGCCGGATTGGGCCAGCTGTTCCACTGACGAGCCCGAACAGCGTCGGCGGGATGGCGAGGTAGTATACGCCGGCCGCTCGGCCGAGCCGAGCGCTTTGCGGATGGCCTGGAACGTCGCTGGGTCCTTGTAGTCGCCGTCGACGTAGCGCAGCAGGCGGCACAGCGTGCCGAACGCCGCGGGATCGATCCCTCCGTGCTTGTCGAGGCTGTCCTTGGCACGGGCCTGCGAATTGTTCGAGGTTCCAGCCGGCCTTCGCCACGCCGATGACCGGCACGTCGAGGTTGCCGCGCTTCACCATCGCCTGCAGCGCGGGAAAGATCTTCTTGTACGCGAGGTCGCCCGTCGCGCCGAAGAATACGAAGGCATCCGATTGGACGTTGCTCATCGTGCGCTCCCGTTCAGGCCGCCGGCTTTTCGAGATGGCCCCCGAACTCGATAGCGCATGGCGGAGAGCAGCTTGTCGCCGAAGTCCGCCTCGCCGCGCGAGCTGAACCGCTCGTACAGCGCGGAGGAGAGGACCGGAGTCGGCACCGCCTCGTCGATGGCCGCGCGGGATCGTCCACCGTCCCTCGCCGGAATCGGACACGCGCCCCTGGAAATTCTCGAGCTGCGGGTCCTTGATGAGTGCCGCGGCGGACAGGTCGAGGAGCCAGGAGGCGACGACGCTGCCGCGTCGCCACAGCTCGGCGATGTCGGGCAGATTGAAGTCGTACTGGCAGTGCTCGGGATCGCGCAGCGGTGTCGTCTCGGCGTCGACGGCATGGCCCTGCTTGCCGACGTTGGCGGAGCGCAGATGCCCAGCCCCTCGGCATAGGCGGCCATGATCCCGTACTCGATCCCGTTGTGGACCATCTTGACGAAGTGCCCGGCCGCCGTTCGGCCCGCAGTGGAGATACCCCTGCTCCGCGGTGCCCCGACCGTTTCCCGCCCCGGAGTGCGGGCGATGTCGCCGGCGCCGGGGCCAGCTGCGCGAAGATCGGATCGAGGTGCTTCACCACCGCCGCCTCGCCGCCGATCATCAGGCAGTATCCCCGCTCCCGCCCCCAGACGCCGCCGCTGGTCCCGACGTCGAGGTAGTGGATGCCCTTCGGCGCGAGCGCCTTGGCGCGGCGGATGTCGTCGACGTAATAGGAGTTGCCGCCGTCGATGACGATGTCCCCGGCGTGAGATGCGGCAGGAGGTCGTCGATGGTCGCGTCCACCGCCGCGGCCGGCACCATGAGCCAGACGGCCCGCGGCGTCTCCAGCTTCTTCACGAGATCCACGATCGACGAGGCCGCGACGGCGCCGGCCAGCGCCAGCTCCTCGACCGCCTTCAGCGACCGGTCGAACACCACGCACTCGTGGCGCCCGGCAAGAAGCCGCAGGACCATGTTGGCGCCCATGCGACCGAGTCCGATCATTCCGATTTGCATTGCTGACTCCTTTCAGCGAGCCGAGCGTCCGGCGAGCTGGGCTTCATCGTCGACGTGGCTCAGGGCCGTCCGCAGGCGTTGCATCGCGGCGGCAATGCCGTCGCGGTCGCCGAAGATCGCCGAGCCCGCCACCAGCACGGTGGCGCCTGCGCGAACGACCAGCGGCGCTGTCGCGGCGTCGATGCCGCCATCCACTTCCACCTCGCATCCGGGCTTGAGCCGCTCGATCAGCTCGCGTACCCGTCGGATCTTCGGCAGGGTCGTCCCGATGAACTGTTGATGGCCGAACCCCGGGTTGACGGTCATGACGAGCACCTGGTCCACGTCCTGGACGATCTCCTCGAGCACCGCCGCCGGCGTGGCCGGGTTGATGACGACCCCGGCCCGCTTGCCCAGCGTCCTGATCCGCTGCACCGTGCGGTGCAGATTGGCGTTGCCCTCCCAGTGGACGAGAAGCGAATCGGAGCCCGCCGCGGCGAACTCGTCGAGAAAGAGATCCGGGTCGGTGACCATCAGGTGCGTCTCGAGGGGCAGATCCGTCACCCGGCGAAGCGACTGGACGATCGCCGGCCCCATCGAGAGATTCGGCACGAAGTGCCCGTCCATCACGTCGACGTGGATGCGATCGGCTCCGGCCTGCGCCGCCTCCGTCACCTGCTGGCCCAGGCGCGCGAAGTCGGCGGCGAGAATCGAAGGGGCCAGCTTCACGTCGCTCACGTGTTGGATGCCTCGAAGATGCTCTGAATCGATGCATCCAGCAGGGCGTTGTACTCGGCATCGGATTGCCGGGCCGACAGCCCTTCGACGAGCGCCCGCGAAAAGCTCGCCACGACGCCGTGATTCCGCCGCAAGCGCCGGTTGCCTTCTTCCCGTGTATACCCGCCAGAGAGCGCCACCACCCGAACGACCTTGGGATGGCTGACGAGCTCGGCGTAGTGGTCGTCCTTCTCCGGCAAGGTGAGCTTCAGCATGACGAGGTCATCGGCTGGCAGAGCGTCAAGCTCTGCCACGATGGCCGACCTGAGCAACTCCTCGGCCTCAGCTTTTTGCGGGCAGTGAATATCGACTTCCGGCTCGACGATCGGCACGAGGCCCGCCGCGATGATCTGCCGGGCCACTTCGAACTGCTGGGTCACGATGTCCTTGATCCCGGCCGCGTTGGCCTGCTTGATGACGGAGCGCATCTTCGTTCCGAAGATCCGCTTCGCGTTGGCCCTGTCGAGCAGCGCCGCAAGCTCCGGCATGGGCTTCATCAGCTGGACACCGCGGCTCTCCGCGGCCAGGCCCTTGTCCACTTTCAGGAACGGCACGATCCGTTTGACGTTCCACAGGTAGTCCGCGGTGGGCTGGCCCTCGACGTCCCTGTCCATGGTGTTCTCGAACAGGATGGCGCCGAGAATCCGCTCCCCGGTCAACGACGGGGCTCGTCATGATCCGCGTCCGCATCTGATGCACGATCGCGAACATCTGCTCCTCGTTGGACCACGCGTCCGTCCTTGATGCCGTACGCACGCAACGCGCCGGGCGTGCTGCCACCGCTCTGATCGAGCGCCGCGATGAACCCGGGATGTGTCCGCATCTTCGCCAGTTGCTCCTTGAAGTCGCCCATCTCATGCCTCATCGCGCTCGCTCCTTGCGCATCCGGTAACGTCGGATGAGTGTGTTCGTCGAGCTGTCATGGTCGAGCTTCGGCGTCGGTCCGGCTCTCGAGCTCGGGATGATCCGCTGGGCCAGCACCTTGCCGAGCTCGACGCCCCACTGGTCGAACGAGTCGACGTCCCAGATCGCGCCCTGGGTGAACACGCTGTGCTCGTACAGCGCGACCAGCTTGCCGAGCGCTTCCGGCGTCAGGCGGTCGGCGAGAATCGTGTTCGAGGGACGATTGCCGTGAAAGACCCGATGGGAACGAGGCGATCGGGAGTGCCCTCCGCCTTGACCTGCTCGGGCGTCTTGCCGAACGCCAGCGCTTCCGTCTGTGCGAGACACGTTCGCCAGCAGCATGTCGTGGTGCCGACCGAGCGGGTTCAGGCCGTGCTCGAAGGCGATGAAGTCACAGGGAATGAGCCGGGTCCCCTGATGGATCAGCTGGTAGAAGGAATGCTGCCCGTTGGTGCCCGGCTCTCCCCAGTAGATGGGCCCGGTCGGATAACCGATCTCCGCGCCCTCGCGCGTGACGTGCTTGCCGTTGCTCTCCATGGTCAACTGCTGCAGGTACGCGGGAAACCGCTTCAGGTATTGCTCGTAGGGCAGGACCGCCACCGTCTCCGCGCCGAAGAAATCCGTGTACCAGACGGTCAGCAGGCCCAGGAGCACGGGCAGGTTGCGCTCGAACGGGGCCGTGCGGAAGTGCTCGTCCATCTGGTGGAAGCCGTCCAGCAGGTGCGCGGAAGTTGTCGGGGCCGACGGCGAGCATCGTCGAGAGGCCGATCGCGGAGTCCATGGAGTACCGACCGCCCACCCAGTCCCAGAAGCCGAACATGTTCGCGGTGTCGATCCCGAACTCCGACACCTTCGCGGCGTTCGTGGACACGGCCACGAAATGCTTGGCCACCGCCTTGGCGTCGCCGCCGAGCCCTGCCAGCAGCCACTGGCGCGCGCTCTCGGCGTTCGTCATCGTCTCCAGCGTCGTGAAGGTCTTCGACGAGGCGATGAAGAGCGTTTCCGCCGGGTCGAGGTCGCGGGTCGCCTCCACGAGATCGGTCCCGTCGACGTTCGACACGAAGCGAAAGGTCAGCGCGCGATCGCTGTAGTGTCGGAGCGCCTCGTAGGCCATCACCGGGCCGAGATCCGAGCCGCCGATGCCGATGTTGATGACGTTCCGGATGCGCTTGCCGGTGTGTCCCTTCCATTCGCCGGTGCGCACACGGTTCGAGAAGTTCGCCATGACGTCGAGGACCGCATGGACCTCGGGCACGACGTCCTTGCCGTCCACCATGACGGCGCGTCCCCGCGGAGCGCGCAGGGCCACGTGGAGGACGGCGCGGTTCTCGGTCAGGTTGATCTTGTCCCCCGGAACATGGCGTCGATGCGCCCGCGCAGGCCGCATTCCTCGGCCAGTCGACAGAGCAACGTGAGGGTCTCGTCCGTGATGCGGTTCTTGGAGTAATCGAGATAGATGCCCACCGCCTCCGCGGTCAGAGGCGGACCGAGCAGCCTGGCTCTGCGTCGGTGGCGCCGCCAAGCTGCAGCCGATGGCCGAGGAACTCACCGCCCGCGACAGCGGCATCGATCTGCGTGAGGCGGGCGGCGGCTGGCGGATGTACACCAGGGCGCGGTACGCGCCGTACGTGGAGCGGCTGTCTGCTCGACGGCGCCCGCTCCAAGCTGACCCGCGCGGCGCTGGAGACGTTGGCGGTGGTGGCGTACCGCCAGCCGGTGACACGGGCGCGGGTGAGTGCGGTGCGCGGCGTGAACGTGGACGCGGTGATGCGACATTGCTGGCCCGCGGGCTGATCACCGAGGCCGGCACCGATCCAGACACCGGCGCGGTCACGTTCGCGACAACCGAGCTGTTCCTCGAGCGGCTCGGACTGACGTCGCTGACCGACCTGCCCGACATCGCGCCGCTGCTGCCCGACGTCGACGTCGATCGACGACCTGAGCGAAACGCTCGGCGACGAGCCACGTTTCGTCAAGCTCAGCGGTGCCGCCCGCCGACGACGAGCGGCCGATGTCCTTCGACGTGGACCAGGACTGAGATGGCCGAACTCCGAGGGCGTGCGTGCTGCAGAAGAGTGTTGTCGCAGGCCGGGATTGCCTCGCGCGCGCGTCGCCGAGAAGATGATCGTCGACGGTCGGGTCGAGGTCGACGACCGGGTGGTCACCGAGCTCGGCACGCAGCGTGGACCCCGACGTGGTCGGTGATCCGCGTCGACGGCGCGCGGGTGATGGTCGACGACACGCTGGTGCACCTGGCGCATCAACAAGCCGCGCGGGCATGCACTCGACGATGTCCGACGACCGCGGCCGGCCGTGCATCGGTGCGATCTGGTCGAGCATCGGGTCCGTGGCAACAAGAAGCTCTTTCACGTCGGACGGCTCGACGCCGACACCGAAGGGCTGATGCTGCTGACGCAACGACGGCGAGCTGGCACACCGGCTGATGCACCCGTCCTTCGAGGTGCCGAAGACGTATCTGCGCGACGGTCGCCGGCTCGGTGCCGCGTGGGCTCGGCCGCAAGCTGCGCGCCGGGGTCGAGCTGGACGACGGGCCGGCGCATGTCGACGATTTCGCCTTGGTGGACGCGGTGCCCGGCAAGACGCTGGTGCGCGCGACGCTGCACGAGGGCCGCAAGCGAATCGTGCGGCGGCTGCTCGCGGCGGTCGGCTTTCCGGTTCAGGAGCTGGTGCGCACCGACATCGGGGCGGTGTCGCTCGGGAGACCAGCGGCCCGGCAGCATCCGGCGTGTTGAGCCGCAAGGAGATCGGGGAGCTGTACAAGGCGGTGGGCCTGTGACGTGCCTCACTGGTGATCGCGGTCGACGGCCCGGCGGGGACCGGAAAGTCTTCGGTGTCACGGGGTTTGGCCACGACCATTGGGCGCGCGCTATCTGGACACCGGTGCGATGTACCGGATCGTGACACTGGCGGTGCTGCGGGCCGGTGTCGATCCTGAACGACATCCGACGCGATCGAAGTCGGCCGCCGCGGATGTCCCGCTCTCCGTCGGGTACGACCCCGACGAGGATCGGGCTTACCTTGACGGCAGAAGATGTTTCGGCTGAGATCCGCGGCGACGCGGTGACCAAGGCGGTGTCGGCGGTGTCGGCGGTGCCCGCCGTGCGCGACCGCGCCTGGTCGGTCTGCAGCGCGAACTGGCCGCCGGTCCGGGCAGCGTCGTGGTCGAGGGACGCGACATCGGCACGGTGGTGCTGCCCGACGCCGACGTGAAGATCTTCCTGACCGCCTCGGCCGAGGAGCGGGCGCGGCGGCGCAACGACCAGAACATCGTCGTCGGGCTTGGGTGACGACTACGAGGCCGTGCTGGCCGACGTCAAGCGCCGGGATCATCTCGACTCGACGCGCGCGGTGTCGCCGTTGCGGCCGCCGACGATGCGTTGGTGGTCGACACCAGCGACATGACCGAGCCCGAGGTCGTCGACGCACCTGGTCGAGAGCTTGTGAAGCAGCGTGCGCCGGTGAGCGCGCGCGATGAGCGACGAGGGCACCTGGGCCGACGAAAGCGATTGGGAGCTCGGCGCGGAAGAGGTCGCCGAGGCGATCGAGGAAGCCGCGGCGCCGCCACCGGTGGTGGCTGTCGTCGGGACGCCCGAACGTCGGCAAGTCCACGTTGGTGAACCGCATCCTGGGCCGCCGCGAGGCGGTGGTGCAGGACGTGCCGGGCGTGACCCGCGACCGGGTGTCGTATGACGCGCTGTGGTCGGGGCGGCGGTTCGTGGTGCAGGACACCGGCGGATGGGAGCCCGACGCCAAGGGCCTGCAGCAGTTGGTGGCCGAGCAGGCGTCGGTGGCGATGCGCACCGCGGACGCGATCATCTTCGTCGTCGATGCTGACGGTGGGGGCGACGACGGCCGACGAGGCGGCGGCGCGGTTGTTGCAGCGGTCGGGCAAGCCGGTGTTCCTGGCCGCCAACAAGGTTGACACCGAACGCGGCTGAGGCCGACGCCGCGGAGTTGTGGTCGTTGGGGCTGGGGCAGCCGCACTCGGTCAGCGCGATGCACGGCCGCGGGGTGGCCGATCTGCTGGACACCGTGATCGATGCGCTGCCCGCGGTATCCGAGATGGCCTCGGGCGGTGGGGGCCCGCGGCGAGTTGCGTTGGTCGGCAAGCCGAATGTCGGCAAGAGCTCGCTGTTGAACCGGCTGGCCGGGCGACGAGCGGTCGGTGGTGCACGACGTCGCAGGCACGACCGTCGATCCGGTCGACTCGCTGATCGAAATGGACGGCAAGATTTGGCGTTTCGTCGACACCGCGGGATTGCGGCGCAAGGTCGGACAGGCCAGCGGGCACGAGTTCTACGCGTCGGTGCGTACGCACGGTGCGATCGACGCTGCCGAGGTCGCGATCGTGCTGATCGACGCGTCGCAGCCGCTGACCGAGCAGGACCAACGGGTGCTGTCGATGGTGATCGAGGCGGGCCGGGCGCTGGTGCTGGCGTTCAACAAGTGGGACCTCGTCGACGAGGACCGGCGCTACCTGCTGGAGCGCGAGATCGAGCGCGAGCTGGCGCAGCTGCAGTGGGCGCCGCGGGTCAACATCTCGGCGAAGACCGGCCGGGCGGTGCAGAAGGCTGGTGCCGGCGCTGGAGACGGCGCTGGAGTCGTGGGACAGCCGGATATCGACCGGCCGGCTGAACACGTTCTTCAAGGAGGTGGTGGCCGCCCACGCCGCCGCCGGTGCGCGGCGGGAAGCAGCCGCGGATCCTGTTCGCCACGCAGGCGACCGCGCGGCCGCCGACGTTCGTGCTGTTCACCAGCTGGGTTCCTGGAGGCGGGTTACCGGCGGTTCCTGGAGCGGCGGCTGCGTGAGACGTTCGGGTTCGAGGGCAGCCCGATCCGGATCAACGTCAGGGTCCGGGAGAAGCGCGGAGCGAAGTCTCCGCTGAGCGACTTGCCGCGGCGCCAGCGCATACAGTAAGCTCGGTACTCCACGGCCGCACAGCTGCGTATTCCACCTCGTCGAAGTGGCCGTTTTCACCCCATGGCGGCGGCGTGGACGGTGATGATGAGATGGTTTCGCGGAAGGCTGGCGGCAGCCTTAAGGTTCGGCCGGAGGTAGCGATGAGACGGCACAACACCGGGTGAGGTCGACCATCCTCAGCAAGTGGGCGGGGCCGCTCGTGGCCGCGTTGGCAGTGGCCGCGGTGAGCGGCGTCATTGCGCTGCTCATCCCGCACGTTCCCGCGCCATACCTGCTGGTGCTCTATGTGCTTGTGGTGATGGCTGTCGCCGTCGTGTGGGGCACCGGGATGGCGGTCTTCGCTGCCGTCCTGAGCGTCGTCCTGTTCAACTACCTGTTCGTCACTCCGCCGTTCGCGTTCCATTTTGATGACCCGTCAAACACCATCGGCTCGGTCGCTTTCCTGGCAGCTGCGGTCGTCGTCGGCCAGCTGGCGGCGCGTTTGCGGCGGGCTGCGCTGGAGTCGGCGCGCCTCTCGGAGGAGCAGTTAGCCACTACGGCGAATTGCGACGCTGGTCGCGCAGTCGGCTCCAGCGTCGGCGCGTCTTCGAGGCCGTCACGCGGGAAGTCGGTCTTCTGTGCGGTGCCGATCTCGCGCGCATGGAGCGTTACGAGGAGAGGACGGAACGGTGACGGGCATCGCCGCCTGGAGCAGGGTGCCGGCCGAGCTCGCCGTCGGCACGCGGTTCTCGCTCGTGGGACCGAGCATCGCCCGCGAAGTCCGGGAGACCGGGGTCCCGTGCGGGTGGCGAGTTTCGCCGGCGCAACAGGCGCGATCGCCGAGGAGGCGCTCGGGGTCGGTATCCGCTCGTCGATCGGCTGCCCGATCACCGTCGCCGGGCACCTGTGGGGGTGATCGCGGCCTCGACGAAGAGCAATGAGCCGTTCCCGGCGAACACGGAATCACATATCGCCAACTTCACCGACTTGGTCGCGACCGCCGTTGCGAATGCTGAAAGCCGTGAGGAGCTGGCGGCATCCCGCGCACGAGTGTCGTCGCCGCAGCAGATGAGGCGCGGCACCGGTTCGAACGGAACCTGCACGACGGAGCCCAGCAACGGCTCGTCTCGCCTCGCGTTCCATCTGCGCATCACCCGCGACGCGGTGCCCGCGGAATTACCGTCAGTTCGCGCAGACCTCGACCGGGTAATCGAGGAACTCGTCGCGGCGGTGGAGGACTTGCGTGAGTTATCGCATGGGCTCCATCCAGCGGTCCTATCCCACGGCGGCCTCGGTCCCGCGCTGCGGACGCTTGCCCGGCGGTCCTCTGTCCCGGTCGAGGTGCACCTCAATTCCGAGGCGCGGTATCCGCCCACCGTTGAGGTGGCGGCCTACTACGTCGTTTCCGAGGCGCTCACGAACACAGCCAGGCACGCTGCGGCCTCTCGGGTGGAGGTGGTCGTCGACGAGCAAGACAGCACACTGTGTGTGTCCACCCGCGATGACGGCATCGGTGGAGCAGACCGCGCGGCGCGGATCGGGCTTGACCGGGTTGCGTGACAGGATCGAGGCACTCGGGGGTTGATCGAGGTGATCAGCGCCACCGGCCACGGCACGACAATCAAGGTTTCGCTGCCGATCGACCAGCAAGTAGGCGAATCAGGCGCCTGATCGCCTCGAGATCTAACGGACGCCCGATCGACGTTGCGGGGCCGCACACTAGGGTTGCCCAAGTGCCCGTCGTCCCACATGATCTTGATCGCCCTCGCGGGCGTCGGGGCGGGAGCGATCAACGCCGTCGTCGGCTCCGGCACGCTGATCACATTCCCGACTTTGGTGGCGCTGGGCTATCCGCCGGTGACGGCGACGATGTCGAACGCGGTCGGCCTGGTTGCCGGCGGTGTATCCGGGACGTGGGGATATCGGCGTGAGCTGCGCGGGCAATGGGACCGGCTGCGCTGGCAGATTCCCGCGTCAGTTGATCGGCGCAGTGAATGGGTGCGTGGCTGCTGCTGCACCTGCCTGAGTCGGTGTTCGACGAAGGTAGTGCCGGTGCTGCTGGTCCTGGCGTTGGGCCTCGTGGTTGTTGGTCCACGGATCCAGGAGTGGGCGCGACGACGCGCTGGAGCAATCCGGCCAGTCCCGGAACACGTGAGCGGACGCCGGATGGCGGCGCTGGTGTTCGGCACATTCTTGATCGGGATTTACGGCGGGTACTTCACGGCGGCGCAGGGCATCATGCTGATCGCGGCGATGAGTGCACTGTTGCCGGAGGACATGCAGCGGATGAACGCCGCGAAGAACCTGCTGTCGCTGCTGGTGAACATCGTGGCTGCGGTGGCGTACACCGTGCGTCGCATTCGACCGGATCAGCTGGGCGGCAGCGGGATTGATCGCGGCGGGTTCGCTTGATCGGCGGGTTCCTCGGTGCGCACTACGGACGGCGGCTGTCGCCGAACGCGCTGCGAGCCGCGATCGTGATGGTCGGCGCCATCGGGCTGTATCGGCTGGTAACCATTTAGGGCGCGGGCGTCGGTCTGCGGTAGGCTTTCGACCTGCTGCCGGCGATCCCGGCAGCACCGCGGGCTGTGGCGCAGTTTGGTAGCGCACTTGACTGGGGGTCAAGTGGTCGCAGGTTCAAATCCTGTCAGCCCGACGACCGAAACCCGCTCTGACCAGTGTCGGAGCGGGTTTTTATGTTGCTAGAGTTCCTTGCTGATGTGTGGCAGTGGGCCAGCAGTGTCCCAAGCGGCCGTGAGTGGGCCGATGTCCTAGGAGAACAGTGCGGCGCCGGCGGCACGCAGGTCATCGCGCTGGGCGTGGGAGTAGATCGACAGCGACACCGCCGGATCGTGGCCGTGCCAGGCCGCGACGACGTGCACCGGCATGCCGACGGCCAAGCATAAGGCTGACGCTGGTATTACGGAGGCCCTTGAGGTGGATGCGGCGCAGGCTGGCTTGCTGACGCAGGCGTTGGAATTCGTCGGAGTACCACTCATGGCGGATGGGGGAGCCGTCCTCGCGTACCGCGATCAGACGGTCATCGGACCAGCGCGTGCCGAAAGCCTGCTGCTTCGGCTTGTTGGCGGGTCTTGAACTCATTCAGCGCGCTGGACAGCTCTGCGGGCAGTGGGAGGTCGCGGCGGCTTCGCCGAGACTTCGGCATGCCCTCATCGGAGTCCTTGCCGACAGTGACCCGACCGCGGCGAATCAACAGGGTGTCTCCGTCCAGTGCCGACCACCGCAGGCCGAGTACTTCGGAGCGACGCAATCCATAACAGCTGAGCAGCCAGCAGGCGTACAACCGGTCGTGGCGCACCGAATCGCGGAAGCGTTCGACCTCGGCGAGCGTCCACGATTTGGAGGTTCCGGAGGTTTCGTCGATGATCGCGTCGGCGGGGCGCTCGACGAGTGCAATGACGTTGCGGGGCAGAGCACCTGATCGACGAAGCGATTGAATGACCATTCCGAAGGTAGTCAGTGTGGAACGCACCGTAACTGGCTTGACGCCACGTGCGGGGACTTCGGCCTCGGCGAGTTCGTTGAGTGCGTAGACGGCTCGGCGGAGTCTAGTGACGCGACTCGCTCTGAGTAGACCCGACAGGCAGGTGTGAACATCATCCTCAGGGAAGGCGGCTGCGATCGTAGCCCGCGGCGATGCCCTCAGGGTGACCGTTCGATCAGCTCGACTACGCGGGCCGCCAGGCTGCCGGGACGGTATCGCTTTGGCGAGGTGCGTCCTTCGGTCAGCATCCACTCCACCAACTCGTCGCCGTCGGCTTTGGTTAGCTGTTGGAGTTTCTTTCCGCCCAAATAGCGACGCACTGGCTTGAGGTCATGGGTGTAGCCCTGCAATGTCACGCGGCGGATCCCGCGGCGGCCGGCCAGCCACTCGTCACAAGCCTCAGCGACGGTGATCGCGGATTTCCGGGTGTAGGTGCCTGTAGCGACTTCGCTTGTAATGCGACGATATTCGCGCCGCGCCTCGAGACAGAGTTCGGTGAGGTAAACCGTCGCCGATCCCGAGTGCCATCCGGCTTGTGGCCTACATCGGCACGGAACTCGTATGTGATCGAGCCGTTCTTCGCTGTCCTTGTGGTGATCGGCTCGGCACGCCGTGTGCGCTTGGTCTGCTGAGGAGGCGGCTCGTCCGGAACCGCAATGATGTCGACACCCACGTTAGTTCAGTTCCTCCAGGCGACAACGGACGACCCGTGGATGGTCTGGGCCGCGATCATGCTTTGTTCCACCCGCTAGCAGGTCGGGTTGGCTCTCGCGCACCACTCGCGAGTTCAGCTGGCGCGCGCAGGCGAATCGATCACTTATGCGGCAACGAGTTCGCGCAGCGCAGCGGTGACGACGTAGACGCGGCCGCCGAGTCGCCGCGACGGCAGCTCGCCTGTGGCCACCAGCCGATAGGCAGATGCGCGACTGATTCCGAGTGATGGCTGCAGCCCGGGGACAGCAAGCAGCAGTGGTAGTTGGTCAAAGACTTTGTTCTCCAATCGTTTCACCCCTATTGAGCTGAAATCGGATACGTTCCGGTCGACCGAGCGTGGCCGCATTTGAGGACTGCAGCGGGGGCAGAATGCCGCCGCCTCGGTTCCGTCGGGCAGTGTGATGGTGATGGTCCGCGACTGATCAGTCTTCGCACTCGCCGCACCAAGGCATGCCACGTCGGAACGACGTGCTCGGTGGCGTTGTGAGCTCAGCAAGGCGCCGTGCAAGGACCGGCGGCAGGGTACCGCACTCCTCTGGACTTCGTGACAGGTGAGCCATGAGACTCTGCGCGGTCCATCCCGCGCCCAGCGCGCCTAATTGCCGGCGAGCTTCATCGCTTCCCGGCCGCTGAGCCGCCAAGGCTCTGGCATGGATCGCAGCAAGCACGACAGTTCGGATGGGGATTCTTCTGGAGGATTCAAGGCGTCCGGACTCGGACCCCCGGGGGATCCAGATCCTGGACACCCCGGTCTCAGGGCGAGACCCCGCCCTGTCCTGACTCTGCGACCGGGGGTCCGGAATCTGGACCGGGCCTTGAGGTGAGGCGCGTCTGGATGGTTGAGGAGGCAGCGACTGGATCGCTGGGCCCCTGGATTCGTGATACTGGGCGACGCGGCGTGATGAACCCTTCGACGCTCAAGCCTCTTCAGGGCGTTTCGAGTACTGTGCTTCGCGCGGCGCAGGACTCTGCCACGAGCGTTCCGACTGACGGGTAGCAAGAAAACTGCTCATCTGCCTTTGTTCGCAAGGAGAATGAGGATGAGCCTCATCGTCGGCGAGCCGACGCGTTGATATCAGTCGCCCAGTCGAGGGCCTTCCAACTCATCGGCTAGGAAGGGATGGATCAGTCGCGGGTGGGTATTGGCTGCCACTTCGAAGTCTAAAACGAACAAGTGGCGCTGTCCTGACCGACGTTACATCCCAGCGACGAATCGCCATGTTTTGTAAGTGATCTCGCATGGGGCTGAACGTATGTCGATGCTTGGGACGCAGTCCACCACCTGAGCCACATTGGTACGTGGAGATGCGCGAATTCGCCGGCTTGTCTTCCGGCTGTCCGCGGCTGCGCAGCGAATTCCAGGGCAGGGACGGCGTCCCGCCGCGGCGCAGCGCCGCAGCGTTTACGAGATGGAGATGGCCGGCATCGCTCCGCCACAATGGGAAACGTGAGAAGCGGTGAGGGCGAGACGGAGTATTGGATGTCGGTGCTCGGGATTCGGCGAGTCGTTGGCGCAGTCCGAGGGGAACACGTTGTGGCCGGCCGCGCCTACGGAGAAAGCCGAAGTGCGCGTGCGCTTCTAGTCGACATGCGCGCCGAGTTGGCGGCGGCCGACGCCGACTATGCAGCCGGAAACACGGTCAGCGGAGAGGAACTGCGGCGCCGTCACGGATTGTCGTGATCGTCGCCAGCTGAGAGCGGACTCGTCGGCGTTTCCCGGTTGGCCTCATAGGCTTGCTGGGCGTGGGCGTCGATGCCGAGCGCCGGCTGCAGCCCCGGGTTGACTGTACCACGCGTGTGAGGGCGCGACGCGAGTGCTCCGGCTGCATCCATGGTGTCCACGGTAGGACGACCAGCGACGTAGGACCGATGAGGGGCGACCGCCGCGAGCATGCGCTATAGAAAACCGCCTCAGCAGGGACGGGTGGTGTGGTACGAAGCATGCAACACGTTGCGCGCGGGCAATTCTTGATCTGGGCATGCCGGTTACGGATGTACTGATGTCGGTAGGTGCATAGCTTTGGATCACAGAATCGGCCCGGAGAGAGTCGGCAACATCCAGAGGATGCGACACACAGGGATCGTGAGCGGTACGAGCCGTCAGACGTGCGAGCGCCATTGGCGAGGACGTGGCCCAGGACGTCGCGCTTCAGTTCGCGGAATCTGGTGGTGCTGCAGATTTTGACGCACCTCTAATGCCATGGAGCCGGCAGGCTAGGTCATTAACAGGGTGCAAGGTCGCGACTCTAGTTGCGTTGATTGCGGTCATAATACTTCACAAACCCGTCGACCGCCTGCGGGGTCACACCTAGGCGCGCTGCAATCCACGGGAATCCACGACCAAGCTCAATCAGTCGCCGCGCGGCACACGTCCCGACGCTCGCGCATCGGCAAGGGCAGTCGTCAGCCTCTCCATCTCGGCATGCGCCGCCAACCTCCTCGACTGCGCTGCTCTCGCCACCCAGGGCTCGCTTCAATCATCAGACGATAGCCGATCCGGCGGTCCGGATTCTTCCAGAATGTTTGATGACTCCACTTTGCCCACCGGATCGTCCTATGCAGACACCAGCTGTCGATCCCGGGCCGCCTGCGAGAATCACTGCACCGCGCGCACCGTGTCATTGATCCAGACATTCCAGAGCTTCGCAGGTGAAGCGGGCTGTCGAGCTCGGCGCCAGCTGCAGGGACATCAGCCGGCCATGTCGATCGACCGACACACCACACCACCACCACCTCGCCGCCGGCGCTCGACACCGGACTTCCATACTCGGCGATCGCCGCTGAAGTTTCGTCCACCACGGCGAATGCGTTCGATGCGATCCGGGAACTTGCGTGGCTAGAGCTGTCACATGGCCCGCGGCTCCAGGCCTTTCGAAATCGATGGTCGCGCGTATGCCGCACGACTTGCGCTGCCGACGAAGGGAGCCCTGGTCCCGCCATCGCTCCGCACCCCCAGATCGATAGCCAACTGGCGGCGCAGACGCGCCAGCGTATTCCAGCCGCACGATCCGCGTCGCCAACTCCTCGGCGGGCAGATCCATCACTACCAGACTCAGCCGCACCCCAAGAGACCCCATCGCCTCCAACCGGCACCGCAATTCCACCGCGACCACTCACCGCCTCGTAACCATCCATGCCAGACCTCAAACCCCGTCCATCAAGACGGTCTTGATGCTAAGGCAGTGCGATATCAAGACTGTCTTGATGCCGTATCATTAATTGGGCAGAGGGTAGGAGCGAGTTCGAGGGGGTGATCGTCTCGCTAAGTCACAAGTGCCTCCACGACATGGGACCGCGGCACGGGCCCGTCAGGATGGAAGAGCCCGATCGTTCGACGAGCACGCACCGCCAGCTCGAGCCCAACATCAAGTTCTAATCTAAGCCCGCGCGGCCTTTGATCCCACGCCGTGTGCCGCCACCCCTTCCGCCGTTCACCAGCGCCCAGACACGATCCCGCCACCGCCGCCGCCGCCGACATCGATCATGCGGTCACCAAGACCACTTCCCAACGCACCGCCCCGCCGCCACCGCCGCCACCGGCAGGACCCGCCGCCTGCCGCCTGAGCTGGAAGCGCGGCGGGCCGCCCGGCGCGGGCAGGCCCGCGGGCCCCGCTGCCTGCAAGCGCCGCCGCCCGGCGGCAGCGCGCCCGGACGGCCTGATCGGCATCGCACCTGACGCGCGGTCGATCGTGGCGCTTCGCCAGGAGTTCGCAGAACTACGGCCCGGATAAGCCTCTGCCTGGATCAGGACCAGGAGGCCGCCCGCCGGGCCGGTGACATCAACTCCTCGGCCGAGCGCTGGCGTGCAGCCGCCAACCCCGGCGCCCGGGTGATCAACATTTCCTGGTGTCGTGCATCCCGGTCACCAAGCCGGCCGATCAGACGCCTGCAGGAGCCGCACTGCGACGCCGCCGGCGACCGCGATGTCGTCATCATCAGCCCGGCGGCAGCAACGCCGGCACCCAGCGGTGCACTCGAGAACGCCGCCCCGGCAACGCGGGGACCGCGGCTGGGACGACGTCGTCACGATCGCCTCGCCCGCCTGGTTCGACCGATACGTGGTCGCGGTAGCCGGCGTACCGACAGCGCCGCGGGCACCCCACTCACCGGACAAAAGTCATCCTGGCACGGCCCCTGAGTGGACCTGGCCGCGCTCCGGCGCACAACATCGTCTGGACTATCGACCCGCCAGGCGAACGCGCCATCAATCGCCTGACGACCGACGAGCTGACCAGTTCAAAACCGATCGCCGGGTCGTCGTTCGCTGCGGCCTACGTCTCTGGGGTGGCTGCCCTGGTGCGCGCGAAGTTCCCGCAGATGCCGGCCACCAGTCATCCACCGGCTCACACGCGACCGCGCACGCCCCGGCCGGTGGACGTGACGACGTCGTCGGCTACGGCGTCGTCGACCCGCTGGCAGCGCTGACCTGGGATGTGCCGCCGCTTGGCAGCGCCTGCTGCGCCGGGACGCACCGAGGCACCGCTGCACGTCGCCGTGCCAGAGCCACCGCCACCGGATCCTTGACCGGCGCGCGTGCTGGCCGCCCAGATCGGGGCCGGGGTGGTCATTGTCGGAGCGGTGCTGTGGGGCACGACTGTCTGGCGAAGGAAGCAAAACCGATGAGGGACCGCACATTCGGTACGCGCACCGGTCTGCGCGCAGCTGCTGTGGCACCGAAGCCTCACCGCGGTGCTCGGACGGCGATCTCGGCCGCCACCGCAGGCCCGTGGTGGGCCGGTGCGGCCGGGGGCGCCGCCGTGGTCTGCTGCTGTTCGTGGTGCGCGTCAAACGACTGACCTCCTTGGCAGTGGGGTCAGGCGCGAGTGTGGCGGCTGCGCCACAAGCAGCACCGCGGTCGACGCGCTGAGTTCGTCGACGTCGACAGCGACGGACAACCGCTGGAGTGCGCGTCGACGAGCACACCTTGGTGACGATGGTCAACGTGTGGGGCCGGCCCTACATCCCCGCTGCTGCGTCCGCAGGGCGCGGAGACGCCGAACACGCTGCCGCTCAGTGTGATTGCCGAGCAGATGCAGCGCTTCGGGCTGGGTGTGAACGTCGACGTGATCGCCCAAGGGCACCGCACCGCCAGCGACAGCTACGGTCAGTTCTACGCCACGCTGCTCGCTGATCGGCCCGCGGCCGGCACACACCACCGTGCTGGTGATCCGGATGGATACCCGGCTCCACCTGGATACGACCGCTGGCCTGATGTGGCGCACCGACACCGCCGCCGCAGTCGCCGCGGCGACCCGACGCGATCACGCGGGCACTTCGCCAAAACGGCTGCCGCGCAGAGCCGATGACGCCCGCCGACATGCCGCCAGGCGGTCCTGGACATGCACGGCGGCAGCAAGGAAGACATCGAGTCCCCGTACCGGGAGGGCTGGAGGGGACCTCACCCACCGCGGGGCCCACGTCACCAGCTACTACCTCAGCGCGCAGGACTCTGACCCCCGAGCGGCTCGACGCGACATGGTGGGCGATCGCCTCCGATCACACGCTGCTGGCCCTGCACCTACGCCGCGTCGAGCGAGGGCATCACCGTGTCGGCGACCGTGCGGTTCACTACCGCACAACCACGGCTGGCGCCACCTGCGGTCATCCTCCAACCGCTACACCGGGCGGCAATGGTGGGCGCTGTCGCGCTGCCGCCCTGGTGCTGACCGCAATCAACGGCATGCCGGCGCGACCATTGACCGCCGACCTCGACACCGCCATCGCGATCGGCCGTCGGGTGATGCTCGGCAAGGTCGACGACGCGCTGATGCTGATGCCGCTGCGCAACCCGGCTGGACCTTCACACCGCATCGTCATCGACTCAGACGACGACGCCTGGCCGTGCGTCAGCTCATCCGCCGCGCTTCGGCCAGCGGCGAGATCGTCGCGGTGTACGACCCCGGCGGCGCTGGGCCATGGCCGCTGCCTCGTCGCGGATCTGGAACACCGCTGATCTACGGCTCAGCCGCCGCGCCCGCCAACTCTGGTGGTGCACAACGCGATCCAGTAGCCCGTATCAGGGTGCGGCGGTCAGCGTCAGCGTCGGCGCCGGGCCTCGATCGATTGAGCCCGACATCCGCATCACCGCAGCGCAACGGGCGGATCCGGATCGAGACGGAGCGGTTCTCCCACCGCTCGTCTGACGCGGTGACCTTCCGCAACAGGCAAACCTTCCTCAACTACTGCTGCAGGATCCCAAAGTTAAGTTCAAATTCTCAGTGCTGAGTTCAAATGAAGTTCAAATTTGAACTTTATGCTGAGACACCCGATCCGCCCACTCGGCGGCGTGTTGCGCAAGCAGCCCACGCGCTGCCTCCGCCTCATGGGTGTCACGGCACCGTGACAAGCTCCAGTGGTGTCATGGTGCCGTAGCATGCTTCTGCCGAATGCTTTTGAGCGTGTGGTCCGGCAAGTCGCCGCCCCTTCGGCCACGTGGGTTGGCTGCGGGCCGGCTTTGGATCTGCAAACCCTTGTTGCGGCATCGGTGGGGTGGGACGATTAAGCGGTGAACTCGGGCCCTTTGGGACCGGTCCCACATGTTTCGCAGGACGTCGATGCCGTGACGGTGGAATTCCGCCAGTCGCGTGGTGGTCCTGTGGTGACCGCACTCATGGCCGATGCCAGCTTGGGTGACATCGGCACGGCCTACCCTTGGCGGACGTTTCGCTGGTACATGGGCCAGAAGCATTATTCGGGCTGGTATTGGTCTACGACGGATCAGTGTTCGGTGATATATGAATCCCGGTTAGAGCTGTGCCGGCTTCTGTATGCCGACTTCGACCTCGCTGTGCGCCACATTGTTGCAGCAGCCGTTCTTGCCTCAAGTCTGCTGTGAAAGGTGTTGTCCGAAGGCACGTTCCCGATTTTCTTCTGATCACTGAAGCGGGACCGCTCGTCGTCGATGTAAAGCCGAAGAACAAACTCGCCGAGGCGACCGTGGCGGATACGCTGGCGTGGACTCGTGCCGCGATTGAAAGCCGGGGCTGGAGCTATGAGGTGTGGGGTGAGCCACTGGCGGTCGAGTTGAATAATCTGCGTTTCCTTTCCGGCTTCCGCCGCGCACAACAGTTCCGACAAGAGCTGGTCTCGGAACTTCGCAACGCGGATCTGGACAACGTCAGCATTGGTGCAGCAACCGAGGGGCTTGCCGGCTGGCCGCGCCCACTGGTGCGGTCGACGTTGTTGCACCTGCTGTGGCTGCAGTACTTCCACGTCGATCTGTCGCGACCGCTGAGCGCGTCTACATCTTGGCACCCGGGGCGGCGCGGTGAGCAGCGCGGCAGTCCGCATCAAGCCGGTACCCGCCTGGTCTATGACGGTGACGCCGCCCAGGTGGTTGAACTGCTGGCAGCTCAATCGGGGTGAACGTGGTCTTGCGGGTCAACCCCTGATCACCTGGTTCATGTCCCGCTCCGCGAGCCTGCTCACATCGGATCGTGTCCGAGTTGTCCCCACCGAGCCGGGCCCAGCAAGTGATGATCCGTGGGATACCGCCACCGTGGTGCTCGCCGAGCTGACCGAGCGTGAGCGGCTCATTATGTGCGAGCACGCGCCGCACATGTCAGGGAAGTTCTGACGGGCTTCCGATCGGGAAGCTCATTCCTCGCGGCGCCCGGTGAGCCGCGTACGCAGTTCGATCCCCAGTTGCCTTTGATGACGCGGTACCAGGCGAAGGCGCAGGAGCTGGGTATGTCTGTCCGCGCGCTAAACAAGTGGGTTGTGCGCTTTCACCGTCAGGGTGACGCCGGGCTAGCGCCCAGATCTCGCGGGCCATCGCCTAATCCGACGGGCAAGGCGGACCTGCGCTGGGTCGATACCGCGCTTGAGGTGATGGTGGAGCACACCGACCTGTCACGCCCGTCGGAAACGATGGTCATTAGAAGGACGAACGCCCGGGTTGTCGCCCGCTATGGGGCCGATGTTGTTCGGCAGCCGTCGCGGTCGACCGCGTTTCGGGTCTTGGCGGTGTTGGAACGGCGCCATCCGACGTTTCGGTTGAGCACCAAACGGAACCGCGATATCGCCGATCGCCCCACAGAAGCGTATGGGAAGCTTCGGCCGACACGGCCGGGCGAGTACTTGCTGATGGACAGCACTCGGTTGGATGTGTTCGCGTTGGATCCGGTCACGCTGCGGTGGGTGCGCGCCAGAACTGACTGTCGCGCTGGACTGGTAGCACCCGCTGCGTGACCGGGTTGCGGGTCACTCCGGTGTCGACGAAGTCCATCGATGCCGCGACGGTGTTGTATCAAACGTTTAGGCCGCGACCCCGGGCCAGAATTGGCCCAAGGAAGCCGTGTGGTCCTGATCACGGGATTCCCAGCGCGGTGCTGATGGACGTCGACACCATCACGGGTTCTGTCGTCGGCGCTGCGCATCCGGCGATCGTGCCCGACACCCTGGTGGTCGATCACGGCAGGATCTTTGTGTCCGAGCATCTGATGAGTGTGTGTGAGCGGCTGGGCATTTTCGGTTCAGCCGGCGCGGTTGAAGACGGCCCGTGATAAGGGACCGGTGGAGCGGTTTTTGAGACTCTGCGTGAGGATCTGCTGCAGGTGTTGCCGGGCTACAAGGGCCCGGATGTGTATTCGCGCGGCGTGGACCGGAATCGGAGGCGTTCTTCTTCCTCGATGAGTTGGAGGACATCATCCGCGAGTGGGTGGCGGTGGTGTATCACCGCCGACCCCATAGTGGGCTGTCCGACCCGCATCTGCATGCGATGAAGATGTCGCCGGCGATGATGTTCGAACACGGGGTGGCGCGCGGCCGGCTGCATCGAAGCGCCCCGTGATCCCGACCTGGCCTACGAATTCCTCAAGACCGAGTGGCGCACCATCCAGCACTACGGTGTAGAGATCGGTGGCCGCCGCTATGACGGCGCAATTCTGGACCGGCATCGCAATACGTCGAGTGCGCTATGGCGGTAACAGGCAAGGGGCGCTGGCCGTTTCAGGTGTCGATCCCGACGACGCTCACCCGCATCTATTTCCGCGACTCCCGACACTCGGCGCTACCACGCATTGGTGTGTGGAGCACGCACCGTCGCTGAACGATGCCGTTCAGCGAGGACGCGCTGGCGTTCGCCAGAGAGCTGGCTGCGGCCAAGTACATCCTATCCCGACGACACCATCGCGGTTGCCGACCTGTTCGATGCGCTGGAAGCTCGGTTTGGGCGCCACCGCGCGAAGGAACGCCGCATCGCGCTGCGTATGTCGCGCGATCAGGCCGTGCTGTTGAACGACCTTCCGGGTCTGCTACGAACCCGAGGTGGCGCAGTTGCCGTCGGTGGCCCGCGTGATGGCGGCGGCCGGCGCGGATGAGGTCAAATCGGACGGCTCGGATTCCGACGAGCAGACGCTCGAGACCGGCGACGACGATTCCGGGGAACCTGGGTAACTTTACGCCGATGCGTTGGAGGACGTGTGGCCGGGGCAGCCGGTAGCAGCACCGACCTTGACCATCCGACGCTGGACAATCTGACATTGGCCCGCAAAGAGGGCTGGGCGGCGTTCGTCAACGCCGTGACGCCCGACGAACGGCCGGAATCACTTGACCCGCAGCGCAATCCGCGCGCTCGGCGACGCCGCACGCCAACGACTACAACCTCTCGCCGCCGGGAACATGGCAACGCGAATTTGGGCCCGCTGAAGACCCCCCGCAGTTGGCCGCGCTGCACGAGGATCTGTGGGACATCCTGGACAGCAATCTGCAAGACGGTGATAAGGCCAAGGGCGCCGTGGCGATCGACTCCGCTGCGGGCCTTGGGGCAAGACGACCGTCGGCGCTGGCGTTTGGGAAGGGATTTTCATCTGCGCGAGGTCGCCGAGCGCGGCCCCTGAACCGCCGAAGGTGATGAGCGGTGGCCGGTGCCGGGTGGGGCTGGACCGGCAACACCACGATGAAGGATTTCAACCTGGCGATGCTGGAATTCTTCGCCTCACCCGAGGGTCATCCCGCGGCACCGCCGCGCAATACATTCGCCGCGCCCTGGACTGCGTGTTGTTGTGTGATGTGCGTCTGCTCATCGTCACTTTACCGACCGCAATTAAAGCTGTACACGCCGTTCGTCTTACGTGACTTTGCCTCGTCGCGTGGTTGTTTACCAACCGGGTTCGCGATGTCCGTCACGTTCGGGCAAGGAGGCGGTGTATGGCGCGGCGCAGTGGTGATCGGGGATCTTCGGGTTCAGCAGATCGACCGCGACGACGGGCGGCGGTCGTGGACGATCGTGTGGCCGGAAGGGACCGAGCATTCGGAGGCGGACCGGTTCCTCCGCGCGCACGACGGCTCGGGCACGCAGCGCACCTACGCCTACCGTGCTGGTCGATCACCTGCGCTGGCTGGAGCGCGAGTGCCTGACCTCTGGACCGCGGTCCGGCTGCGGGATCTGGAACGCTACATGGGCATCCTGGGCGCCGAGGTGCGATGCCGTTGGGCAGCCGTGGCGGGTCGGTAAGCGCCTGTATGGCCGTGCGGCACTGTCGATCACGGCGTCCTGCCTGAAGGGTTTCTACCTGCACCAGGCCGCGCTCGGGGTCAACGCCGAGCTCGGCACGAGCCTCAACCAGGCTCGGTTGCCGTCGCGGCTGGATCGCCGCCGCACTTCTCGGGCATGCAACTACGCGCTGCCGGCCAATCACGCCCCAGGGTCGCGGCGTCGGCATCCGAAGATGCTGCCCGACGGCGCGCGAGAGAAATACTGGAGGCCGTGTATTCGGCTCGGGACCGACTGGTGGTGTGCTGGCTTGGTGACGGGGCCTTCCGGATCGGCGAGTTGTGCGGGCTGCATCTGATCGACCTGCATCTGCGGGGGCGCGGCCTGCGGCCAGTGCCGCACCCACGCGCATGTGCCACCGAGCAATACGTAAGC
>ERZ1370068.6322-contig-5311_pt1 | contig 52442 bp, 89 predicted proteins | sample MGYA00561227_ERZ1370068 | MGnify/ENA primary metagenome ERZ1370068 (study PRJEB38410, sample SAMEA6850437) | metagenome | study: Metagenomic assessment of the ecological functions of the soil: analysis of the soil microbiota associated with the... | reverse complement strand
GTAGCCGCTGATTCAGTTACGTATTGCTCTGAGAAACTCCCCCAGCAATTCACGGCGCACACTGCCGTAATCAGACTGGCGATCCTGTCTGGAACGATCATAAAGCGCATGCCTCGCGGAACCCTCACAATTTTAGCGTTTTCGGCCGGGGTGGCGGAAGCGTCGACTTTCGATCCGCTTACAGTTGCGTCGTAAACAGGCAGGCATCCTCGACCAACGCCACGGTTGCCGTGTTACTGAGTGCAGGTTCACGCCCTGGCCCAGACACAAAAGGCCACGTAAGACCGTCGCACGCGCAGGCGCGGTCACCGGTACGCCTGAAGGCCGCCAGTATATTTGGAGCGCGGGCGACGCCACGGTGATAAACCGCTCAGCGCTCGTGTTCGAAGGCACAGCACAGATACTATTATAGGCACTGGCTTCCCATCGCCCGCGCGAGCCGCGCGAGGTCCGCCGCGCTGATGTAGCCCGCCTGCGGTGCGCGATTTCCTCCCAGGCAGGCCACCATCAGCCCCTGCCGCTCCTCGATCGCCTGAATGTAGTTCGACGCCTGCATCAGCGCCTCATGCGTGCCGGTGTCGAGCCAGGCAACGCCGCGCGGAAGCTTCTCGACGTGCAGCTGCGCCGCGTTCGAGATAGGCGCGGTTGACGTCGGTGATCTCGAGCTCGCCGCGCGGCGACGGCTTGAGGCCGGCGCGCGATGTCGAGCACCTGGTTGTCGTAGAAATACAGGCCGGTGACGGCGTAGGACGACTTCGGGCTGCGCCGGCTTCTCCTCGAGGCTGACCGCACTGCCCGGCCGCGTCGAACTCGACGACGCCGTATCGCTCGGGATCGCGCACCTGATAGCCGAAGACCGTGGCGCCGCGCTCGCGCGCCGCGGCGCTCGCGCAGGTAGTCGGAAAAGTGCGCGCCGTAGAAGATGTTGTCGCCGAGCGCCAGCGCGACGCGATCGCGCGCCGACGAACTCGCGGCCGATGATGAACGCCTGCGCGAGCCCGTCGGGACTGCGGCTGCGCGGCGTAGTCGATCCGCAGCCCGATCTCCGAGCCGTCGCCGAGCAGCGCGCCGAAAGCCGTCCTGCTCGTGCGGCGTCGTGATGACCAGGATCTCGCGGATGCCGGCGAGCATCAGCGTCGACAGCGGGTAGTAGATCATCGGCTTGTTGTAGATCGGCAGCAGCTGCTTGCTGACGGCGCGCGTCAGCGGATGCAGCCGCGATCCCGATCCGCCGGCGAGAACGATGCCCTTCATGAAATCGTGGCAGATGCCCATGCCAGAGCCACAGATTGCATCCAGATCAGACTTCAGCCCAGACGCTCACCGTCGTACGCCGGCCTGCACCTGCTCGCGCAGTCCCGGTGCTCGAGATACCCAGCGCACGGTCGTCGAAGAGCCCGTCTTCGAGCGACGTGCTGCGGCCTCCATCGCGAGCTCGCCGCGCGGATCTTCGCCGCGTCGATCGCATACCGCCGATCGTGGCCGGGCCGATCGGGCACTGAGCGTCTTGAGCGCTCGATAAGCTCGACCGCCCGGCAGCTCGCCGAGCGCCGGATTCGATCGACCGGACTGCAGTTCGTCGAGCGCATCGCACAGAGCGATCGACGATCTCGAGGTTGGTGCGCTCGTTGCCGCCGCCGATATTATACTTTTCGCCCGCGCGTCCCTTCCGGAGCACCGAGCAGCAGTCCCGCGCAGTGGTCTTCGACGTGCAGCCAGTCGCGCACGTTGCCGCCGTCGCCGTAAATCGGGCAGCGGCCGGCCTCGAGCGCGTTGAGGATCATCAGGGGAATCAGCTTCTCGGGAAACTGGTACGGCCCGTAGTTGTTCGAGCAGTTGGTGATGAGGACCGGCAGGCCATGCGGTGTGGAAATAGCGCGCGAACCGAGGTGATCCGCCGAGGCCTTGCTGGCGGCGTACGGCGAATTCGGCGCGTAGGGCGTGTCTCCTCGCTGAACCGGCCGTCGGCGCCGAGCGTCCCGTAGACCTCGTCGGTCGACACGTGGAGAAACCGGAAGGTCGCCGCGCGGCCGACGGCAGGCGCCGCGCACGAAGTCGGCGTGCCGTCTCGAGCAGGACGAAGGTGCCGACGATGTTGGTGTCGATGAAGGACGCGGGACTGTCGATTGATCGGTCGACGTGCGTCTCGGCGGCAGAGTTCACGACAGGCGGTCGGGCTGGTGCTCAGCTGAACACGCGTGCCACGCGCGTCGCGATCGGCGATATCCGCGCGGACGAAGGTGACTCGCGGATCGGCGCAGCGCCCTTCGAGATTGAGCAGGCTCCCGGCGTAGGTCAGCTTGTCGACGACGACGAGCCGATCGGCGGTGTGCTCGAGGAGCGTGGCGGACGAAATTCGACCCGATGAACCCTGCGCCGCCCGTGACGAGAAGGCATGTCCTGATACCAGACCGCAGCTCCCTCCGGATACTGCAGCGCCAGCCTCAACTCCTTGGCGAGCGAATCGACGGTCGTTCCGCTGCGCTTCCAGGCGCCTTCGGTCTCGAAGCGCAGGTCGCCGATGCGGCGGCCCCACGGCGCGATGCACGCGGCCGATGGCGCGGAAGTCGCGCGCGGTCGGCGTGCTCCTGATCGAGCCGGCGGACGACGTCGGGCGCGACGCGGATGAAGGCGCGCAGCGCCGACGCCGATCTGATGCTGTACTTGCGGCCGTTCCAGGCGCCGCCGAACACCAGCGCGATCTGCTTGAAGTAGTTGACGAAGAACTTCTTCGCCTCCTCGTGCGAGTCGCCCGAGCGCGTCGCCGGCCGAACGCGTCGGCGCGCGAACAGCTTCTTCAGCTCCTGCGCGAGCGGCGCCTGCGCGACGCGGCCGCGCGCCGACGCCGAGCAGCTTGATCTCGTCGTACGAGCGGCGAGTCGTCGCGATCGTTCAGCGCGCGGACGACGTCGTGCGCCGTGGCCAGCGCTTCGTCGCGATACAGCTGCCGCCCGGACAGGCTGACCAGGTGCGACGCGTTCAGCCGCGTGTGCTTCGCGTTGATCGTGACGAACATCTGCACGACGTGATCCTCGGGCAGCCGGTCGAAGATGATCGCCGGGACGCTGAAGTCCTCGCCCTGGAAGCGGTCGATGTCGGCGTGCAGCGCCAGCAGCCGGTGCTGTCCGTCGATCGCGCGCAGGATGCCTTCGCGCTCGGGCACCTTCAGGATGCCCGACGCGCGCTGTCATCCGCCGACGCCTGAAACGTCAGCTTCTCGTCGCACGCTGATGATCACGGCGCCGGGAATCGACGGCAGATCGCGCGCCTGGCGGCACTGCTCGTAGTACTGCACGAGCTCGTCGATCTTCCGGCGGATGATCTGGCGCTGATACGGCCTTCTCGCTCGACGCGATCCGCCGCTCCAGCAGATCCCAGTTCACCTTCGAGGGTGTGCCGCCGCCGCGCTTTGCCGCCCCGGACCGGCGGTTGCGCGGCTGTCGCCGTAATTGAGGACCTCGAACCGGACCAGCTTGTCGATGTCACTGGCGGTCAGCGATGCCTGGTAGAACTGGACCCCGAACTGCTGCATACGAATCGCGGCCACATTGATCAACAGGTCCCGTAGTCTCACTCTGGACGGCGCTGGCTGAAAAGAAGGCCGAAAAGTCTGGGTTGCTCAAGAGAGATAAGGATTCTGCAGAGCGTGCAACTGAGCATCTCAGCGATTCGTTCAGCGCGTCAGGAAGATTATCCGGCGGGACCGGCTCCCCCCGTACATGTTAAGAAAATGCCTGCCAGAAAAGGACTTCTACCGCACACACACCGCCTCAGGAATTACTGCCGCTGGGAGGCGCCGACCCTTTGGTGTGTGCCACCATGCGACCACGCGGTCCCGCAAGACAACAAAACCGTAAATCATCACGGAGAATGCCAACCCACGCACCCGTGGTGGATTCTGCCGGATCTCAACCGGTGTCGGATTGGCCACGTGGCATACGCCATAAACGAGCGCTCCGCGTGGATCCGGTAGACACAATGGCGAAGCGACGACCGAGGCGTTCCAGCCACGGCGAGGGCGCCGCCGCGGCCTGGCCGCCGCCCGCACCAGCCCGTGCAAGTGGCGGTCCAGCGCGAAGCATCATCGCCACCACGTCCGGGATCGCGAAATATGGTGGGCGAGGCTGGTCCGAGCGACGATCGCCGAAATGATGCGTCGGGAGCGACGCGGCGTGAACCCCGGCGGTCACCGCTGCACCGGCCGTTGCGATCGACAGTTGGGCCGCGCATCTCGGTCCGCTGATCGCGGGCCGCCGCGAAGGCGGCCGCCGCGCCGCCAGCGAGCCTGAACCGGCCACGGGAGCAGCGTGAAAGTTCGTCAGATCGCCAGCCGGTCTGAAGTGCCACTGCGCGCCAGACCGGCAGCGCATTCACCCATGCCGCCATTCGGACGAGCGGCGTCGACATGGCGAAGGCGATAACGAGCGTCGTGTTGCGACGCCGACCACGACACGGTTTCTCGAAAGCCCCCAAACCAGACCCGGCCGCGGCGATCGATGGCCCCATGACGTTGAGGATGTCGACTCAAAGAGCGTGACGGGCGACGCGCCCGGGCGACGATGACGACCCCTGAAGGCGAAACAGAAACGCGAGGATGGAAAATTTCCACGCCGCGCCGGAAGACCGAGGGCGGCCGCTTTTCCGGCTGCCGCTCCGGCGAAGGCTGCGCTCGGCGGACAGGACCGACGCGACGCCCGCCAGCCACAGGAAAGCGGGGCGCCGAATCCGCCGGGGATCAGGACGCGGCGAAGGCGACGGTCGATCGCACTGCGTCTGCCGTCCAGGCGTCGAAGGTGTGCGCGAGGAGCATGATCAGGACGGCGACGCGCCCGCAGGTAGTCGATGTGCTGTCGACGGGTGATCGACGCGTGTTCAGGGGACGAGGTCAAACGTCACCCGGAAGTCGATGTCCTGACGCATCGAGTGCCAGACCGAACAGTATTTTTCGCGCGACAGGCGGATGGCGCGCTCAACGAGGTCGGCGGGCACGTCGCCTTCGATGGTGAAGTGCAAGACGACTTGCAACAAGCGGTGGGGATCTCTTGAGCGCGATCGCCGACGAGCCGCGCCCGGAGCGCGCGCGGCGAAGCGGCGGCCTTTAGCAACACGTGGGCCACGTCCATCGCCATGCAGCCGGCCAGCGCCAAACCGAGCGTCTCGACCGGCGAAGGCCCTGCCGTCCCCGAGCTGTCGATAGATCAGACCGGGCCTCGACCCCGTTGAAAGCTCGAGCTCGCCGATCCAGACGAGGTCGACGACCGTAGGCGGCTTGGCCGTCACGCGCCCTAGCAGGCTGCTGCAGAACGCAGCCTGGAGTGCGCGACAGAACTGCCCGGCTGGAAGGCCATCCAGCTTCGCGGCCATGTTCCGCACTTTGGGCCGGATTCGCAGCGACCGCCCGGCCGCGAGCCTTCGCGCTATCGGCAGGTCTCACCGTGGCTCTGTAGCAGCGCCAGGCAGGCGGAAAGCCGGGCACCACCGGCGAGAAGGCTGAACCTTCGCAGATTCCCGCTGCACGGCACGACGCGGCATCCAGCGTGCTGACCACCAGCCAGCCGAGGCGAGAGCATCACAAGAAGATGCGTCAGATAACGCCCATAGCGCCCGTCGGGGCCAGTAGGGTTCCGTGGCCCCAGTGCAAGGCTTCGCTGTGCAGGGAAGATGTTCGCCTCGGTCAATTCGTGGAAACCGTAGATGAGCAACTGGACCACGAACACGAGCAGGAACACGGCGGTGACCTGAAAAGAACAGCCCCAGGTTGACGCGATGGCCGTACGCCCTGACCACAGCGAGGCGACAAAGGCGGCGCACAAGGTGCCTATCGCCGCTCCACTGATGACATCGACCGCCTGGACCTGGAACAGCAGCGTGCCCCATCAGCAGCGCCGTCTCCATACCTTCCGCGAGATCATCAGCAACGTGAAGGCGAAGACGCCAACGAACGCGGCAGAGCCTTAGCGCAGGCGCCGAAACGCGAAGGTGCCCTTCAATGTCGCCCTTGATCCGCCGGGCCGTGCGCCACATATGGACGGTGAGCGAGGTGGCGGGAAATAACCGCGGCAATTGCCAGCAGTCCTTCCCACAGCGCCTGGTTGGACTTGCGCTGGAACGAAACGCCGCACCGATGCTGATGAGAATCGACAGAGCCGATGCCCCAGTGCCACGGCCGGCACGGGGTCGTCGCGGCCGCTCTTTCGCGAGTAGCGCAAGGCTGATGGCGACGATGAGGAAGGCCTCGAGACCTTCACGAAGAGTAATGATGAACGCCTGAAGCATGGCACTCAACGCAGCGGGCCGTTGACAGGCCGAACCGCCGCAAAACGAGACTCCAGTCTCAAAATGTGCGGACAGTCTACCTTCGTGATATCCGACCAGTCAAGTCGGTGATACAGGACGGCGTGTGATACGGGACGCCTGTCATCTGCCTATCTGGTCATTTGGTCATCTCCGCTGTCCCAAGTGACCTTGATAACCAGAGAACGAGATGACCAGATTCACTGTCGCAGCCTGGTGGACTCAGCGACTGCGGCCGCGCCAGGTTTCAGACCGTTCACGGAGGCGCCGCGCCAGTGTGCATCGAGGACAGGACTGACCGGTCAGCGGTATAGGGGCAGCGAGGGTTCGCGACCCGATCCGCAGCGGCTCGACGCTCGCGAGCTCGATACTCGCTCGAAATCATCGCGGGCGTCAACGAGAGCGGATGTTTGCGGTAAGCTGAAGATATGCAATTCAGGCTGGGGATTTTCGCGGCCCTGTTGGCAGCGGTCAGCGTGACGGCGCAGCAACAGCCGCCACCGACGTTCCGCACGGGAACGCAAATCGTGTCGCTGTTCGTCACGGTCACCGACGCGCAGCGGCGGCTGGTGCCGGACCTGAGTACAGGACGACTTCGAGGTTCGCGACAACGACAAGCCGCAGCCGATCGTGCTGTTCGAGAACAAGAGACCAGCCGATCACGCGTCGTCGTCATGCTCGATACGAGCGGCAGCATGACCGGCAGCCTGTCGCTGCTGCGCGATGCCGCCGAGCAGTTCCTCATCCGGCTGTTCCCCGACGACAAGGCGAAGGTCGGCGCGTTCAACGACAAGATCGAAGTCAGCGCGACGTTTCACCAACGACCGCGACGATCTGGTTGGCGAAATGCGCGGACCTCGACTACGGCAACGGCACGCGGCTGTTCGACGCGCTCGCCGTCAGCCTCGACGAGCTGAAGGGAATCGAAGGGCGCCGCGTCATTCTCGTCTTCACCGACGGCGAGGACACGGCCAGCCGCGCCGGTGCCGGGCATCGATCATCGATCGCGCGCGCGCCGAGAAGTGATGGTGTATGCGATCGGGTTTCAAAGTGAATTACTTCAACGGCGCAGCGTATGGTCCGAAGCAAGCCCGACGGCGGCCTCAGGAAAGATCGCCGACGAGACCGGCGGCGGCTACTTCGAGCTCACGAAGACGCGCCGAGCTGGCGCCGACCTTCACGCGCGTCGCGCAGGGCTGCACAGCCAGTACGTCATCGGCTTTGCGCCGACCCAGCTCGATGGCCGCGTGCACAAGCTGGCGGTGCGGCTGAAACAACCGGGGCTGACCGCTCGTGCCCGTCGCAGCTATCAGGCGGCCCCCGATACCTTCTCGATCTCCGAGAAATGGCGAAGCCACGGTAGAGGCGAGATGAGCGGTTTGTCGAGCAGGAATTTCCGTGTGAAAAGCGACGAGGCGCTGCAAGCGGCGCGTCAGGCGCTGCTTGCCGCTGGCCCGACGCCCGGGAGGTTCGAGGTCGAGCTGCAGAACGGCGTGCTCAACCTCGTATTCGAAGAGCCGACCGAGACAAAGTTCGTCGTGTCGCCGAACGCGCCTGTGCGCCAGATCTGGGTCTCCGCCATGGCTCGAAGCTACAAGCTCTCCTGGGCACCGGAGCTTGGCGCCTTCTCTCGTTGAGCGGCGAGACGTTACCTCAACTGCTCGAGCGTCTCACGCGCACCTTCCTCGGGACGCCCGCCTGAGATGCGCGACCCGCCGTCCGCGTGACACTGACACTTTCAACCCGGGGATCGCTACAGGTGAAACCCGCGGCCGAGCGGATCGCGCTCGTCGACGAGGAACGTGTGCTCGCCGGTGATCCACGCCGACCCTTCGATCTCGGCCACGATGGCGCCGTGCTCTCCCACCTTCGTCCGCGAGGCCACGCGGCCGGTGAACCGCGTGCCGATGAGGCTCTCGTGCACGAACGGCCTGGTCGTCGGCGATACGAGCCCCATCGCGTCGAGCACCGCCATCACCGCGGCAGTGCCCGTGCCGCACGGCGATCGGTCGACCGCGGCGTCGGCGATAGATCGTGACGTTCCGCAGGTCAGCGCCGCGCGTCGTTGGGCGGGCCGGTGAAGATCGTCCCGTGCGATCGCCACGCAGCCGCGGATCGAGCGGGTGGACGACGTGTGCACGCCGCTTCCGACGGCGCTTGATCTCCATGCCGGTTCGACGCGAGTTCGGCGAAGTGGTCGCGCGTCGATCGGCAGTCCGACCGGCTTCGCAGTCCACGATGGCGTAGAACGCGCCGCCGAAGGCTACGTCCGCACGAATCATGACGCGCGCCGAGCTTCACGGCGAGGCCGCCGTGCAGGACGAAGGAAGGGACATTGAGGAACGACACGCTTCTCGACCCGCACCTGTGAACGATCCGGTGCCAGCGTCGGCGCGCGCCCGGATCGGTTCCAGCGGGTGAGTCGAACACGACTGCGGTCCGCTTCCGTTCGCCTGGGCATCAGAAGACCCGCGCTCGAGCGCGATGGTGGTGAGTGCGATGATGCCGTGCCCGCACATCGTGCTGAAGCCCTCGTTGTGCATGAAGAGCACCCCGGCGTGAGAGGCCGGCGAGACAGGCTCGGTCAAAACCGCGCCGAACATGTCGGCGTGCCCGCGGGGCTCGAGCATGAGCGCGCGCCGCAGATGGTCGGTGTGCCGGCCCGCCCATTCCCGCTTCTCGAGCATCGTGCCGCCACGCGGCGAAGGAAAGCCATGGACCACCAGCCGAAGCGGCCCGCCCTCTGCGTGCGCATCGATTGTCTTCATCGTCAGCGTGCGGTAGAACTCTAGTGTCGAGTCAGAAAGTCGGTGACATATTTTCCGGAGCGCGGCGCCCAGATGGCAAGGCGCGACGACCGGAGCATACCGGGAGTATGTGAGGGAGGAGCAACGCCGCCAGCCGGGATGCCCCGCCCGGAAAATGTCAGCGAATTTCTGACTCGGGATTTTCACTGCTAAGAAGCTCTATGCCGATGCCGCTGCTGGACCCTGGAAAGAAGGCGCCCGCGTTCAACCTGAAGGATCAGGACGGGAAGACCCGGCGGCTCGCAGACTATGCCGGCCGGCCCGTGGTGCTGTAACATTCTATCCCAAGGACGACACGCCGGGGTGTACGAAGAAGCCTGCGCATTCCGGGACAATCTGCCACGCTTCAAGCCAACCAAGGCGGTGGTCCTGGGGGTGAGCGTTCTCGACGAGGCGAGCAAGGCACGATTCGCGAGCAAATACGACCTGCCCTTTCCGCTGCTGGCCGACCCCGATCACAGTCGTCGCGGAAAAGTTCGGCGTCTGGCAGAAGAGGTCCCTCTACGGCCGGACGTGCATGGGCATTGCACGGACGACGTAAGCTGATCGGCCCGGACGGCAAGGTGGCGAAGCGGTGGGACAACGTGAAGGTGGACGGCCACGCGGAGGCCGTCCTCGAAGCGCTGAACGCTACGGCTTGAGGGTCTTGGCCTCTTCGGCCAGCCAATTCTTGAAGTCCGCGTCGGTTTTCACGGACACGAAGCCCCGCATCCTATAGTGGCCGAGGCCGCACAACTGCGAGCACGCAATCTCGTAGCTCGCCGATGCGGTTCGGGGATGAACCAGACCGGGATGTCCATGCCGGGGATGGCATCCTGCTTCACGCGCATCTCGAACAGCCCGAAGCTGTGGATGACGTCCTTGCTGGACAAATGCACAGGACCGGGCGGTTGACCGGAAAATTCAGCTGGTTCGTCGTCGTGATGTCGTCTTTCGCGTCGGGGTCCGTGCGATCCAGCCCGAGCGGGTTGTCGGCGCCCACGAGCTTGATGTCTCTGCGACCGAACCGGCCGTCATTGCCGGGGTAGTGGGCGTTCCAGGCAAACTGTTCGCCGGTGACGCGCACGACGACCGCCTCGCTGTCCGCAGGAAATCACGCACGCGCGTGGCCCAAGCCGGGATCGCATAGAAAACGAGCAGGATGACCTCGATGATGGCGATGCCGATTTCGAGGCCCTTTGAAATCTTGCCCTTCGCACCGACGTAGCTGGCCTTCGGATTGGCCGCCTTCCGGAACCGGACCAGCACGAAGGCAAAAAGGCGCCCCAGCCGACGAACAGCACAGCATGAGCCAGTGGACGAGGACGGTCATGTGATCGAGTATCAGCGGCGTGGGTCGATGCCTGAACCGGCATCCCCAGATAGTTCAGCATTGAGCGGTCCTCTCCTGCGGGGCGGCGCCCTCGAGGCATCGAACGTGGAGGCATCGCCGGTGGCCGACTGGTCAGCCAGTCGCGCACGCCGGCTCAAATAGATGAAGAACGACGCGAAGCTCGCCAGCACGCCGGCGACCACCACGAGCATCGCCAGGATGCCCAGGTTCATCGCCTTGGCGAGCGGAGAGTCGCTCTGTCCGAAGCAGACCGGGCACGCCAGCGCCGCGCGGGGTGCCATCAGATGCGAGCGTGACAATCGTTCGTCGCATGGTCATAGGATTCCGCGTCTTCCGCTGAAACCCGGTGCCGTAGACCGCCGAGACCCCGCCGGACAGCGAGCGCGAGTGCGCCGGCCGCGACGTAGCCGGATCTGGTGCTCGAGCCGGTACTGCCCGACCGCCCACGCGGCGAAGAACGCGGCGAGGATGACCGACAGCGAGATAAACAGCAGGTGAAAGGCCCTGAGCGACATCTCAGTCCCGGTGCTCACCGCTCGCGGCATGCGCGGGGCCGGGCGCGCGTTGATGTGCGTGCCGAACGTATCGGAGATGGTGAGCAGCGGCACGAACAGCAGCACGACGAAGAAGACAACGGTCAGGAGCAGCGATCCGTAGATCCATTTCTTCTCGTGGTTCAGATGCATGAAAACAGCGGCCACCATCGAACCCTTGATGGTCGCGATGATGAGCGCCACCGTGATGGCCAACGGCACCGCCAGGTGGATCAGATTGGCGGCCACCGTGATAGCGGTAAACACCAGCAGAGCGGGCCTCGATCATGCAGTATTTGCGGACCGTCTTCTTGACTTCAGCCGGATCGGATTGCATCGACGCTCCTCAAAGGCCAGGACCGAAGTCCTGGGTCACCATCGCAGACTGCGCTGCGCCAGAAGCCGCGCACGTCTTGTCGCCCCACCTATAACAAATACAACAACGGAAACAGGAAAATCCACACGAGGTCGACGAAGTGCCAATAGCAGCCCCGTGTACTCGATGCGGTTCGTGAACTGTTCCGGATGACGTCTTCGCCATCTTGGCGCCGGGCCCGATGAGAGTAAGCCATCACGACCATTCCGCCGATGATGTGGAGCCCGTGAAGCCCGGTCAGCGTGAAATAGATCGCGAGGAACGTGCTCGCCCAGGGGCCTCGCCGAGCGCGAGGTGCTCGCAGTACTCGAGTGTACTTGTTCACGAGGAAAGACGCCGGCCAGCACGAACGTCAGAATCAAGTAGAGGCGGTGCTTGCCCCAGTCGATTCATCTTGAGCGACGCCCAGGCCATCACCATGGTCACCGACGAACTGATCAGGATCACGGTGTTGATGGCGCCCAGCAGGACGCTCAGCTCGCCGTGCGGCCACTTCGACGGCGCCGGTGCGGAGAATGATGTAGGTGGAAAACAGCGCGCCGAACAGCATGACTTCGGACGCGAGGAACAGCCAGATGCCCAGCTTGCCGTTGGCGAGCCCGGTGTCGGGCCGGGTTTCGACGGTGTGCGGAATATTCATGCTAGGCGCGCTCCGGCTCGAATTGCGGCGTGAAGTCCTTCGCGGCGCCCGGCACGCTGTACTCGTGCGGACCGCGATACACGACCGGCTCGGTCAGGAAGTTGCCGTGTCCCGGCGGCGACGGCGCCGACCACTCGAGCGTCGTCGCCTCCCACGGGTTCTGGTCGACCGCCTTGCCCCACTTGATGCTCATGAAGAAGTTGAAGATGAACGGCAGCTGGAACAGCGCCGAGCGTCCAGGCCGCCATGCCGATCCAGATGTTGCAGCCGCATCGGCAGTCCCTGCATTGTGCGTGTACTGCGTGCCGCCGTCGTAGCATGCCGCGCGGTTCATCCCGGCCAGGCCCTGGATGAACATCGGCGTGAAGACGATGTTGATGCAGACGAGCGAGCCCCAGAAGTGGATGCGTGCCGAGCATGTTCGTTCATCTTCCGGCCGGTCGCCTTGGGGAACCAGTAGTAGATGCCGGCGAACAGCGCGAAGATCGTCCCCGGCGCCACGACGTAATGGAAGTGGCCGATGACGTAGTAGGTGTCGTGCAGGTGGATGTCGGACGGCGCGAGGCCGAGCGGCAGGCCGGTCAGACCGCCGATGCCGAACATCGGCAGGAACGCCAGCGCGAACAGCATCGGCGTCGTGAAGCGAATCGACGCGCCCCACAGCGACAGCAGCAGCGCCGTCAGAATGACGACCGACGGGATCGAGATGATCATCGTCGTCGTCTGGAAGAAGCGCTCATCGTCGGTGCCCATGCCGGTCATGAACATGTGGTGCGCCCACACGATGAACGACATGAAGCCGAGGAAGATCACCGAGTAGACCATCGCGCGGTAGCCCCAGAGCGGCTTGCGCGTGTTGTTGGCGATGACCTCCGACGACGATGCCCATCGCCGGCAGGATCAGGACGTACACCTCGGGATGCGCCGAGGAACCAGAACAGGTGCTGCCACAGCAGCGGGTTGCCGCCGCCCGGACACGGTCAGCGGCCGTGCCGCTGACGACCAGGCCGCTCGGCATGAAGAAGCTCGTGCCGGCCAGCCTGATCCATCAACTGCAGCACGCCCGCCGCTTCGAGCGGCGGGAACGCGAGCAGCAGCAGGAACGAGGTCACGAGCTGCGCCCACACGAAGAACGGCAGCCGCATGCAGCTCAGGCCCTTCGCCCGAAGCTGCACGATCGTGACGATGAAGTTGAGCGCGCCGAGCAGCGACGACGTGATCAGGAAGATCATGCCGATCAGCCACCAGCGTTTGGCCGTGCGAAATGACGGACAGCGGCGGATACGACGTCCAGCCCGACTGCGCCGCGCCGCCCGGCATCGAAGAAGCTGCGCGAGCATCACGACGCCGCCGATGAGATACACCCAGTAGCTCATCATGTTGAGCTTGGGGAACGCCATGTCGGGCGCGCCGATCTGCAGCGGCATCACGAAGTTGCCGAAACCGCCCGACCGCGAGCGGCACGACGCCGAGGAACACCATGATGGTGCCGTGCATCGCGCCGAGCTGGTTGTAGAACTCCGGGCAGCATGATGCCGCCGTGAGGCTCTGGCCGCGCCAAGCAGCCCGCCGATCAGCGGAATGGGCCGCGCCGTGATAGGCGAGCTGCCACCGCATGATCATCATCAGGGTGAAGCCGAAGAACAGGGAAGCAGGAGGCCGGTGATCGCGTATTGGATGCCGATTACCTTGTGGTCCTGCGAGAAGACCTACTTCCACAGGAACCCGAGCTCCTCATGGGCATGGTCGTGCGCGTGCTCCGCGCGTTGGTTTGCCGGGGGCCGCCACATGTTCCAACGCCGACTCCTTTCTCGTGAAAGTATCGCGATCGTGCGGATTCGTCGGTGATTGTATGCAGAAGTCACAAGCGGGCGCAAGCGCCTGGCTCGTCGTAAGATGAGGGCGTGGGCCGTGGGCTCGCTTTCGGCCTCGTCGTCCGCACCGCTCACCTCGCGCTTGCCCTGATTTCCGCGACCCCTGCCTTTGCCAACCGTGAACCGAGCTGCTCAAAGCCCGCGCGACGGTGGAGTTGTATAGCCTGGACCATCAGCGGCGCGATCGCGACGCTGCGGCAGGCCATTGCCGCCGACCCACAGGATGCCGGCGCCTATCGCGGTCTCGCGGGCGCCTTGTGGATGAGCGTCACCTTCGCGCGTGGAACGCTGACCGTGGACAGCTATCTGGGGGAAGGTCTCGCGCGAGCCATCAAGCTTCCCGCGCCGCCGCCCGAGACCGCCGCGGCGTTCACGGTGATGCCATCGATCGGGCGGTCGCGCTGGCGCGCGCGCGGCTTGCGGCTGATGCCGGCGACGCCGACGCTCAGTATCAGCTCGGCGCGGCGGTTGGGCTTCGGGCCTCGTGCGCCGCGACCGTCGATGGCGGCCTCCGCAAAGCGTTTGGCGCTGCCGGAGGCGTGCGACTCCACGAAAGCGTTGCTCCGCCTCGATCCGCGCCGTCATGACGCAGGGGTTGATCGTCGGCACATACCGATACGTGGTCGCTGCGCTGGCGCTGCCGATGCGGTGGGGTCGCGTACATGGCCGGCTTCGGCGGCGGACGCGAAAAGGGCTGCAGGTTGATTGAGGCGGCCGCCGAATACAGCGGCGACAATCGATGGGATGCAGCGACTCGCGCTCGTCCTTCTCTACAACCGAGAACAGCGTTACGACGAGGCGCTCACACAGCTCGCCACGCTGCGCGCTCAGTACCCCGCGCAATCGTCTGCTGTGGCTCGAATCAGGCGCGACGCTGCTCCGTGGCGGAAAGCCTCGCTCAGGCCGAGCGGTTCCTCGACGAGGGCATTGCGCGTCTCGCGGCCGATGACCGTCCGCGCATGCTTGGCGAAGAGGCGCTCTGGTACTCACAAGCGGGGCGCCGCCAGGACGGCCCTTGGCCGCGCAGCCGATGCGGAAGTCGATTTGCGGAAAGCCGTCGGGCTCCAGGAAGGAAATGGGTGCACGGACGGGCGCATCTGGAGCTCGGCAGGCTCCTGCTGCAAGCCGGCAAGCCCGCTGCAGCGATTTCAGAGCTTCCGCACGGCGATTTCACTCTGCGAAGAGGACGGCGACCCCCTGGCCGCCGCAGAGGCGCCGCTCGTTGCTCCCTGACCGACCGCCAGCGTCCTCACCTCGCGTAGCCGCGGAGGACACGCGCCCCGTGCGACACTCGTCGTTTCGAGCACAATCACGTGACCAGTCGTGGCATGCGTCTTTTGAACTTTCCCTGCGCGCCAGGCCTGTATCGGGGAACCCATGTTGCGATATCTGCCGGCCGGGCTTCTGGCGGCATTGGTATTTTCAACGTCCGCCTGCGCGCGCACGGCGCCTCGTATCGATCATCCGGCAGCACCCGGCGGCGTCGATCAGCGCGCGTACAGCGTCGGCTACGACGAGGGGGCGCCAGCGTGGCGAACAGGACGCCCGCCAGGGCCGAAGTTTCCGATTACCGACGTCACGGTGACTATCGAGATGCCGATGAGCGGCTATCGAGGCAACGGCGACCAAAGCAGCTACCGCTCCGGTGTTCAGGAGGGATTCGCGGCCGGCTACAACGACGGGTACCGCCGTTGCTCGCAGGGCGGCTACTCACAAGGTCGCGACTCACGCGGCGGCTATCCGCAAGGTAGGTACCCACAAGGCGGCTATTCGGTTCCTACCCGCAAGGCGGCTATCCGCAGGGTCCGCTACCCGCAAGGCGGCTATGGAAGCTACGGCAGCTACGGCTCGTCGCCGGCCGGCCAGAACGGTTATCGCGATGGTTACGAGCAGGGGCGCAACGACGCGCGTGGCAGGAACCGGTTCGATCCGGTCGGCCCGCGGCGATATCGATCAGGCGATCAGGACTACGACCGGCGGTACGGGTCGCGGGACGACTACAAGCGGGAATATCGCGCGGCGTTTCAGGCGGGGTACGAGCAGGGATATCGCGGCTCGCGCCCATAATCGAGGGCCGCGACGGATGCGACCCCGGGCGGTCACGCGCCCGGGGCGCTCGGTTTTCTTTCTCACTTCAGGTTGCTTGCTTTGTGGGCAACCTGGCGGCCCAGGCGCCCGCCGCTCATTGGACTCGAGGCGAATCCTGCCGATCACCATCGCCCTTGTCCACCGCTTTCACCATGTCGTAGATCGTCGAGCGCGGCGACGGCGACGGCGGTCAGCGCTTCCATCTCGACGCCGGTCTGCGCCGTCGTGCGGACACGCGCTTCGATGTCGTAGCCGCGCGCGGTCGGCGTGAGCTCGACGTGCACGCTCGAGAGCGGCAGCGGATGGCACAGCGGAATGAGCGCGGACGGTCTGCTTGGCGGCCATGATGCCGGCCAGCGCGCGCCGCCTGCAGCGGATCGCCTTTCTTCACGGCGCCGCGCCGGACCTGACCGACGCGCCTCGCGCGACATGCGTGATCGATCCGCGCGCGACCGCCTCGCGGCTCGGTCACCGGCTTCGCCGCCGACGTCGACCATCTTGACGCGACCGCGCCGATCGACGTGAGACAGACGGCGTCGCGTGTCATCCTGCGTCTCTCCGCTTCATCCCCTGAGCGAGATAGAACGACAGGCTTTCGAGCGACACGGTGAGGTCCACGCTCTTCAGCTTCACGTCGGCGGGCACCTGCAGCGTGCCCGGCGAGAAGTTCAGCACGGCCTTGATGCCGGACGCCGACCACGAGATCGACGACGCGCTGCGCCGGCGCGGCGGGCACGGCGATGACGGCGATGCTGACGCCGTCGCGGCGCGCGAGTCTTCTTGAGATCGTGGATGTCGTGAATCGGCACGCCGCCGCGCGACTGCTGGCCGACTTTCGCGCTCAGGTTGTCGAAGAGCGCCGGGATCTCGAAGCCTTCCTGGCGGAAGCCGGGGTAGTCGGCCAGCGCCAGCCCGAGGTTGCCGGCGCCGATGATGGCGACGCGCAGCTTGCGATCGAGGCCCAGAATCTGGCGCAGGTGGCGCTTCAGATCGCGGACGTAGTAGCCGACGCCGCGGACGCCGAACTCGCCGAAATACGCGAGGTCCTTGCGGATCTGCGCCGCGTTCAGGTGGAACTGCTCGGCGAGCGCCTGCGAGGAAATCGTGCGGACGCCGGCGCTGTCGAGCTGCGTTCAGACACCGCAGGATACACCGACAGGCGGTTGGTGGTGAGCTCGGAGACCTGATCGAGGCTCTGGTTTGGACTTTGCAGGCTGCCGGAGCGCTTTGTTCGTGGTTTTCACAAGCGACGGCCGATTGTAGCAAAAGCCGCCGGAAGCCGCGTCAGAAAGCGTCATGTTAGTATCGCGCGCCATGGCGATCCGCGACGCGCCGTCACCGCCACCGTCGGCGTTCCAACCCTATGTGCCGCGGCTACTCGAGTCGCCCGCCGAGTTCACGCTGAAGGCGATCGTCATCGGCGTGCTGTTCGGACTTCTGTTCGGCGCGTCCACCGTCTACCTCGGCCTGCGCGCGGGCCTGACCGTCAGCGCGTCGATTCCGATCGCCGTGCTCGCCATCTCGGTGCTGAAGCGCTTCGGCGGCTCGACGATTCTCGAGAACAACATCGTCCAGACCATCGGATCGGCCGGCGAGTCGGTGGCCGGCGGCGTGGTGTTCACGATTCCGGCGCTGCATCTTCCTGACGCCGCACGGACCCGCCTACTTCAACTACTTTCAGATCACGATGCTGACCTTCGCGGGCGGCATCCTCGGCGTGCTGATGATGGTGCCGCTGCGCCGCGCGCTGATCGTCAAGGAGCACGGCGTCGCTGCCGTATCCCGAAGGGCACGGCATGCGCCGAGGTGCTCGTCGCGGGCGAGCGCGGCGGCAAGCTCGCCGCGCTGGTGTTCGGCGGCCTCGGCGTCGGGCGCGCTGTGGAAAGCGCTGTCGTGGATCTTCAACCTGTTCCGCACCGACGTCGGCTACACGGCGCCGCCGCGACAGCCAGCTTCCCGAACGCGACGCTGAACGTCGACATCTCGCCCGAGTACCTCGGCGTCGGCTACGTCATCGGTCCGCGCGATCGCGGGCGACGATGTTCGCGGGAGGCGTGCTGTCGTGGCTCGTGCTGCTGCCGCTGCTGTCCATTGCTCGGACAGTACATCACCGTTGCCGTTTCCGCCGATCCATCCCGAACTTCGCGAACAATCCGGCGACCGGCCGGCCGTTCCTGATTTCCGAGATGAGCCCCGGCCAGATCTGGAGCGCCTACATCCGCTACATCGGCGCCGGCGCCGTGCTCGCGGCCGGACTGATCACGCTCGCCCGCACGATTCCAACGATCATCAGCTCCGCGCTCGGCGGCCTGAAGAGCATCGGCGTGGCGGCGACGGCGGGCGCGAGATCCGGCACCGAGCGCGAAATCCCGATGAGCGTCGTGCTCGATCGGCACCGCTGCTGCTGGCGCTGTTCCTCGCGGTTGCGCCCGGGCATGCCGCTGCAGGGCAACGTGCTGGCGGCGGTGCTGATCGTGATGTTTGGCTTCTTCTTCTCGACGGTCTCGTCGCGCATCACCGGCCTCATCGGCTCCTCCTCGAATCCGATTTCGGGCATGACGATCGCCACGCTCATCCTGACCTGCCGTGCTCTTCGTGGCCTTGGGCTGGACGGGCGATACGTATGCGCCCGTTGCCACTGTGCGTCGGCGCTGTCGTCTGCATCGCGGCCGCAAACGCCGGCAACACGTCTCAGGATCTCAAGACCGGTTACATCGTCGGCGCCACGCCGCTGTATCAGCAGCTCGGGCTCGATCATCGGCGTCGTCGACGCTCGGCGCTGGTCATCGGCATGACGACGCTCTACCTGCACCGGGTCTTCGGCATCGGCTCGCAGGCCATCGCCGCGCCGCAGGCGACGCTGATGGCGACGATCATCAAGGGGCTTGCTCAGCCAGAACCTTCCATGGGGCCTCGTGCTCGGTCGGCGTGTTCATCGCTCGATCGACGCTCGAGCTCTGCGGGATCCATTCGCTGTCGTTCGCCGTCGGCGCGTATCTCCCGATCGCGACGACGGCGCCGATTTCTGTCGGCGGGCTGCGTGCGCTGGTGGGTGGAGCAGCGCAGAGCGTGGCGCGAGGAATCGCGAGCTCGGCGCCGGCACCCTGTTCAGTTCCGGGCTGATTGCCGGCGGCTCGATCTGCGGGATTCTGTTCGCGGTGCTCGTGGGCACCGGCACGATCGGCCCGTTTCAGGCCGTCGGCGACATCGTTCCCTGGTTCCGCGGCGAGGGCGGCCTCGCCCAGCTCGCGAGCGGTCTCCTGTTCCTGTCGCTGGCTGCCGTCACGCGCGCGCGGCAAGAAAGAATCTAGCGGTGCCAGGCATGCCGAAGAAGCCGATTCGTCTTCTGATGCTGTTGGCGGTGGCCGCCGCCCCGACGCTGTGGGCGCAGGCGCCCGCAGCGCGGCGCCACCAATGTCGCGGCCCTGCTGGCCCATCCTGGACTTCTACCACCTGCGACCGATTGTCATCGTGGGCACCACTGCACTTCTCGACAACGGGGAACTGAGACCCTCAACAGCGACGAAGCGGTGCGATGAGGGTGGCGTAAGGGAGAGCTCGCCTGAAGGGCTGAACGAGATCCGTGGCGAGCTTTGGGATGTGGGCCGCTTGGCATTCCGACGACCCCAGGCTGTCCAGCTACAACCTGAGGAGCGCGTCCATCTTCGATCCTGAGGGTCCATGGCCGCGGCCTGGCCAGGTGATGGCCCTGGTCGCAAGCGCGATCTCACCCGCTTCGCCGCCGCCCTCCTCCGACCATCCGCGCGATGGTAGCTGCACCCTCACGCTACCTCGAACAGAAAGTCACCGTCGTCGGTCAGTTTGCCGGACGCAACCTTCTAGGCGATCTCCCGGACGCACCCGCAAGGAGCCGGGTACGACTTCGTGTTGCGCTCCGTGGATGCGCGCTCTGGGTCACCGGCATCCAGCCGCGCGGACGGGACTTCGACCTCGCGCTCGACGCGCGGATTGACACCAGGACGCTGGCTCGAAGTCACCGGGACGCTGCAGCAGGGCCGCGGATTGCAGTGGCTGGAGGCGCAGGCCGGCAGTCTCAAGCTTGCGAAACCACCGGCCGAAACGACCTCCGCTCACGAGCCCGATCCGGTTCCGGCGGCGCCGCCGCCCGAAGTGGTGTTCAGCGCGCCGACTCAGGATGAGACAGATGTTTCGTGGCTGTCCGCGAGCGTGCGCATTCAGTTCTCGCGCGATATCGACCCTGCCACGCCTCAAAGGAGGCCTGCGAGTGGCGATACTCGGATCAGATAAGGCCGCGCGCGGCGAACCTTCTCTGAAGCTGGAATTCACGCGACGGAACCGTGCCGCCACGCGCGTGCTGGAAATTCGATTCAGCCAGCCGCTCGAGCGTTTTCGCACACTGCAGATCGACTTGCTCCGAGGCTGTCCTCGGCAACCGACCAGCAACCACCCGGCCGTGGATGCTCACGTTCATGACGGGCGGATCCTGACGTCCCTCTTCAATCTCCGGCGCCTGCACCAGGGCGCGCGTGTTCACGTCCTGATCAGGATTGGCGCCGAGGCATAGTTCTCGAGCGCAAGCGTCTTCGCGTCCGGTTCGAACGTGACCTTCGTCGCAAGCGACATCTTGCCCTCGCCTTGGCCCCGGCGATTCAGGCGAAGCTCGACCAGGGTGAACGGGTAGTCTGGCGCCTCCCTGCTTCCCGGCGGCTTTCCACATGTTTTCCAGCGCGACCAGGCGCCCAACCGACGCTCTGTGGCGATGATGATGCGCTCACCCCCGTCGGGTAGCGCGACACGATGATGCGTAGCGCAGCGAGTACCCGGCAGGCTTTCACCCGTCCAGACGATCCCGAGCGTCGGCGCCGCTCAAGAACAGCCGGCAGAGTCCGGCGTCGCCTCTTTCCTTGAACGCAGCCGCCAGGCGGTCGCGGTCGGCCTCTGAAGACCAGCGCAGGATGTGAATCGATATGTTCTCCCCGGCTCCAGGGCTGAGGTTCACGGTCGTCCCTGTGGAACGTGTCGGGTTGCTTGGATGAGGTTCGGCCTTCGACGCCGTTTGCGCGAAAAGGGCCTCGCTGCCGCGACCAACACAAAACCTGCAAGCGCTGCGGAAATCGCTGTAGGATCGATCGACTTCTGAGATCAGAACTCATAGACGCTCCTCACCCGCACCCGCCTCCTCTCGACAAAGGACACGATACCATTCCGGGAATCATCAGTGAAGAACGGGGCCCGTGGCCAGCAGCGCCTCGATCTCGCGGCGCACGTTCCGGATCAAATCGTCACGCTTGTCAGCGCCTGGCCGGCCGTTTCGATAGGGCGTCCGACACGAATGGTGACGGTCACCGGCCGGATGACCCAACTGCCGCCAGGTCATCGCGGCCCGACCGCCACTGCACGGCGATCGGCACAACCGGCGCCTGGGCCTTGATGGCCATGATGAAGCCGCCCTTTTTGAACGGCAACAGATCACCGGTCCGGCTGCGCGTGCCTTCCGGAAAATCAGGAACGAATGCCCCGCGCGGATCGATTGCGCACCCGCCTCAATCGACCGCATCGCCGCTTCCTTGTTGCGCCGGTCAATGGGAATCGAAACCGCCGAGCCGGAACGCGCGCGCCAGAACAGGAATCCGGTCGATCTCCCTGCTTGTAGAGGATATGCATGCGCGGATGGAGTGCGTCGAAAGGACCGGGGATCCACGCTGCTCTCGCGTGTTCGCGCAGTAGATGGCCGCCCTGTCGAGCGGCAAGTGCTCGGCGCCGACGATCCGGAAGCGGATGCCGGTCAGCGCCAGGCCCAGCCGTACGCCGATGTGACCGAGTGACGTACCAGAAGGCTCTTCCACCGGAACACGGTCGCCAGCAGCATTCCGGGCGGCGCGACGATGAGAACGTAAGCGGAGACCGCGACGTACGTGGCGGCGGACCGGACTGCGGAAATGAGCACCGCGCTGGATGATAAACGAAAGCCGGGCCGTCGCCACACCCGGCGGGGAATGCTCCAGGGAGTGGTGCGGGCCGAGCTGCAGCGATCTCAAAGGCGTCCCCTGATCCAGACCGATCCAAATGACGGCCGCAATGGTCGCCAGGACGACGAGTTCGGGAGTCCGATCACGCGTGGAATACCACCGCGCTGAACGAGCGCACCGATTGCGTGCCGGATGTATGGCCGGCCGGATCGACTATTTCAGAAGGACGCGAGTACCGCGGATCTTCTGGCTGCTCAGCGCCTGCAGGAAGTCCGGCACAATCTTGTCCATCAGTTCGAAATAGCGACGACAAGCGCCGGCGTGTTTTGCTGCGCGTTGTAGAGGACTTCTTCGCGGTGCGACTGCGAATGGATGCGTGGCGCCGGTGCGGCCGTCGATGAAAATGAACTTGGGCCGGAGGATGAATCCCTTGCGTTCCATGTAGGTCCGCACCGGCGCGAACGCTGGCGGCGGCCGAATGAGATCGTAGTCTTCGACGTCGCGAGAGACGAACCCCGAACGCGTGTGCGGCATGAACAGCACGGTGCCGGTGACGATCAGCGGGTTCTGATACTCCTCGCCGATTCGCTTCCAGTACGCCGTGTTCGCAAACAGGCGCTCGTACGGCTCGAGATCCTTTTCGTCCTTGATCTGCCAGCGGCAGCGGCAGCACGGCGGCCTTCTCGTCCGGACGACGGTCCCGCGTGAGCCGTCGGACCGCGAGACGGCGGAGTCCTCGCACGCCTCGCGGTCTTGCTCTGCTCCTGTGCGATCGCTGCGAGCTGCCATGACGTCCGCGTCGATCACGCGCAGCGAGGACTTCGACCGGAGCTGACTGCGCAGGAGCCGGACCGTTTCCTGATTGGCGTCGACGTCGTCGGTGCCGCCGGCGACGAAGCCGGCAATCAAGACACGCTGAAAGCCCGAGACATCGAGCTTCGCGCCGGATTGGCGTCTCGATCGGGATCTCGAAATTTACGTCGCGCCGCAGGCGAGCGTCGCCGCCGCCGTGGTCGCGACGCAGCGCGGCCGAGGACAGAGGCTACGGCGTTTCTTTTGCGTGTCTGCTCGGTCATTGATTTCCTTGAAGAGGTCGATAGTTCTGTCGAATCTGGAGCGTTATTCGGATCGAGCGCAAGCGCCTTCTCATAGGCTGTCGCCGCGCCTTCTCGAGTTGCCCTTCGTGTTCGTAGCCGACGGCGAGATCGTTGAACGCGGCCGCGCTAGGTCGGATCGATCTCGACGGCCTTCTCCCAGCGGTAGATCGCTTCGCGCCATAACCCTCGCTGCGCAACGGTGATGCCGAAATCGACCTGAGCCATGGCATCGCTGCCGGGCGTCGGCATGCAGCGGCGTCGCAAGGGCGACTGTAAGCAGCGTGATGCACGTCGCGACACGAAAGGTCATTACGCGGATCGATCCACTATAGCCATGCCGCTTCTTCGCGTGCAAGCATTTACACGCCGTTCTGACAGCGCAAATAGCAATGCCATGTGCCACGGCGTCGAGATGACAAAATCGCGCCAGTTTTCTGCCAGTCGACGGCCGACGCGTTACCGAAACGTCGCCGCCCGTCGTCCTCCATCGTACGTGCGCGCTATACTGCATTCAGAGGTCGGGTCCCGCGCGATGCGCGGCGGCTCCGACCTTTTTGATTCGGAGTCTGGCGCCGCGTCGAGGTGGGTCCATGTCCGCATCGACCGATCTCGGTGGCCCTGTCGCTGCTACCGCTCTGGTGGCGGCGCGCGATCGGACGACCGACCTGCGTGCCGGGACACGCACCCGGTCCACTCCTCGAAGCGCTCATCGCTGAGCGTTCATCATACCCCATCTGACCCTCGCGACGCTCCGGCCATCGCGCGCGCAGACGACGCTCGAGCGCGCGGCCACGGCGGGTCGTGGCGGTCGGTCGGGTGGAGCGATCCGCATCGTATCCGCCGCTTCTGGCCGCGATCGTCGATCCGCCGCCGGTGTTGCGGATTCGGGGACAGCTGGCGGCACTTCGAGCCGCCTGCCGTCGCCATCGTCGGCTCGCGCGCAGGATCGCGCACTGCGCTTGCCGTGGCCGAGCGGCTTGCGGCGGATCTGACGGCGCGCGGCGTTGTCGTCGTCAGCGGCTCTGGCGCGCGGCGTCGACTCGGCCGCGCATCGCGGCGCGCTGACCGTGGGCGCGACGATCGCCGTGCTCGGATCGGGCCCCGACGTCGATCTATCCGCAAGAGCACGAGAGTCTCGCGCGCGAGATCGCGGCGGCACGGTCTCGATCCTGAGCGAGCTGGCGCCGGGCACGCCGCCGCAGCCGCAGTTCTTCCGCTGCGCAACCGCATCATCAGCGGGCTGTCGCGCGCGGTCGTGGTCGTCGAGGCCGGGCGAGAAGAGCGGATCGCTCATCACGGCGCGCTCCGCGCTCGACCAGGGTCGCGACGTCCTGGCCGTTCCCGGGCAACATTCTGAGCGGCGCGCAATCGCGGCGGCCACGCGCTGCTGCGCGACGGTGCAAGAGATCGTGGAGTCTGCGGACGATATCCTGGAAGAGCTCGGTTTCCCGCCGGGCAGCGTCCCGGCAGCGTCGAATGCGTCGGACCGGTGGCGCACTGCAGACGTGATCGCCGCGGACCGCGTCCTGGCTTGCTCTGACGCCCGGCGAGTCCGTGCGATCTGGACGCAATCGCCGAGCGTCTCGGGCTTGGCAGTGGCCCGTTTGCTGCCCCGGTTGTTCGAGCTGGAGCTGCAGGGTGCTGGTGCGACGCGAGAGGAGGCGGCCGGTTCGTGCGGTTTGACCGACCGTGTTAGTGTGAAGGACAGGACATGGCAAAAACTCTGGTGATCGTCGAATCGCCGGCGAAAGCGCGCACGCTCGCGCGCTTCCTCGGCGATCGAGTACGCAGTCGAGGCGAGCTACGGGCACGTGCGCGATCTGCCGGAATCCGCCAGCCAGGTGCCGGACGAGATCCGCAAGAAGAAATGGGGCCGTCTCGGCGTCGACATCGAAGGCGACTTCAAGCCATACTACGTCGTGCCCGACGACAAGCGGAAGCACCTGCAGGGCACTGAAGGCAGCGCTGAAGGGCGCGTCCGAAGTGATGCTGGCCACCGACCCCGACCGCGAGGGCGAGTCGATCAGCTGGCACCTGCCCAGGTGCTGAAGCCGAAGGTGCCCGTCAAACGGATCGTCTTTCACGAAATCACCAAGAAGGCGATCGATCAGGCGGTCAAGGACGCGCACGATGTCGACGACAACCTGGTGCGCGCGCAGGAAAGCCGGCGCATCCTGGACCGCCTGTACGGCTACACGCTGTCGCCCGTGCTGTGGAAGAAAGTCCAGACTGGTCTGAGCGCGGGTCGCGTGCAGAGCGTCGCGGTTCGGCATGATCGTCGATCGTGAAGAAGAGCGGCTGGCGTTTCCGCTCGGCGCGGTATTCGGATCTCGACGCGCAATTCTCGGCGGAGGGCGTGAGTTCGCCGGCACGCTGACGCGCCTCGGCGACGTCCGCATCGCCAGCGGCAAGGACTTCGACGCCAGCGGCGTCTGACCGGTCAGCAACGTGCGACTGCTGTCGGAGGCCGAGGCCGCCGTCGCTCGTCGCCACGCTGACTCGAAATCTGCCCTGGAGCGTCACGAGCGTCGAAGCGAAGCCGGGCGTCGAGCGCCCGGCGGCCGCCGTTCACCACGTCCACGCTCACGCAGGAAGCCAGCCGCAAGCTGGGGTTCTCGACCGCAGCGGACGATGCAGGCCGCGCAGCGACTGTTCCAGGACGGTCACATCTCGTACCACCGCACGGATTCGACGACGCTCAGCGATGAAGGCGCTGACGCGAATCTGCGCGTGCCATCCGTGAGCTGTTCGGCGACGAATACTATGCGGCGCCCCGGCGGTACGACGAAGGTGAAGAACGCGCAGGAGGCGCACGAGGCCGATTCGCCCGACCAACTTCGATAGCGCGGCCGCCTCGCTCGAAGGCGTCCTGTACCGGCGACGACCTGCGTCTCTACGAGCTGATCTGGAAGCGCACGATGGCGTCGCAGATGGTCGGATGCGCGCGTCCTGCGCACGGCGATCGAGATCTCCGCGCGGCGGCGACGACGGCGAAGCCGGCCGTGTTCACGGCGTCCGGCAAGAGCGATCGAGTTCGCCGGCTTCCGCCGCGCGCATGCGTGGAGGGCAGCGACGATCCGGCTGCGGAGCTCGAGCGAGCAGGAAACGCTGCTTGCCGACCCTCACCGTCGGCGAGCGCATCGACGACGGCAGGACGCGCGTCCGCCTCACGGGGCTCGAGCCGAAGGGTCACGAGACGAGTCCACCGGCGCGCTACACCGAGGCGTCGCTCATCAAGGAGCTCGAGCGGATTGGCGTGGGCCGGCCGCTCGACGCTACGCGGCGACCATCGGCACCATCGAGCGGCGCGGCTACGTGTTCCGCCAGGGGAAGGCGCTCGTGCCGAGCTTCACGGCATTCGCGGTCACCCGGCTGCTGCGCGAGCACTTCGGCGATCTGATCGACGTCGCGTTCACCGCGGAGATGGAGGAGGACCTCGACCAGATCTCGCGCGGCGAGCGCGAATGGCTCGACTTCATCCGGCAGTTCTATCGCGGCGACGCGCATCATCGCGGCCTCGAAGAGGCGCGTGAAGCAGGCGGAAGAACAAGGCCGACTACCCGCTCATCGACGTCGGCGTCGATCCCGAGTCGGGCGCACCCGATTCGCGTGCGCATCGGACGCTACGGCCCGTTCCTGCAGCTGGGCGAAGGTGGACCAGGCAAGACGGCAGGCTTGCCGCCGGCGACGCTGCGCCGGCCGATCTGCAACGCCGAGAAAGCGATGGCGCTGATTCGGGCGAAGGCCGAAGGGCCGAGGCTGCTCGGTGTCGATCCCACAAACCGGGATGAACGTGTACGCCATCAACGGCCGGTTCGGCGCCTACGTGCAGCTGGGTGAGACGCCGGAGAAGGGCGTGAAGGAGCAAGCCGAAGCGGTCGTCGCTCACCGGCAGTCTCACCGAGTCCACGGTGACGCTCGGACGAAGCGTTGAAGCTGCTCGAGCTGCCGCGCGAGCTCGGCGCCGCATCCGGAATCGGGGCAGCCGATCGTCGCTGGTCTCGGCCGATTTGGTCCGTGCGTGAAGCATGGCGACGACTACCGGTCGCTCGAAGCGACCGACGATCTGTTCACGGTCGATCTCGAGCGCGCGATCGCGCTGCTGGCGGCGCCCGAAGCGGTCGGCGCGTCAGGCGGCGAAGCGCGTCATTCGCGAAGATCGAGGCGCCCGACGGCGGCAGCGGCGCTGCAGGTGCTCGAAGGCCGGTACGGCCCGTACGTCACCGACGGGACGACGAACGCGTCGATCCCGAAGGGCACCGACCCGGCGACGATCTCGCTCGGAAGACTGCGCGGGCGCTGCATCGAAGCGCGCGCCGCAACGTCACCTCGCCCGGGACCGCCGTCGCGGCGCGAAGCGGCGCGCCCGCGACGACGCTCGCGGCACGCGCGCCCGCAGGTTATCGCAGGCGAGCCGCGAGACGAAGCGAGCGCCGGCGGCGGCCAAGCGCGAAGGCGCGCGTGCGTCAAGAAGCGCAGCCGGAACGTCCGTGCGCGCAAGCGCTCACACTGATCCGCGATCATCGGCGGCGGTCTGGCCGGATCGGAGGCAGCGTGGCAGGCCGCGTCGCAGCGGCGTGCCGGTCACGCTGCACGAGATGCGGCCGGTGCGGCCGACCGCCGTTCACAAGACCGATCGGCTCGCCGAGCTCGTCTGCAGCAACTCGTTCCGCGGCGACAAGCTCGACAACGCCGTCGGCCTGCTCGAAGGAAGAGATGCGGCGGCTCGGCTCGCTCGTGATGCGCGGCGGCCGAAGCGAGCCGCGTGCCGGCCGGCGCGGCGCTGGCCGTCGATCGCGAGCGGTTCGCCGAGTCGATCACCGAGCGCGATCGCCGAGCATCCGCTGATCACCGATCGTCCGCGACGAAGTCACGCCGATTCCCGATCCACCGAGCGGACGCCGGTCATCGTCGCGCACCGGTCCGCTGACGTCCGGCGCGCTCGTCCGCCGACATCGCGCGCCTCGTCGGCGGCGAGCACCTGTATTTCTACGACGCCATCAGCCCGATCGTGCTCGCCGAGACACATCGATCGTGCGCAAGGTGTTCCGCGCAGTCGCGATGGGATCGCAGTCTGCGGGCGACCGCGCGTCGGTGGCACGCCGCGGCTCGCGGTGACCCGGGCGCAGCCTGACGTGACCGCCGGCGTGCGGCGTCGACGACGGCCGAGGCGACTACCTGAACTGCCCGCTGACGCGCGACGAATACGAGCGGTTCTACGACGCGCTCGTGCACGCGGAGTCGGCGACCGTTCACGATTTCGACAAGGAGAGATTCTTCGAGGGCTGCCTGCCGATCGAGGTGATGGCGCACCGCGGTCGTCGACACGCTGCGCTTCGGGCCGATGAAGCCGGTCGGCCTGATCGATCCGCGCACCGGGCCGCGAGCCGTATGCCGCCGTGCAGCTGCGGCAGGACAACCTGGCCGGCGATCACTACAGCCTCGTCGGGCTTTCAGACGCAGATCAAATGGGGCGATCAGGCGCGCGTGCTGCGGCTGATTCCGGGCCTCGAGACACGCCGAGTTCGTCCGCTTCGGCATGGTCGCACCGCAACACCTACGTCAACGGTCCGACCGTCCTGCGCCGAGACGTGGCAGGTGCGTCGCCGCCCGACGCTGTTCTTCGCCGGCCAGATGTCCGGCGTCGAGGGCTACGTCGAGTCCGCCGCGTCGGGACTCGCTCGCCGGCCTGAACGCGGCGCGCGCTCGTGAACGGCCAGCCGACGTCGGCGCCGCCGCGCACGACGGCGATCGGCGCGCTGGCGTATTACGTGTCGCACGCCGATCCGGCGCACTACGAGCCGTCGAACATCACGTTCGGCATCATGGAGCCGCTGGCGCGCGCCGCCGCGCGGCAAGATGGAGCGGAAGCTGGCGATGTCGGAGCGCGCGCTGGCCGATCTGGACGGATGGATGGGTCGCGAGCAGCGCCTGACGGCGCGTGGGGCGCCGTGATCGATCACCTCAAAGCGCTTCCTCCAGTTTCTGCGCCTGAATCGCAACGTGTCGCGCGCACACCGTGCGCGCCTACGAAAGCGACCTGACGCAGTTTCTCGAGCCATGTGGCCTGCCGGACGGGCGTCAAGCGCGCGAACTCTCGAGCCCGCGGCAGCTCGACCGCGCGGCGATTCGCGGCTTCCTCGCCGACGTCCACGCGCAGCGGCCAGTCGCGGGCGACGGCGGCGCGCAAGCTGGCGGCCGTCCGCACCTTCCTGCGCTACCTGCGGCGCGAAGGCGCTCATCGACGCACGATCCCGGCGCGCTGGTCGCCACGCCGAAGCGCGAAGTGCGCATGCCGGCGCACCTGTCCGAAGCAGGAGATGATCGCGCTGCTCGCGGCGCCGGCCGACGACGACGCCGCTCGGACGCCGGGATCGCGCGATTCTCGGAGCTGTTCTACGCGTCGGGATTGCGGCTGAGCGAGCTCGCCGGCCTCGATATCGAGGACGTGAACCTGAGCGCGAAGATGGTGCGCGTGTGCTCGGGAAGGGCGGCAAGCAGCGGCTCGTCCCGTTCAACACGCAGCACGCGCGTCGGCGATTCGAGCGTATCTGACGGGACAGGCGATGCACTGACGCGGCGGACCCGCGCTCGCTGCGAGATCCGGGCCGCCGCGACGTGCTCGCCGGCCGACGAGCGAACCGCTGTTCGTGAACTATCGCGGCGGGCGCCTCACCGTGCGCAGCATCGATCGGCTGGTGCGGCGCTATGTCGCGGCGTGCAGCGCGCGGATCGGCATCAGCCCGCACGCGCTGCGGCATTCCTTCGCCACGCACCTGCTGCAGCGCGGCGCCGACCTGCGCGCGATCCAGGAACTGCTCGGCCACGCGCGCCTCAGCACGACGCAGCGCTACACGCACGTCAACGCCGCGCAGCTGCTCGAGGTGTGCCGGAAGAGTCATCCGAGGGCGGGAAAGGCGGGAGGGGCGGGAACAAGGCGAGGATACGGCAGCTCCGCGTTCTCCGGCCTGTGAGACGGCCGCGACTGGCACCGGTTGGCTCGGCGGCGGCAGCGGCCGCCTGCGCGCGGCGGCCGCGCGGGAACTCGATCCCGAGCGTCTTGATCTTGTAGTTCATCACGCGCGGGCTGATCGCCAGCAGCTCCGCGGCGTCCTTCTGCACCCAGTTCGACATCTTCAGCGCTTCGATCAGCGCATGCCGCTCGATGTCCTCGAGCGGGATGCCGGTCGGCGGGATCTTGACGATCGGCGGCGTGCTCGCGCCGGCTGCCGCCGGCGCGGCGTCTCGCCGAGCCGCAGGTCGTCGCTCCCGATCGCGCGGCCGTCGGCCAGCAGCATCGCGCGCTCGATCGGCGTTCTCGAGCTCGCGGATGTTGCCGGGCCAGTTGTAGCGCATCAGCAGCTTCTGCGCGTCCGGCTCGAGCCCCTCGATCTTCTTCTTCAGCTCGCCGGCGAACCGGCGGATGAACGAATTCGGCGAGCGGCACGATGTCGTCCTTGCGCTCGCGCAGCGGCGGCATCTCGATCGACGACGACGTTCAGCCGGTAGTAGAGGTCCTCGCGGAACTGCCCGCTCTGCACCATCGCCGGCAGATCGCGGTTGGTCGCGGCGATGAGCCGCACGTCGACGCGCAGCGTCCGCGTGCCGCCGAGGCGCTCGAACTCGTGCTCCTGCAGCACGCGCAGGATCTTCGCCTGCGTGCTGGGGCTCATGTCGCCGATCTCGTCGAGGAACAGCGTGCCGCCGTCGGCCTGCTCGAAGCGGCCGATGCGCTGCTTGTCGGCGCCCGTGAACGCGCCCTTCTCGTGGCCGAACAGCTCCGATTCGAGCAGGTTCTCCTGCAGCGCGGCGCAGTTCACCTTCACGAAGTTGCGCGCGGCGCGCAGCGAGTTGTGGTGGATCGCGCCGGCGATCAGCTCCTTGCCGGTGCCCGTTTCGCCGCGGATGAGCACCGTCGTGTTGCTCTTGGCCACCTTCTTCACGATGTCGAGCACCTTCTGCAGCGCGGCGCTCGAGCCGACGATCTTGTCGAATTCGTAGATGTCCTGCTGCGCGTCGCGGAGGTACTCGAGCTCGTGCTTGAGGCGCCGCACCTCGAGCGCTTTCTCGATCTTGACCTCCATCTCCTCGATCTCGAACGGCTTCTGGACGTAGTCGAACGGCGCCGATCTTCATCGCCTCGACGGCGGTGTTCACCGACCCGAACGCCGTCATCAGAATCACCGCCGTCGTCGGGTGCAGCGCGCGCGTCGTGCGCAGCACGTCGAGGCCGTCGCTGCCGCCCATCTTGAGATCGCTCAGCACGACGTCGAAGTAGCTGTCGCTGCAGCCGCTCGATGGCGGCGTTGCCGTTCGACGCCTCCTCGACCTCGTGGCCGGCTTCCGGTCAGCCCCCGGACGAGCCCCCGCCGCAGCGCGTCGTGATCGTCGGCGATCAGAATTCTGCCCATATGCGTCAGCCTCGTTTTCTACTTGAACCACGCCGGAGCCGCTCGAAACCGGCAAGCGTGATCCGGAACCGCGTGCCCTGTCCCGGCGCGCTCGTCGAGATCGATGCGGCCGTCGTGCGCGTCGACGATCTTCCGTACGATCGGCGAGCCGAGGCCGGTCCCTGCGGCTTGGTCGTGAAGAACGGATCGAAGATCCGGTCGCTCAGATCCGGCGGCACGCCCGGCCCGTCGTCGGTCACGTCCACGATCAGCGTCGGCGTCGGGGCGTGCGGGTCGCTCGCGAAGCGCCGGATCCTGCTCGAGCGCCTGGGCGACCGCTCTGACGGCGATGTTCCCGCGGCCGTCGAGCGCTTCGAACGCGTTCGTCAGCAGGTTCGTGAACACCTGCACAGAGCTGGTGCTGATCGCCCGTCGATCATCGGCAGCGTCGGCGCGACGTCCAGATGCGCACGAGATCTCGCCGCGCGGCGCCTTGCTCTCGGCCAGCGTCATCGCCTGATGCAGCACGTCGCGCGATGATCGGTCCGCTCGACCTGCAGGCGAATCGGGCCGCACGAACTCGAGCATCTCGACGACGATGGCGTTCGCCAGCTTGGCCTCGCTGATGATGTCGGCCAGCAGCGACTGCGGCGTCCGACCGAGTCCGGCACCTGGCGCCGCAGCAGCCCGGCCATCACCTCGATGCCGGCCAGCGGGTTCTTCAGCTCGTGGGCGATGCCGGCCGCCATCTCGCCGAGCGACGCCAGCCGATCGCGCAGCCGCTCGCGTTCCTCCAGCTGCTTCGACCTGCGTCAGGTCCTGAAGAACATCGCCGCGCCGATCGCGCCGCCCGCGTCGTCCTTGACCTGCGAGAGCGTGTAGCCGATCGACGCGATCGATGTCCTTCAGCCGCAGCTCGGCGCGGTTCGGCAGCGTGGCTGAGCTCGAAGGCGCCCGACAGCACGCGCGTACGACGTCCGGCCGTCGCGTCAACACGTCCGCTGAACGGGCGGCCCGATCGTCGACGGGCCCGCGCGTCAGCGCGAAAATCCGATACGCCTCGTCGTTCATCAGCGTCAGCGCGCCGTCGCGGTGAATGGCGATCGACGCCGTTGCGCATGCTGTTGACGATGTGCCGGAAGAACCGATCCGCCGGCGCCGGCTCAGGCGCTGCCATCGCTCGGCGGACCCGCACCGCGGCCGGCGTGGCGACGTCGACGATGGTGCTCCAGCGCTCAGGGCGTCTCGGACATGGGGGTCAGTCGACACGTCGGTGATATCAAGCGCAAATCGCGTGCCCGCCAACGCCGAGCCAGACCGATCTGGAAAGCCCGTCCAAAATCAGTCAATCAGGTTAGAGGGCCGTACGAAGGCCAGTATAACAAAAATGTAATCGACTGACGGATTTCGTCACCGGCCGTGCGGCGCGATCCGGGAGGGCCTTGCAAGCTCTTCCCACTGGTGCATCAAATCGCCCACTTGCCACATCAGGCGCCTGGTGGCGATCGACGACCGGCTGGGCGGCGGTCGCGGTCCTCGTAGAACCCGGGCGCGGCCATCGTCATTCTCGATGTCGCGGATGGCGGCCTCGCATCTCGGCGATCCGCGCTTCGAGGTCCGTCGATCCGCGCGCCGCATGGCCTGTTCGGCGCGCGTGCTTCTTCGCGCGCCTTCCGCGTCGACGCGCTTCTCCGTCGTGGCGCAGGACCTCGGCGTGTTGGCCGCGCGCGGGCCCTGTGCGGCCGGACTTCCGGCCGTGCGACGTGTGCGCCTTCGATGCTCGGCTGCGCCGCCTGCGGGACTCTCTCTCGGCCTTGTCACCTTCTCGGGCCTTCGATCCTGTCCCGCTCCGGATGATCGCCATTGTGCCACCGGAGCTCCTTGTGCCGAGGAGTACCCGTACGGCCGTGCCGGCTGACCGACCTCGATGATCTTGGTGGCGAGCTCGCTCGACGAAATACCGGTCGTGCGAGACGAAGATGAGCGTGCCGCCGTAATCCACGAGCGCGTCGAGCAGCACTTCCTTCGAATCGAGGTCGAGGTGGTTCGTCGGGCTCGTCGAGCAGCAGCGTGTTCGACGGCCGCAGCAGCATGCGCGCGACGGCCAGCCGCGTGCGCTCGCCGCCTGACAGCACGCGCACCGGCTTGTAGACGTCGTCGCCCGAGAAGAGAAAGCCGCCGAGGATGTTGCGGATCGCCGGCACCATGTCGATGCGGCGAGCCGGACGCCAGCGTTTCGTAGACGGTCGGCGCCGGATCCATGCCGCGTCGCTTCGTCCTGCGCGAAATACTGCATCACGACGTTGTGGCCCTCGACGCGCTGCCCTGAGTCGGGCGCCTCTTCGCCGCGACAGCAGCCGCATCAGCGTCGGACTTGCTCGGCGCCGTTCGGACCCGACAAGCGCGATGCGGTCGCCGCGCTCGATGTGCAGGTTGACGTCGATCGAAGACGACGAGGTCGCCGTAGCGCCTTGCGCGCGTGCTTCGAGCTCGAGCACCGTGCGGCCGCTCTTGCGCACATGAGGAACGTTGAAGTGGATCCGCTTGCGCTCGGGCGGCACCTCGATCGGCACGACCTTGTCGAGCATCTTGATGCGGCTCTGCACCTGCGACGCCTTCGTCGCCTGGTAGCGGAACCGATCGATGAACATCTTGCACGCGCGCGACTTCTTCGTCCTGCTCGCGCTTCGCCTTGCGCAGCGCTCCGATGCGCGCGTCGTGCTCGCGACCGAGGTAGTCGCTGTAGTTGCCGACGTAGTCGGTCAGCGTCCGCAGCGTCGAGATCGGCGATCGCGCGTGACGACGGCGTCGAGGAAGAAGCGATCGTGCGAGACGAGGATCACCGCGTGCGGGTAGCGCGTTAGGTATTCCTCGAGCCAGTTCCGCGCGTCGAGGTCGAGGTGGTTGGTCGGCTCGTCGAGCAGCAGGAGGTGCGGCTGTCCGAGCAGCGAGCTTCGCGAGCGCGATCCGCATCTGCCAGCCGCCGGAGAAGCGTCTCGGTCGGCCGCTCAGAAGTCGATCGCCGGAAGCCGAGAGCCCCGCAGCACGGTCGACGTCTGCGGCTCGAGCGCTGCAAGCGTAATGCCAGCCGTGTCGAAAACCGCGATCACCACGCAGATCGACGTAGCGCGTGGAAGCAATGCCGCGTCGTGTTCGCCTCCACGGAATCTGAGGGTCGCGCACGAGGCGGCTCTCGAGCTCGTGCATCTCTGGCCTCTTCATCGCCCAGCAGCTGGCGGAAGGTAGCTGGGCGCCGCTGGCCTCTCTCCGAGGAGACGGACCGGCCCGGAAGGTGCCGGGGCCCGATCCTGCGCGCCGAATATACCGACAAGTGGGGAGGGCGGCGGCGGGCTTCGGGATGTCGCCCCGGCATCCGGACTCGTCAGAGCCGGCGCCAGTCGGGCGTGGAGCAGGCGTGGCCTTCGCCGGCGCCGTTCGGGCCGCATGGCCAGACCCGCGCGCTCGCGCGCGGTGATCTGCTGGCCAGTCACCCGGATTTGTTCGAACAGCACGCGGCCGCCAGGACGACGCTGCGCGAGCTCTCGACAGCCTGATCATGTTGACAGTGAAACAGCGTTACTGGCAATCACGGGCGCGAGGGCTTTCATTGTCCAGAGGCGCAGGCGGCACCGCCGTTGGGATCCCAACGACACGGGAGCTCGTACAGTGCATGTGCGCCGCCAGTCAGCTTTTGGCGCGCGGCGCAGCGAGGATCCCTCGGGGACGCGGAAGACGGCTTGGTGCAGATAGCCGGCGTTGACCCCGAGGTTTGCCACGGCGGCTTCGAATCGCACTCGACTCCGTGGAGAACCCGAGTAATGATGAGCACCGCAACGATCGGCGCTTGAAGCGCTTCGCCTCGCGGATCAGGGCCAGGCCGTCCGCCGCCCGGCATCTTCAAAGGTCCGCGATCAACAGGTCGTAGGCATACATCCGCATTCGCTCGGCGCCAGAGCGTATCCCAGGCGAGCAGCGTCGATGTCGTGCTCACCGGCCCAGCGCCGGTCGCGGAGAGCAGATCCCCGGATGCTACAGCTTCATCAATCGGCTCAAAGGTGCTGAGCGCCGCCAGCTGAGTCGACAATGGCGGCGCCAGCTGCTGGTGGCAGGCGGGCGCGTGCCAGCGCGCATCCGCTGCTGTCAGGCGATTAGTGTCGCGCTTTGCGAAAGCGCCACTGGCGGCCGACGGACGCGGAATGTGCCGCGATCGGGCGGTACCGTTGCGTGGCCCCTGGAGTCTCGAGAACTTCGCTTCGGTGAGAAACGTTTCATCAATCACATCACTGGCGTCTCGAGACCGCCGCCCGGCAAATCGACCGTGAACACAACCGCCGTCGCGGTGATTGGCGACCGGAGATCAACGCGTATCATGCTCCTGCACGATGCCGTAAGCGGTACCAAACCGAGTCTGTCCCTTTCCGGCTTCGCTGCGCGTCGTGTAAACGGCTCGAGAAAATTCTCGTCAGCGCGTCCGGGTAGTTCCAGCGCCGATATCGCGCACCGCGTCGCCACTGCGAAATCGATCCGCCGACCGCGGCCGTGGCGATTTCGATGACCGGACGGCCAGTCGCCGCGATCACCGCAGCTCCAGCGTTCATCTGCACCATATTACCAGAACACCTGCGGTTTGGCTGTGGGCGGATCCGCTGTGCCGCGGCAGCTTCTCAATCATCAGTCATCGCACGACTTCGATGTCAGGCGCGGCAGCGCAGCCTGGCCGCAGGGGCCGACCTTCTGAAGCATACGATTCAAGCTCATGGACCGGACCACCCGCCGGGAGCCAGCGAGGCACGAGCAGGTGCACGATCTTGCAGCCGCTGCCGATCAGCCTCCCGATAGATGGTCGGACGTCCCGGCTTGGAGCTCCTTGGGAAACGCTCGTGGCGCGAGGCAACTCGGGTGACCGGGGGGACGCTAGCGGCGGTTGTTCGAAGCTCGTGCGCGATGCCGGCTGTGAACTGGCCAGGGCGGCGAGCACTCCGACGGGTGAGCTGCTTCGCAGCGCCTCGCGCTCAACCTCCATCTTCGACTGCGGCGTCGATGCGACCACAGCCACGTGCTGCGCTCGTTGCTGATCGAGGAGATCCGTCAGGGGTCACCCCCGACATGCGTTGAGGCACGGGATCCACGACTTCCACGGCCTCAGGCTGCTGCTGTCGGGGCGAATGCCGGATGATCACGGGCCGCCGCGTACAGCGCCAGCTCCCTCGCCGACATTCGGCGATGGACGAGTCGACCAGCCGCTCGCGGGGGCTGCCATTCCGAGCAGCAGGCTCGTTCAGCCTACCACGCGGTGATGCGCCCGCCGTCGCTCTGCGACCAGGTGCGCGATCGAATCGAGGCATTTTCAGATGCGCGATGCGACCACTGTGCATCGTCGAGCAATTGAAGTTTTCGATTAACGTTCGAGTTGACGCCCCAGCTCGTCGGCACGATTCAGCAAATCAATCGCCACCCGCTTCCCGCGAGCCTTGTCGAGCCACGGTGTCGACGCCGAGCGCGCGACGGTATCCATAGCGGGACCGTCCGTTGCGCGTCGCCGACGCGCCGAAGATCGGGAGGACTTCCGCGCCATCAACGGCGGGCGGCGCGAAGCGTATCAATCTGGCCGCTCGTGAGCGCCTCGAGGCAGATGTCTCCGGATCGGACGAGCCGCGCAGAAGTCCAGTCGCGCGCCCGCCGGTCGTGGACCAGACAGAGGTTCGATCCGCGCCAACAGGCGGTTAAGCCCGCGACGCGAAAAATATCGAGGCCGCCCAACGACAGGGTGAGCGTGGCCGAGAGACTGGCTGAACTCGTTGATGAGCTCGCGCAGGTCGCCACACCGAGCTCCTCGCCTGGCGAAGACGGAAGAGTTCGACGCGCGACGAAGATCTCGCTCAAGCGACCACGGCGATGTATCGCCGTCCCAGCCTGACATGAACGCCGGGCGTCCCGGGATCCGATGGCAAACAGGCCGGTGCGCTGCGAACCGGCAATTGATAAGGCACCAGCTAACACACAGAGGGGCGTGCGCCGAGCAGCTCGCGCCCAGTTCAGGGCATCATCGATCTGGCGTCATCTGGCGTGAATCTACCGCGCCACGAGCCTCCGGCCACGAGCTTGTGTTCGGCGGACAGGGTATCCATGCGTCCCGTGACGAGCTCCTCGAGCCCGAAACCGGAGGTAGCACCGCATCTGGTACGCGCCAGGTCGAACTCGAAACAACGAGCAGGTACCCGTGGGTGCGCGTCGAGCGTCTGCGATGAAAATCGTGGCAGCACGTCGGTGGGGGCGGACTTGCCCCTCGCGGGCGCTGGGCAGCACCGGCCCCAGTGCAGAGACCGGCGCCACTAAAGGCCGTCCTTCAGGGGTGTGCTGCGGGTATCCAGGTAGTTCGGTATTTCGGAGACGTCAGGGCGGCTATCGATACCTTCGCAACAGCGCGGGATCTTAGCCGGACGGATTGTAACGTGAACGTCAGGCCGCCTACCGTTCTGACATCCGGCGCAGCTCCGATCACTAACCAACAGATAACAAACAGCTTGCAACGATCTCGCTAAACCATAATACGCGAAGCGCAGAACGCCCGCAGATGCCACCACCTACGCAGTCGATCTGAAGGCGATTGATAACAGAGGACCCTCCGCGCTCCCACAATGACGTGGACGGATGAAGGCTCGTCCGCCCGAAATCCGTGTGGGCGGCGGTACCAGAGCTTCAACGAACTCATCTGTGATCAGGAACGTCTCGATCTACGTTCTCTGCCTGCCGGACGATTGGCCGCGAGGATGCGCGCGACATTGGCTGGGAGACGTTCCTCCGTGCGTTTCAGCGCGCTTCAGCTTCCGCGGTCAGGCCAAGTTCTCGTCATGCAGCTCTGCTCCCCGGATCGCCTCGCAATCTGTGCCGCGACTGGATGCGTCGCGGCGCGCACGCCGACGGTCAGGCACCGGGGAGTCAGCTGGGCCCCGATCTTGCCGTGGCCGCCGAGCCCTCGGAATCGATCGAAGGATTAAGTGCGCAGGATCTGGCGCGCTCGTCGAAACGCGTCATGGCGCGGTGCCGAGCAGCGCGGCGATCGTCTGAAGGAGTTTCACGGGCTCACCGCTTACCAAAATTGCCGATGTGGTGGGCTGCCCGCTGAGCACGGTGAACACGGCTATGCTGGGGCTGAAGCGTCACTGCGGCGCGAACTGGCAACGTTGATGGAGCGTGAGGTCATGAACGAGATGTTCTGCACATATCAGGGAAACCGCGACGAGGCGCTCCTCCGGGCATCTGTATGATGAGGCGACCAGGCCGAGCGGCGCGGCGACCGACGCACATCTGCGCGTGTTCCGCGATGCGCCGCGAACTCGCGGAAAACTCCTCGGGAAGTTCGGGCGCAGCTTGCCGCTTGGACACCCGTCGAGCCTCGGCCCGTTCACCTATGGGACGCCGCCAAGCGCCACGCGGCGGGCGCACCGGTGGCGCCTCACGAAGCGCCAATCTGGGCCAGGTGGCGGCCGCACTGCGTGTGCGTCGGCATCGCTGCCGGCGTCGCGAATCGGCGCGATGCGCTACAGGTCGCCAGCGGAGGCTCTCAGTGCGCGGGCTGGATCGCATCGCCGATTGGAGGGACGCGGTCGGCGGCGCGGTCGCGCGCTTCAAGCCGGTCGAATCAGACGCGTGGCAGGCCGAGCTGGCCGGTCGAACAACACCGATTGCGCCGAATTCGTGCGGCGGCGGCGACCATCGCCAGCCCGCCGCCGTCAGGCGCGCGCCGGACGCGGGAAGGATCTCCGCGCGTCCAGCAGAGCAGGTGAAGCCGGCAAGCAGCGTGACTCACTCGCAGCTGAATCGTGAGCCTACCACACGCCACGATGTGCCCGGTAAAAGCCGCCGCGATAGCTCTGCATTCACGCATCGACCGAGCAGCAAGCTACATTCAAAACGATTTTGCGGCGCCGGGTCATGCGGCAGCGATCATCGCCTGTAACCTGGCGAACGAAAGCGTGTGACGCAGAGGAATAATAAGGACGCCAGCATGAGCACAGTGAACAAAGCCCTCGCGCCGCCGGCGTGCTGCTGTGCAGTGCGGCGGCGCGCCCGCGCCTGTCGCAGCGATCGAACGCAATGTCGAGCTGCGGTATCAAATCGCGGCATCGATCGGAGCGGGTGCTGAGGAAAGCGGTGGAGCACGGCAGGGCGCTGACATGACAAAACCACAGGCGCTGAGTGCCACTCGACGCCATCAATACTGGTGGTGAAGGCACGCGCGTCCGCGGCCACGGTTTCCGGTTGAAACGGCTGAATTTATTCCCGGCGTCGAGTCCCCACGCTGCTTATGCCGGAAGCACCTTGCCGTGGATGTTCCGCACGCTCGATCAGAACGATCTGGGCCACCATCAGCGCGCTGGAAACGTTGCGACGATCGTCCGAAGAAGACCGGCGACACCAACCTCGAACAGGCGCTGAAGCGGGTCGAGCTCCGGGTCACACCGTGGCAGCGCCAGCTCCGGCGGGATGTCGGCGGGAGATATCTGCCCCGCCGAACAGCTCCGCGCCGCCTTTTCACCAAATCGGCGGCAAGCCTCGACGCGATACCGCGGCGGCGACCAATTCCATCGAGCGATCTGGAAGAGGCGTGCGCGCGGAAGTGAAGCCTGGACGCCATATGCTCGATTACACCGCGGCTTGTCTCTCGGCGGGGAGTGGTTATCGCGGCGCGCCGCCGCTCCGATGATCCGCGGCTGGCGCCGACGGACACGGATGCCCGGACGGTGATGATCAGGGTCGGGCCGCCGACCTGACGCAGTTTCTCGCCGGCCAGATATCGCGCGAAGACGCTCGCAAGCGGATCGGACGTCAAAGTGTTCTAGAATGTCGCCGCATGCGCGCGTCCTCGCCGGGCAGCTGATCGCCTTTACCATCTGCTGACGGTGGCGTGCGGGGGACACCGCCGATATCGATCTGAGCGGGCTCGAGGATCACCGACGCCACCACCGGGTGTCGGCGACGTCGGCCCCGTCGACGGCCAGAACAAACTGGTGCCCTCTCGATCAGCACTCAAGCTGAAAAACGTCTCTGACCAGCCGCTCGTCTCGCTGCAGGTCAACGCGGTGTTCCGGCGGGGCGACGACAAGGATGAATGGGGCACCGTCTGGGTTCCCGTGACGCGGTCTGACGGCCTCCAAGCCGGGCGCGACCTCGCAGCCGATCACCATCCACATGAAGCTCGGCTACACCGGAACGGAACCGCGCGCCGAGATGCTGAACTCCCAGTTCGTCGACGCGAAGGTCGACCTCTTCGCGAAATATGCGGCCCAGCAATGGGTCCGCATCGGCCAACGTCCGATCGAGCGGCGGCTCATCACGCGATGAAGGCGGCCGCCTCGATCATGACCGATACGAACGGCGTCGCTCGCTCGCCGGCTCGGCCCGCTCGATGCGGCCGCCATCATCGTGTCGAACGTGATTGGCGCGGGCATTCTTTTACGCCACCTCAGAGTCGCGGCCAGCGTTCCCCAATCCTTGGCTCTTCCTCGCGACATGGCTGGCGGGCGGTGCGCTCGCGTTTGCAGGGGCGATGGCGTGCGCCGAGCTTGCGCGCGATTGCAGTCCGCACGCCGGCGGCGGTACGTCTATCTCCGGGCCGCCTACGGACCGTTGGCTGGCTTTCTCACAGGCTGGTACCTCATTCGTCGCCGGTTTTACAGGTGCGATGGCGGCAAGCGCGGTGGTGCTGGTCTTCTACCTCGACCGTTTCATCCGGGCGTCGCCGACGCGACGCCGTTCTTTGTGATTCCGCTGCCCTACGTAGCGTTGACGTTCTCGCGGCAGACTATGGTGGCCATTGCCGCGATTGTGCTGATGGCATCGGTATGCCGGCGTGGGCCCGGGCGGCTGGTCAGCAACGTCCTCGCGACTCTAAGGTCACCGCGCTGCTCGTCTTCATCGCCCTGGGGTTCTCGATTGGCGTCGGATCGAGCGCGAATCTGCAGCAGAGCGCCGGCAGCGTGACGTCGACCAGGTGGCTGCTTGCGTTCATCCGTGTGATGTTCGCGTACTCCGGCTGGAACGCGGCGGCGTGCATGGCCGAAGAGATTCACGATCCGGGAAGGGGCGTCCGCGCGCGCTCGCTCTGGGCACTGGAGCGGTCATCACCCGATCTACCACCTCAATCTGTTGTATCTCTACGTGATGCCGGTCGAGCTGGCGAAAGTCAAGGGGCGTCCTAGATAGTCGTGGCCGAGAAGCTGCTGGGGGGCGCGCGCGAGCAGCATGATGGGTATCGTGTCGATCCTCAAGCTCGACCGCGAGCATCAACGCGTACATTTGCGGGACCACGGGTGTGCTACGCGATGGCGCGCGACGGGGTTTTCTTCCCCGGCTGCCGCCCGGGTGCATCCCCGGTTCAAGACTCCTGCCGTCGCCATCGTGGCGCAGGCCGTGTGGACATCGGTGCTGGTTCTGTCCGGCAGTGCGGGGCGTTGACGGTACTGGAAGCTGCGCCGTCGTGCTCTTTGCTGGAATCGCCGTAGCCGCGGTCTTCCGTTCTGCGGATGCCGAACCCGACGCGCCGCGCCCCTTCAAAGCGCTCGGCTACCCGGTGGCTCCCGCGATCTTCGCTCACCAGCCTGCTCATTGTCGTCACGCGATCCTGGGCGATCGGGCCGTCTGGCGCCGGTGTCCCTGATCATGGCAGCGGGGATTCCGATTTATTGGTGGATGACAAGGAGAAGGAGAGCACAAATCTGAAGCCTGAAGCTTTGAAGCCGATCTGAAATCTGGACTTCAGACTTCAGAGCTTCGAGACCTCAGTTTCGGCGCGTCACTGTGGGCAGTCGTTTGAGCTCGCCGCTGTAGCTCCACAGTGACGGCCCGGAGGAACGTGAATCTCGAAGGACAAAGGCGTCATGTCCGTCGGCCGCACCTCGATGCGATGCGGTCCAGGCTCCACGTGCAAGCGCTGGAAGGTTCCGTCGAAGTCGTCCGCCGGCCGGCGAAGTAGCCATCCACGTAAACTGACCCGTTCCGCGGCTTCACCTTGATGCGAACCGACCCTTCATCGAAACCACCGTAGTAGGGGGCGGGGTAGTGGGGCCGGGGTAGCCGCCGCCAGTATCCCAAGCCTACGCTAAAGGCCGTTGTAGCCGCCATAAAACCACGGATCGTAATAGCCACCGGGTAGGCGCCGAACCCATAGCCGCCATAACCCCAAGGGTAATACCCATTAGCCGCCATAGCCCCAAGGGTAGTGTAGTAACCGCGGTTGATGAAAGCTGGACCGCTACCTCGACGGCGGGAGACTTCGGCCGCGCAACGGCGACGTCGCCAGTCGACCCTGCGCGCTGCCGACTGGCCGGCTGAGCGCGCTCACCACCTCTCTGCGTCCGAGCCGCGCTGAGGAGCCGCGGCGGCGCTGCCTCCGGTGACTGGCTGTGGCGCCGACGCCCGGCCGCCGCCGGCGTCGCCGCGTGGAACGGCGCGCTCGCCGCCGACCTCCCGAGAGTGCGCGCTCCGCCGTCTCACCGCCACCGCCAGGTGCCGCATCGCGCTCGACCCCTGACGATGTTGACCCGCGCCCGAGACCGGCAGCCCAGGATCAGGACCGCGATCATCACGACGCTGCCAGTGATCGAGGTAACTGTTTCATGGCTGACTCTTTTTTCTTTTTCCCCGGCCCGATGGGACAGCCCATCCGCCGGCTTCAAAATAACATGCACCACGTCCCAGGCAACTCATTTGCCATGCGAGGCATGCCACGCATGGGCCAAAGGGCCGAGGAGGGTCCTCTTACAACCACGCTCTGTCACCGTCAGGGGCAGGCTCACGTCACGTATTCGCTTGACACTCGGATCGTTGAGCCGATAGAGTCAGAAAATCGATGATCCACAGCACCACGATCCTTGCGGTCCGCCACCGCGACCGCGCGGTGCTCGCTGGTGACGGCCAGGTCACGTTCGGGCAGACGGTCGTCAAGCAGCGGCGCGCGGAAGATTCGACGGCTCTACAATGAACGCATCCTCGCCGGATTCGCCGGCTCGGCGGCCGACTTCCTTCGCGCTCTTCGCGCGGTTCGAGTCGAAATTGGAGCAGTATCGCGGCAATCTCGGAGCGCTCGGCGCGTGGAAGCTCGCGCGAGAGAGACTGGCGCAGCGATCGGATTCTCCACGCGCCTGCGAGGCGATGCTCGTGGTTCTCGACAAGACCGCGACATTCCTGCTCTCCGGCACCGGCGATCTCATTGAGCCTGACGACGGCATCGTCGGCGATCGGATCGGGTGGTCCTATGCGGTGGCCGCGGCCAAGGCGCTCGCCGGCAGCACCGAACTCGACGCGCGCGCGATCGCCGAGCGGCCATGCTGATCGCCGGCGAAATCTGTATTTACACGAACGCAAATCTGGTTCTCGAAGAGCTGTGAGCGTGAGCCGGCGACGAGGTGTCAGTGCCGATCTACCTGCCTGAAGCGACCAAGACCTCGACGGAGGCGTTGACGCCCCGGCAAATCGTCGCCGCGCTGGACAAAGTACGTCGATCGGCCAGGCGGCGGCCAAGCGGGCGGTGGCCATCGCGCTCGCGCAACCGGACCGGCGGCAGAAGCTGGCGCCGAGCTCGCCGAAGATCGCGCCCAAGAACATCCTGATGATCGGGCCGACCGGCGTCGGCAAGACCGAGATCGCCCGCCGGCTCGCGCGCCTCGCGCAGTCGCCCTTCGTGAAGGTCGAGGCCTCGAAGTTCACCGAGGTCGGATACGTCGGACGCGACGTCGAGTCGATGGTCCGCGACCTCGTCGAGACTCGGCGATCGACGATGGTGCGCGAGGAGCGCCATCGAAGAGTCGCGGCAAGGCGGCCCAGAACGCGGAGGAGCGCGCTGCTCGACATCCTGCTGCCGCCGACCCGGCTCGCCTGCCGCCGACGAGGACCGCGCGCGTCAGTGCGCGCGAGCAGCAGAACCAGACGCGCGAGCGGCTTCGCGAGCAGCTTCGGGCGCGGACGGCTCGACTCGCGAGTCGGTCGAGATCGAAGTCGCGAGAAGGGCGTTTCCCGTCGTTCGAGATCATCGCCGGATCGTCGGTCGAAGAAGATCGATATCAACCTGAAAGACATGCTGCCCGGTCTCTTTCAGGGCACAGACGACGAAGCGCAAGCTGAAGGTGCCGGAGGCGCTTCGAGTACCTGACCAGGAAGAGGAGCAGAAGCTGATCGACATGGACGGCGTGGCGCGCTACGGCGGTCGAACGCGCGTCGAGCAGGCCGGGATCATTTTCATCGACGAGATCGACAAGATCGCGGGCCGCGAAGGCTGGCACAGGTCCGGACGTCAGCCGCGAGGGCGTGCAGCGCGACATCCTGCCCATCGTCGAAGGCACGACCGTCAACACGAAGTACGGGATGGTGCGGACCGATCACATCCTGTTCATCGCGGCCGGCGCCTTTCACGTCTCGAAGCCGTCCGATCTCATTCCGGAGCTGCAGGGACGCTTTCCGATTCGCGTCGAGCTCGACGCTCTCGGCCGCGGACGAGTTCGTCCGCATCCTCACCGGAGCCGCGAAGCGCGCTGGTGAAGCAGTACATGGCGCTGATGGAAACCGAGGGCATCGACGCTCGTCCTTCACCGACGATGCCGATTCGACCGCATCGCCGACTTCGCCACAATCGTGAACGAGCGCACGGAGAACATCGGCGCGCGGCGCCTGCACACGGTGATGGAAAAGCTGCTCGACGAAATATCGTTCGAAGGACCCGATCTGCGGGACAACGCGCGTGATCATCGACGACGCATACGTCACGCGGATGCTCGCCGGACATCGTGAAGAACGACGACCTGTCCCGGTACATTCTGTGAATGCGAACATGCGGGGCCGGGTAGATTTCTCTTGGCTCGCCACCGGAGAATCTCCCCGACCCCATTTTCGGCCCACCACGCGCCCTCCTCCTGGCTCTCATGGCGGTCCCGCTCATCGCCTGCGGCGTCAAAGGTCCGCGCTCAGCCGCCGCTGGTCAGAGTGCCGGTAGCGCCCAGGGACCTGACCGCGCAACGGCGGGGCGACCGCGTCGACCTCCGCTTCGTCGTGCCCGCCGAGAATACCGATGGCTCCCGCCCGGCCAACATCGCGCGTGTAGACATCTACGCGCTGACGGGCCCCACCAACGTCCCCGACGAGGTTCTGCTCAAGCGAGGCACCCGAGTCGCGAGCGTCCAGGTCAGGCGCCGCGCGATCCAGACGAGACCGTCGCGCCCGGCGATCCCATCAGCGACGTCGAGCCCCCGCAAGGCCGCAGGCCTTGATCAAGGCGCCGTGGCGACCGCTCACGAAGATCTCGGCCCGGACGCGCTGCAGCCGATCGATGTGACCGTAGCCGGCGACTCGACCGCGACTCTCACGCACCCGGCGCCGCTCGTCGGCCCGGTGGGCGCTCCTTCCCGCACCTTCGTCGGCGTCGGCATCAGCACCCGCAGAGCGCCGCGGGGCTTTTATCTGCAGCGGGTGGTCGTCCCCTGGCCCTGCGCCCCCTGCGCCGTCGCAGCCGAACGTGACGTACGAGCGAGACCAGCATGAAGGTGACGTGGGCGAACGCGGCGCGCCGGCGCTCACCGAGAAGGTCATCCTCGCGAGGTGTTGCCGTCGACGAGCTTCGGCGTTCCGACGCCGAGAATCGCTACGCACGTGTATGACGTGGCGCCGCCGGCCGCAGCTCCGGCCCAATGCGACACAGAGTCGATTGCCGGTGACAGCCGTCGAAACGCGGCTGACAAAGACTCCTGTAGCCGAAGCGGAGTTCGTGGATGAGCGCATCGCGCTGGGGCGTCGAACGGTGTTACCGTTCGTGCCGTGTGGACAGCCGGCGAGATGTCGCTCGAGAGCGACGCGGCCCTCCGCGGTGCGCGACGCCGACCGATACCTTCCCGCCGGCCGCACCTACCGGACTGACGCCGATTCCTTCGGAGGGCGCCATCACCTTGATCTGGGAATCGAATACCGAGCGATGTGGCGGGTATCATCGTCGCTACGCGCGTCGGGGCCGAGGGCGCGCTCGTACCCGTGACCCCCGCTCCGATTCAGCTGACCACGTTCAGGGACGTGGCACCGCGCGGCGCGGGTTCGCTTACGCGGTGAAGGCGATCCGACAGAAGCAAGGGAACCTCAGCGCGGAATCGGCCCGAGAGCGAGGAGACGGCGCGCTAAGGTAGCATCATTGCAGGAGTACTTAATGAAGCTCTTCCATCGATTCCGGCAACATCAAGGACATCGAGACGCTCGCCGCCATCGGGATCATCGACGGCGTCACGACCAACCCGTCGCTGCTGGCGAAGAGAGCCGGGCGACTATCCGCGCAGAACCTGAAGAAGATCTGCGACGATCGTCAAGGGCCCGGTCAGCGGCGAGGTCGACGGCGACCGATTTTGCCGGCATGATTCGCGCAGGGCCACGACATCGCGAAGATCGACGCCGCACATGGTCGTCAAGGTGCCGCTGACGCGCGACGGCATCACAGGCCTGCAAGGCGCTGTCGGGCGAAGGGCATTCGCGTCAACGTGACGCTCTGTCTTCTCGGCCGCGCAGGCGCTGCTCGCCGCAAAGGCCGGCGCCAGCTGCGTCAGCCCGTTCGTCGGCCGGCTGGACGACGTCGGCACCAACGGGATGGAGCTGATCCGCGAGATCGTCGAGATCTACGACAACTACGAGTTCAAGACCGAGGTGCTCGTCGCCAGCTGCCGGCATCCGATCCACATCGTCGAAGCGGCGCGGATGGGCGCCGATATCTGCACCTGCCCGCCGGCGGTCATCGATCAGCTGTTCAACCATCCGCTCACCGAACATCGGGCTCGAGAAGTTCCTGAAGGACTGGGAGAAAGCACAGGCGGTGAAGGCGTAGCGCTCGGCTCGGATGGCTGATCGGCGCTCGCTGCCGGCTGATGCTGCCGGCTGAGCCGCAGCTGACAGCTCCGACATGAATCCACGCAGAGACGCTCGCCGATCTCGAGCGCCGCGCCGAGCTGGGCGGCGGCGCCGACCGACTAGAGCGCCAGCACGCCGCCGGCAAGCTGACCGCCGCGCGAGCGGATCGATCTCGCTGTTCGATCCGGGCACGTTCGAGGAAGTCGACAAGCTCGTCACACACCGCTGCCGCGACTTCGGCATGGCGGATCAGATCATGCCGGGCGACGGCGTCGTCGCCGGCCACGGCCTCGTCGACGGCCGCCAGGTCTTCGCGTTCGCGCAGGACTTCACCGTCTTCGGCGGATCGCTGTCGGAGACCAACGCCGCGAAGATCGTGCAAGATCATGGATCTGGCGATGAAGCTCGGCGCGCCGATCGTCGGACTGAACGACTCGGGCGGCGCGCGGATTCAGGAAGGCGTGCTGTCGCTCGGCGGCTACGCCGACATCTTCCTGCGCAACACGCTCGCGTCGGGCGTCGTCCCGCAGATCTCCGCGATCATGGGGCCGTGCGCCGGCGGCGCGGTCTACTCGCCGGCGATCACCGACTTCACGATCATGGTCGAAGGACACGAGCTACATGTTCGTGACCGGCCCCGACGTCATCAAGACGGTGACGCACGAGGAGTGATCGAAGGAAGAGCTCGGCGGCGCGATGACGCACAACGCGACGAGCGGCGTGGCGCATTTCGCCGTCGAGGACGACCGCGAGTGCCTCGCGCTGATCCGCGAGCTGCTGTCGTTCCTGCCGTCGAACAACCTCGACGATCCGCCGCGGCGCGCGACCACCGACTCGCCGTCGACCGCGAGGACGCGGCGCTCGACCGCCTCGGTCCCGCCGCGCCGAACCAGCCGTACGACATGCTCGACGTCATCCACGCGGTCGTCGACGAAGGCTACTTTCTCGAAGTGCATCAGCACTACGCGCAGCAACATCATCGTCGGCTTCGCGCGGCTCGACGGCCGGCCGGTCGGCATCGTCGCCAATCAGCCGGCGGTGCTCGCCGGCACGCTCGACATCGACGCGTCGGTCGAAGGCCGCGCGCTTCGTCCGGTTCTGCGACGCCTTCAACATCCCGCTCGTCACGTTCGAGGACGTGCCGGGCTTTCTGCCGGGCACGGTGCAGGAATACGGCGGCATCATCAGCGCACGGGCGCCAAGCTGCTGTTCGCATTCGCCGAGGCGACCGTGCCCAAGGTCACCGTCATCACGCGCAAGGCCTACGGCGGCGCGTACTGCGTCATGTCGAGCAAGCACCTCCGGACCGACTTCAACTACGCGTGGCCGACGGCCGGGATTGCGGTGATGGGACCGGAGGGGCCGTGAACATCCTCTACAAGCGCGGAGCTCGAGGCGGCGCTCGATGCCGGGCCGCGGCGCGCGCCGAGAAGGTGGCGGAATTCGTGACAAGTTCTGCGAACCCGTTTATCGCTGCCAGCTCGCGGATTCGTCGACGAGGTGATTCAGCCCGCGCACACACGCCGTGAAGCTCATCACCGCGCTCAGAAGTCTCGAAGACACAAGCGCGACCGGAATCCTCCCAAGAAGCACGGCAACATTCCGCTCTAGCCTCGGCGAGCCGAGAACCGGCAAGTCAGGCCAGGAGCTCGACTGGCTTGGCGGCGGCGGTTCGCAGGCACGCGCGTCTCCAGCTGAGCGGGACTACAATAAAGCGTTACCTGTGAACAAGATCCTGATCGCCAACCGCGGCGAGATCGCCGTGCGCATCATTCGCGCGTGCCGCGAAATGGGCTTGTCGACGGTGGCCGTCTTCTTCCGAGTGCGATCGCGCGGCGCTGCACGTGCAGTATGCCGACGAGGCTGTGCGCCATCGGGCCGAGCGCGCCGCGCGACAGCTATCTGCGGATCGATCGCATTGTCGACGCGGCGCGCCAGCCGCGGCGCGTCGACGCCGTCCATCCCGAGCTACGGCTTCCTCGCCGAGAACGAGAGCTTCGCCGCCGCGCGTGTGCGACGCCGGGCTCACCTTTATCGGTCCGCACGCCCGAGGCCGTCGCGCTGATGGGAAACAAGACGGCTGCACGCGCGGCGGCCTGCGCGTGCCGGCCTGGCCGGTCGTGCCCGGCACCGAGACGGCGCTTCGCCGTCCGATGCGTCAGACGCGGACGTCGCGCGAGTCGCGGCGCGATCGATCAGGTATCCCTTGCTCGTGAAGGCGGTCGCCGGCGGCGGCGGCAAGGGCATGCGGACGGTCGGCGACCCGGCGGATCTCTGCTGGCGCGGTTCGCGCGGCGCGATTCGGAGGCTGGCGCCCGCGTTCGGCGATGCGGCCGTGTACCTCGAGCGCCAGTCTCACGAGGCCGCGTCATCATCGAGGTGCGAGCTGCTCGCCGACGAGCACGGCACCGTCGTGCCGTTCGTCGAGCGCGAGTGCTCGATCCAGCGGCGCCATCAGAAGGTGGTGGAAGAGACACCTTCGGGCGCCAGTCACAGCCGGCGCTGCGGCCAGAACTCGCCGCCCAGGCGGCGTCGGTCGCGCGCGAGGTCGGCTACACCAATGCCGGCACGATTGAGTTCCTGCTCGACGAGGACGGCGCGCTCGTACTTCCTCGAGATGAACACGCGGCTGCAGGTCGAGCACGCGGCATCACCGAGAATGGTGACCGGGGTCGATCTCGTCCGCTGGCAGATTCGCATCGCGCGTGGTGAACGGCTCGACCTCGACGCCGTGCGGATGCTCGTCAGCCGCGGGTCACGCGATTGAATGCCGGATCTATGCTGAAGATCCCGACAGCAGGTTTCGACCCTCGCCGGGCAGACATCCATCAGCTGCCGGGCGCGTCGCGGGCCGGGGATTCGGGACGACAGCGGCGCCTACCGCAGGCCTCGACGTTCCGATCTTTACGACCCGATGATCTCGAAGTTGATCGCCTGGGCCGAGGACCGCCCGCTCGCGATCGCGCGCATGCGTCGCGCGCTTGGCGGAGATACCGGGTGGCGGAATCAAGACGACTCTGCCGCTCTTTCACGTGGCTGCTGGCGCAGCCGGACTTTCTGTCGCAGGGCGGTTCCACACGACCTATCTCGACGAGGTCGTGGCGGGCGCGGGAGGGACGACCTTTCGTCGGGCCGCCACCTGCGCTCGGGGACGTCGCCGCGATGAGCGTCGCGCTTCAGGCCGTGCTCTCGCCGGCGCGTCCCGGCGACGTCACGCTCGGAAACGCGCGCGCTGGAAAGCGCGAGGCGCAGAACGCGAAGGCCTGCGAAGCGAGGCAACGGGACGCCGCGGAACGCATGACCGCGGGGTCACGTGGCGCGCGGAGTGCTGACGCGTTGCGTTACGAAGGTCGAAATCGACGGCCGCCTGCGGCGAGGTCAGCCTCAGCGGGCAGCACGGGTCGCTTCATGGCGACCGTCGATGGGCGAAGCGGACGAGTCGACGCTGTTCGCGTGGACGCGCATACGTGGTCGCTCGCTGGTTGAGCACGAGGAGCGGGCGGAGCGCCTATCCAGCTACGAGGTGAGCATCATCCCGGAACCACGTTGCGACCGGTTCGCGGTCCCATGTCAGGTCCGCGTGCCGGTGACAGTGTCCCTCGATGGCCGGACGCCGTTGGGGCCGAAAAGCCCACGACGGGGCAACCAACGCTCGGGGGCCGCAGCGGGTTAGTGGCCTCGATGTCCGGAAGGTGGTCCGCGTCCTCGTCAAACCCGGGAAGCAGTCGCATGCGCGCCAGCCGGTCGGTCGTGATCGAGGCGATGAAGATGGAAAACGAGCTGGGGGCCATCACGACGGAACCGTCGCCGATATCAAGGTCCGCGACGGGCAGATCGGTCGACGCCGGGCGCGCTGCTGGTCGTAATCGTATGAGCGAGATCCTACGCAGACGCCGCACAACCCGCGGGTCAGGGCCATCGCCCTGCGCTCCCTGGCGTGCCCGCACGTGATCGCGGGGAACTGTGGTCTGGTCGACAATCCGCGCGGGCACAAGGCTCTTCGATATCATCAGCCTCGGCTGATGCTCGCCATCGCCATCCTGGCCGGCGGCGATCGTGCAGCACGCTGACGATCGATCCCAGGCCCGCCGCCCGCGTCATTCGCCGAGCGCGAGGGCTCCAAACGCTCTGAACCGGCCCGTTCATGTCGGACGGCTGTCGATTCACGTGCTGCGCGGGGACGCGTCCTGCTCGAGGATTTCAGCATCGAGGGCCGGGCAGCCGGCGACCGGCCCTTCTTCACGCCGAGCGGCTATCAGTCTCGCTCGACTGGTCGAAAGCCGTCGCGCGCCGGCCGCGAGCTGGTCGCGTCACACCGTCGAGCTCGTCGGCTGGCAGATGCTCGTCGAAGAGTGGCGTGACGGCACAGCTTCCTGAAGCCACGCGCAACGACGACGAGAGTCGCCCCGACAAGGACCGAAGCGGTTCACCGACGACGCTCCGGCCATCTTCGCGCCTGGCGCGGACCAGTTCCTCGCGAGGACCACGAAACGCCGTGGGGCGTCGTCGCGCCGAACATCGATCTCGACATCGGCTACCGTCTGTTCGAGCCCCATTATCGAGGGCAGGCCACCTTCGCCGGACGGCACGGTGAGCATTCAGGACCACCCTGCCGATGTGGACGAACATGAAGGCGCGGTTTGCCATCGACGGCAGCAACCTGCGGATGGAACCGCATCGACATCGACACGGATGGGGCGAGACAGTCGCGGTTGGAACCGTGGCTGCCGATCGCTGGCCCGAGATGACTGTGCGACGTCAAGTCGCGGGTGCACTTCCCGCGGATGCGCGAGATCTTTTCAAGGATGCAGCCGTGGCAGCTCGCCGGCGACGGCGATTTCACCGGAGTCTTTTCACCTGTTCAAGGGCGGACACGATCTGGCGGGCACGTTCAAGAGCGATGCGCTCGGCGTGTATGCGTATCGTTTCCCATCGCCTGCAGGGCTCGCTTCACTGGACGCGCAAGCTGTTCGAAGTGACGAATGCCGGCGCGGATCTCTACGGCGGCGCCGCCAGGATTCGACTTCTCTCGATCAAGCCGCTCGGGGCGCCGGACCGGTGGACGGCCCGGTCTCGACACGGAAGTATGCGAACGTCGACCTCGGTGCAGGTGACCGACTTCTACGAGCTGCGGGGGCTCCGGTTCGCCGGTCGCGCTGCCGGCCGGCGCACCACCTCGAATGGTT
>ERZ1370068.11015-contig-9666_pt1 | contig 52446 bp, 93 predicted proteins | sample MGYA00561227_ERZ1370068 | MGnify/ENA primary metagenome ERZ1370068 (study PRJEB38410, sample SAMEA6850437) | metagenome | study: Metagenomic assessment of the ecological functions of the soil: analysis of the soil microbiota associated with the... | reverse complement strand
GTCACCGCGTCCTCGCGCATCGGCAGCCTTGCCGCCGCCGCGCTCGCCATCGGCGCCACCCCGGTGGTGTCGACCTCGTTCAGCTGCTCGACCCAGTCGAGGATGTGCGACAGCTCGCCCGCCAGCGGTTCGAGCTCGGCCTCGGCCAGCCGGATGCGCGCCAGGCTGGCGATATGCGCCACCGCGGCCTTGTCCGACGCCATGATCTCATCGTCTCCGGGTTATCATCGGTCATGATCCTAGACGACCCCATGGAATTGCGCGAGGCGGTGCCGGCGGGGCAAGCGGCTGATCGGGCCTCGATGTCGGCACCAAGACGATCGGCCTCGCTCTCTCCGACACGCGCCGGGTCATCGCCACCCCGCTCGAAACCATCCGCCGCCGCCGTTTTCGCGACGACATGGCGCGGCCTCTTCGCCTTGGTCGACACCCACGGCGTCGGCGGGCTGGTGATCGGCCTGCCGTTGACCCTCGCCGGGGCCGACGGGCCGCGCACTCAGTCGGTCCGCCAGTTCGCGCGCAACCTGCTGGCGCTTGCGCGACCTGCCGATCGCCTTTTGGGACGAGCGGCTGTCGACCGCCGCCGTCACCCGCGAGATGATCGCCCACGACATGACCAGGAAGCGCCGCGCCCAGATCGTCGACCGCGTCGCCGCCGCCTACATCCTGCAGGGCTGCCTCGACTTTCTCAGCCGCACGGCCTGACCCTGCGTCCGATTTATAGTTCGCCCCCGATCTCCAACCCTTGGTGGAACAGCCTTCGTCAGCCCAGCAGGGTTCGCGTCAGTCGCCAAAGCCGAGATACACCGCAACCGCGCGGGTGATGCGCTGCAGGTCCGCCGCGGCGAGTTGCCCGGATGACTTCGCCGATCCGCCGGATGCGCACCGATTGCAGCGTGTCGATCATGGCTTGCGACAGGCTGACCAAGCCGTTATCGGTCGATGGCGCGATGTCGACCCGCAGCAGGGGCGCATTCCGCCGAGCGGTGGTGAGCGGCGCCACGCTGACCAATTGATGCGCAGCGAAACGATTGAGCGCAGCACTACGGCCGGCCGCGGCTTGCCGAAATCACCGGGCAGGGCGATGGTAACCACGGCACCGCGTTTTATCTCCACTCGCCGGCGAAATCCTCGACAGCGCTACGCTCGAAAGCGTCGAGCAAGGCTTGATCTTCGGGCGGCAGTTCGGCCACACACACGCATGTCATGCGCGGCCTGCTCGGCAAAAGCCGGTGTTCGGCTGTCCGGTAGCCATAGCTGTACCGGCCGCAGTCCCTGGCGCGCAACCGCAAGCGGTGATCGCGGACAGTCTGTGAATTGGTCTTCGCCATAGCATTACATGTAAGAAGCGCGGCGGGCAGAGCGCAAGCGCCGCCGCCAGTGCTCTAACGAGCGAACGCGTGATCGGGCGGCGACCTCCAAACACCGACTTTGACGCAGAATGTGCAACGGGAGACCGGTAATTTGATGGTTGAGCAAAAGCCTCCGACTTTCGGCGGCGGCGCGACCGCGCTACGCTTGCCGCCGGTGCCGCGAGGCAATTGACCCCGCGCTCCCGGGGGCAGACACTGGCGGTCGTCGGATTTTCGGCGACATGACATGACCACCCAACCCGATATCGAAGGCTTCCGGCGCCAGATCGCGGCGACGATCCACGCGCATTGGAAGCTTGTTCTCGCGCAAGGCATCCTGTTGATGGTGTTCGGGCTGCTGGCGGTTGCCATGCCCAACATCGCCACCCTGGCGGTCGAGATCTTCATCGGCTGGCTGTTTCTCATCGCCGGGATCTTTCGCGCCCTGTCGGTGTGGCATGCGCGGCAGATGCCCGGTTTCGGCTGGTCGATGCTCAGCGCGCTGCTGGCGGTGCTGCTCGGCTTGATCTTGATCGCCCGGCCGCTCGCCGGGGTGCTGACCCTGACGATGGTATTGGTCGCGTTCTTCATCCTCGAAGGCATCACCGCGATCGTCGTCGCGGTGCAGCACCGCGATCACCTCGAAGAGCTGGGGCTGGGTATTGTTCAGCGGCATCATCGACCTGTTGCTCGCCTATCCTGATCTGGCAGGGCTGGCCGAGCTCGGCGAGCTGGGCGATCGGCCTCTTGGTCGGCATCAATATGATCTTTCTCGGCCTCTTCTGGTGATGACCGCACTCGCCGCACGCCTGATGGGCCCGCAATCGCCCTATCAGAGCGTCACCGCTCTCCCCGCAAGCGCGGCGAGGGAGAAAATCCACTCTGCGCTCCGGCCGCCAAAGGCATTAATATCCGGCGCCCTGCAGGTCGAATTCGGTCGGGCTGAACATCGCGTTCCGCACATCCCACAGCTCCGGATACATCGGGTCGTCGAGCAGCTTGTTGGCGGCTTGGCGAAGGTATCTGAGGCCGGTCGAGCCGCCGGTTCCGGTGCTGTTGCCGATCACCCGCGAGACCGTCGCCACATGGGCAAAGCGCCAGCGCCGGAACGCGTCTTCGAGATCGACCAGCTTTTCGCCGAGCTGGTAGAGCTCGGGCTCGTTCTCGCGGTTTTGGTACACGTATCGCCAGGCGTTGAAGACCGGCAGCTTCTTGCGATAGGGCTCGGCGTAATCAGCGGCCGGGAGCTCTCGCGATGCCGAACATCGGCAGGTGCTTCGAGATGTAATGATATTACCGCATCGTAAATGCTCGGCCGGTTCGAGCGCGTTCTCCAATGCCTGGCGATCCTCGTCGGTGCGCGCGTTGCTGAAGACATCGAATTCGACGGTCTGATAGCCGCCGTCCACCGGCTTCTCGAAGGATGACGGTGCGGTATTTGAGCCCCAATCTGAATTCGAGAACGCGATACTGAATCGACTGGAAACCCGGAGGCGCCGTTCTGCCCGACGGTCCGGCGAAACACATGAAATTCGTCGGGCGTCAGGGTCGTCAGCACATCCCAGGACGCGATCAGGACGCGCTGGATCTCGCTGACCCGCGAGAGGCGTTTGAACGCGATGATGCAGTCGCTGTTGCTCGGGCGCTCGCGGTGCAGCGCGTCGATCGCGCAGCCGAGCTCGTGGATGGCGAGCTTGAACCACAGCTCGTGCGCCTGGTGGATGACGATGAACAGCAGCTCGTCATCGGAATCCGTCATCGAGCGCTGCGCCGACAACAGCTTGTCGATTTCCAGATACGAGGAGTAGCTGTGCGTGCTCATCGGCCTCTCCACCGGCCCGCCTCTTATGACGCGGGCTCCGATGAGCATATCGTGGGCGCTCGCGAGGCGCGCCGAGCCGAGCGAGCGCGGCGGCGAGCGCGATCAAACCGCTCCCGCAGGTCGGCCGCGCTCCTGCGCGGGCGGTTGATCGCGCTCGTTCATGAAATCTTCGGAGACAGGCGGCCCGTGCACAAAGAACTCGTCCCAGCGCCGTCCTACCCTCCCAGCAGAAGCGCGTGTCGGCTTTCCCGGCTCACATTTTCTTTGCGTAGGCAACGAGCTGATCGAGGCATTTTCCCCATCCGTCGTGGAAGCCCATCTCCTCGTGTCTTTTGCGGCCTTCTTCGTCCCTGTGCATGGCGAGAGCGGTATATTTCGTCCCGCTTCCTCGCGGCTCGAGCGCGATGATCGCCGTAAAGGAGAGCAGCGTCGGGCCGCTCGCTCGACGGACGATAGCCAGGCGCAAGGCAACCGTCCAAACGAGCTTCTCGTTTTTGACGACTTCGAGATAGCAGCCGACGTTCGGGAATTCCTGTCCTTCGGGCGAACCGCATGACGAAGCGGAAGATGCCGCCGGGGCGAAGATCGATTTCGCAGTCCACCGTCGTCCACGGCGCCGGCGTGAACCATTTCTTGACGTGTCTCCGGCACGGTCCACGCGGCCCAGACGAGCTCCGGCGGAACATCGACGACGCGTTCGAGGAGAAGGTCGAGGCGGGGTCGGGTTTGACGTCGACGCGGGTCACTCTCTCTCTCCTTCAGATCTTTCAGATAATTGTCCAGCTGGTCGAGGCGGCGTTCCCAAAGCGCGCGTTGCTCGACCATCCAGCGTTCCGCCGCCTCCGAGCGGCTGCGGCACCAGCTGAAAGGTGCGTACGCGGCCGGTCTTGCGCGAGCGGACCAGGCCGCAGTTCTCCAGAACGCGCGAGATGTTGGGTGAACGAGGGCAAGGCCATGTCGAACGGCCGCGCCAACTCGCTCACCGCAGCAGGCCCCCGGCTCAGCCGCCGCAGCACCGCGCGCCGCGTCGGATCTCCCAGCGCGCGAAAGACCCAGATCGAGCTGCATCGCTTGGTTAGGCATTCGCCTAACCGTACGCGAGCGCAAAACTTAGGTCAAACCTAACTAAAGTGGTTGCCGTGCGCGAAGGTTCGCACGCGCCGCCGCTCTGTCGAGCGAGCGCCTCGACCTAACGAGCCTACGGGGGCGAACTTCGGATATCGATGATCTGAGCAAAGCGCCGGAAGTCTGCGGCGTTGAACGTGAGCAGGCGTGCGATTATGCCGTTTTCGAGCATCGTCGCGACGATGTTGGCGTCGTGCGGACCTGACGGCCGCAAGCCACTGATGGGCGGCGAGGGAGGTCGTAAGGGGAGGCGGTCCAGCACAGCCGGGTAGCTCCTCGGCAACATCGAAGGCAGCCCGAAATCGCACATCCCGATGGCCGTCCGTCAACGGCCAGGCCAGGACTGCGCGCCGGTCGCGGTGTCACCGCGGCGAGATATTCATGGAGTCACCTGCGGGCTGGACCCATAGTCCGAGTCGCCCCTGCAACCGGGTCAGTGCGATCAGGCGTACATGCCGTGCGGGCCGAGGGTCGCTGACATACACCAGTACGTTCGTGTCGGCATTGGACCGGGTCCGCGGCATCGTCGCGGTACATGTCCTCGCGTCGAGCGAGAGCTTTTTTCGTCCCAGGCTCATTCGTGGCTCGGCAGGCCGCAATGCGGGGCCGCTTTCTCAGCGCGTTGCGGTCGCGCGGAATCGACCTCGTGCCGCCTGGTGGCACAGCAGAGGGGCGGTGCCGGAAATGCGATGGTCAGGTCGACCCGGAATTCGGCGCGAATGTCGCGTCAGCGCTACTCCAAATCAAGCTACCAACAGTACGCTGAGCGCGTTCCACGGTCGAGGCACCCAGTCGACGCCGCAGTCGCCGTTGCGGGCGGAGCGCGCCCCCTATAGTCCCGGGCTCATGCACAGAGGTGCGGCTGAGGCCCCGTTCCGGCACCGGCATCTGCTCGGGATCGAGGGTCTGTCGCCGGACGACATCAACCACGTCCTCGATCTGGCCGACGGCTATGTCGAGCTCAACCGGCAGGCCGAGAAGAAGCGCAGCCTGCTGCGCGGCCGCACGATCATCAACTGCTTCTTCGAGAACTCGACGCGCACCCGCACCTCGTTCGAGGTCGCCGGCAAGCGGCTCGGCGGCGATGTGATCAACATGGCGGTTTCGGCGAGCTCGATGGTCAAGGGCGAGACCCTGATCGACACGGCGATGACGCTTGAACGCGATGCACCCCGATGTGCTGGTCGTCCGCCATCCCGAATCGGGCGCGGTTGCATCTGCTCTCCGAGAAGGTCGATTGCGCGGTCGTCAACGCCGGCGACGGCAGCCACGAGCACCCGACCCAGGCGCTTGCTCGACGCGCTGACGATCCGCCGGCGCAAGGGCCGGCTCGGCGGGCTCACCGTGGCGATCTGCGGCGACGTCCTGCACAGCCGGGTGGCGCGCTCGAACATCGCACTCCTCAACACGATGGGGCGCGGGTGCGGGTCGTCGCCCCGCGCACCCTCTTGCCGGCCGGCGATCGAGCGGCTCGGCGTCGAGGTGTTCCACGACATGGCGCGGGGCCTCGCCGATGTCGACATCGTGATGATGCTGCGGCTGCAGAGCGAGCGCATGCACGGCTCTTCGTGCCGTCGACGCGCGAGTATTTTCACTTCTTCGGGCTCGACTACGACAAGTTGCGCGCCGCCAAGCCCGACGCGCTGATCATGCATCCGGGCCCGATGAACCGCGGGGTCGAGATCGGCAGCGAGATCGCCGACGACATCGACCGCAGCCTGATCCGCGCCCAGGTCGAGATGGGGGTCGCGGTGCGCATGGCCTGCCTCGAGATCCTGACCCGCGATCTCGGCAACGGCCCGCCGCTGCTGCAACGGTCGACTGGGCCACGCAGGCATCTTCCTAACCCGCTCGCCCGCGCTACTCGGGAGCGGAGTGAACCCTGACGCATCAAGGATGCTACCCCGCAGGTGCACGCACGCGTGCGCCGGAGTGCTGCGGGTCGCGACGCACCGCAGGATAAGTCGTCTGGTCTCGACAGCGACGGGCATCGACGTCTATATTTACAGTCAGAAATTATAGACAGGAACGCAGTCATGGCGCTGAGCCTCAAGGACAAGGGAGACCGATCGCCTCGGCCCGCGAGGTCGCGGCCCTGACCGGGGAGACCTGACCGACGCGATCCGCAAAGCATTGGCCGAGCGGCTGGAGCGCGAGCGCTTGCGCCGCGGCAAAACGGCGTCGGCTCGCTGACCGGCTGATGCAGCTCGGCCGAGAGTGCGCGGCCCTTCCCGATTACGACACGCGCAGCCCGGACGAGATCGTCGGCTATGACGAAACCGGCATGTGGCGCTGATGGTAATCGACACCTCGGCGATCGTTGCTATCCTGTTCGATGAGCCTGACCAGCGGCGTTATGGCGAGGCCATCGAAGCCGCGACGGTTCGGCTCGCTCTCAGCGGTGACGCGGGTCGAACTCGCCTTTGTGATCGAGGGCCGCAAACGCGAAGCTGGGCGCGAGCGCTTGGAGCGCTTCTTCCAGCTGACCGGCGCCGAAATCGTCGCGGTCACGCCGCAACAGGCGGAAATCGCCGTCGACGCCTTTCGCCGCTTCGGCAGAGGCCGACATCGCGCGAGCCTGAATATCGGGGACTGCTTCTGCTACGCGCTCGCCGCAGCGACCGACCATGCGCTGCTGTTCAAGGGCGACGATTTCGGCCGCACCGATATTCGCCCGGCGTTGCCGTGAACCGCTCTCTGTTCCGCGTGCTCGGCTGCTCGATCCGCAAGCGGGCTCGACGCGCACTAGGCGATCTGCTGGTCGAGGGCGAGCGGATTGCCGCCGTCGGCGGCGATCCTCGGCCGCGGCGCGCGATGCCGAGACGGTGATGGCCGAGGGGCTGTGCCTGGCGCCGGGGCTCGTCGACATGCGCGTGCAGTTGCGCGAGCCCGGTGCCGAGCACATGGAATCGATCGAGAGCGGCGGGCGGGCCGCCGCGGCGGGCGGCGTGACGACGATGGTCGCCCTGCCGAACACCGACCCGCCGGTCGATGATGTCTCGGTCGTCGAGTTCCTCGCCCGCCGCGCGCGCGAGGTCAGGCTCGCCAAAGTCCACACCTACGCCGCAGCGACCAAGGGGCTCAAGGGCGTGAGCTGACCGAGATGGGCCTGCTCGCGGCGAACGGCGCGCTCGGCTTTACCGACGGGGTCAAGGCGGTCGCCGATGCGCTCGTCATGCGCCGCGTGCTCGCCTATGCCCGCAGCTTCGATCTCCTGGTGCTGCAGCATCCCGAAGAGCCGAGCCTCGGCCGCGCCGGCGAGGTCAACGAAGGCGAGATCGCGACACGGCTCGGCCCTTGCCGGGATTACTCCGGCGGCAGAGATCATCATGGTCGAGCGCGATCTGCGGCTCGTCGAGATCACCGGTGCGCGCTATCACGCGGCCCATGTGTCGACCGCCGCAGCGATCGCGGCGATCCGCCAGGCCAAGGTGCTGGGCCTGCCGGTGACCTGTGACACGGCCCCGCCCTATTTCGCGCTCAACGAGACGGCGATCGGCGACTACCGGACCTTCGCCAAGCTCTCGCCGCCGTTGCGCGGCGAAGCGGATCGCCAGGCGGTGATCGAGGGGCTGCGCGACGGCACGATCGACGCGATCGCCAGCGACCACGCACCATGGGACCAGGATCTCGAAGCGCCTGCCGTTCAGCTCGGCGGCGTACGGGATCGTCGGGTCTCGAAACCTTGCTGGCGCTGTCGCTCGAGCTCTACCACGCCCGCCAGCTGGATCTGCTCGGGGTGATCCGGCTGATGACCCTGAACCCGGCGCAGATCCTGCGGCTCTCGGTCGGCCGTCTGGCTCCCGGGGCGCCGGCCGACCTCGTCCTCTTCGACCCGGATCTCGGCTGGCGTATCTGTCCCGACGACTTCCGCTCGAAATCGAAGAACGCGCCGTTCGACGAATGGCCGGTCCGCGGCCGGGTGAGACGGACGGTCGTCGACGGCCGGACGATCTTCCGGCACGACGGCTGAGTGCCGGATCGGTTCGGGACGCCGCCATCTTGGCGTCAAGATCTTGGACTACCCTGGGTGATAGGATCGATGCTGAGGGTCGCGCGCTCGCGTTTCCGCGGCGTCCTGGACCGTCAAAGCGTCCCTCAGGAACCGTTCGAGCGGCCTTTATTGCGGAACAAGTATATGATCTGATAAAGCCTTTATGAGTTTGGAGCGGGATTCTTCGACGGTTTTCTCCCTGAGAGCAGGGAGACTGAGCGAGCGGAGTCCGCTGGCATTGACCCTGCTCGCCGCTGCGGTTCTGGGCTACCTGTTGGGCTCGATCCCATCCGGCCTGCTGGTGACCCGGATCGCCGGTTTGGGCGACATCCGCCGGATCGGCTCGGGGAATATCGGCGCCACCAACGTCCTGCGGACCGGCAGCAAGGGTGCGGCGGCACTGACCCTGGTGCTCGATCTGGCCAAGGGCTGGGCGGCCGTGGTTGTCGCGAGAGGCTGGGGCGAGAGGCAGCAACTGGTCGCCGCCGGCTGCGTCGTCATCGGCCATATGTTTCCGCTGTGGCTGGGCTTTCGCGGCGGCAAGGGTGTAGCGACCGCACTCGGCGTCCTGATCGCGCTGGCCTGGCCGGTGGCTCTCCTCGGCGCTCGGGGTCTGGCTCGCCACCGCCGTCATCTTCCGCTATTCCTCGCTCGCCGCCCTCGCTGCCGCGGTCGCCAGCGCGGTGCTTGCCCCGTTTCTCGTCGACGGGCTGACCGGCGGCGGTGATCGCCGGTATCGCCCTGTTAATCATCCTGCGGCACCATGCCAACATTCGGCGCCTGATCAGCGGGCAGCGAGAGCCGGATGTCGCTCACCAAAGGCTGAGGCAAGCCCTGGCCGCGCGCGAACTCGATCCGCAGGAGCGTCTCGACTGGTTGCGGCTGTGCCGAACCGAGACGATCGGCCCGATCAGCTTTTATGCCATGCTGCGTCGGTTTCGGCTCGGCCCGCGCCGCGCTCGAGATGTTGCCGCGTCTTGCCCGCCGCGGCGAACGCGCCAGAACCGTCACCGCCGGTCACCCGGGCGCGAAGCCGAGATCGAGCTCGCGGCACTGCATCGCGCCGGCGCCCGGCTGATCTGCTGGGGGAGCCCTCTATCCGAGCGCGCTCGCCATGCGTCGAGGATGCGCCGCCGATCCTCGAGCGTGCTCGGCCGAGGTGGAGTTGCTGCAGATGCCGATGATCGCAGTGGTAGGCGCGCGCAACGCATCGGCGAACGGCCGGCGCCTCGCCCGCGAACTCGCTGCTGCGCTGGGTCGCGGCGGGCTCGTCGTGGCCTCCGGTCTCGCCCGGGGATTGACGCCGCAGCGCATTTGGGTGCCCTCGAAACCGGCAGCGTGGCCGTCGTCGCCGGCGGTGTCGATGTCGTCTACCCTGCGGAGAACCGCGGGCTCTACGACGCCTTGACCCGCCAGGGTGCGATTATCGCCGAATTGCCGCTCGGAACCGAGCCTCAAGCCCGCCATTTTCCACGCCGCAACCGGATCATTTCCGGGATGGCGCTCGGCGTCGTGGTCGTCGAGGCGGCGGCGCGCTCGGGCTCGCTGATCACCGCGCGCTTCGCCCTCGAGCAAGGCCGCGAGGTCTTTGCGGTGCCGGGCTCGCCGCTCGATCCGCGTGCGCGCGGCTGCAACGATTTGCTGCGGCACGGTGCGACCTTGACCGAGACTGCCGAGGACGTGCTGTCGCAGCTCGGGGCGCAGCTGCACGGGGTCGCGCCGCTACGAGCGGTTCCGACGGTGCCGATCCCCGCCGCACCATCATGGTCGCCGCCGGCTGTAGTCGAACCCGCGGATAGCGACGCCGGGTTCGAGCTGATCCTCGAAAGATTGGGACCCACACCGGTCGCGGTTGACGAACTGGTGCGGCAATGCCAGATGTCAGCCGCCGCCGTCGCCACGCTTCTGCTCGAACTGGAACTCGTCGGAAGGGTCGAGCGTCACCCTGGCAACTTCGTCTCCTTGCGTTAAGAAATTTCCGCGCCCTCGCGCTCCTGATCGAACTGGATACATGAAAGTCGTCGTCGTCAGAATCGCCGGCAAAGGCGAAAACGATCAACAAGTACCTGGGCAGCGACTACAAAGTCGTCGCGAGCTACGGTCATGTTCGCGACCTGCCGGCGAAAGACGGCTCGGTCGTCCCCGACTCGGACTTTGCGATGTCGTGGGAAGTCGACGGCAAGTCCGAAAAGCATGTGAGGACGATCGTCGAGGCGGTGCGCGGCGCGGACCGCCTGTTCCTTGCCACCGACCCGGACCGCGAGGGCGAAGGCGATCTCCTGGCACGTGAACGAGGTGCTGAAATCGCGCCGAGCGTTGAAGCATCTCGACGTCAAGCGGGTGGTCTTCAACGAAGTGACGAAGAACGCGGTGCTCGAGGCGTTTCGTCGGCCGCGGGAGATCGACCACGAGCTCGTCGAAGCTTATCTCGCGCGCCGCGCCCTCGATTACCTCGTCGGCTTCACATTGTCACCGGTGCTGTGGCGGAAACTCCCGGGCAGCCGCTCGGCCGGCCGCGTCCAATCCGTCGCACTGCGCCTGGTCTGCGAGCGCGAAGCCGAGATCGAGGCGTTCAAGTCGCGCGAAGTACTGGACGATCGAGGTCGAGTTCCAGACCGAGGCGGGCCAGACCTTCACCGCCCGATTGACCCATCTCGACGGCAAGCGCCTCGACCGCTTCGATCTCGACACCGAGGCCAAGGCACGCGCCGCCGCCGATGCCATCCTGGCCGCCCGGGCTTTGCGGTCACCGAGATCGACAGCCGCCAGGTTCGCCGCAATCCGTTCCCGCCGTTCACCACCTCGACCCTGCAGCAGGAAGCCTCGCGCAAGCTCGGTCTCGCGGCGAGCCGCACGATGCAGATTGCCCAGCGCCTCTATGAAGGCATCGACATCGCCGGCGAGACGGTGGGGCTGATCACCTATATGCGGACCGACGGCGTCGCGATCGCCGGCGAGGCGATCGCGCGCGGCGCGCCGGCTGATCGGCGATGAGTTCGGACCGCGATACGTCCCGGGCGAGCCGCGGGTCTATCGCAGCCCCGCCAAAAACGCGCAAGAGGCGCACGAGGCGATCCGGCCGACCGACATCGACCGCAAGCCGGTCGACATCGCCGCCGATCTCGACCCCGATCAGCGCCGGCTCTACGAGCTCATCTGGAAACGGACGGTCGCGAGCCAGATGGCCTCTGCACTGCTCGAGCAGGTCACCGTCGACATCGCCGACCCGACGATGCGCCTGCGCCTGCGGGCGAACGGCTCGGTCGTGATCTTCGACGGGTTTTTGGCCCTCTACCAGGAAGACCGCGACGACACTGCCGAGGAGGAGGGCGAGGGGGCCCGGCTGCCGGCGATGCGGCAAGAGCGAGCGGCTGGGGCGCGGGCGCGGTCGTGCCGAAGCAGCACTTCACGCAGCCGCCGCCGCGCTACACCGAGGCGAGCCTCGTCAAGAAGCTCGAAGAGCTCGGCATCGGCCGTCCTTCGACCTATGCCTCGATCCTGCAGGTCCTGCAGGATCGCGACTTACGTCCGGCTGGAGAAACGGCGGTTCATACCGGAGGATCGCGGGCGGCTGGTCACCGCGTTTCTGACCAACTTCTTCGAACGTTATGTCGAATACGGCTTCACCGCGGATCTCGAGAACCAGCTCGACGACGTCTCCGGCGGACGCACCGATTGGAAGGAGGTACTACGCAACTTCTGGCGGGATTTTCAGCCGCTGTCGACGGCACCAAGGAGCTGACGATCAGCCAAGTGCTGGCCGCCCTCGATGCCGAGCTCGGGCGGCATTTCTTCCCGGACGACGGGTCGGGACGCGATCCGCGCCTGTGTCCGGGCTGCGGAACCGGTAGGCTCAGCATCAAGCTCGGGAAATTCGGCGCATTCATCGGCTGTTCCGACTACCCGAACTGCCGTTACACCCGACCTCTCGCGCTCGAGGGAGAAGCCGAGGAGATTGCCGCCGCCGACACCCTGCTCGGGACCGATCCAGCGAGCGGCTTGCCGATTTCCTCAAGAAAGGTCCCTATGGCCACTACGTCCAGCTCGGGCCCGACGGGGAAGCACAAGCCGAAGCGGGTCGCCCTCCCGCGATCGATGAAGCCGGCCGACATCGATCTCGACACCGCTCTGCGGCTGCTGGCATTGCCGCGCGAGCTGGGGCGGCACCCCGAGACCGGTGAGACTATCGTTGCCGGCATTGGCCGCTTCGGCGCTTACATCAAGCACGGAACGACCTTCAAATCGCTCGCCCCCGATGACGATGTGCTGACCATCGGCTTGAACCGCGCCGTCGTCCTGCTCGCCGAACCGGCAGCGGAGCGACGGCGCGGACCGCAGCTCCTGCGCGAGCTCGGCGAGCATCCCGAGGGCGGCGGCGTCGGCCTCTATCGCAGGGCGTTACGGCCCCTATGTCAGCCATGACCGGGTCTTCGCGTCCTTGCCTAGAGCCACCGATCCAGACACTTTTTTACTGGAGCAGGCGGTGCTGCTGCTCGCCGCACAGCGCCAGAAGGAGACTAAAGGCCAAAAGCGCAAGTCCGGCAGATCCGCGGTGACACCGGCGAAGCCGCGAAGGGTCGCAAAGGCGGCCGGCACGCGAGATCGCGCGACGGCCAGCACGTCAAAAAGCCCGGCGCGAAAAGTCCAGATCACGATCGAGCGCGCGCCCGCTCTAGATGGCGAGGTCAGGCCGGAAGGCCCCGGTCAGGCAAGGCCGCCGCGGATTTCCTTCCATCGAGCGCACCAGACCTGTGATCCGCAATGGGAGACGACCGCTCAGCTGCGGCGCCGCTCCCGCCCGAGGCTACCGTCGTCGAGCGGCTCGGCAGCGATGAGGACGGCGTCCCGCTCGTGCGCCCGCTCGCCTGGCCGAGATCGGATCCGCGCGCCGGTGCTGCGTCTCGTCGAGACCGGGCTGAGCGAGCCGTTCCCGATCGGTGCCCGCGCCGCAGCGCAGCTGGTCCAGCGCCAGACCGGTGAGATCGAAGCTCGGATCATCCGGGTGCTGGGTCCGGCAAATAGCCGGATCGTGGGCGTCTTTCACCGTGGCGCCGACGGCGGCAACGTAGTGCCGGTCGACCGCCGAAACCGCGCCGAGTACCGAGTGATGGAGCGCGATGCCGGCGGCGCCGGAGACGGCGAACTGGTCACCGTCGAGGAATCCTCGGCTGCAGGAGTCCGCTTTCCTCGAGCGCGCATTATCGAACGGCTCGGACATTCCTCGGACGCCGGCGTGATAAGTCTGCTGGCTATCGCGAGCCATGACATCCCGACAGAATTCCCGATCGCGGCAATCGCCGAGGCCGAGGCGGCAAGGTCCGGCGCATTTGGCCGGCCGAGCCGATTTGCGCGATATCCCGCTGGTCACCATCGACGGCAGCGATGCCCGCGACTTCGACGACGCGGTGTGGGCCGAGCCGGATGCCGACCCGGAAATCGCGGTGGCTGGCATCTCGTCGTGGCGATAGCCGACGTCGCCTGGTACGTACGCCCCGGCACGGCACTCGACCGCGAAGCCAGGCGGCGCGGCAACTCGGTCTATTTCCCCGACCGCGTCGTCCCGATGCTGCCCGAGGCGCTGTCGAACGATCTCTGCTTCGCTCAAGCCCGGCGCCGACCGTCCCTGCCTGGCCGTCCATCTGTGGATCGACGCCACGCGGCCGCAAGCGGCGACACCGGTTCGAGCGCGGGCTGATGCGTTCGGCCGCACGGCTCACCTATGAAGAGATCCAGGCGGCACACGAAGGCCGATGCGCGTCTCCATTACCGCCAGAGAGGTTGACGGCGCTTTATGGCGCGTTCGCAGCGCTCGCACAGGCGCGGGCCAGCCGTGGCGCCCTCGAGCTGGAGATCAGCGAGCACCGGGTGGTGCTTGACAGCGAGCAGCGACCGGCCGCGTTCATTCCTGTGGCCCGTCTCGATAGCCATCGGCTGATCGAGGAATTCATGGTCTTGGCGAACGTCGCCGCCGCGGAGGAGTTGGAGGCGCGGCGGCAACCCTGCATGTACCGTGTTCACGACGCGCCCGACCCCGAGAAGGTTGAGGAGTTGCGCGCTTTGCTCGCCGAGACCGAAATCGTCGGGCTGGCTTTGCCAGGGACAAGCGCCGAAGCCTGAGCTGTTCAATCGGGTGTTGCGGGGCGCCGCGGCAAAGCCGGCAGCTACTCTCATCAACGAACTGGTCCTTCGCTGCCAGGCGCAAGCGGTCTATAGCCCGAACAATATCGGCCATTTCGGCTTAGCTCTGCGCCGCTATGCCCATTTCACTTCGCCAATCCGGCGATATGCCGACCTGATCGTGCATCGGGCGCTGATCGGGGTGCGAGCGCTGCCGGATACGACATCGGTACAGGCGCGCTGTCATCGAATGCGGACCGTGACCGGCTGGCGGCGGTCGCGGAACATATCTCCGCAACCGAGCGCCGCGCGGCTGCGGCCGAGCGCGCTGCGATCGAGCGCTACCGCGCAACGTTGCTCGTCCCGGTCTGCGTCGGCAGCGTCTTTGCCGGTCACATAAGCGGCGTCGCGGAATTCGGGCTGTTCGTCACGTCGGTGGAGAATGGTGCCGAGGCTCGTGCCGATCATCGACCCTGCCGAGCGACTATTATGAGCGCGACCTGAAAGAGACAGCGGCTGATCGGCCGGCGGTCCGGTCGGATCTTTCGGATCGGCGACGAGGTATCCGTCCATCTCGTCGAGGCGGACGCGATCGGCGGCCGCATCATCTTCCGCATCCAGGAGGACGGGACAACGAAGCGCATCTGCCGAGCGTTCGCGTTCTGCCCGTGCACCGCCGGCCCAGGCGGCACCGTTGATTGCCGCAGGCCGGCGATCTACTGTGCTGATCGCGCCCGAGCGACATTTCCGTGACGCCGCAGGGTTTTGCCGGGCGCGTTGCGGCGGGGGAGTTCGCGGGGTTTCCTCTTCTGGAGTGGATACCGTTGTCGTTGCGTCCGGCCGCTGAGCTCGCGCGGGCGAGCAGCCTCGCCTTCGCCGTTGCGCTCGCCGCATGCGCCGCGCACCAGGCGCTGCCGGACGATCCGGCGGGGCGATTATTCGCCCGTAGCCTCGACGAGATCACCGACCTCTGCATCACGCCGGTGTCGAGCCGAAAACTCATACTCGCCGGAGCCGCACGCTTCTCCCGCCTCGACAATAAGTTCTCGGTCACCGAGACCCCGGGCCCGGAGGGCAGAACGCAGATCGTCCTCAACTATGACGGCCGGGAAGTTGCCGCTATCCGACGCCGGGCGGTGACGACCCCCACGCCTGGGGGATTGATGGGTCGGCTGATCGCCAGCTGCCAAGGCGGCGTCGCCAACCCTCGCCGCGCTTTCGGAAGACCAGATCGACAAGGTCCTGTTCGACGGCATGACCGGCGGCCCTCGACCGTTTTTCGCGATACGCATCGCCCGAGATCGCGCGCGACCAGCGTGCCGCCCGAGACGGCTTCGGCGGGATCGGTATAACCTCGACGTCTCCGGCGCGGAATTCCGGATCACCCAGGTCACGCCGGGTGGGCCCGCAGATCGGGCTGGTATTCGGCCCGACGACAGGCTGGTCGCGGTTGACGGGAGCGCGACGGCCGGGCGGTCGCAGAGCGAGGTAATCCACGTACTTCGGGGCCCGATCACTGAGCCCGCTCGAGGTGACCGTGTATCGTCCCAGTCTCGGCCAGAGGCGGAGCTTCCGTCTCCAGCGCGCGCTCGTCATCCTCCCTACCGTGACGATATTGCGAGACAGCGGGATCGCGATCTTTCAGATCGCGAGCTTCAACCAGAACACGACGCAGCAGATCGTCGAGGATCTGGGCCGACTCGGAGCGCGAGATGGGTTCGCGCCTGAGCGGCATCGTCCTCGACCTGCGCGGCAACCCCGGTGGCCTGCTCGATCAGGCCGTCAGCCTCACGGATGTCTTCATCTCTAAAGGGCCGATCGTCTCGACGGTCGGCCGCCATCCAGCGAGCCATCAGTTCTTCGAGGCGTCTGGCGTCAGCCTGGCGCCGCAGATACCGATCGGTGGTGCTGATCAATGGCGCTTCTGCCTCGTCATCCGAGATCGTCGCGGCCGCGCTTCAGGATGTCGGACGGGCGGTCGTCATCGGTAGCGCCTCTTATGGAAAGGGCACCGTGCAAACCGTCCTGCGCCTGCCGAATGACGGCGAGCTGACGCTGACCTGGGCCCAGCTCGTCGCTCCATCCGGATACTTTCTGCACGAACACGGCGTGGTTCCGACCATTTGCACAAGCGATCTCGGGGATGATGACAATGCCGTCCAAACTGCGTTGCAACGCACCAATGTTGTGGCACCGCTGACGCCGAGGTCACGGGCTTCGCTCGACGAAAGCGCCTGGTCTCAACTCCGGCGTTCGTGTCCGGCGCGGCAGGGCGATCATGAGATCGACGTCAAGGTCGCCAAGCGGCTCCTCGCAGATCCAGCGCTCTACAGCCAGGCGGTGCACGCCATCTCAGCGACCCCAGTACGCAGCCGCGGCTCCGCATCGCGGCGGCCGCCGCCATCGGCCGAGCCTGCCTTGACAGGGGCCGGCGGATCGCTATTTTCCGATCCGCGTCACCCCTGAACCTGCGAGATCCATTTCATGGCCAAGACGAATACCGTCCTGATTAAGCTGGTCAGCAGCGCCGACACCGGCTTCTACTACGTCACAAAAAGAACCCGCGGACCAAGACCGCCAAGCTCGAGCTCAAGAAGTTCGACCCTGTCGTCCGCAAGCATGTCGTATTTAAAGAAGCTAAGATAAAGTAAATAATGCAAAATTGCCGTTGGGGCCGCGGTAGTGCGTGTCTTTCACGACCTCGGCCCGCGACTGATGAAGTCTCGGATTCCTGCGCCTGAATGCGCATGGCTGAAAAAGAAACCCTGTGCCTCGGTGCAGCGCTCCGCTCTGAGCCCATCGACCTCGGAACGGGTTTCAGCCCCCTCGGCGGTCGTTGCTATACCAAGCTTGGTGCCAAGCTGGATAATCGCGCGAACAAAGCCTGCGTGATCGGCTCGTCCTGGAAAGCCGCTTACAAAGCGACCTATCGATTTTGATTTTGTCGAAGGCGAAATCGCGTAGCCGATACGAACGAGGAATGGCCAACGCCGAAATCATCGATCGAGAGGAGCACACCCAGACAGCGAAGCTGGTGCAGCGTTCGCAAAAAAGCGTTGCCCGGTAGGGGCTGGATAGTCTCCGCGACTTCCAGTTCGAGGCGTCCGGGTCGAGGTTTGCGGCCGTCAGGGCGTCGCGCACGACTTGCGCAAGATCGCCGCGCGAGAAATTGAGCAGCAGAAATGTTGACCGCCACCCGGGTGCCGCCTGGCCAGGTCGCGGCCTCGGCGAGCGCCGCGTGCAATACCCACCTCCCGAGGCGCGGCATAAACCCGAATTCTTCTCGACAAGACTGACGAAATTTCCGGGTAGGATTACGCCTCTTGAGGGGTGGTTCCAGCGCAGCAGAGCCTCGCAGGTCGTGATTCGACCGGTATGCAGATCGATCATTGGCTGATAAACGAGCGAAAACTCTGCGTCGGAGAATGCTCTGGCCATTTCCGAGGCGAAATGCGCGGTACCAACGACGATCTGCTTCCCCGGCATTTTCCGCCAGCCGTGCCGTTTTTCACAGTTGCGTTCATAAATGGGCGCCAGACCAGCCGATAGATCCGGTTAAAATAAGCCCTTGCTAGTCACGAACCGTCATCGAAGCGTCAAACGAGGGTCCGCCGCCGCAGGCTTGGGTTTTGAGGGCCGGCCATGGCCCATGCGTCACGGCAGACGCTCTTTGGCAGGACACGAAAGGACGGGATCGAGCCGAGTTATCGGACTCGTCTTTGGGCTTGCAATCACCGATCGATATCGGTTCGGCTCTGAGTCTCGCGGGGCCTATCGTTTCATCGTTTCTCTGGGCAAGAGAAGCCAAGGCGATCGGCGGCAAGTCTGCCAAACGGGTGACTATGCGATTACGTCCGGCTGACTTGGCATCATAAAGAGCGTCGTCGGCACGCTTCAGCAGCCGCTCGCGGCAATCGCCGCCTTCAGCGGCCGCGGTGACGCCGATGCTGATCGTCACCGCTACTTTCACGCCGCCCGCCCCGACAATGAACGGCTCCCTCGCGACCGCCAGACGCAACCGTTCGGCGACCGCGGTTGCTACGATGCTGTCGGTTTCAGGCATAACCACGACGAATTCCTCGCCGCCTAGTCGCGCGACCAGATCAACACTTCGCACGCTGTTCATTGCTCGGCTGGCCAGCTCGCGCAGCACCTGATCTCCGGCAGCATGGCCATAGGTATCGTTGACCTGCTTGAAGTGGTCGATGTCAAACAGCAACAGCGCCGCATTTACATGGTCATGGTCAACCCGATCGATCAGCTCGTCGAGATGCGCAAGGAAGTATCGCCGGTTGTAGAGTCCCGTCAAATCATCAGTCAGCGCGAGAGACAGACTGCGCTGATAGTTTTCATGCAGCCGATCTTGAAGTCTCTTGCGGCGTATCTGGGTGCCGGTACGGGCCAGCAGTTCGTTCCGATCCACCGGGCGAATGAGATAATCGTTGGCGCCAAGATCGAGACCCTTGGCGAGACGGTGCAGATCGCTCTCCTCAGCGATGAGCAAGATCGGCAACTGACGGAATATTTCGCTCGCCCGGCAAAGGGTAACCAAGCGCAACGGATCGCCGCTCGGTGTCGATAAGCTGGCGATGACCAACTCAGTGTCGCCATCGAGGTGTCTTTGCGCTTCCGTGCAACTTTGGCAAATCACCAGCTGTCGCGCTCGGCCGTAAGATGTCGGCCATCCTGGCGGCGGCATATTGATCTTCCTCGATCAGGATGATCCGCGCCGGGCCGGAATCTTCGGTCAGGGCTGTATCGCGGCCGGCGAAGCGTCCGCAAATCCCTTCGCGCAAACGCCATTCTTCCATCATCCGCTTCAGTCGAGCGAGCGAACGGACGCGAGCGAATAGCGCGATATCGTTAACGGGTTTGGTCAGAAAGTCATCGGCGCCGACCTCGAGACCGCGAAGGCGGTTCGCGACGTCGGACAACGCGGTCACCATGACCACCGGCACGTCGGCGGTTCGGGGGTTGGCCTTGAGCCGGCGGCACACCTCGAAGCCGTCCATCCGCGGCATCATCACGTCGAGAAGAATGACGTCCGGCAGTTCGCTGTCGGCGATCTGCAAGGCGCTACGCCCGTTATACGCCGATAAGACGTCGAAATATTCGCTCGAAAGCTTCGCCTCGAGCAGCTTTACATTGGCCTCGACATCATCGACAACCAGCACTCGAGCAGACATCAGCTATTCGCACGCACCAAAGGAAGGGGAGCGCTCGTCTCAGGAGAGGAACCGTTCGACAGTTCGCAAGAAGCTCGCTACCGAGATCGGTTTCGATATATAGCTTCGCAACCGCCTTCACGGATCTTCTCCTCGTCACCTTTCATTGCAAAAGAAGTTACTGCGATGATCGGGATCATTCGCAGATCGTCGTCTTTCTTGATCCATTGCATTACCTCCAACCCCGATATTTCGGGAAGCTGAATATCCATCAGGATCAGATCGGGGTGGTGTTGCCGGATCAGGGCGATCGCCTCGACCCCGTCCTTGGTCTGCAATGTACCATAGCCGTGCGCCACGAGCAGATCGTTGAAGAGCTTCATATTGAGGTCGTTATCCTCGACGATCAAGACCTTCTTCCGCGCGGGCGGATTGGACGTCCCGTTCAATTTCGAAATTTCGAGCGTCATTCTTCGCCGGCCTCGAGACAGAACTGAAGTGGGCGGCAGACGATCGATCGCGATCGGCCAAGGGACTGGTGATCGTCGTTCCCCGCGGGCAACACTGGCATGTTGTAGGCGATCGAACTTAATAATCTGTAACCGCTGATCTGCATTGCCCAGGCGAAAGATTGAAGACCAATGGCACCCCGGTTCCGCATCGGCATCGATCTCGGCGGCACCAAGATCGAGGGTGCTGCCGTCGACGGTTCAGGGGCTATTCTCGTCCGCCGGCGGGTTGCGACGCCCAGAGGCAGCTACCCCGCAACGCTAGAGGCAATGGTTGCCCTGGTTGGCGAGATCGAGATGGCGATCGGCGAAACGGCCAGCATCGGGCTCGGCATGCCCGGGGCGATTTCTCCGATTACCGGCGTTGTCAAGAACGCAAACTCCACATGGCTGATCGGCCGCCCATTGCAGCAGGATTTGGAGACCAAGCTCGGGCGCCCGGTACGCTCGGCCAATGACGCCAACTGTTTTGCTCTGTCGGAAGCGACCGACGGCGCAGCCGCTGCGATGGAGACGGTCTTCGGCGTCATTCTCGGCACCGGGGTGGGCGGCGGCATCGTTATCGGCGGGCGGCTCGTCGTCGGGGCGAACGCGATCGCGGGCGAGTGGGGTCACAACCAGCTCCCGTGGCCGACGCCGGAGGAGTCCCGGGGCCGCCGTGCTATTGCGGTCGGACGGGATGCATCGAGACCTTCCTCTCCGGACCGGCGCTCGCCGCGGATCATCACAGCCATACCGGGCGTCAACTGACCGGGTTTGAGATCGCGGACCTTGCCGGGCGCGGAGACGCGGACTGCGGCGCGACCCTGGGGCGCTATGCCGACAGGCTCGCCCGCGGTCTGGCCGCGGTGATTAACCTAATCGACCCCGGACGCGATCGTATTAGGGGCGGTGTTTCCGGCATCGCGATGCTCCTACCAACAGGTCCCCGTTCTGTGGTCGCGGCATATCTTCTCAGATCACGTCGTCACCCGCCTGCTTCCCCGGTTCATGGGGATTCGAGCGGGGTCCGAGGGGCAGCCTCGCTATGGCGGCCGGACGAAGAATGGTGAAGACGCTGTGCCGCGATTGCGGCGCCCTCGCCCTCTCGGCGACGGCCGCCGAGCGGTGCGGCGACTGCGGCTCGCCTCGCCTCGGTTTCTCATGCCGCGCTCGACACCCTGGCGATCGCCCATGTCGATTGCGACGCCTTTTATGCCACAGTCGAAAACGCGAACGGCCCGATCTCGCCGGATCGTCCGGTGATCATCGGCGGCGGCACCCGCGGGGTTGTCCTCGCCTGCTGTTATGTGGCGCGGCTCTACGGCGTGCGCTCGGCGATGCCGATGTTCAAGGCGCTGGCGGCGTGCCCGGATGCGGTCGTGATCCGGCCAGACATGGCAAAATACCGCGACGTCGGGCGTGCTGTGCGCACCGCGATGCTGCGGCTGACGCCACTCGTCGAGCCGCTTTCGATCGACGAGGCCTTTCTCGATCTCGGCGGCACTCAAAGCTGCACGGCGAGTGTCCCGCCCAACTCCTCGCAGCGCTTGCTCGCCAGGTCGAAGCCGAGCTCCGTATCACCGTGTCGATCGGTTTGAGCGACAACAAGTTCCTCGCCAAACTCGCTTCCGATCTCGACAAGCCGCGCGGCTTCGCGGTGCTCAGCCGCAGCGAGGCACCCGCCTTCTCGCCGACAAGCCGGTGGCACGCTGCTGTGGGGCGTGGGGACAGCGATGCAGCGCCGGCTGGCCGCCGACGGGATTGCCTTGATCGGGCAACTCGCCAGGCTCGGCGAGCGCGAGCTCGCTGCCCGCTATGGCCGGCTGGGCGCGCGGCTGGCGCGCCTCGCGCGCGGCGAGGACTAGCCGCGCGGTCGATGCCCACGCCCCGACGCATTCGATCTCGGCGGAAACCACCTTGGCGCGGGACGAAGCCGATGCGGCGGCGCTGGCGCACGCTCTGTGGCCGCTCTGCGAACGGGTTTCGGCCCGGCTGAAGCAAGCGGCACTCGCTGCCGGCACAGTCACGTTGAAGCTCAAGACCGCCGATTTTCGTCTGCGCACCCGTTCCCGCCGGCTCGCCGACCCGACCCAGCTGGCCGAAACCCTGTTCCGCACCGTCACTCCGTTGCTGGCTGGCGAGGCCGACGGCATCACCCGATTTCGCCTGATCGGGGTCGCGGCCGACACGCTCGTCGATAGCGGCGGCGCGGATCCTCCAACCCTGTTCGATCGCGAACTCGGCCGCCCGAAGCGGCTCGAGCAGGCGATGGATCAAATTCGCGGCAGACTCGGCGAGGGCTCGGTCCGGCTCGGCCGCGGTCCCGCATAGCTGGCGGTCAGCAATTGGGCTTGGTCAGGGGCTCGATATCGTCGAGCTTGGCCCGGATCGAGTACTCGCCGTAGTCGATCAACATCTCTCGCGAAACGCCGTTGTCGAGCAGGTGCATGCCGAGTTCGTAATCCGGTTTCTCGACACTGTTGTCGGCGGGGAAAACGCGAGGCGGACCCGCCAGCCGGGCCGCTGCAGCAGCGGGCTGCGGTTAGCCGCCGCAGCGTCGGCGGCGACCTTTGGTTCCGATGGCCGCCGAGACCTGAACTGCGTTCTCGTCGGTGGCGCCGTCGAAAACCTGGCGAGAGAAAAATTCTCTCCCTCACTGGCTTTGTCGATCAGCAGGATCGTGTGCGCGCTCGGGAACAGCACGCCGGGCATCAGCTTCAGGGTCTGCGGTTTCGGCTTGATGAACTCGGCGACGCCGCCGCTTCCGGGCGCGTCCAGCCGCGCTTCGCCACGAATGTCCTGATCGAGCTCGCCGTTGCGATGTCTGCTTCTGGTTAAAGCGGTAGCGTAGACCGTCCTTGGACTCCCAGGTTACGAAGCTCGAGACGATGTCCGCATCGGGCGTCTCGCCATAGCGCATCCTGAGCCGATAGCGCTGCTCGATCGTCCAGCCGTCGCAGCTTTCACCCCATTCGTATTGCATCGTGCCGCGCGCATCGACCACGCCAGAATCGGTTCTGGAGGAAGCCAGCATCATCGTATAGAGCGCGCGGTGCGGCGCTATCTCGGCGCCGATCGCCGCTGATATCGCCATCGCGGCGAAACTGGCTAGGAAAAGCAACGGACGCAATACGCCAGCTTGATCATTGAGACGACACTCCCGGATCGAGCCAGCCGGCGAGCCGTAGCGTCGCGGGCTGGCCCACTATACAGCTGGACTGGCCGACGCATCCCCCATGCTACTTTTTCGAATGACTTTGCGGCCAACGCCGAAAGACCGGCTGGTGCCGCTCAACCGCCGCTGCGACGGGCGGGAGGCAGATCCAGCCTGATGTGGAGTTCGCGAAGCCGTTCCTGGGAAACCGGTGCGGGGGCCTGCATCAGCAGATCCTGCGCCTGTTGGTTCATCGGGAAGGCGACGACCTCCCGGATGTTCGGCGTGTCCGCCAACAGCATCACGATGCGGTCGATGCCGGGCGCCATCCCGCCATGCGGCGGCGCTCCATATTTGAACGCGTTGAGCATGCCGGCGAAGCGGGATCTCACCTCTTCCGCAGAATAGCCGGCAATCGCAAAGGCCTTATACATGATGTCGGGGCGATGGTTGCGGATCGCTCCCGATGCCAGCTCGACCCCGTTGCAGACGATGTCGTATTGGTGAGCGACGATCTCGAGCGGATCCAACCCCTCGAGCGCCTCGAGCCCGCCTTGCGGCATCGAGAACGGGTTGTGGCTGAACTCGATCTGCCCGGTGTCTTCGTTCCGCTCGTACATCGGGAAATCGGTGACCCAGCAGAACTCGAAGACACCCTCCCTGGTGAGGCCGAGCTCGCGCCCGATCTTGAGCCGCGCCGCGCTTGCGAACGGTGCAAAGCTCTTTGGTACGCCGCACACAAAAAACCGCATCGCCGTCATTCAGCCCCAACTTGCCGCGCAGATCGGCGGTCGGCTGCCGCGCCGAGGCTTCTGCGCGATCGGGCCGGCGCCCTCTCCGTCGCGGAAGAAAATGTACGCAAGTCCCGGCTGCCCCTCGGACTGAGCCCAGGAATTCATCTGATCGCAAAAGGCGCGGCTTCCGCCCGTCGGTGCCGGGATCGCCCACACTCGGACCTCGGGGTCGGCGTCGATCAGATTGGCGAACACCCTGAAATGCTGAACCGCGAAACGTCGCCGTCACGTCGCTCATCACGATCGGGTTACGCAAATCGGGCTTGTCGCTGCCGTAGCGCTGCATCGCATCGGCATAGGCGATCTGGGGAAAGGGCAGGGCAGTGACCGGCCGGCCGGCGCCGAACTCCTCGAACACCCCATGCAGCACCGGACCGAGTCGCCGCAAAGACATCCTCTTGGGTGACGAACGACATCTCGACATCGAGCTGATAATGCTCACCCGGCGAGCGGTCGGCGCGGCCCGCCTCGTCGCGGAAGCATGGAGCGATTTGAAAATAGCGGTCGAAGCCGGCCACCATCAGCAGCTGCTTGAATTGCTGCGGCGACTGCGGCAGGGCGTAGAACTCTCCGGGATGAAGGCGGCTCGGGACAAGAAAGTCGCGCGCTCCTTCGGGCGAGCTGGCGGTCAGGATCGGCGTCTGGAACTCGGCAAAGCCCTGCTCGATCATCCGCCGCCGGATCGAGGCGATGACGTTGGAGCGGAGCATGATGTTGGCGTGGGTCCGCTCGCGCCGCAGATCGAGAAAGCGATAGGCAAGCCGCATGTCCTCGGGATATTCGGCATCGGTATTGACCGGAAAAGGCAGCGGTTCCGCCTCCGACCGCACTTCGATCTCGCCGATCACCAACTCGACTTCGCCGGTCGGGAGCCGCGGGTTGATCGTGTCGGCCGAGCGCGCCGCGACCCGCCCCGTCACCGTCACGACGCTCTCCAGCCGCAGCGCATCCGCCGCCGCGAAACATCGGCGAGGATACGTCGACGACGCACTGGGTGACGCCGTAATGGTCGCGCAGATCGACAAAGAGCAGTTGGCCGTGGTCGCGCTTGCGATGGACCCACCCGACAGCCGGGCCGGCCGGCCGGCATCGGCCAGCCGCAGCGCTCCGCAAGTGTGGGTCCGATAAGGCGTGCATCGGGATTTTCCTTCAGCGCCGTATACCTAGGGGAAGACGGCACGTAAGAGCTGGCAGCTCGTCAAGGCGGCGCCGGGGCCGGGCCGCGCCGACCGCTTCAATTGGCGGTTGCTCCGCTACTCACGTATCATCACATATACAGCGGATCAGCAGCAAAAGATCGCTCGATCGGCTTGAATAGTCACTATGCCCGGCGGCCCGCATCGACCCGCGCGATCAGCCGATACTCCGGACTGCGAATTTGGCAATTTTGGATCATCATCATCGCACGTCAGGCCGACATACGATGCTATCCTGCATCCGCGAGCTCGCGGCGTCTTCAGGCGTTCGAGCCTCATCAGCCGCGAATACCCCGCCACATCGGCGGCCAGGATCGCGGCGAGCCGGCACGCGAGACCGGCATCACCCTCTCCAGCCGGCCTTGCGCATGCCGTGAGCATGTGAGCGTGGTCTTCCGGCCGCCACCAGGCAGCGCGCTGACGGACGTACATGTCGAACGACGCCGGCGCGATTGCGACGCCTTCGAGCGCTATGCTTTGCCTCCTCGTCCGCGCCGAGCTGGCCGAGCGCCGCGCGCTAAGCTAGCGAGTAGAGCGGTCGGGAAATCCGGGGAACGACCGGATCGCCTGCTTCGCCGCCTCGACGGCCTCCTCGTAGCTCGCGAAGAAATAGTAGCCCGCACGCCACCTGCGGTCAGGCGTGACGCCAGAGTTTGCGCCGCGCGGCTCGAGCCTGAGGCTCGTCTCTAAGTCCGCCGAGCCCTCCCGTGGCCGTCCCGAGAAGATCAGGCTGTCGCGCCTCTGTCGCCAGTAGCGCTACAGCCAGGATTCGGGCTCAGCGCCAGAGCGCGCTCGGCCTCGGCCAGCGCCCTCAGTAGTCGCCGCGCCATGTACAAGGCACAACTGCAGGCACGCGCACGAGCTTCGCATCGGCGCCGTCGAGCGCGACCGCCCGGCGCGCCAGCCGCTCGCCGGAGCTGCGCATATCGCGCCAGACCGCGGGTCTGAAGTAGGCAGCTGCCTCGCATGTTGCGCGGCGAGCGAGCCCGCAATAGCCGTCCGCGAAGTTGGGATCGAGATCGACCGCCTGCCGGAAAGAACTGTCTCTGCCGCGCGCATTATCGTCTGGCGTGGCTTTCTCCAGATGCCACAGCCCGCGCTGATAGGCGGCCCAGGCGTCGAGGCTGCCCGGCGGCTTGCGCATGGCGCGGTGCAGCTCGGCATCGGCAATGGCCGGGGCGATCGGCGATCGTCACCGCCTCGGTGATCTCGTCCTGCACCGCGAAGATGTCGGCGAGATCGCGGTCGTAGCGCTCGGCCCAGACGTGGTTGCCGGTCTCGGCCTCGACCAGCTGCGCGGTGACGCGGATGCGGTTGCCGGCTTTGCGCAGGCTGCCTTCGAGCACATAGCGCACGCCGAGCTCGCGCCCGACCTCTTTCACATCGACCGCGCGGCCCTTGTAGGTGAAGCAGGAGTTGCGCGCGATGACGAACAGCGAGGGATAGCGCGACAGTGCGGTGATGACGTCCTCGGCGATGCCGTCGGCGAAGAACTCCTGCTCGGGATCGCTGCTCATGTTGGTGAAGGGCAGCACCGCAACCGACGGCTTGTCGGGCAGCGCCAGCGCCAGTCGGACGCTCGCGCGCTTGCGGCGACGCGCGTCTTGCCGCGACCCGGTAGACACGCACCGGCCGGGCGATGTTCTTGACCTGCTGCTCGCCCAGATCCTCAAAGACAAAAGGGCAGCCGGTCGCGGACGTGGTCGTGGACCGTGTTGGAGACGAACACCCCGCCGGCATCGGCCAAGCGCTTCGATCCGCGGCGGCGATGTTGACGCCGTCGCCGTAGAGGTCGTCGCCCTCGACGATCACGTCGCCGAGATTGATGCCGATGCGCAATTCGATGCGGCTGTCCGCCGCGACGCCGGTGTTCCGCTCGGGCATCGCCTGCTGCACCGCGACCGCGCAGCGCACCGCATCGACGACGCTGGCAAATTCCACCAGCAGGCCGTCGCCGGTGGTCTTGACGATGCGGCCCTTGTGCTCGGCGATCTTCGGATCGAGGAGCTCGCGGCGCAGCGCCTTGAGGCGTTCGAGCGTGCCTTCCTCGTCCGCCCCCATCAGCCGCGAATACCCCGCCACATCGGCGGCGAGGATCGCGGCGAGACGGCGGGTCTGGCTCACGCCCGCCTTCGCCCGCCGCCAGCCGCGGGCCCGGCTGAGGAACAGCTCGCGGTGCTCAGGGTTGCCCGAACTGGCAGTCGCTCGGGCACCGACCGGGGGTCATGGCGCGCAGCCGAGCGACGATCGCGCGCGCTTCGTCAAAGCACCGCCCATGTGGGCACAGCATGATGCGAGTACACGGTATAATTTGCCGGGAGCGTTCGAACGGTGTTGTACCGCTGCAATCGGTTTTGGCATAGCATCTTCCGAACCGCCCACCAGAAAATGCTCTGCCTGGAATCCGACGACAGGAACGACTGAGGACCAGGGAGGTCGCGCGGGCTAAGACGTATCGCGGTAATCCGACATGCGCGATCGCGAGGTCGGAGTTGTCCCGCCCAGATCCTGATTTGAGCGCTCATTAGCCAACCGCGCGCAAAGCTCGGATTGAGTGCAAGGGCGCGGTCAGCGAACGCTATGACCGCATCGATGTTCTCGCCGAAAACTCGCTAATGACATAGACCGGAGAGATAGTGGACGGGTGTTCGGAGACATGGTGGACACATCCTGTCGGCATCTTTGGCCTGTTGAGGAGGGGCTGGGGTGCCGTGGTCGGAGAAGTCGATCATGTCGCAGCGGCATGAGTTTGTGATGCTGTTTGAGCAGGACGGGGTGAACCGTCGCGAGCTGTGCCGGCGGTTTGGCGTCAGCCCGACGATTGGCTATCGGCTGTGGGCGCGCTATCAGCAGGAGGGCAAGGCGGGTCTGGCGGACCGCTCGCGGCGCCCGCAGCGCTCGCCGGCGCGCACGTCGGCGGAAATCGAGGAGCTGGTGCTGGCGGTCCGTGACGAGCACCCGGCCTGGGGCGGGCGCAAGATCCGTCGTCGGCTGCAGGATCTCGGCCATCACCGGGTGCCGAGCGCCGAGCACGGTGACTGCGGTATTGCACCGCAATGGCCGCATCCAGATGGCGGCGAGCGCCGGACACAAACCATTTGAGCGGTTTGAGCGGGCGGCGCCGAACGAGCTGTGGCAGATGGATTACAAGGGGCATTTTGCGACCGCGAGCGGGGCGCTGCCATCCGCTGACGGTGGTCGATGACCACTCGCGTTACGCGGTTGGGCTGCGGGCCTGCGGCGACGAGCGCGCGGGCACGGTGCAGGCCGCAGCTGACGGCGATCTTTCGGCGCTATGGTCTGCCCGACCGCATGCTGACCGACAATGGCTCGCCGTGGGGCTCCGGACGCCGGTGCACCGCCATACCTGGCTGACGGTGTGGCTGCTCGAGCTCGGTGTCGCGGTCAGCCATGGCCGGCCCTACCATCCGCAGACCCAGGGCAAGGACGAGCGGTTTCACCGCACCTTGAAGGCCGAGGTGATCGGCCGGCGGGCGTTTGCCGATCTTGCCGAGTGTCAACGCCGGTTTGATGCCTGGCGGGTGGTGTACAACACCCAGCGGCCGCACGAGGCGCTCGATCTGGCGACCCCGGCGGCGCGCTATCGCCCGAGCGGGCGCGGCTTTCCGGAGAAGATCGCGCCGTTTGACTACGGCCCCGCGGCGATCGTGCGGCGGGTCGACGGCGGCGGCTGGCTGAGCTTCCGCAACCGCCCGGTCAAGCTCGGCCGCGCCTTCAGCCTACCGCCGTGTTGCACTGCGTCCGACCGACCAGGATGGCTGCTTCGATGTGCTGTTCTGCGCCCATAAGGTCGGCGCCCTCGATCTGCGCCAGGCGGCACCGTGAGCGGCTCACCATCACGCTCGCCCCGGTGGGTCCACAGGCACCTCCCGCGCTGCGCTCCGCCAGACTCCGGTGGCGGTCGCTGCGCTGCGCGCGGAGTCCCTCCTGTGGACTACCGGGACGAGCTGCGTCCGGTGTCAACCCGTCCACCATGTCCCCGAACACCTGTCCACTATGTCTCCAGCCTTTACACATTGCGGGAGAGGGGGACTCGCGCGCTGGCGACGGGGTGGGTGAGGGTCGCACGAACCCGGTAGGATCCGCACCGGCCGGGCGATGTTCTTGAGCGTTTGTTCGCCCATGTCCTCGAAGGCGAGGTCGAGGCGGCCCGCCGCGTCTTCCTGAACGCGGGCCGAGACGCAGATGCCGCCCGGCTCGGCCAGGCCTTCGAGGCCGCGCCGCGACGTTGACGCCGTCGCCGAAGATGTCGCCGTCCTCGACGACGATGTCGCCGACGTTGATGCCGATGCGGAACTCGATGCGGCGGTCCGGCGGCAGCTGGGCATTGCTTTCGGCCAGCGCCGCCTGCATTTCGGCCGCGCATCGCAGCGCGTCGACGACGCTGGCGAACTCGACCAGAGAGGCCGTCGCCGGTGGTCTTGACGATGCGGCCGCGATGCGTCGGCGATCTTCGGATCGATCAGTTCGGCGCGGAGCGCTTTCAGCCGGCCGAGCGTGCCTTCCTCGTCGGCTCCGATCAGGCGCGAATAGCCGGCGACATCGGCCGCGAGGATCGCCGCGAGCCGACGTTCGACGCGAGCTGGCCCTGCGGGCTCCATCGCACCTCCCTGCTGGCGCATGATCCTACATCAACCGAGGGTGGGGCGCGCATTACGCAAGGTGCCGGGCGGCGCATGGGACATATTCGAGGTTCCAGCCGGGTGCTCACGGTATATAGCGGAACTAATGACGGTCATTACCGAATCTGACGCGCTGGCGCGCTTCTGCGCACGACAAGCGGGTGCGAGCTTTGTTGCGGTCGACACCGAGTTCATGCGCGAGCGCACCTATTGGCCGATCCTCTGCCTCGTCCAGATAGCCGGTCCCGAGGAAGCGGTGGCGATCGATGCGCTCGCGCCGGGGATCGACCTGACGCCGCTGCTCGCGCTGATGGCAGAACCGGAGCATCCTCAAGGTGTTCCACGCCGCGCGCCAGGACATCGAAATATTCTTCAACCTGTCCGGCACGGTTCCGGCACCGCTGTTCGACACTCAGATCGCCGCAATGGTTTGCGGATTTGGTGATGCCGCGAGCTACGAGACGCTCGTCGCCAAACTCGCCCAGGCGTCCCTCGACAAATCCTCCCGCTTTACCGACTGGGCGCACCGGCCGCTTACCGAGCGGCAGATTCACTATGCTCTCGCCGACGTCGTCCATCTGCGCACGGTCTACGAGCGGCTGCAGCAGCGGCTGGCGTCGAACGGGCGGGCCACCTGGTTTGCCGAGGAGATGGCCGGGTTGTCGGATCCGGCGACGTACCGGAGCGACCCGCACGATGCGTGGCGGCGATTTCGCTTGCGCGGCCGGGTCGACCCCGGTTCTTTACCATTCTGCGCGAACTCGCGGCGTGGCGCGAAGACGGCGGCTCAGCAGCGAAATCTGCCGCGCGGCCGGATCATGAGGGACGAGGCGGTGCTCGAGATCGCCGCCCACGCGCCCAAAACGATCGATGCCCTGGCGCGGACGCGCAGCCTCGGCAAGGGGGTCGCCGAAGGCAAACTGGGCAACGAGATCCTCGACGCGGTCCGACGCGGTCTCGCCGAGACCAGGGCCTGGCGCCACCGTCGACGAGCCGACGTCCCGCCCGGCCTTGGTCCGCTCGTTGAATTATTGCGGGTGCTGCTGAAGCAGCGATGCGAAGAGCACCAAGTCGCGCAAAAACTGGTAGCGACAGGCGAGGATCTCGAGGCGGTCGCGGCCGACGACGACGCGCCGGTGCCGGCGCTTTCCGGCTGGCGTTACGAGATCTTCGGCAAGGACGCGCTGGCCTTGAAGCACGGCAGGCTCGCGCATGACGGTTCTCAGAAACCGCATCAGTCTGGTCGAGCTGGCGGCCGGCGGCCTTCATCAGCAATAGCGCCGCCGATCCGGTTTGCGACAGTAGTATCGCTGACTCCCAGCCGCGGGCCTCCGCCTCGTTTCCCGCCGCCTCACCACAGGTGTGGCGCCGAGAGACCCGGCGAGGATCTGGAGACGGCGCTTGCACCGTCTCGCCGACATAGAGGCTGTCGGTCGATGGGATTTCGAGGACCAGGCTGTTTTCCTCGCGGTACAGCCGGCGTCGGACAAGAAATCAGTCGTGCCGCCGCACAGGGTGTAGGCGAAACGAAGCGCCAGGCCGAGCGTGCGAACCTCCGCGGTCGGATCGCTCGTCGAGCAATTGGCGGGTCGGCTCCTTGACCGGGTCGTCGACGCCGCCGCCATAGCGGGTATGCAGCACCGCAGCGACAAATACCCGGTCGGCGTGGCTGATGCCGGCGAACGGCATCCTCAAGCTTCGGGTAAAGGCCAGCTCGGCGCGGTAGTCGGGATGCTCGCTCCAGGCGATGTCACTGAGCCAGCAAGCGGCGCGATGAAGTCGCTCGGCTTGCTCGGACAGGTTCGGGAACAATGCTGCCGTCCACTGCTGCAATCGGTCGCCATCGAGGCGGAAGCGGCTATGGCTTCGGGCGATCGCCGCACAAGCCGCGATCAGGGGATGCGACCCTCTTCCCGAACCGGAACCAACCCGTAAGCGTAACCTTCGCGCAGCCCAAATGCAGAGAAAATCACGTTCTGTGGTCGTGCTGCCGCTATTAACTTGCGCAAGATCAACGCTGCGAGCGGCACGACTTCGAGGCGCTTGCGCGAGATCGTGGTAATCCTTTCCAGCGACTTCGCGAGAGCCGCCCGATGATGTCGAAAAAGGCTTCGGCCTCCCGCCGGGCAACTGTGTATTGGTGAACGATGTGGAGCGGATAGTGGGTGTGCTCCATGTGCAGCCGCGCGATCGCCCGTGCCGCGCCGCCGACCAAATACAAGTTCTTGCCCGGTGCGGCGAACAACGAGACCGTGCCGGCGAGCGCGCGCTCCGTCGCCTCGGAGACGGCCCTGGCGCTGTCGCCGAGCTCGGCGAGACGCAGCGGCCCGAGCGGCAGCGTGACCCCGCGACCTATCTCTGCCGATTTCTCCGGCAAGCGAAGGACCGCCTGCCCTGACCTGTATCAATTCGACGCTACCCCCGCCCAGGTCGACGACCAGCCCATCGGCTTCGGGTATCCCGGCGAGCACGCCGGCAGCGGACAGATCGCGCCTCCTCGGCGCCGTCGATGATCTCGACCGGCACTCGGCACTGCGCTTCGACCTCCGCGGCAAATGATCGGCCGTCGCTGGCATCGCGCACCGCAGCGGTCGCCAGTACCGCGAGGTGCTCGACGCCGACGGCGCGGGCGAGTGCGACGAATCGGCGCAAATTGACCAGCGCGAGCGCCTTGCCCTCTGCGTTCAACCTTCCGGTCGAGGCGATACCCCGGCCGAGACCGCACAGCACCCTCTCGTTCAGCAGCGGGAACAAGGCGCCGCCGAGCCGGTCGAAGACCACAAGGCGCAGCGAGTTCGAGCCCAAATCGATGACGGCGATGCGGCCGGTGGTCGGGATCACGTTCGGCTCGGTCATCAGATCAGCGAACGACCAGTCTCGGGTGACCCCGCTTCAGCGCCGTGCCGCGGCCCGACAAGCTCGGGTTCGTCATGAAATAGGTATGGGCCGAGAAGGCTTCGTCATCGATCGGCACGCGGTGATAGCTGCCGTCCGGCGACAGGCTCCAGCTCTGCAAAGTGTCGCGGGAAATTCGCCACCATGATCTCGTCCAGCACCTGCCGATGCACGGTCTGGTTCTCGATCGGCACGAGCGCCTCGACCCGTCCGTCGAAATTCCGCGGCATCCAGTCGGCGGAACTGATGAAAACCTTGGCGCGATCCGAGGGCAGCTTGTGGCCGTTGGCGAAGCAGACGATGCGCCCGTGCTCCAAAAGCGGCCGATGATGCTCTTGACCCGGATATTGTCGGAAAGCCCGGGATCCCTGGCCTCAGACAGCATATTCCGCGCACGACGAGATCGACGCTCACACCGGATTGTGATGCCCGATATAGAAGATCGATGATCGCCGGGTCGACGAGCGAATTCATTTTCGCCCAGATCTGAGCCGGTTTGCCGTCCTTCGCATTGCCTATCTCGGCCTCGATCAGCTCACCGAGCCGGGCCCGCAAGTCGATCGGCGCGACCGCGATCTTCTCCAGGCTGGCGGGGCTGGCGTAGCCCGTCATGTAATTGAACAGACGCGTCGCGTCTCTGCACAGCGCCGGATCACAGGTAAAAAAGGACAGGTCGGTGTAAACCTTGGCGGTGTAGGGATGATAATTACCGGTCCCGAAATGCACGTATGAGCAAAGCTCGCCGCCTTCGCGGCGCACGACCAAGCGAGACCTTGGCGTGCGTCTTGAGCTGCATAAATCCGTAAACGACCTGCACGCCCGCCCGTTCGAGGTCGCGCGCCCAACGGATATTCGCTTCCTCGTCGAAGCGTGCTTTGAGTTCGATCAGCGCAGTGACCGACTTCCCGGCTTCAGCCGCTGTCGGCGAGTTCGCGCACGATCGGGCTGTCCTCGCTGGTCCGATAGAGCGTCTGCTTGATCGCGACGACTGCGGGATCGCGGGCGGCCTGCCGTACGAATTGCAAAACGACATCGAAGCTTTCGTAGGGATGGTGGACGATAATGTCCTTTTGCCGGATCGCCGCAAAGCAGTCGCCGCCAAAATCTCGGATGCGCTCGGGAAAGCGAGCGTGATAAGGAGTGAAGACGAGACCCGGGCGTTCGTCGATGATCAGCTGCTCGGGTATCGTCGAGGCCGAGTATCTCGCCGCCGGCGAAGACGTCCGCCGGCGCCGCATCGAGCCGCTCCATCAGGAACGTGCGCAGATCCGCCGGCATGGTCGGCATCGACGGCGAGAAGGATGACGTGGCCGCGACGGCCGCCTCTTGAGTGCCGTTTCGTAGAGTCGGACGAGATCCTCGGCCTCCTCCTCGATTTCGACCTCACTGTCGCGCAGAACCCGGAACACGCCTTGGGCCGCCACTGCGAAACCCGGGAACAAATGGTCGAGAAACAGACCGATGACCTGTTCGATGGGCAGGAAGCGGATGCGGTCGCCGGGCAGACGCATGAAACGATCGACCGACGGCGGGATCAAAATCAGCGCCTGTAAGCGGCTACCATCGGCTATTCGCTCGAGTTCGAGAACCAAGCCGAAGCCGCGATTGGCGACAAACGGAAAGGGATGGGCCGGGTCGATCGCAAGCGGCGTCAGCACGGGGAAGACGTCGGCCATAAATCGTCCCTCGAGCCAGGCCCGGTCACCGGGTTCGAAGTCGGCGGGCTCGATGACGGCAACACCCGCTTCATCGAGCTGCCGGCGCAGCGCGATCCATGTGACTTGTTGATCCGCCATCAACTTGCCCGCGCGCTGCTTGGATCGCTTCGAGCTGTTGCGCGGGCGTCAGTGCCGTCCTGGCTTCGCGTCGTGATGCCGGCAATATGCTGGCCTTTGAGCCCGGCCACGCGCACCATATAGAATTCATCGAGATTGTTTGCCGAGATCGACAGGAAGCGCAGCCGTTCGAGCAGCGGGTGGCGGATGTTGTCGGCTTCGGCGAGAACCCGCTCGTTGAAGGCGAGCCAGGAGAGTTCGCGATTGATGAACCGTGCCTCGGAATGGAAGTCGGCCGGCTGCATCTCGACCGGCTGCGCGCTGGTTCTCACTTCCGCTCTCCCGCAGGATGATCCTGCGGCTAAGTTTACCGCGAAGATACCGGCAAGTCATGCTTCGGCCAGAATGGTCACCGACGGTGACGAAAATGGCCAGACCAGATTGCTGGCAAGCGTTAGGTCGTGCGGCGTCCGGCGAAACCCTGGGCGCTGCCCGTTCAGGAGATAGACCATGCACATGCTGCATCTGCTGCGCCACGCCAAGTCGAGCTGGAAGGAGGAGGTCGAGGATCACGAGCGCCGCCTGAACCGCCGTGGTCGCGAGGCAGCGCGCCGGGTCGGCCTGGCCCTTCCGGCGGCGATAGGGAATCTCGACCTCGTATTGTGCTCTAGCGCCCGGCGGACGCGCGAAACCATGGAGCTGGTCTTCGCCGAGCTCGCGGTCCGACCGCGGAGTGTGGTCGAGGACGAGCTTTATGAGGCGAGCAAGGATGAGCTGATGAGCCGTCTTCGCCGCCTTGCCGAGGATATCGGCAACGTCCTTCTGATCGGCCACAACCCCGGGCTCCACGAACTTGCGATAGCCATCGCCGATACGAATTCGGCCGGCTTTCGGGCGCTTTCGTCCGGTAAATTTCCGACCGCCGCGCGCGCGAGTTTCCGGGTCCTGGAGCCGTGGTCGGCATTCGGCGCGTTCGCGCTGCGAACTCGTGGATTATGTTACGGCCGAGTCGTTGCGAAGCGACAGAGGATTGATATTCAGGAGCTGCCAATACCTTGCGCGCCAGCGGGATGGTAATCGGACCTCCGCTGCTCAGCGCGGCGGCATCGAGGTGGGCCGCAACTGTTGCGGCATCGGCGAAGGACCGCCCGATGCGCCTGAGCAAATAGACAATCAGACCAGGTGCGACGGGGAGCTGACGATCGGCGAAATGCTTGACGAGGACAGCGCCGAGGAGCGCATCGTCGGGAGCCTCGATCGCGACTGCAGGGGTAGCGCGCAGGCGCGAGCGCAGATCCCCGAGCACGATTTCCCATAACCCGGGCGGTTGCGGCACCGTGATCAGCAGGCTGCCTGGCGCTCGACGCATGCATTATAGAGGTGGAGCAGGGCACGCTCCGAAGCCCGATCCGCGTCGTCGATCGCGACCCGGCATTGACCCTCTTCGAGCAGGCGCGGCAGCGTAGCGGGCGTCAATGTCTCCCCGGCGAGCAAAGTCGCCGATGCGCGCTCACACCAGAGATGAGCCGAGGTGCGTCTTGCCGCAACCTGCAGGGCCGTGCAACACAAGCGCCGCCGAAGGCCAATCGGGCCACCGTTCGATCTGCTCGACAGCCGCAACGTTCCTATCCGAGGACAGGAAATCCGATCGGGCGAAGGATGGGCGGCAACGCAGGTCTAGCGGGAGCTGGATCATCCGACGAGAATAATGGTATCAGCCGGGCGGCGCGAGGGCACCAAGCGCTCACAAAGTTTGCTCTGAGCGCGCGAGGATGCGCGTCCATCGTACGAGATAGGCTAGCCCCGACGCCAATGTCGTCGCGGCCACTGCCAGGCTCAAGGCAGAATTCGAGCCAGCCCGCGTCCGCACCGAGACCGAGCCGCGCGAGGACGAAGCCGACGAGGGTTATCTGCATGCCAGTGTTGATCTTGCTGATGTACAGCGGATCATATCGTTTCGGCACCGCGACCGCCTGGATGAGCAAGAAGCCGCCGACGATCAAAACGTCGCGAAATACGACGAGGATGACGAGCCAAGTCGAGAGTTGGTGCGCCATTCCCAGCGTCACGTAGACGCTGACGAGCATCGCCTTGTCCGCCGCCGGATCGAGGACTGCGCCGATCCGCGTGCGTCGGTCGAAGCGCTTGGCGATGAACCCGTCGAGTGCGTCGGAGCACGCCGGCGATGACGAGGACCCAGAAGGCGATCACCGTACCGGCCGCTCGACAATCAGCCATATCGTCAACCGGCACCAGAAGAAGGCGCGCTAGACGAGATCAGATTCGGCAGATTGAGCTCGACCGCGCTCATCGTCATGGTCCGGATGCGGTACTAGGAAACTTGCGCCGCAAGCCGGTGCAGCGCGGGCGAGCCTTGCAGAAGACGGCCGGCGGGAGGAGGTTCTGCCAAACAAAGCAATTATTCCGGATATCGCTCGCACCGCCGCTGTCAGCGTGAACCCGTAGCACTAGAGATCTGCAGCTGCCATACGGGATCGGCTGCCGCCGAGACCGAGATCGACTTCGGCGAGACTGGATTTCAGCTGCTCGGCACTACCCACATACCGGATTTGGATCTTTGCTTCCTGACGACTGAGAGAGAGCAGATCGACCTTGCGCACTGCAGCCGCCGAGGCCAGCCGGTCGCGCACCATCACCCAATCGCTGAGGCTGCTGATCGGAACGCTCGCGGCGAGGACGGCCTGCTGGCCTGGGTTCTTCCTCGCGCCGCCGGCGATCCCAGCCGCTACCGCATCTGCCGCCCGCTTGAGAAGGTCGCCCTCGCTTTCACCGGGGAGAGCGTCGACGGTGATGCCTTGGGTGTCGGAAAGACGCCCGGATCGATACCACTTGACGCTCATGATCGAGGCCCGTGAGCTTGTCGTCCTTGGCGCCGCGCCGTCGCGAGCGCGACGATCGCGTCATCGCCGCCATTCCGCTGGGCAATCGCCGCCAACGCGTCGGATTTGCCCGACTCCGCGCGGCCGGCGTCGATCGCCGCCAGGTCGCTGGCATCGCCGAGCGGGACGGTCACGCGCACTGCGCCGGCATCTCCCGACCGTTGCGCCCAGGCGTCACGCCACGGGTTGGGGTCGTCCCACAGCGCGGTTCTCGTGCTGTCGCTTGTAGACGGGCAGCACGACCATTGGCTTACCGCTGACCTCGGGGACGGTCGGCCTGCTGCTGGCCTCGGGGACGGCCGGCCTGCCGCCGCCCTCGGCAGGCGGAGTTTCGGCAACCCGCACCAGCCGCCGGAGTTTCGAGGAGCGAAAATGAAAGGTGTAGTCGGCAATATATCGCACCGCCGACATGCGCTCGTTCGCCACTTCGAAGCTTTCGACCATGTCGGTGATCGCCTTGTCGTCGAGTTTTGCCAGCTTGGCGTTGTCGGACGAGCCCGACAGCCGATCGACCACCAGCCCGAGGGCCCGCCGCTGACCATCGATGCGGGCAAGCTCGCGCGCTGCGGCAACGCTGTCGGCGGTGGCATCCACTTTGACGGTCGCCGAAAAGCTGGCGCTTTGATCCTCCGCGAGCGAAGCCCCGCTCTGCATCGCCATGGCCAGCAACAGCAGCGCGACGCCGGCGCAACGGCAGAGAGTCCGGGCTCCGGCGAGCGTGGACTCCAGCGGCAAGGCCATTGCAAACCGCCTCCGATCCGATACTTTCGCGGCTGACCCGCCGCAGCCGAGCGGTCATACAGCAGTTTTCGTGAGGACACCATCGACAGCCGGAGCCACCAGGGCGCGAACCCGGAACTGAGACCCTCCTCGGAGCCATGGAGATGCCACGCCTGCGGCTGGGTGTCCTGATTTCGGGCCGCGGATCGAACCTGCAGGCGCTGATCGACGCCTGCGCCGACCCGGCTTACCCGGCTGAGATCGTGTCGGTTATCAGCGACCGCGCCGAGGCTCCGGGACTGGCGATCGCGGCAGCGGCCGGCATCTCCGGCGTCGCAATCCAGCACCGCGATCGACCGGCTTTCGCTTCTGAAGCAAGCGTGCTGCTCCGCGAGCAGCGCGCCGACCTGGTCTGTCTTGCCGGGTTCATGCGCGTGCTGGACACGGCCTTTGTCGAGGCGTGGCGCGACAAGATGGTCAATATTCATCCTTCGCTGCTGCCGGCGTTTCCTGGTCTTCACCCGCACCGGCGGGCGCTCGCGGCCGGTGTGCGGTTCAGCGGCTGCACCGTGCATTTCGTGCGCCCGGAGGTCGACGCAGGACCGATCATTGCGCAAGCGGTCGTGCCAACCCGCCCGGGTGACGACGAGGCCCGCTTGGCGGCGCGGATCCTGAGCGGTCGAGCATCGGCTCTACCCGCTCGCGGTGAGCTTGATCGCCGAGGGCCGCGTACGGGTCGCCGCCGATATCGTCGAGATCGACGGATGGCAGGCTCCGACGATAGCGGCGCTGAACCCTGACGAACCACCGGGCGAGCCGTTGGCCGCGACGCTTGGCTAGTCTATAGCTGTGGCGGTCGTTCAGTAGACGAGGCAGTTATGGCGGCGATCGATCCTGAACTCGAGCGACATCGACAGACGTGGATCGCGTTCACGCGGCTCATTAAATACTCTGTGGCCCTAATCATAATCATCCTCGTTGGCATGGCGATATTCCTAACGTAGAGAGGACACGCTATGCGAGCGCGGGCCAGTAGTGTCTTAGTATCGTGGCCGGAGCCGCCGGGACGGCAGGCGCGCCATAACAAGAACTGCGAACAGCGAGAACCATAAGGTGGCTAGCCACCACTCCTGCCAGATCCCGTAGGTGACAAGCGAGGCGGTGAGCGCGATCGCCAAGCTTGTGCCTGCTGCGGCACCAAATATTCGCGGCCACGGCACGGTGGCCAGGCCGCACCAGGGGAGCGCGACCAGCAGCGCAAAGAGCACGGCACCAGGCACGCCAAGCTCGAGCCAAACCTGCAGAGGCGCATTATGGGGATGCAGCGGCAGCCAGGTCTCGCCTGGCCTGATCGGGTCCCTGCCACCAGGGATCCCTCGCGCCGCGTCGAGGCCCCAGCCGGCAAGAGGCCGCTCGGCGATCCGCTCGCCGGCGAAGGACCAGATCATCAGCCGGTGTCCGGCTGAGAGCTTGATCCGATCGGCGGTTTCGGTCAGCCCGGGAAATCGTTCGAACTTGGCAAAGCTCAGCGGCGCGGTGATGATCAGGATCAACGAGATCACCGCGGCGGCGTAGGCGGTGCGCGAGTCTGCCCGAGGTAGAGCAAGAGCCCTAATGCAAGACCGGCGACGACGGCGCCTTTCGCCGATGTCCCGGAGAGCGCGAAGATGGCTGCGAATCGTCGCGGTCGCGATCTATCAAGGCGAGGACGGCATGGCCGCGATAGAGGAGCACCGCGCTGGCGGGTGCAAACAAGATCGCAAACGAGACCGATGCCTGGTTCAGTCGAGTTGACTGGTAGGCGCGCTCGGACACCAGAGCACCGGAGCGCGCCCTGCGTGGCGAGTTCGATCGCCGCCATCGCGAGCCCGACCATAAGCCCGACCAGCAACGAGAGGACCAGCCGGCGGGGAGCGACGATGCAACTCCACAGCCGCGATCAGCGCCAGCCCGGCGGCTAATACCCCGGCAAGCCGGGCCGCGAGGGCGAGGCTGCGCCACGGATCCGCCGACCACAATGCCGAAACCACCGCCCAAACGAGGAGGCAGGCGAGCACCGCCGCCGTACGGCCGAACAGCGGACGCGGCTCGAACCGGCGCGCCAGAGCACCAGACCCGCCGCGCACAGCCCAGCGGCCGAAACGAGCGCCGCGACGCCTCTCGGCACCAGCACGAGGAGCGGAAAGAACAGCAGTGCCGCGCGTGTCGACACCCGCCTCGCACCAGACGGCGAGCTGCCGCTTTGCCTGATCCGAGATCAACCCGGCAAATCTGGCGCCCAGGCTAGGGGCATATTTCGATTGCCGAGAGAAAAAGGCGATCTCCCGCTCGGCATTCTCGGCAGAATCCGATCCGTGCACCGAATTCGCCTCGATCGACTGCGCAAAGTCCTTGCGGATCGTTCCCGGATCGGCTTTCGCCGGGTCCGTGGCGCCCATGATCTCACGATTGAGCGCCACTGCGTCCCGCCCCTCGAGCACCTGAACGACAACCGGGCCCGAGGTCATGAAGTCGACGAGGCTGCGATAGAAGGGACGCTCGGCATGCACCTCGTAAAGCTCTCGGCCTGCGGCGGCGAAAGCCGTATGCGCTTCTGCGCAACGATGCGCAGGCCCTTCCTTTCGAAGCGATCGTTGATCGCCCCGGTCAGATCGCGCCGGGTTGCGTCCGGTTTGATAATCGACAGCGTTCGTTCAGTGATGGTCATCGCCACTTCCCGCCGGCAGGAAGCCGCGGTTATATCGGGCGCCCACGCGAGCGGCAATCGCCCGGGCGCACGATTCTAGCTGGCGAGAGGGTCCCCGGCTGCGCACTTCCGTTCCCAGCCCGACGGCGCGTCCACCTCACGCCGCTACCGGTGGGTGGACGTCGCACCCTTTCGCGCTGTCCACGATCCCCCGTCTCCAAGGGTGCCATGCTTCACTGCGGACGAGAGGTTCGGCCTCGGCCGATGATGGCGCGTACAACGCTCGGCCGGGCGTGTGACCCAGAATCTGATGGCTAGCCGCCTTCGCGCTTTCCCAGGAGCAGAGTTCATGCGGCCGAGTTGCAATGTTTTCGCCCCGCTCGCTTCTACCTCCCCGAGCCGTATATCATGAGCCTTGTCAGTCGAAGCGCTTCTTGGTCTTATCAGGGTCCAACCAGGGCGCGACCAGAGTACTCGACGTCGATATCGGTGCGCGAACGGAGTGGTCGAGGTCGCTGCGCCCGTTGCGCGGACCGTGAGATCTGTCGGCTTCGTCCTCGATCCGGTGCCGATCCGCTGACGTCCACGGTCTCCTTCCGGGCAGGGCCCATAGGTAACCTCGCGTTTCCGGTTCAATGTTGCTGGGAGGACAATTATGTCTGGGCAGCATCAGCCCGTGGCCGGTGGTCAAGAGCGGCTCCAACGGCACCCTATAAAGACGCTGCAATATCTGCTGCGGGCGCGCGGGCATAGCGTCGTCGTCGACGGCGTGTTCGGTCCAGAACACCGACGGCTGCGGTGAAGGCGTTTCAGGCAGGCCATGGGTTGGCGGCCGACGGGATCGTCGGTCCCGCGACGTGGGCGGCTCTTGTCGTGCAGGTCAAAAAGGGAAGCCAAGGCGACGCGGTTAGAGGGGTGCAAGAGGAGTTCCAGTTCCGCAACCTGTCTGGCGATCCCAGCAATGGGCCCCAAGTCGATGGGATCTTCGGACCAGCGACAGACGCTGCGGTGCGTGGTTTTCAGCAAGCCCTTTCGCTCGACATTCCTTCCGTAAAAGTAGACGCGGAATCGTTGGTCCGGTTACCTGGCAGGCCCTGGTGAGCGGCATGCTTTCTTCTAGCGGCGGCTTCACGGTGATCGTGAGGCGCTGACCGCGCGCCAGTCGAGTTCATGTCTCTAGCAGGAAGGCACGCCATGGCAGAACCGGTACTCGAAGAAGGGATCCAACGACCCCGCCGTGCGAGACCTGCAGGAGGCCCTCAAGGCTCTGGGATACGATCCCGGGCCCGTTGATGGTATCTTCGGGGCGAAAACCGAGAGCGCGGTCAAGAAGTTTCAGCAGGCGCGGGAAATCGCGGCCGATGGAGTGGTTGGCCGAGTGACGTGGATCAACATCGACGAAGCCGACCAGAGCCATCCCGTGCTGAAGGCAGGCTCGACCGGTTTACCCGTCCGCCGTCTGCAGAGCCGGATGAGCGCAGTCGGCTTCGATACCGGCGGCGTCGATGGACGCTTCGGCGCCAAAACCGAAACGGCGGTCAAGAAATTGCAGCAAGATTTCAACCTGACCGTGGACGGAGTCGTCGGCCCGCGGACTTGGGACGTCGTCGACGCCTTGGAGAATGAAGGCGGCGTGAGCTGATCCCGGTTCAGCGGAACGCGCGATAGGAAAGCATGGCACGCCTCGACCGCTCAGGATTTTTATCGGCAGGTTAAGCAGGCTTTACAAACAGCGAACGTGGCAGTCCGCAGCGGACCGCGGTCTCTTGGTCCAAGATGGACTCCAGCCGCGTGGTGCGTTGAAGCCTCAGCAGTCGGCTCCCGCAAGCTCGGCGGCCCCACACACTTCCAGAGTGATCAGGCCCGAGAGGCTCTCGAGCGTTGCGCCCGCGGCGCCGGCGGGTGCCATCCAGGTCCGCTCGTCCATGACCCCGGTGACCGGGAGCCCGGAGTCGGTCTGGTACTGACGCACGACGGCCTCCGTAACCGGGCCGAAGATGCCGTCGATCGCACCGGCGTAACCGAAGCCGGTCTTAAGCACGCCCTGGAGCATGGCCACCACCGGCCCGAGGGATCCGGCCTGGAGCGTCGGTGATGCCTCGCGGTACGGGTGTACGTGGCTCCATGTGATCGGACCGACGACGCCGTCCACCACCAGCCCGTTCGACTGCTGGAAGTCCTTCACGACCTGCTCCGTCTGTGGTCCGAAGACCCGTCGACGTCGTCGGGTCCCAGAACCTTCATACGGGCGAAGACCCGTTGAAGTCGCTTCACGTCGTCCCCGGTGTCGCCCAGCTTGATGGTCGTCGGCATGTCGATTCTCCCGTCGTTCTTCATGCTCGCGCTTTAGAAGTCCTGCTCGACGAGCTTCCTCCAGGTCAGCGGGCCGACGATGGCGTCCGTGGCGAGATGGGCCGCCGTCTGGAAGGCCAGCGCCGCCTGCTTGGTCTTCGCACCGGCTGTCCCGTCCAGCGTCAGGGGCGGGATCGGGGTGCCGTCCTCGCCGACGTCGCCGGCGGTGAGGAAGAGATTCAGCAATGCCTGCAGCGTCTTGACGTCCTCGCCCGCGACTGGCTGCAGCTCGGCCTTCCGGAGGTCGATCGTCTTCATCCTTACTACGACCTGCGCCATGATCCCGTTACTCCCTTTCATTTTGCCCGACCCTTTGGCGGTCCTTGACACCTCGGGCCGACCGACGACACTGCTCTGCGTGCATGCAGGGCGCGCGAATCGATCCTCGAAAACCGCTCTACAACGAGGCCAGGAGGAATGGGGCGAGGTCGCCCTTCTCCCAGGACGGGCGGATCGTGATACGTCCTACGAGTGTGCCGCGACCAAGGCTCAGGACGTGCTCCGGGCTATGGGGGCTCTCGTCGTCTTTGACGAGCCCACCGCCTGCTGTAACGTCTTCCGACGGGATGGCTCCAAACGCGCCAAGGCCCTGCGCGATGGTGAGCGGGCACACTAGCCCCCCCATCATCTCACTATAGCGAGCCGCGCGACCGCGGCCGCGACAGCCTTCAAGCGCCGATCGTTACCCCCCGGACGCACGGGTCCTGTCCGCCCGAGGCAAAGGAAGCGATCCTCGGCATTCTGGGTGTCGGTGATTTTTTCGGCGAGGGATGCCTTGCCGGTCAGCCGCTGCGCATGGCGACGGTCGCCGCCACCAAGTGCTCACTCATGCGTGTCGAAAGAGATCGGCGATGATTGCGGTGCTCTACGACGAACCGCTCTTTTCCGCCTTTTCGGCACCACCCGCTCGCGGGTGAGCTTTATGAACAAAGTCCGCAAGCTCGGCTTCATCGAATATAACGGCGATCTGAGCGTCCACAGCTCGTTGCTGAACGTCGTCCCGCACGCCTGACGGGCACAGATCATCCGGACCCGTTAGTGCTCTCGCCGCCGGCACAGCTTTGCTGAAAGTGAGCAATTTGACCAGACTCAGGCTTCGAGGACTGGTCAGCAATTTATCAACGCTAAAGAGCCGGGGAACCGAGCAGTGCGCCGAGCGCCGCCAATTGCGGCAGGTGGGCGGCGTCTATCAGGGACGCTGACGGGACCCTGAAGGGTAGCGGACTACGATCGCGGGGCGTGGTTTCCCCCAACCGACACGCTCCCTCGATTGGATCGAGGCCCGCGAGCGCCATGCCGTCCCCCCGGCATGGCGCTCCCCTCTCTTTGTACCATCGAGGGAGGCTGGTTTCGTGAGTAATCTCGCGGCAACCGTGTCGGAAGCTGCGTGGCGCTGCGACTTCCGCCACCTTGCGGCGTGGCTTGCGTTCAGAGAATGGCCGATCTCGTGCCAAGATCTTTTTGGCAAGCGTCGGGCCGGAAAAACCAGGGCCGAGTTGCGCAAGCGTGCAAATCGTCTTCCCGGCAGGGAAGGCCGCCCCTCCTCGTAGGTCCACAACGCCGCGCACAGATATTCGCGCGCTCGGTCGACCCTGCCCTGACGACAATCCGGTGGCCTTGGGCGAAAGCCCGCTCGAACTTGGGTTGGGCGCGCCGGTCTCGGCCATCAGCCGCACGATCGGCCCCTGGGCGACGGGATGGTGAGCGATCTGTCCCGACCGCGCGCCGCGTCCGGGCGCCTCCGGAGAACAGGAGAAAAATCGTTACGACGCGGCAAATCGACGAGCAAATCGACGGTAAAACCATCCAGATCAAACACTCAAATACCCAGGGAGCATGCCCGGCCAGCAGGGAAGAGATTGCCGGTTCTGAGGGAGGCGGCGGGGAGAGTTCGGTTGACATTTCGCGGGGCTCGCCGATGGCATGATGGTTATTAAATCGCACGCCTAACATTTGACAAAATAGCATAGACCTGACATAAGTGCGGCCCCGATAATTCGGCGCCACCCAGCCAGGCCGCGGTTCAGCCGCGCTGCGCCGGCGCGCTTCGGCTCGTCGTCGTCGGCGACGTCGGTGCCGCGATAGAGGATCGGGGGCCGCACTCGGTGGTGGCGCGGTGAAGCGGCGACGACCCGGCTCGAGGTCGCGGCTCGGCTGCGGCTCCTGCAGGTCTGGCATGAGAATGGTGATGGCGATCCTCGCCGCGCACGAAGGTGGCGCTATCCTCGTCGACGAGCCGCGCTATGTCAGTTTGGATATGAGTGGATGGCAAAGCCGATGCGCTGGTCGTTCGACTGACCGAATAGGCCCCAGAACCAGAGCCGATATTCGGGCCGGGCTTTCCCGGCCACTGTTTGATCCCGCCTTCTATTCTCGTCCCGACCGAGGGCGCTAAATCCGTCAATCGACATTTGGCTTTCGACAAAGCTCGCAAAGGCCGGGCCTTGGCACTGGCCTGCCGGCCGGTCGGGAACAGCGCCCACAGATCAACCGGCGGCAACGACCAATCCGTCGAGCACAGCCATGACCGCTCCGGATTTCAGCTCTGGCGCGAACAACCACTCGGAGGCTATCGCAAAGCCAAGGCCGGCGAGCACCCCCTTCCCGAATACCCTCCCCAGCACTGACCCGAAGACGGCCGCTCACGGTAATGGTGGTTTCCGACGTTCCTTGCCGGAAGGCCCAGGTTGCGCCACCATCGCGCTGCTCGTAGATGATGGCCTGATGCGCGAGCAGGTCAGCGGGGTTTGCGGGCACGCCCCTCGCCGCGAAATAGGCGGGCGCACCGATTACGCGCCTTTGGCACTGTCCGATTTTGCGGGCGGTCGACGCTGAATCGGCGAGCCGGCCGATGAGCAGCGCCACGTCTATGCCCGCTGCAACAAGGTCAATGTCGCGGTCCTCGAGAACAACATCGATATCGAGCGCGGGATGCTCGGTGAGAAAGATCGAAAGGCGCGGCATCACGAGCAGGCGCGCGTGAAGGTGAGAGGACCGCAGATGCGCAGGCGGCCCGACAACGTTACGGCGGCGCCGCGCGCCGTGAGTTCCGCTTCGTCGGCTTCCTCGATGGCCCTTTTGGCGCGTTCATAGAAGTTCCGACCCGCTTCAGTCGGCATCAGGCGGTGCGTCGAACGCAGCAGCAGCCGGACGCCAAGCCGGTCCTCGAGCTGCGCAATCGTCTTCGGAAACGGCGGGTTGGCCGATGCGCAGTTGCTTGGCCGCGCCGGAGAACGAGCCGGCATCGACGACGCGGACAAAGGCTTCCATCGCGGCGAGGCGGTCCATCGCTCATGCCCTCTCAGGAATAAAGCGATATTGCCGCGACGAGGGTGCCGCAAGTCAGCGGGAATGAGAAATGCACCGCGGGTTCCGCATCGCTTGACCGGTGCCGCTCCATGTCGTTGAAGGCGCAGCTCGAAGCGTGCCGTCGCGAATACGAGGCTGAACGCCGAACCACGCGTGGTTGATGCCGCGCGGCGCTCGATCCAGGCGCTCGCCGAAACGGGTCTCGTCGCCAAGGCCGTAAAGGCCGGCGAGACGGCGCCCCTGTTCAGGCTCGCGATGCGGGCCCGGCGGTTTCATCAACCTTGCCGGATCTCCTTAATCGCGGTCCCGTCGTCATCAGCTTTTTCTGGGGCGACTGGTGCCCTTTTTGTGTTCTCGAATTGAAGGCGCTTGCGGCGGCCCCACCCGGAAATCGAGCGCCTGGGCGCAACGCTGGTCGCTCTCTCGCCGCAGGCTCGAGATAAGTCGTCCTCCCAGGCAGAGACGGCGAACCGCCGTTTCCTATACTGCAGGATCCTGGATGCAAAATCGCGTCGCGCTATCGCATCGCCTTCGCCGTCCCACAGCAATTCCGGGCCGCTTACCTGGCGCTGGGCTACCCCAATCCGGCGAAGACCGGGTCGAAAGGTTGGATGCTGCCGATACCCGCCACCTACGTCCTCGATAGCACCGGCCTTGTCGTGCTTTCCTACCTCGATGCCGATTACACCACGCGGCTGGAGCCGACCGAGATTATTGCTGCGTTGACCCATCTGCGGCGCCGCGAACATTCCCGCTAGGAATAATCGATAGTCTTTAACGGCTGCTACCCACGGCCATCCCAAGCCACAAATTCCGTCATGTCGGAGCCCAAGAGAACAGGAATTTCGACATGACAAATTCAGCATTTTACGCAGTTTTACGACGATTAACGCGACGAGCGCGTAACGCCGCGCCAAATTGTCGGCCGTAAACAAAAGGGAGGGCGCAAGATGACGACGAATGCCTGCGCCAAGCGCGGCTTCTACCCCGAAAACCGGTCAGCGCGATTATGGAAAGCCATCGCTTTTGCCGGTGGGCTCGTTCTCGGTCTTTGTTCCGGTCCGCTTCCATGCCGCGCCGTCGAGCGGCGGCAGATGCTGTGCAGGGCCTCTATGACGCGCTGCTCAGCACAATGAAGAGTGGCAAGGCACTGGGCCAGAGCGGCCGTTTCACGCAGCTCGAGCCGGTTATTCGCCGCAGCTTCGACATTGCCGCAATGGCGCGGCTGTCGGTCGGCCCGACCTGGGCCAGCCTCACCGAGGCACAGCGCCAGCAGTTAAGCGAGAGCTTCGGACGCTATATGTCGGCGATCTATGCCGACCGCTTCGACAGCTATGGCGGCCAGAAGCTGGAGGTGACCGGTGAGCAGCCGGCTTCCTCCGGCGTCATCGTGAAGAGCCAGATCATCAAAGCCAATGGTGAGCCGGTCAAGGTCGACTACATGATGCGCCACAGCGGCGACAACTGGCTGATCTCTGACATCTATCTCGACGGCGCAATCAGCGAGGTGGCGACCCGGCGCTCCGAATTCGCCGCCATCCTGAAGACGGAAGGCATTGACGGTCTGATCTCGGCTCTCAATCGCAAGGCCGAAATCCTCGCCATGAGCGCCGCCAGAACCTTCTAGGAACCATCGTTCGAATTTCCGGCTGCAATTCGACCATGCGGATATAGCCATCGCCGGAATTGCGTTTACGCCGAAACCAACTCGAAGCGGAGAAATCGGATGAGCCAGCTCACGACTAAGTTCGACGCCACCACTGGCGAGAGCAACGGTACCCGGCTGCCAGCCCCCCGAGCTTAATGGACTCGCTTGCAAGGGTCTTGGTCAGGCTCGGAATTCTCACCAGAGGACCTCGATTACCATTTAATTCGCGCATCGATGGTAATTATATTCTTGTTCTTTGGTTATCAGAAATGGTTTGCAGTACGAGGCTGACGTATTGATCCCTTATATCAGCAACGGCCCTCTTATTTTTTGGTTGTATCCGGCTTTCGGCGTCCGGGGCGCCACCTGGTTTTTAGGAGTCTCGGAATGGACGTTCGGCACGCTCTTGTTCTTAGGGTTCTGGAATAAAAATTGGGAATTCTCGGGGCTCTCGGCTCATGTGCTACATTCATCTGTACCGCCACTATTATTCCGTTCATGCCGAATGGCTGGGCACGCATCTGCCGGCGGCTTCCCGGCGATGACCGAACATGTCGCTTTCTGATGAAAGATATCGTTCTCTTTTCCGTATCGTTCTATTTGCTGAGGCAGGATTTAGCAAGAGTATTACTCGCTACCAGCCAAAGTCATGACACCGGTGCGCGGGTAACATCCCGGTAGACACACGCTGACAGCCAGATCGAGCAGCGCGCGGAGGAAGTCATGTCGCAAGCTTGAACAGTTTGACGTATTGGTCACTCGGGAGCGGACAGGGAGGCCAGCTGATCGCCTGGCATCTGGCGCAAGCGGGGCGGCGGACCGCCCTTGTGGAGCGCCGCTGGATCGCCGGCTCCTGTCCCACCATCGCCTGCATGCCCAGCAAGAACGAGGTTTGGAGCGCGCGGGTGGCGCATCTCGCGCATCACGGCGCGCAGTTCGGCGTGACAACCGGTTCCGTCACGACCGACATGGCGACGGTTCTGCGCACGCAAGCGCGACTATGGTCAGTCGCGAGGTCGATCTGCATTTGCAGAACTTCGAGAGCGACCGGCACCGAATTGATCGTTGGGGACTGGGCGCTTTGTGGCGCCGAAGACGCTGGAGGTGCGCCTGAATGACGGCGGCACACGCGTGCTGGCGGGCGACCAGGTTTTCCTCAACATCGGAACGCACGCGGCAATTCCCGAGCGTTCCCGGTCTCGAGGCCGCCCGGCCGCTCACGCATATCGAGGCGTCTCGAACTCGACTACCTGCCGCCGCATCTGATCGTGCTCGGGGGCGGCTATGTCGGGCTCGAACTGGCCCAGGCTTACCGTCGCTTCGGCAGCCGCGTGACGGTCATCGAGCCCGGGCCTCAGCTGATGAGCCGGGAGGATCCCGACGTCGCGGATGAAATGCAGCGGATTCTCAGTGACGAGGGTATTCAATTTCTGACTGGCGGCCGAAACCCTCAATGTGCGCGGCCGATCCGGCGAACGAAGTCAGCGTTACCGTGCGCACGCCCTCCGGCGAGCAAGAGATCGAGGGCAGCGACATCCTGGTCGCGGCGGGGCGCGTTCCGAATACCGCCGGGATCGGCCTCGACGAGGCCGGCGTCGAGCTGGATGATCGCGGCTACATTCGCGTCAATGAGCGGCTGGAGACGACTGCGCCCAGTGTCTGGGCCATCGGGGAATGCGCCGGCAGCCCGCAGTTCACGCACGTATCCGTCGACGACTTTCGAATCATCAGGGACAATCTGGCCGGAGGCAAGCGCAGCACGCGCGATCGGCTGGTTCCGTACTGCCTGTTCACCGACCCGCCACTCGCCCACGTGGGACTGAGCGAAGCGCGAAGCGCAACGCCAGGGCGTCACCGTGCGCGTCGCGCGGTTGCCGATGAGCGCCGTGCTGCGGACAGCAGGCGACGGACGAAACGCAAGGCTTCATGAAGGCTCTTGTCGGCGGGAGCGACGACCGCATTCTCGGCTTCACGATGATTGGTTCCGAGGCCGGCGAGGTCATGGCCGCGGTGCAAACGGCGATGCTGGCGGACCTGCCATATCGGCGGCTTCGCGACGCCGTCATCGCGCATCTGACGGTGGCAGAAGGACTCGGGCCCGCTCTCGCCAATGTGCCGCCCGGCTCGGCGCAGTAGATCGAACCAGCGCGTTGAGGCTGGGGAAGAATTGAGATGAAGGCTGCAGAGACGCCCTTGCGTCCTTCGAGACGCGCCCCCCGTTCTGGCCTGGGGCAGGCTCGTTCCGGGCGCTCCTCAGGATGAGGTACCTCCTTGATCGCATTAAGAAAATCCTCATCCCGAGGAGGCCGCGCAACGGCCGTCTCGAAGGATACGCAGCTCGATCAGCCGATAGCAATTTCTCACCAGTCTCCTTGTTGGACACGCCCGCTCGGACGGTGTGGATCCCTGGGACAATGCCCGGGGATGACGATGTAAATCGAAGACATTCTTAGCCGCGTTACTACAGGAGAAGCGAACATGACCAACATGATCTCCGCGGCATTTCCGTACCAAAAGCAGCGGCGGCGGGTCCTCGGCCGCGAGATGGCGTACGTGGAGGTGGGACAGGGCGACCCCATCGTGCTGCTGCACGGCAATCCCACCTCGTCGTACCTCTGGCGCAACGTGTTGCCGCACCTGCAGCCACTAGGCCGCTGCATCGCCCCGACCTGATCGGCATGGGCGACTCCGACAAGCTGCCTGACAGTGGCCCCGGCTCGTATCGCTTCGTCGAGCACCGCCGCTACCTCGACGCCCTGCTCGAGGCCCTGGATGTGCGCGAGCGGGTCACCTTGGTCATCCATGACTGGGGCTCGGCCCTCGGCTTCGACTGGGCCAACCGCCACCGCGAGGCCGTGAAGGGTATCGCGTTCATGGAGGCGATCGTGGCGCCGCAGGGCCGGGACCACTGGGACAAGATGGGAATGCGTCCAGCCTTGGAGGCGCTGCGTTCGGAGGCCGGCGAGGCGATGGTCCTGCAGAACAACTATTTCATTGAAGAGATCCTGCCGAACGCCATCCTGCGTAAGCTCTCCGACGAGGAGATGGCGGAGTATCGACGGCCGTTCGCCGAGCCTGGCGAGGGGCGACGGCCGACGCTGACGTGGCCCCGGCAGATACCCATCGCGGGCGAGCCCGCCGATGTGCATGCGATCGCGACTGAATACGCGGACTGGCTGGGGACGAGCAATGTGCCCAAGCTGTTCCTGAAGGCTGAGCCAGGTGCGATCCTCGCCAATGATACGCTGGTCAACCTCGTCCGCGGGTGGCCAGCGCTGACCGAGAAGACGGTGGCGGGGATCCATTTCGTTCAGGAAGATTCGCCGGACGAGATCGGGCGGGCCATCGCCGGCTGGATGGGGACGTTGGGCTGACGGGGGCCATGCAGGGCCGCGATGTCAGGAGCAACAGGATGGCGACAAAGGATGTGAGCGTGGTGCTTACCCATTGTTAAATCCTGCAGCTATCAGCACGGCTCACAACGCGCCTGCCGGGTTTATGTTTGTGCGGGCCGCTGCAGTTATTGAGCGTTTCGTTTAGAAATTGTGGCACCAACGGCGTCGCGGCCTCTGTTTGCACAAGAGGGATCCGTCACTGAAGCCGAGATCAGGTAATAGGGTTTGACGCAATTTGGTGCAGGAGCCGAACCCAGTTTTCAGAGGCGAAGTCATGAGTGGCGGCACTCGAAAACTACGCTTTGGTCTTTGGTATGACTTCCGCAATCCAGCACAGTGGCGCGCAGTCCTCCGACCGGCTCTACCGCGAAATCCTCGATCAGATCGCGTGGGCCGAGAACCACGGGTTTGACGATGTCTGGCTGTCTGAGCACCACTTCATCGAAGACGGGTATCTGCCCTCGATCCTGCCTGTAGCCGCGGCGATCGCCGCCCGCACCAACCGGATCCGCATCGTATCCGGCGTGCTCTTGATGCCTTTTCACAATCCCGATACGCCTTGCCGAGGACATTGCGACCGTTGATGTGATCTCCGGCGGTCGTTTCGAGCTCGGCGCCGGGGTCGGCTTCAAACGGGAAGAGTTCGAAGGTTTCGGTGTGCCTTTCAAAGAGCGCGGCGCGCGAACCAACCAATCCCTCGACATAATTCGCCGCGCTCTTGCCGGAGAGACCGTCACCTTCAAGAGCGAGTTCTTCGACTTCCAAAACATCAAGGTGACGCCGGAGCCGATCCAGAAACCTCATCCGCCGATCTGGCTGGGCGGCTTCACGCCGGCGGCATTGCGCCGCGCCGCGCCGCTTTGGCGATGGCTTCACCGTGCCGGGGGCGAACCGGGACGTCTACGACCGCTAT
>ERZ1370068.10608-contig-9291_pt1 | contig 52477 bp, 90 predicted proteins | sample MGYA00561227_ERZ1370068 | MGnify/ENA primary metagenome ERZ1370068 (study PRJEB38410, sample SAMEA6850437) | metagenome | study: Metagenomic assessment of the ecological functions of the soil: analysis of the soil microbiota associated with the... | reverse complement strand
GGTTACGCACGGTCAGGCCTTGATCGCATCAAGCGGCAACTCTTGCATGAGTTCGCTCGTGCATCGCGCTCCACCCGACCGCCAGATCACTGCTTCGCTCGTTGCGGACATCCGGCTGATCGGTTGACGACGATGCCGAGAAGCCGGCGTTGCGCAGCCGGCGCGGGGATTCGCGCAACGCCCGGGGAGGTGGACCCCAAGTCGGCCAGAGAGTCTGGCGGAGCTAAGCGCTTCCCTTCCCAGGCCACCGGGGCGTGCTGAGCACGCCGTCGCGGTCGTGAGGAAAGCGCCCCGGCACGACGCGGGCGCCCCCTCACCCACTGGTGAGACATGCTCTGCGAGATCCGGGATGGGAGACCAGGCGATGCCCAGACGACGCCTGGGAAGACGCCTCTGATGTGCGGTGGACCTGGGGACGCGCCCACGGTGGGGATCACCTTCACCACGCAACCGTAACCTACCTGCTTAGTGAACCCGCCGTTTCGGCCCACCACGCCGGAGATCTTCAGCCCCCTTTTTGCTTCGCCTCCTTCAGGCCGGAGGACGATGTTGACGCTCATCGTGTCTTTTCCGCATCGCCGCCGCCCACCAGAGAAGGCCAGCACTGCGTCTTCGCGGGCCCGCCTTTGCCCGGTCCGCAAAGCCAGGCGCAAACTACCGTTGTCCCGCACCCCTCGTCGCTGGTCTCCTGCACGGTGAGCTCCGGAAACATTGTCGACCTGGCGTATAGGTCTCTCTGATCCCGCACGAAGCTTGCGGAAATCGTTCACGGCGTGGCTGCAGTTCGCGTACCTGCCCCCGACACCCGGCCAGTGACAGAGCCGCCGCGCCGCGCTCCCGCAAAGCCACCAACTTCCTCTGGCGCGAGGACCTCCGATAGCATCGGGACGTCCACGATCCGTTTGCGGCGACTTACGCGACCTCTGCGAAAAAGAATTGAGTTGCAGAAGCGTAGGGCAGGCTCTTAAAAAGAAATCAGTTGGCTTGGCTTTCAGTAGTCGCGCGCTCTCGGCGGCCCGGCAGAGGCCCGCCCTTTACTCGTTGTAGTCATGCACGCCGCGTAACCCGTGCTTCTTGACCAGCTCATCCCGCTCGGCCGACTTGAGGTCTTCGCGCACCATCTCGGCAACTAATTCAGCGCTGGTTGCGGCGGCTTCCAGCCGAGTTTCGTGCGCGCCTTGGCGCATCGCCCCAGCAGCGTTTGCACCGGTCGGACGGAAGTAGCGCGGGTCGACGGCCGACGATGCAGTTTCCGGCGCGCGTCATAGCCCTTCTCCTCACGCGCTACTGGCCTCTCCACTCGACGGCGATGCCCGAGCCTGCGGCCGCAGCGTTACGAAATCGCGCGCTCAGAGTGCTGCTCTCCGCTGAGCGATGACGAAGTCCTCCGCTTCGGCCTGCCGCAGGATCAGCCACTGTGCCTCGACGTATCCCGCGCATGACCCCAGTCGCGCCGTGTCGGCAGCTTGCCGAGATACATGCCGGTCCTGCAGGCCCGAGCTTGATGCGCGCCAGGGCGCGGGTAATCTGCGCGCGACGAAGGTCTCGCCGCGCGTCGGATCTCGTGATTGAACAAGATCCCCCATTGCAGTCAAAGAAGCCGTACGCCTCGCGGTAGTTTACTCGTGATCCAGTACGCATACAGCTTGGCGACGCCGTAGGGGAGCGCGGATAGAAGGGCGTGGTTCTCGCGTCTGCGGCGTCTCCTGCACCAGGCCGTAAAGCTCGAGGTGGACGCCTGATAGAACGCGGATCTTGCCCGCGAGACCCAGGATGCGGACCGCTTCCAGCACGCGCAACGTGCCCAGCGCGTCTGAGTTGCGCGGTGTACTCCGGCTCCTCGAACGATACCGGCGACGTGGCTCTGCGCCGCGAGGTTGTAGATCTCGTCCGGCTGCACAGCTGGATCACGCGCACCAGGCTGCTACGAATCGGTCATGTCGCCGTAGTGCAGGATGAACTGGCGATTCTGTTCGTGCGGGTCCTGGTACAGAGTGGTCGATGCGGTCCGTGTTGAACAGCGAAGTGCGGCGCTTGATGCCGTGCACCTCGTAGCCCTTGCCGAGCAGGAACTCGGCGAGGTAGGCGCCATCCTGGCCGGTGATGCCCGCTGATCAGGCGACTTTCGTCATGGGAGACCTCAGGGAAGGACGTTGAGCTCTTGAATCGAAGATGTCAAATCATAGCATAAGGTCGCGCGCCAGCCCCGTGAAGTGGGGCGTCCTTTGGTGCCATAATACCGACGCAACGACTTCATACGCTAGCGTTCAGCGCTGCCACGAACTCCCGAGTTTTCTTCACTCGGCGATTCCGCAACAGTTCCATGCTGATCCCACTGATCCTTTCCGGCGCGGAAGCGGTACCCGCCTGTGGCCCGTCATCGCGCGGCGCATCCCGAACCATTCATCAAGCTCGCCGACGGCCGCAGCCTGCTGCAGAAGACGGTCGACCGCCTGTCTTCACTGGAAGGACGTCGCCGAGGTCATCACGGTCACCAACCGCGACCACTTCTTCTTCGCAACGCGCGACGAGTACACGGCCGGTGGTGCGCTCCTTTCGCCACTTCTTCGTGCTCGAGCCCTGCGCTACGCAACACCGCGCCCGCCGTGGCAGTCGGGGCTCTAGCGGCAGTCGCGCGGCACGGGCCCGGACGCACTGCTGTCTGGTGCTGCCCGCCGACCATCTGGTGGACGACGAGCAAGCCTTTGCCGCGACGGTGCGCGACGCGCTGCAGCCAGCAACGCAGGACGCGCTGGTCACCTTCGGCATACCGCCAACCTATCCGGAGACTGGCTTCGGCTACATCGAGCGCGGCGCACCGATCCCGGCTCTAGCAGGCTTCCAGATCGCCCGGTTCACCGAAAGCCCTTGGCCGACGCTGCGGCACGAATGGTCGATTCGGGCCGCTTCATGTGGAACTCGGGCATGTTCTGTTTTCGCGCCGCGACACTGCTGGAGGAGTTGGCCCTGCATGCCCCCGAGATCCTCGAAGGCGCTAGGCGCTGCTGGGAAGCGGGTCCAGATCAGGACGACCGCGCGGACCTGCCTCAGGATCTGTTCGCCGGAGCTACCTGACATCTCGATCGACTACGCCGTGATGGAGAAGTCTGCACGCGGCGCGGTGGTTGCCGGCGGGGTTCGGCTGGAACGATCGTAGGGTCGTGGAAGGCGGTGAGCGAGGCTGGTTCAGCCCGACGCGTCGGGGCAACCGAGCGCAGGGGAGTGCCTGTTCGTGGACAGCGATCATTGCTATGTGCAAAGCAGTGGCCGCATGGTGGCGGCGGTAGGAGTCAGCGGCCTGGTCATCGTCGACACGCCAGATGCTTTGCTGGTGGCGCATCAGGACCATGTGCAGGACGTAAAGAAAGCGGCTCAGCAGCTGAAGCTCGCCAACCACGATACCTACAAGCTGCACAAGACGGTGCTCCGGCCCTGGGGCAGCTACACCGTCCTCGAGGAGGGGCCCGGGTTCAAGATCAAGCGCATCGTAGTCAAGGCCGGTGGCAGCAGAGCCTGCAGATGCACTATCACCGCAGCGAGCACTGGGTGGTGGTGTCGGGCACCGCCAAGGTGGTAAACGGCGAGCAGGAGACTGCTGGTGCGAACCAACGAGTCCACCTACATTCCGGCGGGACACAAGCATCGCCTCGAGAACCCGGGCAAGCTGGACCTGGTGATGATCGAGGTCAGAGCGGCGGCTACCTGGGAGAGGACGGTATCGTGCGGCTTGAAGATCGTTACGGACGCCAGTGAGCGACGGCGCGAGCCGGGCATGACGACGCGCCGACTCCGCATGTTCCATGTCTGGCATGGCCTACAGACTTTGCCCGGGCACCCTGCCCTGCTATCGCGTCTCGATGCCAATAGAAGTGCTGCGGCTGTAGCTCGAAGCAGCGATGCCGTAGTACTCCCGGTACCAAGCCACATAGCGCGCCAATACCTTGCTCGAGCGGAGTGCTGGGCGCAAAGCCAGCCGCCTGGCGCAGGTCCTCGATGTCCGCGTAAGTGGCTGGCACATCGCCGGGCTGCATCGGCAACAGATTCTTCACCGCTTTGCGCCGAGAGCCTGCTCCAGCATCTCGATGAATGCTGTGAGCTTGACCGGCCGGTTGTTGCCGATGTTGTACAGCCGATAGGGCGCGTAGCTCGTCGCAGGGATCCGGCTGCGTCATGTCCACGCTGGGGTGGCGCAGCGGCACCGCATCGAGAATGCGGACCACCGCTTCCACGATATCGTCCACGTAGGTGAAGTCGCGCTCCATCTCGCCATGATTGAAGACGTCGATGGCCCGGCCCTCCAGGATGGCGCGGGTAAAGAGCGCGAGCGACATGTCGGGCCGACCCCAGGGCCCGTAGACGGTGAAAAAGCGCAAGTCCCGTGACCGGCAGTCCGAACAGATGGCTGTACGGTGTGGGCCATCAGCTCGTTGGCCTTCTTGGTGGCGGCATACAGGCTGACCGGATGATCGGTATTGTCGTGCTCGCTGAAGGGCAGCTTGCGATTGGCGCCGTAGACGCTGGAGGAGCTGGCGAACACAGGTGCTTCGCAGCCGTGGTGGCGGCACGCCTCCAGGATGTTGAGGAACCCGGTGATATTGCTGTTGACATAGGCGTGCGGGTTCGTCAGAAAGTAACGGACGCCGGCTTGCGCGGCGAGATGCACCACTCGCGCCAAACGCTCGGCGGCAAAACAAGTCGGCGACCGGCCGGCTCTCCGCGATATCCAGTCGCTGGAAGGAGAACTGGAGGATGCGGCTGCAGCCGCGCCAGGCGCGCGATCTTGAGTGAAGGGTCGTAGTAGTCGTTGATGTTGTCGATCCCGACTACGTCGTCTCCACGCTCGAGCAGTCGCTGCGTGACGTGCATGCCTATGAAGCCGGCAGCAGCCGGTGACCAACACCTTCATTGAATGTCCTATCCGCGCCAAACCGCCAACTGGCAGCGGCGTATTGTAGTCAGATTCACCGGCATGGTCTAAGTCCTGGCGATTCAGATCGCGGCGGCCCGAAATTCGGAGCGAGCTCGAGTCGCTGGCGATTCAGTTCAGCGCCGCCGCCGCTCCCGCTACAATGCAGCGATGCGCAGGATCCTCCTGGTCAAGACCTCCTCGCTCGGGGACGTGGTGCACAATCTGCCGGTGGCCACCGACCTGCGGAAACGCTTCCCCGACGTCGAGATCGACTGGGCGGTGGAGGAGAGCTGCGCGGAGGTTCCGGCGCTGCACCCCGCCGTATCCCAGGTCATTCCGGTCGCACTCCGGCGCTGGCGCCGGCACTCGGGCCGCGCCGCAACCTGGCGGGAGATCGCCGAGCTGCGCCAGAGATTCCGCTCCCGCGCGTACGAGGCCGTGATCGACACGCAGAGGCTTGCTAAAGAGCGCTTTGATCGCCCGCCTCTGCGCCGGGAAGCGCGCTTCGGCCTGGACTGGAGCAGTGCACGCGAGCCGCTTTGGCCGCTCTATCATCGGACTTTCCACGTGAGGCTGGTCACTGCACGCAGTCGAGCGCAATCGGCAGCTCGCGGGAAGGCGCTGGCATACACGCCACCAACGGGAGTGGACTATGGAATCGTCGCGCCGGCGTCGCGCCCGACCACGCACTGTGATTCCATCGCCCGACTACGCCGTGCTGCTGCACGCCACGAGCGCGCAGGAAAAGCTTTGGCCCGAGCATCACTGGGTCAGTCTCGGCGATCACCTGCACCACCGCGGATTGCATGCGGTGCTGCCGTGGGGCAGCAACGGAGGGCGCAACCGCAGCGAAAGTATCGCTCGCGCTGCTCAAGCACGCGACGGTGCCGCCACGCCTTACTCTGCGCGAAGCGGCGGGCCTCATTGGTCGCGCGCGCGCGGTGTTCGGCGTGGATACCGGGCCTGACGCACCTGTCGCGTGGCGCTAGGCACACCCGATCCGGGATCTACTGCGCAACGGACCCGGCTGCAACCGGGCTTGTATGGCTCGGAGCGGGCGGTCAACGTAGGCGGCCTGGACGGTGCGCCACCGGTTGCCGCGGTGATCTCCGCATGGCACCGAACGCAACCAACCCCCTGTCGGCCCAGCTCTGACTATGGGCGTCTGGCGGGCGATCTACAGCATCCTGCTGCACGCTGCTCATTCCGCTCGCGCTGTTGCGGCTGCTGTGGCGGGGACGCCGCCAGCCCGGTTATCTGCGTCATATCCCGGAACGGTTTGGCTTCTACGCAATACAAATCCAGGGACCCGCGATCTGGCTGCATACGGTGTCGGTGGGCGGACGCGCGCCGCCGAGCCGCTGATAGCAGCACTGCGCGCCCGTTGGCCTGACCATCGCGTTCTTCTCACGCACATGACCCCGAACCGGCCGCGAGACCGGGGAGCAGGTTTTCGGCGAGTCAAGTGTTCGCGCTGCTATCTTCCCTACGACCTTCCGGTCGCGGTGGGACGCTTTCTATCGCACTTCCAGCCGCGCCTCGGTCTGCTGCTGGAGACCGAGATCTGGCCCAACCTGATCCACGCCTGCCGCGTCCGCTCGATTCCGCTGTACCTGGTCAACGCCCGTCTGTCGGAGCGGTCCGCGCAGGGCTATGCGCGATTCGCTGGCCTTCACACGCGCAACGCTGCGGGAGCTCGCGGGCGTGGCGGCGCAAACCGCGACCGACGCGAAACGGTTGACCTGAACTCGGCGCCTCGGATGTGCGCGTCTGCGGGAATATCAAGTTCGACCGCGCGCCGCGGGCGCAAGACCTGAACTCGGCAAGCGCTTTCGCGCCTGGTTTGGCACTCGGCCGGTCTTCCTGGCTGCGAGCACTCGCGAGGACGAGGAGCAGAAAGTGCTGGAGGCGGTTGAGCTGGCTGCGCACCCCAATCTATTGACCGTTCTCGTCCCGCGCCATCCGCAGCGCTCTCGATGCTGTCGCGAAGCTCGCTGAGCGACCGCGGAGTCAGCTTCCAGCGCCGTAGTGAGGAGAGGCCCCGTGACCACCGCGACGACCGTGCTGCTGGGCGACAGCCTCGGGGAGCTATATGCCTACTACGCCGGCGTGCGACGTGAGCCTTCATAGGCGGCAGCCTGCTTCCGCTCGGCAGCCAGAACCTCCCTGGAAGCCTGCGCGATGGGAAGCCGGTTCTGATCGGCCCGCACACGTTCAACTTCGACGAGGCAACCCGTTTAGCCGTGGCCGCGCGGTGCTGCGCTGAGGTGCGTGGACGTGGATGAACTCAGGTAGCACGCTGGCCCGGCTGCTCAGCGACCCCAAGAGTGCCGGCGCATGGGCGAAGCCGGGCTGGCCTTGGATGCGCCAACACCAAGGTGCGGCCCAGCGCATCGTCGCGCTCCTCGAGCCCTGATTTGGATGCGAGCCTGGCCCAGCGCCGGTAGATCTGCCTTTCCGTCACGACCGCGTCGACGGGGCCGATCGTCAGGACCCAGTGGCAGATCGTCGACGACTTGCGATCGGAAAGGCAGCAGCGATGAGTGGTGGAGGCGCGGGCCATTCCCGGATCAGCGTATCGTAGAAGCCACCGCCGTAGCCCAGCCGCTCGCCGCGGGGAGTAAAGGCCACGCCAGGGATCAGCACCGCTTCGATCTCCCCCGGATTGGCAATGGCACAGCGTCCTGGATCCGGCTCCTGTATGCCCCACACTCCGGCGATCGTCTCGGTTTCCGGATCTGCGACGCGATGCAGGGTCAGGCGGTCGATTCGCGAGGTCGATGCGCGGCAAGACCAGCCTAGCAGCCGCGCGCCAGAGCGCACTCACGAAGGCTGAGTATCGAACTCGCTGCCAAAGGACAGATGAGGCCAGCACGCAGCGGGCGCGCTCAAACTCGGGAAGACTGAGCAGGTGCGCCGTGGTCGCAGGCTCAGGCGCAAGCGCTCGGCTGGATCCAGTGCCGGCGCGTGCGGCTAACGCCTGGCGGCGCGCCGCTTGTTTCCGTTCGCGCAGTGCGGCCGAGGATTCCGGAGCCAACGCGGTCGTCGTTGCAGCAGCGACCATTCTGCCGCTAAGACTACCTGCGCTCGGGAAATCCTGCGCCGTAGAGCAGACGGTTGACGTTGTCCAGGTCGACAGGCGTGAGACGCCCTACGCTGGCTTTTGAGACGCAGTTGCGAAATGATTGTCGCATAGTAGGACCGCGCGAGGTCGCGCTCGGCGCTGTAGAGCAACTGCTGCGCGTTGAGCACATCCACCTCGCGTGCGGACGCCCACCTCCTGGCCGAGCTTGGTGGCGTCCACCGACAAGCGGTTCGACGCGACCGCCTGCTTGAGAGCGCCTGGATTTCGCCCAGGCCAGTGTTGACCGCGAGGAAGGACGTGCGCACGTTCTGGGCACACGGTGCGCGCGCGCGTTTTCGTAGTCCTGCTCGGCCTTGCTCTTGTTGGCGATCGCCTCGCGCAGCGCGAGCTGAGCGCTCCGCCCTGATAGAGGGGATAGCTGAGTTGCAGCCGACGATGATGTACTGAGTGAAGTCCTGGCCCGACGCCGAGCGAGCTGTTGCCCTGACTGTTGCAAGCTGGCCGAAGCCGACCGCGTCCAGCGTCGGGTAGGTGGCGGCCCGGTTGCGGTCGATCTCCTTGACCGCGAGCTCGAGATTGGATTTCGAAATCGACACCGCCAGGCTGTTGCCGCAGCCCGCCTGCACCCAGGTTTCCATCTCTGTTGGGCTCTGGGCGGGCTCAGGACGATACCCGGTTGCGGCTTGGCCAGCGGCCCGGGCAAGCGACCGATGATCGCCCGCAGGGCCTGGCGCTTGACCTCGATGTCGTTGACGGCCGTGATCTCCTGGGCCACGACCAGATCGTAGCGAGCCTGAGCGTCGTACGTATCGGTGATGGTGGCGGTGCCGACCTGGAAGCTGCGCTTGGCCTGTGCCAACTGTTCCGCCGTGGCGACTTTCTGCGCCCGCACCGTGCCCAGGTTGTACTCCGCCAGCAAGACATCGAAGTAAGCCTCGCGCCACCCTCAGCATGAGGTCCTGGCCGGCCAGCGCGAGGCTGGCTCTCCGCCTGCACCACCTGAATCTGGGCCTGATCGTACAGCGCGTTATTCTGTAGCCGGAAAATCGGCTGTGGTGAGGTTCAGCGCGGCGCCGTAGCTGCGGTAGTTGATTACGCCCTGGGGCAGCGAGGCTGAGCCCGTTGTACTGGAAGTCCGCGCGATGTTCCAGTTCACGTTGGCGGTCACGTTCACGTTGGGCAGAAGCAGCGCACGCCCCTGGGGCAGCTTTTCCTTCGTCGCTTCGTAGCCCGACCCGCGCGGAACCCGAACACCGGGTCCTGCTGCAGCCCTTCGCGGTAGCGTCATCAGGTCTTCACGCCGCCGCGTACCGGATCCCAGCGCGAGCAGCAGCCAGACAAAAGCTTTGAAGCGCATCTTTTTCACCTCGATCTTGGCAATCCTGTTCACCGCCCTGGCTGCGGCAGTCTCACTCCCTGGAACACCTTGAAGCCGGTTGCGCACAAGCTCAGAAAATGAAGCGTTCCGGCTGCGGTACATTGTGCAGGGACGCGATGGAGGTCTCGAACAAGCCGATTTCGTTCCAGAGCGCCGTCAGGCCATCCCACGTCAGCCAGGCGCGCGGTCATCGCCGGCGGCTCTCCGACCACTGCCAGCAGACGGCCGCCGGCCTTGAGCAGGCCGCATCGGTCGGCAGAAGCGGCACCGGCCGGTCAGCACGATGACATCGTACGGCGCGCGGCGCGCGCCAGCGCCGCGGCCGCGTCCGCCCGCCTCGAGGCTCGCATTGCGCACGCCGTGCCCGGCCAGCCTGCTCGCCGCCGACTCGGACAAATCGGCGTGCAGCTCCGACGCTACAAACATGCGCTGGCCAGCGCGGCACGAGCAGCGCAGTCATGTGCCCACTGCCGGTGCCGACCTCCAGTACCCGGTCGGTGCTCTTGAGCGTCAGTTCCTGCAGCATACAGGCTTCCAGTTTGGGCGCCAGCATCACCTCCCCATGGCCGAGGAATTTCCATGTCCACGAAGGCAAGAAGTCCGAACTGCTTTGCGGCCATGTCCTCTCGCTTCACCGCAAACAGAGTTGTCAGAACGGTCTGGTCCAGCACCTCCCAGGTGCGGATCTGACTCTCGATCATGTTGTAGCGGGCTTGTTCAGATCCATCTGGCCAGAACGCTCGAGTCAACGTTGGGAAACCAAGTGCTGCCTGAGGCAAGAAGGATGCCGGATTGTAGCAAATTCACCGGGTTGGGCGCCAAACTTCAGGATCTTCCTAGTCCAGCGTTTGCACGACACGGCCATTTGGCGTAGTTTCGCAGTCACGTTAGGGGTCCGGCCGTGCGCCGGTGAGGACTACCCTTTAGAACCTGATGCGGGTCATGCCGCCGTAGGGAAGCGTCGCGAAGGCTCAGGCTTCGCTTTTCGCTCCCTGCCCTCGAGTTGTAAGGAGCGAACTATGGTTGCCAATCCCAAGTTTCTCGCCGCCACGCGCACGTCGACGACGCCGCGGTGCAGCCTGCTTCCCGCGCTCTCACCAAGGTGTACGTCCAGGGTTCGCGTGCCGATATCCGCGTCCCGATGCGCGAGATCACTCAAAGCGACACGCCGGCATCGTTCGGCGCAGAGAAGAATCCGCCGATCTTCGTTTCACGACACCTCAGGGCCCTGCACCGATCCGCAAGTCAGGATCGTGCGTCCACGCAACGGCTTGCCGCCGCTGCGTGCAGTCGATGATCGAGCAGCGCGCTCGACACGCGAGATCCGCTGGCCCGGGTCCCACCTCGCGCTACGGTACGGAACGGCTCAACGATCCGCGGGTGGCGGAGATGCGCTTCCAGCGCTGAAGCGCCAACCACGCCGTGCCAGGCGCATGGCGCCAATGTCACGCAGATGCACTACGCGCGCCAGGGGATCGTGACAGCCAGAGATGGAGTTCGTCGCCATCCGCGAGAATCAGCGGCGCGACGCGCTCCCCGGACCTGCTTCACTCGGCAGCACGCCGGAGAAACCTTCGGCGCATCGACTTCCGTCGCGTCATCACCCCGGAATTCGTGCGTGACGAGGGTCGCACGCGGTCGCGCGATCATCCCGGCGAACATCAACCATCCGGAGAGCGAGCCGATGATCATCGGCCGCAACTTCCTGGTGAAGATCAACGCCAACATCGGCAATTCGGCCGTGTCCTCCGGCATCGCCGAGGAGGTCGAGAAGATGACCTGGGCGATCCGCTGGGGTGGCGACGACGGTGATGGATCTCTCCACCGGCAAGCACATCCACGAGACGCGCGAGTGGATCATGCGCAACTGCGCCGGTGCCCATCGGCACGGTGCCGATCTACCAGGCGCTGGAGAAGGTCGGACGGCAAGGCCGAGGAGCTGACCTGGGAGATCTTCCGCGACACGCTGATCGAGCAGGCCGAGCAGGGCGTGGACTACTTCACCATCCACGCCGGCGTGCGGCTGCCCTTCATCCCGATGACGGCGAAGCGCATGACCGGCATCGTCTCGCGCGGCGGCTCGATCATGGCGAAGTGGTGCCTCGCGCATCACCAGGAGAGCTTCCTCTACACGCACTTCGAGGAAATCTGCGAGATCATGAAGGCCTACGACGTCGCGCTTCTCGCTCGGCGACGGCCTGCGGCCCGGCTCGATCTACGACGCCAACGACGAGGCGCAGATCGCCGAGCTGAGGACGCTGGGCGAGCTCACGCAAAGTCGCCTGGAAGCACGACGTGCAGGTCATGATCGAGGGCCCGGGCCACGTGCCGATGCAGCTCATCAAGGAGAACATGGACCTGCAGCTGAAGTACGTGCCACGAGGCGCCGTTCTACACGCTGGGGCCGCTCACCACCGACATCGCGCCGGGCTACGACCACATCACCAGCGCGATCGGCGCGGCGCATGATCGGCTGGTACGGCACCGCGATGCTGTGCTACGTCACGCCGAAGGAGCACCTCGGGCCTGCCGGACAAGGACGACGTGAAGGACGGCATCATCGCCTACAAGATCGCGGCGCACGCCGCCGATCTCGCCAAGGGCCATCCCGGCGCGCAGATCCGCGACAACGCGCTGTCGAAGGCGCGCTTCGAGTTCCGCTGGGACGACCAGTTCAACCTCGGCCTCGATCCGGACAAGGCCAAGCAGTTCCACGACGAGACGCTGCCGCAGGAAGGCGCCAAGCTCGCGCACTTCTGCTCGATGTGCGGGCCGCACTTCTGCTCGATGAAGATCACTCAGGACGTACGCGAATACGCAGCGGCGCAAGGCGTCTCTGCAGACGAGGCGCTGAGCAAAGGTATGGAGCAGAAAGCCGCGGAGTTCGTGGAGCAGGGCGCGGAGATCTACAGCAAGGTGTAAGGAAGATGTGCGCGTCGGCTCCGGGCAAGTTCCGCTCGCGGCCGCGCTGACCGTCCGCGATGGAATCCTTCCCCGCACAGCTCGACCTGTTCATCGACTCGCGGGCTGTCGTGCTGGCGAACGAGGTCATCAGCGCGCTGTTGGCGCGATGTGTCGCGTTCCGTGGACCGTCTGGATGAGATGAGGCGCAGCGCGCCCGATCATCCACGCCTTCCCGCTTTGGAAACGCTCGTGCAAGCACTCGCTGGCTGGCGCAGCGCCCCTCTCCGAAACCGTTGCTATCGCGCGCCTGGTGGCGGAACTCGAAGACACTGTCGGGCCTGCGGCCGAGGTCGCGCTTGGAGTGGAAGCTACGGTTTTTCTTGGCGGATTCTTGCGTGAACTGGCTTCGGCAGCGCAGGGACTCACCTATGCCTCCGCATACCCCGACTGCTCTCCGTGCGGCCTTATGCCTGCGCTGCGGCGACTTCCTCGGATGCCGAGCAGAGCCCGCGCCTGGCGATCCCAGAATGGAACGCAATAGCTGATGCACTGCATTGGCTCACGGTGGCCCGCTATCATCGTGGGTGGGTAGACGCGGCGCGAGCTGCGCTCTTTGGGCTTGCCTGGCGACTGCCGGGGCGACTGCCGATCGTGCTCGTCGAGTTGGCGGACGATCTGTTGGATCGAGACTGGCGGTCTTTCGAGCAGAGTTGCGACTGGGAACACGTCTCTGAATCCGATATGCCAGCTTCGGTTTCCCGCGTGGTATCTGGTCGAACATCCCGCAACGGGGAAGAGTCTTGACTAGCGCGTTGCCTTCCCGATAATCGTGCCGGCGGACGCGGCACGCACCCTGGTCCACCTATTCGATCTGGAACGACAAGGCAACAGCCGTGCGCTCGTCGGGCTCCGCGGCCATTTGCGCAGTTTGAACCAGAGCTCTTCGCCCTGTATATGGCGCGCCGGACAGTGCGGCACGATTGACGCGGCAGCCTCGCCCCATTTCTGTTCAGGTTGACTTGCGCTCGAGACTGCGGGCACGCTTGCCGCCGCTTGTTTGCTTACCCCACGCACGGAGCTAAATGGACTGGATTCTGCTCGGCAAAGCCCTGATCCTCGGCGTCGTCGAGGGTCTCACCGAAATTCCTTCCATCTGCAAGCACCGGCCATCTGATTTTGGTGGGGGACCTGCTCGATTTCAACGACGAGAAAGGGCAAGATCTTCGAGATCGTCATTCAGTGCGGCGCCATCCTGGCAGTGTGCTGGGAGTATCGGGCGCAAGCTCTTGTCGGTCGCTGAAGAGCCTTGCCGGCGCAGCCGCAGCGCTGCAGCGCTTCGTCCACTGAACCTGCTGTGTTGCCTTTCGTGCCCCGTGGCCGTGCCTCGGTCTGTTGTTCGGCGAAGTCGATCAAGGCCGCGCTGTTCAAAGCCCGCGCCGGTCGCTGATCGCGTTCGTCGTCGGCGCGGTTGATCATCTTGTGGGCCGAGCGGCGCCAGCTGCAAGATCACGGTGGACAGTCGGTGGACGACGATGACCTGGCAGGCACGCGCTCGATGATCGGCATAGCCCAGTGCTTCGCGTTGATCCTGGAACACTTCGCGCGCCGGTTCCACGCATCATCGGCGGCCTGCTATTCGGGCTGTCGCGCCGCGCCGCCGCCGAGTTCTCGTTCTTCCTCGCCGTACCGGTCCTGTTCGCCGCCTCCGGCTACGAGCTGCTCAAGCACAGGGCGCTTTTCTCCAGTGGCGACCTCGGGATGTTCGGCGTCGGCTTCGCTGCCGCCTTCGTGTCAGCCTTTCTTCAGTGTGCGCTGGCTGCTGCGCTGCATCAGCCGCCACGACTTCACGGTATTCGCCTGGTATCGGATCGCGTTCGGGCTCGTCGATACTGGTGACCGCTTACACCCACCTGGTCGACTGGGTCCTGATCTGGGCCCTAGCTCGCTCGCAAGCTCTGCGACTGATCCAAGGCAGGCCGGCCGACACGCCAGCCACCCACGGTGTTGCGGTGGTTGTCGGCGTCCTTCTCTCCTTCGAACCCATCCAGCACGTTGTAGGCCGTGAGGTATAGCCGGCCGCTGCGGCTGCGGCTGCGGCATGATGGGAGCGATTCCCGCTGCGGCAGATGAACATGACGAGCGCCTCCGGATCGACCTGCCTGCGCTGAGCTGCTCGGCGAAATATCGGATTCGCGCTTCCCGTCGGGATAGGACTCCCACTCGATCTCGACCGCTCCCGGGGATACGTCCGACATAATCCCATTCAGCACGCGTCCGCACATCTACGAGCTTCGCGCCACGGTGCCTGCTGCAGCAGCTCGCAGGCTTCGGCAGGCAGTGAGCTCGCCCTCGTAGGATAACCTTCTTCGCGCATGCCTGCGCGCGTTCGCCGCGGCGAGAGATCTGCAGAAATGTTGGACATGGTGAGTCTCCTATGAACCGTCTGCGATCCGGTTCGCCTGCACCGGCGAAACTCGGAGTGTACGTTGCGACCTGCGTCCTCGGAGCGTTACGATCACGACGGAATTCGGCAAGAAGAAATCCGTCTCTGCTATGAGTGCACCAGCATCGGTGCGCGTGCTCATGAATCCGCGCACCGACAGTGGCGCACACAGCGCCTTCGTCGCTGAATTCAATAAGTCGCTCTTATTACATAGGGTTTTCGTCCAAAAACCTTGGGCATGCTTTCTGCTAAATAGCCGTTTCGTTTCCTCGTCCAGGACTCAATAACTATTTCTTTTGCTAGGAGAAACAAGATGGTGACGGCAGCTGACGTAATGAAAATGGTCAAGGACAACGAAGTCAAGTTCGTTGACTTCCGGTTCACCGATCACCCGCGGAAAAGAACAGCACGTGTCTCGGTTCCCCGTCAAGCTGTTCGACGATGAGCAAGTTCGAAGACGGCCACGCCTTCGATGGCTCCTCCATTGCCGGCTGGAAAGGCATCCAGGCCTCCGGACATGTTGCTGATGCCGGACCCGGCGTCGGTGCGCATGGACCCCTTCACCGACGAGCCCACGCTTGATCCTCACCTGCGACGTCGTCGAACCCGACCGACGGCAAGGGCTATGACCGCGACCCGCGCTCGATCGCAAAGCGCGCCGAGGCGCTACCTCAAGTCCACTGGCCTTGGGCGACACCGCGTACTTCGGTCCCGAGCCCGAGTTCTTCATCTTCGACTCGGTGACGTGGAACGTCGACATGTCCGGGTCGCTCGGTGCGAATCGTTTCGGAGGAGGCGCCGTGGTCGCTCGAGCGAACGATCTGGAAGGCGGCAACAAGGGCCATCGTGCGCCGATCAAGGGCGGCTACTTCCCGGTGCCGCCGGTCGACTCGCTGCAGGACATCCGCTCCGGCGATTTGTCTCGCGCTTGGAGGAGCAGGGCGTGGAAGTGGAAGTGCATCCACCACGAAGTCGCTGCGGCCGGCCAGAACGAGATCGGGACCAAGTACGCGCCGCTGGTCACGCGCGCCGACTGGATGCAGATCCTCGAAGTACACGGTGCACAACGTCGCTCACTCGTACGGCAAGACGGCCACCTTCATGCCCAAGCCGATCGTCGGCGACAACGGCTCGGGCATGCACGTTCACCAGTCGGTCTGGAAGGGCGGCGAGAACCTGTTCGCCGGCAACGGCTATGCCGGTCTGTCCGAGCTCGCGCTGTACTACATCGGCGGCATCATCAAGCACGCCAAGGCGCTCAACGCCATCACCAACCCGGCACCAACTCCTACAAGCGTCTGGTGCCCGGGCTTCGAGGCGCCGATCAATCTGGCTTACTCGGCGCGCAACCGGTCGGCTGCCGTGCCGCATCCCTTACGTGTCCAGCCCGAAGGCGCGCCACGTCGAGGTGCGCTTCCCGGACCCCACCGCCAATCCCTATCTGGCTTTTGCCGCCATGTTGATGGCCGGACTGGACGGGATACAGAACAAGATCCACCCGGGCGACCCGGTGGACAAGAACCTCTACGACCTGCCGCCGGAAGAGGCGCAAGAAGGTGCCCAACGTCTGCTCGTCGCTCGAGCATGGCGCTGGAAGAGATCGAGAAGGATCGCGAGTTCCTCACCCGCGGCGGCGTGTTCTCGAACGACATGCTGGACGCGTACATCGATCTGAAGATGGAAGAGGTCACCAACTTCCGCATGACCACTCATCCGATCGAGTTCGCCATGTACTACAGCCTCCTGAGCCTTTGAACGGCAGCAGTGGCGGCGAGGGGCGGGGAGATACCCGCCCTTTGTTTTTTTCGGACAGTTGCCCGGTCTCAAGCAGGGAAGAGAATTGATTACCCGAGCATAGCTGTCATAGACTGCGCGCACGGCGTAAACCCCGCCGCCTCAGGATCAGCTCTGAAGCGAACCCACCATGCGCTACCGGTTGCTACCGCTTGTCTTGTCGCTGGCCGCCACACCCGCTCTGGCCGAGACCTGCAAATACATCGACAAGGATGGCCGCACGATCTATTCCGAACGTGCCGATGAAGCGCGCGCGCAAGATCGTCTGCTTCGAGGCCGCGCCGCCCCAGTGGCACCGCGCTCGAGCACCGCTCCTGCGGCAACTCGAGCGCCGGGAGCAAGCGACGGCAGCCGGCCGAGGGTCGAGCCGAACACCCAGCGCCAGCGCGACAACGACCGCCGTCAGATTCTGGAAGGGGAGCTGGCGCGCGAGCAGAAGGCGCTGACGCAGGCGAGAAAGGCTTTGGCCGAGCAGGAGGCAGTGCGCGCCGGCGGCGAACAGAACTACGCGCGCGTGCAGGAGCGCCTCAAGCCCTACCAGGAGACGGTCGCCATGCACGAGAAGAACATCAGCATCCCTGCGGCAGGAAATGGCAAACCTCAAATAGGCCCCCTGCTGTCCGCCCTGGGAAGCAGTTCGGGCGCTCGGCTTCTCCTGGTTCCAGTGGCAGGAGGGGCTGGACAGTCGTCGGCCGGTGCGATCCCGGCACCAGGACTACCGTCCTTCTGGTGCGGCGCGGAATCAGCTTGCTGATGCCAGTCCGCTGCTACCCTGAGCACGGTTTCTACTCTGGGACGCTGCAGTGCAGAGATAGCAGCACGAAGAGCAGCGGTGCATTGCTTGCGACACTCCTGATGGCGGAAGACGAGCGAACCAGCCAGCGGTTCGGCTCTCCTGGCGCTGGATGCCCTGACCACGGCGGTGCTGTATCCTGGGCCCGATCTGACGGTGCAGTTACGCCAATCCGGCGGCGGAGAATCTGTTCAAGTTCAGCAGCCGGAACATCGTCGGCCACGAGCTCGCGGCGCGTATTCCCCAACGACACGCTGCTAGCCGACCGCCATCCACCAGGCGGCCGGACCGCAACAGCAGCTATCTGCAGCATGAGCTGCATCCTCCACCGCTGCTCAGGTGAAGTTCGAGGTGAGCTGCGCTGGTCACGCCGGCGGAGGTCGACGGCTTCGAGGGCTATCTGCTGGAGTTCACCGAGCTGCACCAGCAGTTGCGCATCGCGCGCGAAGAGCGGCTGCTCGACCAGACCGAGGCCAGCCGCTGGCTGATCCGCAATCTCGCGCACGAGATCAAGAACCCGCTGGGCGGCCTGCGCGGCGCGGCTCAGCTGCTGGAGCGCGAGCTCGACCGCCCCGAGCTGACCGAGTACACCCAGGTGATCATGAAGGAGGCGGACCGCCTGCAGACGCTGATGGACCGCCTGCTCACACCGCAGCGCCTGCCGCAGCTCGCGCCGATCAACATCCACGAAGCCGTCGAGCGGGTGCGCAGCCTGGTCCTGGCCGAATTTCCCGACGGCATCCGCATCCGGCGCGAGTACGACGTGAGCCTGCCGCTGGTCGACGCCGACAAGGAGCAGATCATCCAGGCGCTGCTCAATATCGGACGCAACGCCGCGCAGGCCTTGAGAGGCAGGGGCGAGATCGTGCTGCGCACGCGCGTGGCGCGCCAGATCACGCTGGCGCGCAAGCTGCACCGGCTGGGCGTGATGATCCAGGTCATCGACAACGGGCCGGGGGTGCGCGAGGACATTCGCGACAAGATCTTCTTTCCCCTCGTCTCGGGCCGTGAAGGCGGCACCGGGCTGGGCCTGACATTGGCCCAGAACCTCATCAGCCAGCACCAGGGCATGATCGAAGCTGGAGAGCGAGCCGGGACGGACCTGCTTCACCATCCTCTTGCCGCTGAGCCCGGGCAGCGCCTGAGCACCGCGCACGAGCCGTAACCACAGCCGGAAGAAACCATGAAACCTGTCTGGATCATCGACGACGACCGCTCCATCCGGTGGGTGTTCGAGAAGACGCTCACTCGCGAGGACATCAGCTTCAAGATGTTCTCTTCTGCGCAGAGACGCGCTCACGGCGCTGGGCGCATCGGTGCCGCAGGTGGTGGTGAGCGACATCCGCATGCCGGGCGGCTCGGGCCTCGAGCTGCTGCAGAAGATCAAGGAGCGCCATCCGACCCTGCCGGTCATCATCATGACCGCGTACTCGGACCTGGAGAGCGCGGTGGCGGCGTTCCAGGGCGGCGCATTCGAATACCTGCCCAAGCCTTTCGACGTCGATCACGCGGTGGATCTGATCCGCCGCGCCATGGACGAGAGCTTGCGGCAGGACGATGTAGCCGAGGTGGCGGAGGCCGGGCCGGAGATCCTCGGCCAGGCCGCCTCCATGCAGGAGGTGTTCCGCGCGATCGGACGGCTGACCACAGTCGCACGCGACCGTGCTGATCAACGGCGAGTCCGGGACCGGCAAAGAACTGGTGGCGCGCGCGCTGCACCGGCACAGCCCGCGCGCACCCAAGCCCTTCATCGCCATCAACACCGCGGCGATCCCGAAGGACCTGCTGGAGTCGGAGCTGTTCGGGCACGAGCGCGGCGCCTTCACCGGCGCGCAGACCATGCGCCGCGGGCGCTTCGAGCAGGCCGAGGGCGGCACGCTGTTCCTGGACGAGATCGGCGACATGCCGCCCGATCTGCAGACGCGCCTGCTGCGCGTGCTGTCGGACGGCCACTTCTACCGCGTCGGCGGCCACCAGCCGATCAAGGCCAACGTGCGCATCATCGCGGCCACCCACCAGGACCTGGAGCAACGGGTCAAGAGCGGGCTGTTCCGCGAGGACCTGTTCCACCGGCTCAACGTGATCCGCATGCGGCCTGCCGGCGTTGCGCGAGCGGCGCGAGGACATTCCGCTGCTGGCCAAGTACTTCCTGAACAAGAGCGCGAAGGACTTGAGCGTCGAGGCCAAAGCGCATGACCGACGCGGCCGTCAAGTATCTCATCAGCCACGACTTCCCGGCAACGTGCGGCAGCTGGAGAATCTATGCCATTGGCTCACGGTGATGGCGCCTGGGGTGAACATCGACATCCAGGACCTGCCGCCCGAGTTCCGCGAAGAGCAACGCGCGCTGCACCACCGAGAGCTGGATCTCGGCGCTGAGAAGAGAAGCCGAGAGCTGCGCTCAACCGCGGGGAGCAGAACATCATGCACGAGATGACGCGTCAATTCGAACGCGCGCTCATCACGAAGGCGCTGGCCCATACTGGCGGCCGGCGCATCGAGGCGTCGCACCTGCTCGGCATGGGCCGCAATACGCTGACTCGCAAAATCCAGGAGTTGGAGATCGAAGGAAAGGAAGCGGCCGGGGAGCACTGAAGACGAGCGGGCGAGGGCGCGAGTAAAGTCAGTGCGCCGCTCGCTCGTCACTGAAATTCGGTGACAACGGGCGCGTGGTCCGAAGGTCTCTCCAGCGCTCGCATGCTCTTGTCGATGCGGCTGGCCTTCGCGCTGCCAGCCAACGCGTCGCTGACCAGGATGTGGTCGATGCGCAGCCCCAGGTTGCGCTTGAACGCGTTCATGCGGTAATCCCACCAGCTGAAGGACTTCTCCGGCTGCTCGAACATGCGGAAGCTGTCCTTGAAACCCAGGGCTAGCAGCGACCGAAACGCAGCACGCTCCGGTTCGCTGAACAGCACTTTGCCTTCCCACAGCCTGGGATCGTGCACGTCGCGCTCTTCGGGTGCGATGTTGTAGTCGCCGAGCAGCGCGAGCCGCGGATACATCTTCAATTCCTGCGCGAGCCAATCGTGCGCAGCCCGCCGAGCCAGGACAGCTTGTAGCGGTACTTGTCCGACTCGACGCTCTCACCGTTGAGTACGTACGCACAGATCACCCTCACCCCATCTACAGTCGCAGCCAGCACGCGCTGCTGAGGTCAGAGAAGCCGGGTATCCCGCTAGTCTGATCCAACGGCAGCGACGCGAGAGAGGATGGCTACGCCGTTGTACGTCTTCTGCCCCGCGAACAATGCCTGATAGCCAGCCTGCCGCAGCTCCTGCAGGGAAAATTGACGTCCTCGGTCTTGGTTTCCTGCAGGCAGACCACGTCCGGCTGCTCGCGTTCGAGCCATTCCAGAAGGTGTGGCAGGCGCACCCTGAGCGAGTTGACGTTCCAGGTCGCGAGCCTCACTGCCGATCAGCGCGTACCTTCCGTCTGAGCAGAAGTCTGAGCAGCAGATGGCGGTGATCCTGCCGGTGAAGCCTCGGGCTTTGGTGTCTGAGGCTTGGTCGTCTGGGGTTTCTGCGCGGCGCCGGGCTTGGGTGCTGCCGCTGCACGCAGGCACTGGCGACGAGCTGGGATAACCGGCGGCGTCCAAGGCTATTTTCCAGCTTCCCTCCTCGTAGCCGTGAATCACCTGGCTGCCAAGTTTGCATCACGGGGACTTCGAGTTTGCCGCCGTTAAGCGCCTTCAGCTCTTTGGCCACGGTTGCGTCACGCGCATTCTTTTCCGTGAAGGGCACGCCACGCTGCGTAAGGAATGTCGAGGCCTTGGTGCAGGCGTCGCAGCTGTCGGCGTTGTACAGGGTCACCGGGAAATTCTTGATGGCCTGTTGCAAGGCGTAGGAGGACGAGGGGGCGTCGGCGGGCGTGTCGGTGAACTTCTTGCGCTCCAACACCTTGGCGTCGGGCGGGGGCAGTTGGTCCGTGTAATGAACGTTGCCGTCCTTGTCCGTCCACTTGTAGAGGTTGCCCGCGGCCGCCGGTCCGGCAGCGAGGGCCAGGGCGAAGAATCAGCGCCAGGATTCTCATGTTCTCTCCATACCGTCTGCAGAACCGGGAACCTAAGCAATGGCCATGCCGCTGTGGCGCAATAGCGCATCGATTTTCGGCTCGCGTCCGCGGAAGGCGATAAACGACTCCAACGCCGGGCGGCTGCCACCGACGCCCAGGATCTCGCGCCGGAAGCGCTCGCCGGCCTCCGGGCTGAGCACGCCCACTTCCTCGAACAAGCTGTAGGCGTCCGCCGACAAGCACTTCGGCCCACTTGTAGCTGTAGTAGCCGGCGGCGTAACCGCCCGCGAAGATGTGAGAGAAGTTATTCGGGAACCGGTTGTACTCCGGCGGGAGCACGACCGCAACCTGTTCACGCACCCGCTCCAGCAGCTGCAGCGGCGTAAGCGAGCCATTAGGGTCGAAATCGTAGTGCAGGTGCATGTCGAACAGGGAAAACTCGAGCTGGCGTACGGACTGCAGCCCGTTCTGGAAATTCTTGGCGGCGAGCATCTTGTCGAACAAGGATCGCGGCAGCTCCGCGCCCGTATCCACGTGCCCGCTCATGCCCCGCACGACGTCCCACTCCCAGCAGAAGTTCTCCATGAACTGGCTGGGCAACTCCACCGCGTCCCACTCGACCCCGTTGATGCCGGACACGCCGCGCTGCTCCACCCGCGTGAGCAGATGATGCAGGCCGTGCCCGAACTCATGGAACAGCGTGATCACCTCGTTGTGGGTGAATAGCGCCGGTTTGCCGCCGACTGGCGGCGAGAAGTTGCAGTTGAGATACGCCACCGGGGTCTGGATGCCGTTGCGCGTGCGCTTGCGGGTCACGGCGTCGTCCATCCAGGCACCGCCGCGCTTGGACGGCCGCGCAAACAGATCTGCATAGAACTGCCCGATGAGCTCGCCCGACCGGTCGCGGATATCGAAGAAGCGCACGTCGGGATGCCAGAGGAGGCCTCTCCCGGCGTTATCCGGATACCGTACAGAGTCTCCACCAGCCGGAACAGCCCCGACAGCACCTTCGCCTCGGGAAAATATTGCTTCACCTCCTGCTCCGAGAAAGCATAGCGCTCGACGCGCAGCTTCTCCGATGCCCACCCGATGTCCCAGGCCGCGAGTTTCTCCAGTCCCAGCTGCTCTCGCGCGAAAGCGGAGAGCGCGTCGTAGTCGCGCAGGGCGAAGGGCTTGACGCGTGCGGCTAGATCGCTCAGGAATTCCAGGACCTGGGACGGAGACTCCGCCATCTTCGGCTCCAGCGAAACCTGCGCAAAGCTGTCGTAGCCCAGCAAGCGGGCCAGCCTTCGCCGCAGCTGCAGGATCTCCTCGATGAGCGGCGTGTTGTTCCACTCCGCTTTGCCGAACTCCGCCGCGCGCGTTACATAGGCCCGATAGCATCAGCTCGCGCAGAGGCGCGATCGTCGGCGTATTGCATCAGGGGAAGGTAAGACGGCATATGCAGGGTGAACTTCCAGCCGTCCTTCCCGTCCTGCTGGGCGGCGACTCGCGCGGCCTCCACTACATCTTCCGGTATGCCAGTCAGCGCGCCGCGGTCGGTGACGTAATGGGCGAAGGCATTGGTCGCGTCCAGCAGGTTGTCATTGAAGCGCGAGGAGAGCTGGTCGAGCTGCTCTCGCACCTGCTTGAACTCGGCCTTCTGATCCGGCGACAGCTCGGCACCGCCGAGGCGGAAGTCGCGCAGCTCATTGTCTACGATCTTCCTCTGGGCGGGGTCGAGGCGGGCGAATTCGGCGCGAGGCGCGCAACGCCTTGAACTTGGCATAGAGGCGTTCGTCCTGGGACAGCTCGGTGTAGTACTGGCTGACCTTGGGCAGGTTGGCATTGTAGGTCTCGCGCAACGGCGGGCTGTTCATCACCGCATTCAGGTGCGCCACCTGACCCCAGGCACGCGACAGCCGCTCATTGGCGTCGTCCAGAGGCGCGACGAAGCTGTCCCAGGTGGGCGCCTCGGCGGCAGTCGCAACGCGTTCCGACCAAGCGCGGTTTTCCTGCAGCAACTGGTCCACGGCCGGGGTGACGTGTTCGGGCCGAATGTCGGCGAAACGGGGCAAGGCTGAGAAGTCGAGTAGGGGATTCATTGAAGTTGAACGGGGTTGATCCCGAGGGCACGGCGCATTGCATGGTTGCGGCGCCCGCACTCAGGAGAGCTGTTATGTCGTAGCTGGCAGATATGGGCTACGGTGAGGATTCGAAGACCACGTCGCCACCCACCAGCGTGAACCGCGCACGGCCCTTGCAGCTCCAGCCCGAGCAACGGCGTATTCTTGCCCTGGCTGTGCAGCGCCGCGGGCTCCACCCGCCACCAGATGTTGGGGTCGAACACGCAAAGGTCGGCAGTCTGCCCGGCCACCATTGCCCCTCCCGGCAATCCCAGCACGCTCAGCGGTGCGGTAGTCACCCGTGCCAGAGCGCACGGCCAACGGCAGACGCGCCTCGTGTGCCCATTTCAGGGTCAGCGGCAACAATGAATTCCAGCCCGGTAGCTCCGGGCTCCGCTTCCGCGAACGGCACCTGTTTGGCGTCGTCATCCAATGGCGTATGGTCGGAGCAAATCGCGTCAATGGTGCCGTCGGCGAGCCCGCGCGCAGGGCATCCCGGTCGCGCATGCCACGCAGAGGCGGGATCAGGTTGCAATTCGAGTCGAAGTAGCCGAGGTCCATCTCGGTCAGGTGGACGTGGTGGACGGCCACGTCGCAGGTCACTGCGATCCCGGCGCGCTTGGCCTGGCGCACCATCTCGACCGCTTCCGCAGCGAGAGCCGGCACAGATGCACGCCGGGCCCCGGTGTCGCGCGCCAGAATCAGGATCGCCGACAGGCGCGATCGTCTCGGCGCAAGCCGGGATGACGGGCAAGCCCAGCCGCGTCGCAACCTCGCCGTCGTGGGCTACCCCGCGCGACAGGGCTGCGTCCTGCGGCCGCAGCCAGACCGCGAACCCAAAGGTGGCGGCGTACTCGCAGCGCGCGCATCAGCACCTGCTTGTCGTCGACGGCGGTGTCGCCTTGGCTCAAAGCCACACACCCGGCGTCATGCAGCTCCGCCATCTCGGTCAGTCGCTCGCCCTGCAGTCCCTGTGTCAACGCACCCAGTGGAAACACGCGAGCCTGGTTGAGGCTCCGTGCACGGAACTTGAGCATCTCCACCAGTCCCGGCTCGTCCAAGGGCGGGTCCGTATCCGGCGGACATACCAGGCTGGTCACGCCGCCAGCCACCGCCGCCTGCATCTTCGCTCTCGAGGGTAGCCTTGTACTCGAAGCCCGGTTCGCGCAGCCGTGCGGACAGGTCTACCAGTCCCGGACAGACCAAGAAGCCCGGCAGCGTTGATGATCGCGGTCGGCCTTGAATCCGGCCGGCGCTCTCCCCACCGCGGCTATCTTGCCCTCGGCGAGGAACAGGTTCTGCGCCGTCTCGCGTGCCGGCGGCCGGGTCGATCAGTCTTCCGTTTTCGATCTGAATGTTCATGCGCATTCAGTGCTGTCGTTTCGGCGGCGAATGCATCGCGCCTCAGTTGCCTGCGAGTATCCCATCACCGCCATCGCGCACCGCGATCCCGAACGTGACCTGCGGCAGGATCACCGATTGCCGGCCGTCGGCCACCGCCGGAGTCGATCTCGACGCCGCGGTTCATCGGCCCGGGATGCATCACGATCGCGTCGGGCTTGGCGCAGCGCGAGCTTCTCCGGGCGTCAGCCCGTAGTACTTGAAGAACTCCTGCGCGCGACGGGCAGCAGCGCGCCGTTCATGCGCTCGCTCTGCAGCCGCAGCATCATCGACGACGTCGACATCCTTGCAGGCCCGCCGCGCATGTCGTGGTACACGTGCACGCCGAGCTTCTCGACGTGCCGCGGGCAGCAGCGTGCGCGGCCCGATGACGCGCACTTCCGGGCACGCCGAGCGTTGTGAGCGCGTGGATCTGCGAGCGCGCCACGCGCGAGTGCAGGATGTCGCCGACGATGGCCACGCGCAGGCTCGGTGAAATCGCCTCTTGTAGTGGCGGATGGTGAACATGTCGAGCAGGCCCTGCGTCGGGTGCGCGTGGCGGCCGTCGCCGGCGTTGATCACGTGGATGTCCGGGCGCGACGTGCCGCGCGATCAGATGCGCCGCGCCGCTCTGAGCGTGGCGCACGACGAACATGTCGGCGTGCATCGCCGAGAGGTTGGCCACCGTGTCGAGCAGCGTCTCGCCCTTGGTCTGAGAGGACGTGGCGATATTGAGGTTGATCACGTCGGCCGACAGCCGCTTGGCGGCGATCTCGAAGGTGGTGCGGGTGCGCGTGCGAGGGCTCGAAGAACAGGTTGAAGATCGACTTTGCCGCGCAACAGCGGCACCTTCTTCACCTCGCGCTCCGTCACCGATAGGAAGGAACGCGCGGTGTCCAGGATCTGCATCAGGATCTCCGGCGGCAGGCCTTCGATGCGTAAGCAGGTGCTTGAGCTTGCCCGCCGTCGTTCGAGCTGGTTGTTCGCCGCTCATGCCCTCACCTGCGCAGGCAGCGCAGCCAGAGCTCAGTCGCTCATCACCGTCGCGCCGGAGCTCGATCGGCTCCGATCGCGCGGCGACCTCGACTACCGCCCCGATGTACTGCGGGCAGATCGGCAGCTGGCGGCCGCCACGGTCGACCAGGGCGGCCAGCCGGATCGACGTCGGACGGCCGTAGTCGAAGATCTCGTTCATGCGCTGCGCGGATCGTGCGACCGGTGTACAGCACGTCGTCGACCAGGATGATGTCGGCATCCTCGACCTTGAACGGTATGTCGGACGGCTTCACCCCCGGGCGCAGCCCGGTCTTCTTGTAAGTCGTCGCGCTAGAACGCGACACGTCGATGGTACCGACGCAGAGTGGACAGACCCAGAATGCGTGTGCAGGCGCTCTCGGCGATCCAGACCCCACCGGTATAGATGCCCACGAGCGCGATGCTCAGGCCGCGATCGCGCCGAATCTGCTCTGCCAAGCGCGGCCAGCAAGCGCCTCGGCGTCAGGCAGCGCGCATGGGATGCGGTAAAGAATGTTTCCAGGATGTGCTGCGCGGCAACCTGATCGAGCATCCCTTTCTGACGCCGTCCGCGACACCCGCCTCGGCCAGGGACCTGGCCTGCCGCATGCGAGGTCAGCCGCTCGTCCGACCAATCGGCATTCGATGCCGAAGCGCCTGCTCGAGCTGCAGCGCGAAGCTGCGGCAGCGCTCGGACAGCTCGTGCTCGGTGCCGTCCATGTGCGATCGGCAAGCCCACCACCAGCAGCACCGGCGACCACTCCTGATCAAGCGCTGGACGTGCTCGAGGCGCGCATCGTCGGAGGCTGCGATGATCGTCTCGAGCGGATGCGCGATCGCCAGACGACAGCTCCCCCACCGCAACGCCCATCCGCTTTTCGCCGAAATCGAATGCCAGGACGGTACCCGCGGGCCGAGTCGTCAAGCGCCGCGTGGAGGAGATGGGTGCAGCGCTGGTTTGTGGTCACGGGACTAGTTTACGCGCGCCGCGGCTTTTCGCTCAGGCATGTCCGACGTCGTCCGACAGCCTGTGCCAGGTCGACTCCCAGCAGACGCATCGCGGCGGACCGAACCGCTGCTCTGCGGGCAGCTCGAAAATGACCTCCAGGCTGGCGCCTACGGTCGAGCCAGGCATTCTGGGTTAGCTCCTGTTCCAACTGACCAGGCGCCCAACCGGCATAGCCTAGCGAGACCAGGATGCCGCTCCGGCCCGCGGCCCTCTCGCCACGGCCTGCAGAGATGTCACGGGAGGTGGTCAAGCCGAGCTGCGGCGTTGATCGACAGGGTCGACTGCCATTCCCCCGGCGGTCGATGGAGCACGAAGCCGCGATCCACCTGGACCGGGCCGCCGAAGTAGACGGGCAGGCGGCCGCATGCGGCGTCGTGCAGCGGGATCTCGATCTGCTCGAACAGATTCTCGAGCGTCATGTCGATCGGTCGATTGACGACTACGCCCAGCGCCCCTGGTCGTTGTGCTCACAGATGTAGGTGAGCGACTTGGCGAAGTTGGGATCGACCATGCTGGGCATGGCGATCAAGAAGTGATGGGTCAGGTCCACAGTGCTATCTGCTCGCCGAATTGCGCTATTGTAGACGGCGCCGGCAGGTTCAGCAAACTCGGCCGTTACAGATACGTTAATGGCCTCTCCTGGAGCGCGGCCGCCGCGCTGCAAGGCGGGCATCGCCATGCACGCCTGAGGTCGATTTGTTAACATCCAGGCTTACCGCGACGTCTCGCGCGCCATAGAACCACTCGGGCAACCTCCTCTGGCAACGGAAAAAGAGCTTGCGACCTTCCTCGCCGGAGGTCGAGCGCCGCGCTTTCAAGCAGGCGGTTTTCGCAGTTCGGGACGAGCATCTTGCCGTCGACCTGGTGCAGGACGCGATGCTGCAAGCTGGCGGAGAAGTATGCGGCAAAGCCGTTGGCGGAGCTTCCGCTCCTGTTTCAGCGGATTCTTCAAAACACCATACGGGACTACTATCGACGGCAGAAGGTGCGCTCGCTGTGGACGACCTTGCTGTCATCGCTGGGAGGCAAGCAGGACGAGGAAGACCACGATCCGCTGGATACTCTGGAGGTCACCGAAGGCGCGGGCGTTATCGCCGGTCCCTCGCAGGAGTTGGAGCGCAGTCAGGTGATCGCGGCTGATCGAGCAAGGGCTGCAGAGCTTGCCGGCACGTCAACGAGAGGCTTTTCTGCTGCGTTACTGGGAGGAACTCGACGTGCAGGAGACGGCTCGACGCGATGGGGTGCTCGGAAGGCAGTGTTAAGACTCACTGCTCCCGAGCGACGCATGCGTTGGCGGTATTCCTCAAGGCGAGGGGAATAGAGCTATGAACGAACGGGATCTTCGCGAAACGCATCGCAAGTCAGCTGGACGATGGTCTGGACGACCTGCCGTCCGGGACGCTCTATCGCCTTGCGCCTGGCGCGTGAAGCTGCGCTGTCGCGCGCGAGCTCTGGCAACCCGCGCCAGGCTGCCGGCGGCGGCGTGCTGTCGGGCGGTGGGTCCGCTCGCCTGCTCAATCGCCGCAGTTCTGGTGCCCCTGTTCGGATCGATCTTGGGTCTGTCCGTCCTCTTCGTTCTGGCAGCAGCAGACCTCCCGGCAACCGGACTACTGCGGAACTCGACGCGCAGGTGCTGACGGACGAGCTTGCCAGTAACTGCCTATCTGGACACGGGGTTCGAGGTTTGGCTCTACCATCACACGTCCGACTAGTCCTCGCGCTCTTCTGTTGCTGCTGCTGCGCTCTGCCGGCCGGCGCTCACGCTGCCAAGGGCGCGGCGGATGCGCGCGGGCCGGAATGGGCCCAGCTCACTGCCGGAGCAGCAGCAGCATTCTCGCGCCGCTCGCCGAGGACTGGCCCAAGCTCGAAGGCAAGCGTCGGATCAAGTGGGTCGAGATCGCCGAAGCGTTACCCCAAGATGACGCCGCAGGAGCAGCAGCGGCTCGCAGTCGCGCATGAAGCAGTGGGCCAGCATGACTCCCGAGCAGCACGCCCAGGTGCGAGAACGCTACAAGAAGCTGAAAGCGATGCCGCCGGAGAAGCGCGAGGCGATCCAGCTGCAAGTGGCGCGAGTACGAAGGCCTGACGGAGGAGGAGAAGAAAACGCTCCGCGCATGCTCATCCCGGACGGCCGCCGCGCAGCCGGGCAAGCCCAGCGCCGATGATAGCGGACCTCGGCCCCATCGCAGCTCAATCGCAGCTCGAATTGTCGCTCGCCTCTCGGTACGGCCAGCCGTCATGGCGAGCGCCCTGCGTCTGACCCGGGCTTGCACACTCGCTTGAGCCTGCCGGCCTGGTCCGGCGCTTCGCGAGCCTGGCCTACGAGGCGATCCTGCATCACGCCGGTGCTGTTCATCGCCGCCTATCTGTTCCTTGACGTTGACGCAGGCGGCGCGCACACCGACTACTGCATGCGCTGTTTCAGCTCTGGCTGCTGGGCGTGCTGGCCGTCTATTTCGTGTATTGCTGGCGCCACAGCGGCCAGACCCTGGCGATGAAGACATGGCACATCCGGGTTGCACAGACAGGACGGCTCCGCGCTATCGCACGCGCGAGGCGTTTGCGCGCTTCCTGCTGGCTCTGTGGAGCCTGGCGCTGTTCGGAGCAGGGCTTCTGGTGGGGATTGGTGGACCGCGACCGCCAGTTCCTGCACGACCGCTTGGTGGGAAGCAGGCTGCTAGCGCCTGGCTGAAGCGAAATAGCAGACGAGGTGGCCGCGTCGGAGACGACTAGCGCATGCCAGCTCGAGTCAGCGTCTTTCCAGCTGCCGGATCATCAACACGGCGATCGCCAGGAACGCCACGGTCGGCACAAAGGCCGCCAGGACCGGCGGCCACGCGGCGAAGTTGCCCCACGTGCCCGAACAAGCGATTGAGCAGGTGGAAACCCAAGCCCGAGCATGATGCCGGTGAAGATCTTGCGCGCTGACGCCGCCTTCGCGCACGTTCATATAGGCGAAGGGCAGCGCCAGAACCATCATCACCAGCACCGCGAACGGGTAGATGATCTTGTTCCACAGCGCGATCTCGTAGCGCGTCGACTCCTGCTTGTTCTCGCGCAAGTGCTGGACGTAGGAATACAGCGTCCACAGCGACATCTTCTCGGGCGGCACCAGCGGCACGCTGAGGATGCTGGGCGTGAGCACCGAGTGCCAATCCTGCTCGGCGATGCGCGCCACCGAAATGTGCGAGTTCTCGAAGCGGGTCTGCACGACGTCCTTTGAGGCGCCACAGGTTCTCGCGCACGTATCTTCCCTCTCGCGCCTGGCTGATGGCGCGCAAGCGGTACTGGTCGTCGAACTCGTAGATCCGGACGTCCTGCAGCGTGGCGTCGTACAGCACCCGCGCGACGTTCACGAAGCTGTCGTCGTCCTTGACCCAGAGCCCGGAGCGGAACGCCTGCGCCACCACGCTGCTGGTCTGCTTCAAGCGGAGCTTCTGCGCCGCCTCCTCGGATACGGGGCGCAAGGAATTCGCCCGGTGACGAAAGTGGCGACCGCGAAGACCAGCCCGGTCTGCAACAGCGTCGCCGCCATGTTGAGAATCGACACGCCCGAGGTGCGCATCACCGCGTACTCGGAGTGGATTACCAGCTGCGCCAGGGCGAACAGGGTGCCGATCAGCGCCGCCACCGGCAGTAGCTCGTACAGGTGGCCCGGGATGCTGAGCGCGACGAACGTCAGCGCGGCGTACAGCCGATAGCCCTCGGCGCCCACGTCCTTCAGCTCGTAGATCAGATCGAAGAACCCGAACAGCATCACCAGCGCCGCGAGCACCAGCAGGATGCCTGCCGCGCGATCTGCCGCGAAAGGTAGCGGCGCAGGACTTTCATTTGCGGCGCAGGAAGCGGAACCGCAAACCGAACATGCGGCGATACAAGCAGCAGGCTGAGCAGCAGGAGCATGCCCACGTGCACGGCCCACATGCCGACCATGGGGTTGATCCCACCTTTCGCGATCCACGCCTGGAAGATGCTGATCAGATTGCTGTAGGTCATGAACAGGAACACTGCCACCAGCACGTTGAGAAAGCGTCCGGTGCGCGGATTCACCGCGGACAGCGGCAGCGCCAGAAATGCCAGGATCAGAGCCGACACCGGCAGCCCCACGCGCCAAGCCAACTCGGATAGGTTGAGCCGCGTGGGGTCTGCGCAGCAGCTGACGCGTGGGCAGCGACTTCTGCGACGGAAAGAATGCCTTCGTCTCTTCCTGCTCGATGCGCACCGCGTAGCGGTCGAAACGGGCGACGTCGTAGTCTGGCCTGGCCCGGGATACCCACGTAGCGGCGACCATTGAGCAGGACCAGAAAGCGGTCGCCGTTGTCGGCCAGTCTCGGTAAAGCCGCGATTGGCCACGATCACACCCTGGCGTTGATCCTGAACGTAGTGCACGAAGATGTTGGCCACCTGGCTCAGGTCGGAGCTCACTTTCTCCACGAAGAACACGCGCTCGCCGTTCTTCGATTCCTTGAACACGCCGGGAGCAACCGCCGACACGTCGTCCCTGTTCTCGAGTTGATGGCGATACTGCTCGGTCTTGCCGATGGCCCAGGGCGTGAGGTACAGGCTCAGCAGCGCCACGATCAGCACGATCGGCACCGCGTACACCAGCACCGGCCGGAACCAGGCCAGCAGCCCGAGGCCGGAACTCTGCCAAATCACCATCTCGGAGTCGCGATAGGCCCGCGTCATAGTGAGCAGCACGGACAGGAACAACGTGAGCGACAGCAGCACGGACAGGTAGCCCAGCACGGAGAAACCGAGCAGGATGAGAACCGAGTCCGTCGGAATGCCGCCGCCGGCCGCGAAACCCAGGAACCGGATCAGTTGAGTCGTGAAGGTGATGACGAGAAGGACGAGAAGGATCAGGATGCCGATCGCACTGAACTCGCGCAACGTGGAGCGCAGGAAGATCATGGCCAGAGAATTCGCGTGTTTGCGCTTTGACTTTTGAGCGTGCGCTGACGTGATAATTCTGAAGTCCTTAAGCGATTAAATTCATTGGTGAAAAACAGGAGCGCGAGTTGGAATTTAGCATAAAAGCCGGAAGCCCGGACAAGCAGAAGACCGGTGTGTGTCGTCGCGGGCGTGTTCGAGTCGCGTCGACTGAGCGACGCGGCAAAGGCTATCGACCGCGCCACCAAAGGGCGTCATCGCCGCGATCTTGCGCCAGGACGACCTGGAAGGAAAGCTCGGTTCCACGCTGTTGCTGCACGATCTTCCCGGCATCGCGGCCGACGCGTGTGCTGCTGGTCGGTCTGGGCAGAGAGAGAGGACTTCGGTCCGAAGCAATACCGTGAGGCGGTGCGCGCAGCGGTGCGCGCGCTCAGCGAAAGCGGGGCCTCGGATGCCGCTGCTGTACCTGGCCGAGCTGCCGGTCAAGGGAAGCGACCGCGGCCTGGAAGGCGATGCACCTGGCGTCGGTCGCGGGAGACACCAGTCTATCGCTTCGATCAGCTCAAGAGCAAGAAGGACAGCAAGCGGCGCCAGGCGAAGCTCGGCCTCGGCCTGATCGACAAGCCGTCTGCCAGACGTCGCTCGCGCGCTCAGAGCGCGGCTGCGGCGCTGGCGGCAGGCATGAGCCTCGCCAAGGATCTGGGCAACCTGCCCAGCAACATCTGCACGCCGACCTATCTGGCAGGACAGGCGCAGGAGCTGGCCAGGGAGTACAAGCTCAAGTGCCAGGTGCTGGAAGAGAAGGACATGGAGAAGCTGGGTATGGGCGCACTCCTGTCCGTCGACGAAGGCTCGCGCGAACCGGCCAAGCTGGTGGTACTGCAGTATCAGGGCGGCGCGAAGAAGGACAAGCCGGTCGTGCTGGTCGGCAAAGGCATCACCTTCGACACCGGCGGCATCTCGCTCAAACCCGCAGCCGAGATGGACGAGATGAAGTACGACATGTCCGGTGCCGGCAGCGTGCTCGGCACGCATCAAGGCGGTGGCGGAGATGGAGTCTGCCGGTCAATGTCGTGGGCATTATCCCGACGTGCGAGAACATGCCCGGCGGCAATGCGACCAAGCCCGGGCGACATCGTCACCAGCATGTCGGGCCAGACCATCGAGATCCTCAACACCGACGCCGAAGGACGGCTGATCCTGAGCGATGCGCTGACCTACGCGGAACGCTTCGATCCGGCGGCAGTGGTGGACATCGCGACGCTGACCGGCGCCTGCGTGATCGCCCTGGGACATGTCGCCTCCGGTCTGTATCGCCAATGACGAGCAGCTCGCCGACGAGCTGCTGGCCGCGGGACAGGCGGCCTGGGACCGCGCCTGGCACATGCCGCTGTGGGACGACTACCAGGAACAGATCAAGAGCCCGTTCGCGGACATGGCCAACATCGGCGGACGGCCCGGCGGGAAGCGTGACCGCGGCATGCTTTCTCGCCCGTTACGCAAGAAGTACAAGTGGGCACACCTGGACATCGCGGGCACCGCCTGGCGCTCGGGCAAGGACAAGGGCTCGACCGCGCGGCCCGTCCGCTGTTGACTATGTTCCTGATCAACCGCGCGGAGCTCGGCTGAGGCGATGCGCCATGAGCCGGCACTGGTCGCGACCCCAGCCGCTTGTTCGGCCACTCATCTCTCGGTTCGAGATGACGCAGATCGACTTCTACACCCACGTCGAGAACAAGCTGCAGACCCTGTGCACGCTGGCGGCGAAGGCGCTGGCGAAGAACGTGCGCATGTTGATTCTGACACCCGATGCGCAGACCACCGAGCACGTCGACAAGCTGCTCTGGACCCAGCCGGCCATCGGCTTCCTCCCCCACTGTCGCGGCCATCACCGGCTGGCGCCGGTCACGCCCGATCATCCTGGACCACGTGGCCGAGCCGGTCGTCCACGAGCAGGTGCTGGTCAATCTTTGCGCGGAGTCCCCGGCGCTGTTCAGCCGGCTTCGAGCGGCTGATCGAAATCGTGAGCCTGGACCCGGCGGACAGCGACCTGGCGCGCCACCGCTATCGCTTTTATCGGGACCGGGGCTACGACATCCGGACCCACGATCTGAGCCAGGCGGCCGTCTGACTCTCGATCGTCCGCCCGCGCCAGTCATGACCGACGCACCCGCTGCAGCCGGCATCTGGCGACGATGATCGCTGCTGACGACTTGTTCGGCAAGCTCGACTCGTTGATTCAAAAGCATCAGGGCCGCAGCTTGCCCGTCGCGTGTCGGACGGCGTGCCCATGCTCACCGATCCGGTCGATGGGACGCCGCCCCCGTGGCGGCGGAAATCCCTGTGCTCGAGGACGCGGTCGATCCGGCCGCGCCGCAGGACGAGGCTGCGCCTCGGGTGGTAATCGAAAAGCGGCGGCAGCTTCAAGTGGCCCTGTATCTGCGGCTGCGGCAGCGGCTGGACCAGGAGTTGAATGCAGCCCTGGCGGACAACCTGCGCCTGGGCGCAGTGGCGGTCGATCCGGCATTCACGCGCGTCGCGCAGGAGTTGCGCTTGGTGTTGCCGATCGTGGTCCGCGAATCGGTGGAGCAAGTGTTCGGCCTCGAGTCGCTGGAAGCGTTGCTGGGACTGCCCAAAGGGCGCGGCGGCGCACCCACAGATCGCTGAGCTATGATCCGCGCCCTTTAGCCGCGCCGCTGGCGCCGCATGGAACTCGCCAAAAGCTTCGAGCCGCGCGATATCGAGGGCCGCTGGTATCCGGTCTGGGAGTCGCGCGGCTACTTCGCGGCCAGCCTCTCGACCCGAGCAGCCCGGCATTCTGCATCCAGCTGCCGCCGCCCAACGTGACGGGCACTCTGCACATGGGGCACGCGTTCCAGCAAACGCTGATGGACGCCCTGATCCGCTACCACCGGATGCGCGGGTTCAACACCAACTGGGTCGTCGGCACGGATCACGCCGGGATCGCCACTCAGATCGTGGTCGAGCGTCAGCTCGAGGCGGAGGGCATGAAACGGCAGGATCTCGGGCGGGAGCGGTTCGTCGAGCGCGTGTGGGCGTGGAAGCAGGAGTCCGGCGCAACCATCACGCGCCAGATGCGCCGGCTCGGCGCCTCCGCCAACTGGACTTACGCCGACACCGAAGGTCAGAGAGCCGGCTACTTCACCATGGATGCGCGCATGTCGCGCGCCGTCATCGAAGTATTCGTCCGGCTCCATCAAGGAGGGCCTGATCTACCGCGGCAAGCGCCTGGTCAACTGGGACCCCGTGCTCGGCACCGCGGTTTCCGATCTCGAAGTCGACAGCGAAGAAGAGGACGGCAAGATCTGGGAGATCCGCTATCCGCTGGCCGACGGGACTAGCAGCGCTGGTGGTCGCAACTACGCGCCCGGAGACGATGCTGGGCGACGTCGCTGTAGCCGTTAACCCGACGGACGAGCGTTACCGCGAACCTGATCGGCAAGCGAGTCAGTGCTTCCGCTCGACCGGTCGCACGCATCCCGGTAATCGCCGACGAGTACGTGGATCCCGAGTTCGGCACCGGCTGCGTCAAGATCACCCCGGCGCACGACTTCAACGACTACCAGGTGGCGGTCGCGTCACGGCCTGGCGATGATCAGCATCCTGACGCTGGATGCCAGGATCAACGGCGAGCGCACCGGCGGCATACCAGGGGACTCGACCGGTTCGAAGCCAGGAAGCGCGTGCTGGCGGACCTGCAGGCGCAAGGGCTGCTGGTGTCCGGAGAAGCCGCACAAGCTCAAGGTCCCGCGCTCTGGGCGCACCGGAGTCATCGTCGGAGCCGATGCTCACCGACCAGTGGTTCGTCAAGATGGACGGACTGGCGCGCCGCGGGATCGAGGCGGTTGCCGCCGGCGACGTGCAAGTTCTTCCCGAGCACTGGACTTCGACCTACAACCATTGGCTGGAGAACATCCAGGACTGGTGCATCTCCCGGCAGCTCTGGTGGGGCCACCAGATTCCGGCCTGGTACGACGAAGCGGGAAACATTTACGTGGCCCGCGACGAGGACGACGCCAAGCGCCAGGCTGCAGCGCAGGGCTACACCGGCAATCTCAAGCGCGACGAGGATCGTCCTCGACACCTGGTTCTCCTCGGCGCTGGTGCCGTTTACCTCGCTCGGCTGGCCCGACCGGACCAGGGACCTCGACTTGTTCCTGCCCTCGTCGGTGCTGGTGACCGGCTTCGACATCATTTTCTTCTGGGTCGCCCGGATGGTCATGATGACGCTGCACTTCACGGACAAGGTCCCGTTCCGCCACGTCTACATCAACGCGCTGGTGCGCGACGCCGACGGCCAGAAGATGTCGAAGTCGAAGGGCAACACGCTGGACCCGCTCGATCTCATCGACGGCATCTCGCTTCCCGACCTGCTCGCAGAAGTCGACTCTGGGCTTGATGCGCGCCGACCACCGGGACAAGATCGAGCGCTACGTGCGCAAGGAACTATCCCGACGGGTATCCCGGCCTTCGGCGCCGACGCGTTGCGCTTCACCTTCGCCTCGCTCGCGACGTTTGCCCGCACGCTCAATTTCGATCTCAACCGTTGCGAGGGCTATCGCAACTTCTGCAACAAGCTGTGGAACGCCACGCGCTTCGTGCTGATGAACACGGACGGCAAGGACTGCGGCGCAGGATGGCTCCGGTGCCGCTGGAGCTGTCCTTCGTCGACCGCTGGATCGTGAGCCGCCTGCAGTCGACTGAGGCGGCCGTGGAGGCGGGCTTCCGCGACTATCGCTTCGACCTCGCCGCGCGCACGATCTACGAAATGGTATGGGACGAATACTGCGACTGGTATCTCGAGCTCGCCAAGGTTCAGCTCCAATCCGGTTCGGATGCGCAGCAGCGCGGCACGCGCCGCACTCTGGTGCGCGTGCTGGAGGCGATGCTCAGGCTGGCGCATCCGATCATTCCCTTCATCACCGAGGAGCTGTGGCAGAAGGTGGCCCCGCTGGGCGGGCGGCCGGGCGAGACCATCATGCTCGCTGCCCTATCCGCAAGCCGACCCGAGCATGATCGATCCGGATGCGACCGAGGTCGCGGCGTGGCTCAAGCGACCTGATCAACGCCTGTCGCAACCTGCGCAGCGAAATGAACGTCGCGCCGTCCCAGCGCATTCCGCTGCTCGCTGTCGGCGACGAGGCGAAGCTGAGACTGTTCTTCCCTACATGCAGGCACTGGCCAGGCTGTCCGAGACCAGCGTTGTCGATCGCCTGCCGGAGATGGACGCGGCGACCGCGGTGGTCGGCCGACGTGCGCCTGATGCTGCACATCAAGATCGACGTCGCCGCCGAGATCGCACGCATCGAGAAGGAGATTGGCGAGACTCGAAGGTGAAGTGGCCAAGGCCAACGCCAAGCTGTCCAACCCCGGTTTCGTCGAGCGCGCGCCCTGCGGCCGTCGTGGCGCAGGAGAGAGACCGATTGGCTTCCTTCGAGGCAACTCTGGGGCAGCTGCGCGGACAGCTCTTACAGCTCAATACCAAGAAAGGGGCGTGACCACCGCGGACTGGGAAGGTACAGAGCCGCGGCATCCTCGGCGTCACTCCGTGCTGAACGCACATCACCTCGTCGCCCGCTCTGCGCGGCGTTCCGGCACCGCAACTTCCGGCTGTTTTTCGTCGGCCAGGGCACCTCCATGATGGGCACCTGGATCCAGCAGATCGCCCAGAGCTGGCTGGTCTATCGTCTGACCGGCTCGCCTTTCCTGCTGGGCCTCACCGCATTCAGTTCCCAGTTTCCCATCCTGGTGCTGGCACCGCTGGCGAGGTCTGCTCAGCGACCGCTTCGACCGCAAGCGTCTGCTCGTGCATCACGCAGAGCCTCCTCATGCTCCAGGCCGCGGCGCTGGCAGCCCTCGCTCTGAGCGGACTGGTTCAGGTCTGGCACATCCTCGCTTTGGCGCTGTTCTATGGAGCTGTCATGGGCTTCGACACGCCGGTGCGCCAGTCGCTCCTGGTCGCGCTGGTAGGCGACAGGACGGATCTGGCGAACGCGATTGCGCTGAACTCTCTGCTCATGAACTCGAGCCGCTTGATCGGCCCTTCCATCGCCGGGCTGTTGCTCGCGGTCGTAAGCGAAGGGACCTGCTTTCTGATCAACGCGCTGAGCTACGTGGCCATCATCGCCGCAGCGCTCGCCCTGCGTGTCCCCCACGCGCCAGTCCCTGCGGTGCAGGTCGGCCTCCGACACGGCCTGATCGAAGGCGCGCGCTATGCGTGGAGCTCGGTCCCGATCCGCATGCTGCTGCCGATGGTGGCGCTGGTCAGCTTCACCGCCTCGCCCTACGTCACGCTAATGCCGGTGGTGGCAAGAGACGTGCTGGGCGGCGGCGCACACTACGCTCGGATTCCTGGTGGGCGCCGCCGGGTTCGGCGCCCTGGTGCGGGACATCCTGGCTGGCAACTCGCCGCACGGTTCGCGGCCTGGGCCGCGTCATCGCGATCGCCGCAGGAACGGCAGGGCTTGGGGTTGACGCTCGTGTCCTTCTCCCGCGCGTTGTGGATCTCGCTGCCTCTGATGGTTGGCGTGGGCTTCGGGATCATCGTCACCGCCGCTTCCGTCAACACCATTCTGCAAACTATCGTGGACGACGACAAGCGCGGCGCGAGTGATGAGCTTCTACACCATGTCATTCCTGGGCGTGGCGCCGCTCGGCGCGCTGGCTGCAGGCGCACTGGCAACGCGGATCGGCGCACCGTCCACGCTGCTGGCTGGCGGCATCTGCTGCCTGGCCGGAGCTTTCGTGTTCCAGCGCCTGCTGCCCCGCTTCGGGCGCGGGATTCGGCCCGTCTACCAGCGGCTCGGCATCATCAGCGAATAGCACGAGGCGCAGCATTGGCAGTTCTTGCGCTGCCGGATGAGGGGGAAACAAAACGGGCGCCTTTGGCGCCCGTCGGCTGCAACGCCCTGTTCGGTCGTGGTCAGAAGCTGTGCTTCAGGCCCACGGTGACGCCCCAGACGTTGGCCCCCAGGTCGGTCGGCAAGGTGGCGCCACCCGATGCGCTCCCTGCTCCGGCCACCGAGTAGAACTGCAAAGACTCGTTGTGGGTGTAGCTGCCCATGACATAGGCCTGGGTCTGCTTGGACAGCGTGTGGTAGTAGCCCACGCCGACCATCTTCGCGCCGGTGTTGTCGGCGTTGCAGCCCGCGCCACCTGAGATATCGCAGCTGGCTGACATGGCTTGCATGTACTGCCCGCCGATGTACCCGGTCGCGATGTTCCACTTCGCGCCGATCGTCAAGGCGTTGCGCTTGTACTCGTCCACCAGCCCAACAGCAAGCCCGTCTGCGTCGTACTTCAACTGCTCGAAGATGCCGAAGATGAAGATGTCGCCCAGCGTGTACCCGACACCGACCTGAAGGGCTTTGTCGCTGGTGCTGGTCGCCGAGGCTGCCGTGCTGGTGATCACGTTCAGGCCATAGTTGTCCTTGTGGTGCTCATAGGCGACCCATACCTGAATCGGGATCGAAGGTCCCACATACTTCCGCCGAGCCCATAAACTCCAGGATCGTTCGGATTGGTTCCGCTGGGAGGAACAGCTCCGTTCGCTTTCAAGTACGAAAGCTGGGTATAGGCACCGAACGTGAAAGCCGCCCAGCTCGGAGCTGTCATACCAGAGCGAGTTTTCGGTGCGGCGATAGAAGTCCGCGCAACCGACGACGCCAGTGCCACGGCAATTGATGTTGCCATTCGGCGCATCGAACACGCTGCCGTATCCCGGGCTGCCCAGCAGCTGCAGGTTGCCGCCCAGACCGGCAGCCCCGTCCAGCGGATCTGACCGTATACAGGTAGCGCTCATACAGGTTTTCGTTCGTACCCCACCACACCCCGCCCCAGCTATCGCCCACCAAGCCGATGTGACTGTTGCGGTTCTGCGAGTCGTTGTTGCCGTTGATGGGCGCGGTGATCTGATACGCGAAGTCGAGCTTCAGCCCTCCGCCCAGATCCTCCATCGAGCCGATGGTGATGTTGCTGTAGTTGGCGTTGATGCCGCTGCGCGTCACGCCACTGGTCCCTGTCGTAGGACCGCTGATGCTGTTACCACCGTTGGTGCCTGCCGGCACCCTCGTGCACGATGGCAGGGCCGGCGTTGATGGAACCGCTGAGCGTCACGTCGGCGAAGGCCACTGGCGCGGCGAACGCTGAGCCGACCGCCAGCGCGATCAGGGTTTTCTTCATCTTTGTTGCCTCCTGAAAAGAGTTGACGACGAATGCGTGCACGCCATTGACGAAATCTACGTGCCGGGGTCGGATCTTGCATGGAGGCAACCGTGCAGAACAATCTCGTCGCGCGCGTTTCTCAGTATTTGTTGCGCGTACGCAACGACTACATCGATCGCGTAAGTTACTATAAAGGTGCAGTAACTGTGATGTAAGCGTATCGATTTGGAGCAGTGTCTTAATAATTGCTAAGGTCGTACGTCAGCACAGTCCAACGAAATGGCTGCCACAACGATTTGAGTCCTGGGGTTGCGGGGGCGGGCTAGCGAACGCCAGATATCCGTGCCGATTTCGCCGAGCAAGAGAAGTCCGGCTGGCGACGCGCCGCAAAAAACGGGCGCCTGGCGGCGCCCGTTGGAACAGAAATACGAAAGTCTTTTCGTTATTAGAAGCTGTGCTTCAGGCCGACCGTTACACCCTAAATGGTGGAGCCCAGGTTGCTGGGAAGGCCTGCACCGCCCGAGAGGCTACCAGCGCCGGCCACCGAGTAGAACTGCAGGTCGTCGTTGTTGGTGTAGCTACCCATGACGTACGCCTGGGTCTGCTTGGACAGCGTATGGTAGTAGCCCGCGCTCGACCATCTTGGCGCCGGTCTGGTCGGCATTGCAACCAGAGCCGTTAGCCATCTCGCAACTGAAGCGTTCTGCGCCTGGATGTACTGCGCGCCGACGTAACCGGTAGCGATGTTCCACTTCGCACCGATAGACCAGGCCTTGCGCTTGTATTCGCTCAGCTGTCGCACCGGCCAGGCCGTCGGCTTCGTACTTCAACTGCTCAAAGTTGGCGTAAAAGAAGATGTCGCCCAGGGTGTAGCCCACACCGACCTGGTAGCCATAGTCTTTCGTGCTGTTCGCTGATCCCGGCAGTACCGGTGATCACGTTCAAGCCGTACATGTCCTTGTGTTGCTCGTAGGCAGCCCACACTTGGATTGGCAGCGTGGGGCCAACGTACTTGGCGCCGGCGCCCCAGATCCTGGGATTGCCGGGTTGGCAACAGTGTTGATTAGCGGCTGCCGTTGTTGTTCGCGTAGTTGAGCGTGGTATAGGCGCCGAAGGTAAAGCCGCCCCAGCTCGGGCTATCGTACCAAAGCGTGTTCTCGGTACGGCGATAGAAGTCCGCGCAACCGCCTGTGCGCCGGGGCCGCAATTTACCGGGCTGCCATTCGGTGCATCGAACACCACTCCGTAGCCCGGAGAACCGAGTATCTGCAGGTTGCCGCCCAGACCAGCCGCGCCGTCCAGCGGATCGACCGTGTAGTAGTAGCGCTCGTACAAGTTTTCGTTCGAACCCCACCACATGCCACCCCAGCTGTCGCCCACCAGGCCGATATGGCTGTTACGGTTCTGCACGTTGTTGTTGCCGTTGATCGGTGCGGTGATCTGGTAGGCGAAGTCGAGCTTCAGCCCGCCACCCAGGTCCTCCATCGAACCGATGGTGATGTTGGAATAGTTGGCGTTGATCCCGGTCCGCGTGATGCCCTGCTGCGCCGTCGGCGCCGGTCGCGCTGATGCTGTTAGCTGCGCTGGTGCTGCCGTCACCGGAATGCACGTAAGCCGGACCGGCATTGATGGACCCGCTGAGGGTCACGTCAGCATAGGCCGCAGGGGCCACGAAATGCAGCGCCCACAGCCAGTGCGATCAGAGTTTTCTTCATGCCATCTCCTTGAGTTGAGACTTTTGAGTTCGGGTAGGGATGCGGGATTTCGCGATCTTCCAGTCCGCTCTAGCCCACTTCCATTTCCTACCTCCCCTGAGCTGAGAGGGTGCGGCGATTTTGCCAAAATGCAACACGCCAGCGGCAAGGCGTAAGCTTGAGGAATAGCGTTAGTTTTGCGAGCGAGGTGTTGTGTTTATCGCAACATTTGCACGGCCAGAATCGCAGGCTGCATCCGAGGCGATCGAACAGGCTCGCGCCACGCTTCGCCCCGGGTCAGGACGCGCGCATGAACGCCTCGCCGACCAAGAAGGCGTGGACTCCGTGCCGGCGCATAGAGCGCGACGTCGGCGCGGCGTCGAGATCCCCGACTCGGTGATGACCAGGCGGTCCTCAGGGACGCGGCTCAGCAGGGAAAGGCGTGGTTTCCAGCCGCGTCTCGAAGGTTCGCAGGCTGCGGTTGTTGATGCCGAGCAGCGGCGTCCTCAAGTGGCAGAGCCAGGTCCAGCTCGGCGCCCTCGTGCACCTCCACCAGCACCGCCATTCCCAGCGCCGCGGCTATGGCTTCCAGTTCCGTGCATCCGCGGCAGATCCAGTGCTGCGACGATCAGCAGCACGCAGTCCGCCCCGAGTGCGCGTGCCTCGTAGACCTGATAGGGATCGATCAGGAAGTCCTTGCGCAGACGCAGGCAATCCGCTGGCGACGCCGCGCCAGTTCAGGTACTCCGGCCGGCCTCTGAAAGAACTGCTTGTCAGTGAGCACTGACAGGCAGGCTGCGCCATGTTGCGCGCATAGCTTGCAGCGATGTCTGCCGGGCTGGAAATCGGTCGCGCAGCACGCCTTTGCTGGGGCTGGCCTTCTTGATCTCGGCGATCACCGCCGCGGTCGCCCAGCTGTCGACTTGGCGTCTGAGCGCGCCGGCGAAGTCCCTCGGCGGCGGCAGCTGCCTCGGCCTCACTGCCGGATCGTCCTCGAGAGGCTTGTCGCGCTTGGCGGCGCGCGACCTCCTCGCGCTTGACCGCAAGGATCCGCTCCAGGATGTCGGACTGGACCATGGGCGAGCGTGCCGGGCTCATCTCATTGGGTCGCCGTCTTGAGCCGGCTGGAGAACTCGACGAGCTCGTCGAGCTTGCGGCGCGCTGCACCGCTCGCGAGCAGGTCGCGGGCCTTCTCGACGCCCGCCTCGATCGAATCCGCCAGCCCAGAGACGTAGATCGCGGCACCCGCATTGACGGCGACGATGTCGCGCGCCGGGCCAGGCTCGGTTCGCGCAGCGCCTGACAACGAGCATCTCGCGCGACTCGGCGTTTCGGCGACCTGGATCTCCTTGAATCGCGCTGACGGCAATGCCGAACTGCCGCGGATGGACGGTGTATTCGCGCACCTCTCCGTTCTTGCAGTTCGCCCGACCATGGTCTCGCCGCCATATGGAGATCTCGTCCAGCCCTTCCAGGCCGTACACGACCATCACGTGTCGGCTGCCCAGACGCTGCAGCACGCGCGCCTGAATGCCCACCAGATCGGGATGGAACACGCCCATGATCTGATTGCGTCGCGCCGGCCGGATTGGTCAGCGGGCCGAGGATGTTGAAGATGGTGCGCACCCCGAGCTCCGCGCCGGACCGGCGCGGCGTGCTTCATCGCCGTATGGTGGCTGGGCGCGAACATGAAACCAACGCCCACTTCGGTATCGAGCGGGCGCACCTGCTCCGGCGATGAGAGCGCGATGTTCACGCCGAGCGCCTCCAGCACGTCGGCGCTGCCCGACTTGCTGGAAACCGAACGGCCGCCGTGCTTGGCGACCTTGGCGCCGGCCGCGGCCGCGACACGAAGCTGCCGCGGTGGAGATGTTGAAGGTGTGCGCGCTGTCGCCGCCGGTGCCGCAGGTGTCGAGCAGATGCTCGCTGGTCGGCGACCTCGACCTTGGTGGCGAACTCGCGCATCACCTGCGCCGCCGCGGCGATCTCGCCGATGGTTTCCTTCTTCACCCGCAGGCCGATGGTGATCGCGGCGATCAGCGTGGGCGAGACCTCGCCGCTCATGATCTGCCGCATCAGCGACGAGCATCTCCTCGTGGAAGATCTCGCGGTGCTCGATGACGCGCGACCAGCGCTTCCTGTGGCGTCATGTATCTCCCTCGCCCTCACCGTACGGATCAATGGCCTTCACGAAGTTCGCAGCAGCTCGTGGCCGTACTCGGTCAGGATCGACTCGGGATGGAACTGGACGCCCTCGACCGGCAGGACTTGTGCTGCACGCCCATGATCTCGCCGTCGTCGGTCCAGGCGGTGACCTCGAGCGCTGCGGGCAGCGACTCGCGCTCGATCACCAGCGAGTGGTAGCGCGTGGCCTCGAACGCGGTCCGGCAGTCCGCTGAACACGCCCGCGACCGTCGTGATGAATGGTCGAGACCTTGCCATGCATCAGCTGCTTGGCGTGCACGATCTTGCCGCCGAACGCCTGACCGATCGCTCTGATGGCCGAGGCAGACGCCGAGCATCGGGATCTCGCCGGCGAAGCGCCGGATCAGCGGCACCGAGATGCCCGCCTCGTTCGGCGTGCACGGTCCGGGCGAGATCACGATCTGGGCGGGCTGCAGCGCCGCGACTCTTCCAGCGACACCTCGTCGTTGCGAAACACCACCACCTCCTGCTTCAGCTCGCCGAAGTACTGCACCAGGTTGTAGGTGAACGAGTCGTAGTTATCGATCATCAGCAGCATGTCAGACCTCCCGCCGCGGCCGACGCGTTGAGCCCGGCCTGGGCCATCTCGGCCGCGCGCAGCACGGCGCGCGCCTTGTTCTGCGTCTCGGTCCACTCGCTGGCCGGCACCGGAGTCGGCCACGATCCCGGCGCCAGCCTGCACGTACAGCCGTTCCGTCCTTGACCACGGCGGTGCGGATCGCGATCGGCGAGGTCCATGTCGCCGTTGAAGCCGAGATAGCCGACGGCGCCGGCGTAGATCCCGCGCTTGCGTCGGCTCCAGCTCGTCGATGATCTCCATGGCCCGGACCTTGGGCGCGCCGGTGACCGTGCCGGCGGGGAAGGACGCGCGCAGCACCGACAGCGCGTCGAGCCCGGCTTGAGCTTGCCCTCCACGTTGGAGACGATGTGCATGACGTGCGAGTAGCGCTCGACCACCATGTTCTCGGTCACCTGCACGCTGCCGATCTTGGCCACGCGTCCCACGTCGTTGCGCCCGAGGTCCATCAGCATCACGTGCTCGGCGCGCTCCTTCGGGTCCGACAGCAGCTCGCTTCTCGTAGGCCACGATCCTCCTCGCGGGTCGCGCCGCGCGGGCGCGTGCCTGCGATCGGCCGCAGCGTCACGGTGTCGCCCTCCAGGCGCACCAGGATCTCGGGCGAGGCGCCGACCACGTGGAATGCGCCCATGTCGAAATAGAACATGTAGGGCGACGGATTGAGTGCGCGCAGCGCGCGATACAGAGACAGCGGCGACGCGGTATAGGTGTGGCTGATGCGCTGCGACAGCACCACCTGCATGATGTCGCCGTCGAAGATGTAGCGCTTGGCGCGCTCGACCGCCTCCACGAAAGCATCTTCGCTGAACTCGTGCTGCACGACACCAGGCGCGGTCGGCTGCTCCTCCGGCATCGGCACCGGCTTTGGCGCAGCTTCGCGGCCAGCTCCGCCAGACGCGCCTGCGCCTTGACGTACAGCGCCGGGCTCGCGCGGGTCGGCGTAGACGATCAGGTACAGCTTCCCGACAGATTGTCGACCACCGCCAGCTGCTCCGACAGCAGCAGCAGGATGTCCGGCGTCTCGAGGCTGTCCGGCTTGACGGTGCGCGCCAGCTTCGCGCTCGATGTAGCGGACGGTGTCGTAGCCGAAGAAGCCGACCAGCCCGCCGCAGAAGCGCGGCAGCCCCGGACGCAGCGCCGCCTTGAAGCGGGCCTGGCAGGATCGCACGAAATCGAGCGGGTCCTTGTGCTCCGAGGCCTGCTGGATGAGCGGTCGTGCCGGTACTCGGCGCAGTGGTTGCCGCGGACTTCGAAGCGCGTTTCGGCCGGCAGCCCGATGAACGAATAGCGCCCGAAGCGCTCGCCGCCCTGCACCGATTCGAGCAGATACGACCAGGGGCGGTTGGCGAGCTTGAGGTAGACCGACAGCGGGGTATCGAGGTCGGCGAAGGTTTCCAGGACCAAGGGGATGCGGGTAAACCCCTTGGCGGCAAGGTGCCTGAATTCAGACTCGGTCATGACGACTCCACGAACGCTGGTGAAACGGGAAAAACGTTAAGACTTCAGATTGCGCGCACAGCAAACGGTTAGCGGGCGCCAGTAGCGCCAGCTGCCCGCTGCGAGCAACCAGATCCTTCCTGTGTTCACAGTTTCGCGGATCACGACCGTATCGGGGTAATCAGCCTTGCAGGCCTCGACGAGGTCGCCAACTATAGCATCGCAATCCAGTTCGCGCACGTCCCGGGCGCTATAGCCATAGGGGACGCAGAACGCCGGGCAGCCCGCCGCACGCGCAGCGCGCGTCGTTCGCCGAGTCTCCGACCACCAGCAGCTCATGGGGCCAGCGCACCGAACTGCTGTGCGCAAATGCAGCAGCGGCAGAGGATCCGGTTTCTTGCGGGCAGAGCTGTCGCCAGCCACCACCAGGTCGAAGAACCCGCGCAGCCCGGTCGCCTCCAACAGCGGAAGCGTGAAAGACTCCGCCTTGTTGGTGACACACGCGAGCTTGAGGCCCTCGCGCGCGAACTGGCGCAAGTCCGTCCTCGACCCCAGGGAAAGGCCGTGTGCGCTGCGTGAGCGTGTCGCGATAGTGGCGTTCGAACAGGTCGAGCGCACGCTCGAACGCATGCTGGCGGCGGGTCACCATTCATCTGCCCGGTGAGCAGCCGTTTGGTCAACCGCTGGATACCATCGCCGATATAGCGCCTCACCGTCCTCCCGCGCTCGCTTCCGGTCGGCCCAGATCGGTCAGCATGCGCCGCGCCGCCTCCGCAATGTCGGGCAGCGTGTCCAGCAGGGTGCCGTCTAGATCGAAGGCGGCCGCCGTAACGGCCAGAGGGAACTGCATGCTGTCTGCCGGCTCAAACCTTTGCTCAGCTCTGCACGCATGTCGGCGATGGTTTTGGCGTAGTCAGGTGTAGCAGAATATCCCGGATCCGGATACGAAGGTGTCAGCGCCGGCGCGCGCCACCGAGGCGATGTTCTCGACCTTCACCCCGCCGTCCACCTCCAGCCAGATGTCGCGTCCCAGTTGGTCGATGCGCCCGCGCACTGCACGCAGCTTGTCCAGCGCGTAGCTGATGAACTTCTGGCCGCCAAAGCCGGGATTCGACCGACATGATCAGCACCAAATCCAGTTCGGGCAGCACGTGGTCAAGATAAGCCAGCGGTGTCGCCGGGTTCAAGCACCAGCCCGGCGCGGCAGCCGGACTCCTTGATGAGACGGATGGTCCGGTCCACGTGCTCGGAAGCTTCCGGATGGAAGCTGATGAGGTCGGCGCCCGCTTCGGCGAAGTCGGGCACGATCCGATCCACAGGCTTCACCATGAGATGCACGTCGATCATGGCGTCGGTCCGTGGACGCAGCGCCTTGCACACCATCGGTCCGATCGTGAGGTTGGGAACATAGTGGTTGTCCATCACATCGAAGTGCACGAGATCGGCCCCGGCTGCGATCACGTTGTCCACCTCTTCGCCGAGGCGGGCAAAGTCGGCGGAGAGAATGCTGGCGGCGATACGGAAAACGCGCTGGTTCGACATGGAAGGGCGGGACGGGCACGGTTGGAGCAAATTGTATCCGCAATCCCGTGCCGCGATGCGGCTCGCGCCTTGCCACGGCGCGCGAAATCGTGTGCAATGCCTCGATGGAAGGTAAGCAATACGAGATTACAGTGCGCGCGCGCTCGACCTATGTGCCCGAGCAGTCGGACGAGGACGGCGGTCGCTTCGTGTTCGCCTACACGATCACCATAACCAATACCGGCACGGTCGCCGCGCAAGTCTGATCAGCCGGCATTGGGTCATCACCGACTCCGACAACCGGGTGCAGGAGGTGCGCGGCATGGGCGTGGTCGGTGAGCAACCAACGCTGCAAACCACAGGAAAGCTTCGAGTACACCAGCGGCACCGCCATCGCGACACCGGTGGGAACCATGCGCGGCAGCTACCAGATGGTGGCTGAGGACGGGACCGCGTTCGATGCGCCCATCCCGGAGTTCACGCTGAGCATTCCTCGCGTGCTGCACTAACCTCGACCGCGCGCGACTGCGCGACTATGTCTTTGCGGCGCAGCTACACGCTGATCGCCCCATTCCGTGTGTGTCCGATGCCCGACGATCCGCGACCCGCGGTCATCGCGGGCCATCGCGGTCTTTGCCGCCCTTGCGCCTGGGCAGGGTCCACCACACGATGAAGCAGCAGCAACAGCAGGGCGACGCCCGACTCGATCAGGAACCAGATCATGCGTCGTTCGTGTCGCACGGCGTGATGTGTTGATCCGGAATGACTCGCGATCGAATTGCATGTCGCTCGCCCGCGCGCGAGTCCAGCTCTCGCCCGATGATCGAGGAATGCCGCAGCAGCGTTCGCTCTTGTCTGGCGGCGCTGCTGGCCGCCTGCGCGAGTGTACCCAACGCACAGCCGCCTGCACCAGCGCCCGCCACGGTCTGCGCAGCGATGCCGCCGCGCCTGCATGCGTCTGTCCCGGGGACCGGTCACCGCTCCTGCGCCTGCTGTACCGCTGCCGCCTCCCATCTCGCTGGGCCAACAATCTGAGACCGGCGGCATGGACGCGATCTGCCGGGCTGGGCCGAGGATGCGGCCTTGCCGACGCCTTCAGCGACCTTCCTGCGCGGCTGCTGCAGCGCTCAAGAGCAAGCCTGAATGGCAGAAGGTATGCGCCGATGCCTCACGACCCGGCGCGCGACGATGCCAGCCTCCGCCGGCTTCTTCGAGTCGGACTTCACGCCCTACGCAGTCGTCTAACCCCGACGGCTCGGCCGAAGGCACCATCACCGGCTACTACGAGCCGCTGCTGCGCGGCAGCCGCAAGCAAAGCACGCAGTATCGCTTCCCTGTGCTCAGCGTGCCCGACGACCTGCTGGTAGTGGACCTGGGCGAGCTCTATCCCGAACCGAAGAACCTGCGCCTGCGCGGCCGCGTCGATGGCCGCCGCGTCGTGCCCTACTACACGCCGTGCCGACATCGAAACCGGAAAAGGCGAGCGTCTGCTGGCCGCGAGATCCTGTGGGTGGACGATGCCGTCGACCTGTTCTTCCTGCAGATCCAGGGCTCCGGCAAGAGTGGCGCTCGACAGGTGGCGAGGTCGTGCGCGTCAGCTATGCCGACCAGAACGGCTATCCCTATCGATCAGTCGGGCGGCTGCTGGTCGAGCGCGGAGAGCTGACGCTGGATCAGGCTTCCATGCAGGGCATCAAGGCCTGGGGCATCCGCAACCCGGACAAGCTGCCGGAGCTGCTCAACAGCAATGCCAGCTACGTCTTCTTCCGCGAGCAGCCAGTCGATGCGGCAGCGGTCCTTCCGGCGCGCTGGGCGTGCCGCTGACACCAGGCCGCAGCGTGGCGGTCGATCCGCGCGCGGTGCCGCTCGGCGCTCCGGTGTTCCTCGAGCACCACCTGGCCCAACTCGACGTCTGCCGCTCAACCGACTGATGATGGCGCAGGACACGGGCGGCGCGATCAAGGGCGCGGTGCGCGCCGATTTCTACTGGGGCAGCGGCGACGAGGCGGCAGCGCAGGCGGGCCGCATGCGCCAGACCGGGCAGGATGTGGGTGCTGCTGCCGAATGGCTTCCCGCGCGCCGGGGTCTCGAATCCCTGAGCCTGTTGACGCCTTGCCTGCGGCGCGAGCCGCACCTTGACCACGATACGGCTTCGGACCGGGTGGCCATCTCGCTGAGCAGGCGTAAAGTGCGCCAGCCTGGAAGGCCTGCAACGCCGCCTCCTCGAAGTAGCCGGCCGGCTCGGCCGCTGACCACTGTCACGTCCTGCACCGGACCCGAACTCGTCGATCTGCAGCAGCAGCGTACACTCGCCCGAGATGTCCGCCAGCTGATTCAGGGTAAACCGGTTCAACCGGCGCCAGCGGCACGAGGGATAGAGATCGAGGTCCTTGGCCGCGTACCACGCGGGATCGACGAGCAGCGGCACGTCTAGCGTGGGGCAGAGCGGCTGTCGTCGAGGCGGGCAGGCGACGCCAGCCGCATTGGCTCGGGAGTGGTCTCGCTCGGTGCATCGCGAGTCCGCCGAACGCGGGTGCTGGAACGCTAGCTGACGGACGCAGACCAGGTACCACGCACGCGTCCGTTGTGCCCGTGCGCGCTCGTGCTCAGCCTTCGATGCCGCTGGCGTCGACGCCAGTCGCACCACGATCGCCTGCGCTGGGACTGGACCTCGACGGACCGACCGCGATGCCGTAGATCAAGGACAGATGCACGGCGCAGACAGAAAGCGCGAGGGCAGCAATCGGAGCTCGTCGCTTGCGCCGCCATGCGCGCACTCGTCATCGCAGCGACCGTTGCCGCAGAACTGCGCGCCTCAGTTGGCAGTTGCCGCCGGACATCAGCTTCTCGATCTGGGCCGCGGAGATCGCGCCGGGCACGCGGTCGCCGTTGGCGAACACCAGCGTCGGCGTGGCGTTGATCCCGCGGCTGGAGCCGAACTCGACCAGCTTGTCCACCGGGTTGTCGCAGGTGGGCGCAGCGGTAGGCGCAATCCCCTTGCTGCACGTAGTCGTCCCAGGCTTTGACCTTGTCCGGCGAGCACCAGATGCGCTTCGGCCTTGTCGCTCGCCTGTGGATGCAGGCCGTCGATCGGGAACAGGAACATGTAGATGGTCACGTTGTCGAGCTTGGCCAGATCGCCCTCGATGCGCTTGCAGAACGGGCAGTCGGGATCGGAGAACACCGGCGATCTTGCGCTCGCCTTTGCCCTTCACCTTCTTGAACGCCAGCTCCAGCGGCAGCTCGTCGAAGGGGATCATCGCGAGCTTGCGCTTGCGCTCCTCGGTGAGGTTGCGGTCGGTCTTGGTCTCGATGATGTTGCCTTCGTAGATGATGTAGTCGAAGTTCTCGTCCGCATACAGGATCTCGTCGTTGATCACCACTTCGTACAGCCCGAGGTAGGGCAGCTTGGTGACGGTCTGCACCTTGGCGTGCGGGAACTTCGCCTGCACCGCCTTGCGGATGCTGGCCTCGTCGGCGCACGCGACGCTGGCGGCCAGCGAGCAGACGATGGCGGCGAGGTAGGACAATTCGTTTCAGCATGAGGATCCTTAAGAGACTGGTGGTGGATCGATCGTCATCCCAGCGCGCGCCGTCACCAGCAGGGCCTTGATCGGGAGCCAGACGGTCGGTCGAGGTCGAGGCCCAGGTTGCGCAGCCAGGCCAGCGGCGCGACCGAGTTGTTGAACAAGCGTTGCAGCCCGTGGGTGGCTGCCGTCATGGCCAGGATGTCTTCCCGCCTCGCCCTCTCGTAGCGGCGCAGCAGCGCACGACTGCCAGCGTCGCTGCTGCTGACCGCGGCGCAGCAGGACCGCAGCCAGCTCGCGCGCATCCTGGAAGCCGAGGTTGACGCCCTGGCCGGCGAGCGGGTGGAAATTATGCGCGGCGTCCCCCACCAGCGCAAGGCGAGGCGCCACCAGTCTGGCTTACCCGGATCAAGCGCAGCGGAAACGCCGACGCCGGCGAAATGACAGTGAGCCGCCCGAGCGCGCTCGCGGGAGGCGGCGGCGACCTCCGCGCGCGAGCGTCGGCCGCGTCGAGGGACAGCAGCCGGTCGGCCAGGTCTTGCTGCGCTGACCACACCATGGACGCTCGATCGCCGGGCAACGGCAAGAGCGCGAGCACACCGTCGGTACGGAACCACTGGAACGCCGTGTCGCCGGTGTGGCCGCTCGATCGAGAAGTTGGCCACCACCGCGGTCTGGCCATAGCTGGTTTCCGCGGTCTGCATGCCAGCTTCGCCGCGCAGCCAGGAATCCGCGCCATCGGCCGCCACCAGAAGCCTGGCGCGCAGCGTTTCCCCGCTATCGAGCCGCAGCATCAGCCTGGTCAGCTTCCCCATTCCACCGCGGCACAACGAGCCGGACTGAACAGCGTGAGATCGGGCTGGCCCTGCAACACTTCCGTGCAGCGCGGCCACCAGCACGGAGCTCTCGATGATGGTCGCGAGCCTGGACGACATGCGCCTCGTAGGCGCTGAAAGTCGAGGTCGCTGCCCAGCGCGGTCGCCGAATACGCGCATCTGCGTCACCGGGGCCAGACCGCTCCGTGTGCTCGGGCCACGCACCCAAAGTCGCGAGGAACGCCTCGCTGGCGGGGCTGATCGCGTACACGCGGGCATCCCAGCCGTCCGCCGTCGGCGCAGCTCGGCCGGCTGCCGTCCACCACACCGCCAGTCTCAGACCGCTGCCGGCCAGCGCACGGGCGAGGCTCAGGCCGACCAGGCCTCCGCCTACGATCACGCTATCGAAGTCGAGTAGAGTGCACGCGGATTAGACGGTCGAAGGAGCGTAAGGTTCTGATTTGCCGGGCGGCCTTGACGCGGTCTGCCTTGACATCATGGGCCGCGCTCAGTACGCTTTCGACCCTTCTTGCCAACGGACTTGGCGAACGAGTTCAGCTGGTTGAGTGTTAGAGCAGAGCGAATCATAATCCTTTGGTCCGGGGTTCGAACCCCTGATTCGCTAGGACATCCGGCACCCATATGGACCACTTGTTCGAAGCAATTCCCTCGACCCTCTCCAGCGCTTGGCGGCAGCATGGGCGGTCGGCTTGACGCTGTTCGTCTGCACTACCGTCGTTCCGGCCGCGCGCACGTTTCCCCTGATGCGACGTTCGCGAAGGCTGCGGTCTTCGACTAT
>ERZ1370068.337-contig-10304_pt1 | contig 52478 bp, 56 predicted proteins | sample MGYA00561227_ERZ1370068 | MGnify/ENA primary metagenome ERZ1370068 (study PRJEB38410, sample SAMEA6850437) | metagenome | study: Metagenomic assessment of the ecological functions of the soil: analysis of the soil microbiota associated with the... | reverse complement strand
GCTCGCTGCGACGTTCGCAGCCCGCAGGAGTTCACCGGCGAGATTCTCGCCCCTCCTGGACTCCCCGAGACCTGCCAGCGCGGCGGTCATATCCCTGGCGCGAAGAGCATCCCGTGGGGCAAGGCGTGCAACGAGGACGGCACCTTCAAGTCCAACGGCCGAACTGGCAGCAACTCTTACGGCGGCGCGGGTGTCACGCCTGACAAGGCCGTCATCGCCTACCGCCGCATCGGCGAGCGATCGAGCCACACGTGGTTCGTCCCGAAGCACCTGCTCGGCTACCCGGACGTCAAGAACTACGACGGCTCGTGGACGGAGTGGGGCAACCTGGTAGGCGCGCCGGTCGAAAAGCCCTGAAGGCCCCACCCGGTGCAGGCTCAGGATTTCCACACGGCGGACGCTCGAGCTAGTGGGCTGGAATCGTGCTCGTGGAGACCTATCGCGTCGGCGGCACGCGCATTACACCACCGTCTCGAGCGCCGACGCCGGCGCACGGTTCGCGCGCGGCGAGGCGGCCAGCCTGGGAAGAGTCCGAGCGCATCGCACCCGAGAAGGCCGAGAAGTGGCTCGGCCAGACGCGCCGGTTTCCGGGTCAGACGCTGTTAAGAAGTCTCAGGCGCCTTAACAGCGTCTGACCCCATGACACTATGCGAACACGAACCTATCAACGAACAGGCTGGCCGATCTCGGAGATCGGCTACGGCATGTGGGGGCCTCGGCGGCTGGACGGGCTCGGACGATGCGGAAACGGTCGCGTCACTCGAGGAGGCCGTCCGCCTGGGCTGCACGTTCTTCGACACGGCCTGGGCCTACGGCGCGGGCGCCACGCGAGCGGCTGCTGGCGGCAAGCTGCGCAAGAAATCATCCGGAACCTGGCCTGCGGCTGGCCACGCAAGGTGCCCGCCGAAGAACGAGCGCTGGATTCAGCTGACGGCTTCGCGCTCGACGAGGTCTTCCCGCCCGATCACGTGCGCGCGTTCACCGAGAGGAGCCTCGAAGAACCTCGGCGTGGACGCCATCGACGTCCAGCAGTTCCACGCGTGGAGCGACGGCTGGGCCGAACGAGGATCGGTTGCCGCGGGACGCTCGAGGACTCTGAAGCGGGAGGGCAAGGTCCGGTAGCTGGGGCATCAGCATCAACCGCTGGGAGCCGACCAACGTCCTGCAAGGCCGCCGCTCACGGGCTCATCGATCTCGCACAGGTCGTCTCACAACATCTTCGACCAGGCGCCCCGAGGAGCGAACTGTTCCGCACTCGCCTGGCAGCACGCGCATCGCCGATCATCGCGCCGTGCCCTTCGACGAAGGCAGCCTGACCGGCACGCTGACGCCGTCCACCCGATGGGCCGGAGGGCGACTGGCGCAACTTACTTCCCGCCGCGCGCACCTGGCCGAGGCGCTCGAGCACGTCGCATCGGCGTGGAAGCCGCTCGTCCCGCCAGGGCATGAGTTCGCCGGAGCTCGCCCTGCGTTTCATCCTGCATCACCCGGCCGTGACGACGGTAATCCCCGGCATGCGGAAGCTGCGCGAACGTCCGTGCCGAACTGCGCGTCAGCTGACTGGCCGCCCGCTCGCCGCCGGAGCTGCGGATGGCCCGGTTGCGCGCACCGCTGGGAGCGGGACTGGGTCGTGCCCTAGCCGCGGAGATCCGCCCAGCGCTTCGCTCCGCGCGACTTCTGTGGCAGCACTCACGATCGGCCATGGCGATCCTGCTTACCGCGACCCGGCCGCTCCTCCCGGCGGCGCTACGACGTGTCACCGCTCGGCGCTCGGCCACCGCGCCCGTGACACCGCCAGCGCGCTGTGGCACGACGCGCGGCAGATCGAGTGGGGTCCGGAGCGCTATCACATCGCGCTTCCGGGCGCTCTGACGCCGAGGCCCTGCATGCGGTTCGATTCCGGTCGATGACTCGCCGTGGCACACGATGACGACGCGCGACGAGCACATCTGAACGAAGAGGTGATCGAGATCTTCCCTCGACGCGACCGGCTCCGGGGTCAACTACGCGGAACTCGAGATCAACCCCGTCAACGTCGTCTGCGGATCTGCGGGTCGAGACGCCGTGGCCGACGGTGAAGTCACTGACCGAGTGGGACTGGACGGGCATGACGAGCGCGGTCGTCCCCTGAAGGACGCGCACGGCGCCAACGAAGGCTGGACGGTCGCGCTGGCGCGCTCCCGGGGCCGGCCTCGCGACCATGACGCCGGAGACGCGCCGCGAACGACGCCGCCGAGGCCGGGGACGCCTGGCGGTTCAACGTCTTCGGATCAAGCGCGCGCCGGCGGCTCCGGCCGCTGGACGAGGTGCTGGTGTCGCTGCGGTCGGTGCCCGACGGCCCGTTTCCACAGGCCGGCGGCTTTCCGCCCCGTTTCGGCTTCGTCCTGAGCGACAACCCGCCGGCATCCAACAGTTACCGACCATGCGCTGGCCGCACGCTGCACGGCCTGATATACTGGGGGTCTTTGCCCGACTGCCAAGGAGTTCGCCGTCGAAGCCAGAGATTCACCCGACGCGATTACGATGCCGAGGCGCGCTGCGCGTGCGGCGCGACGTGGAAGACGCGCTCCACGAAGAAGGAGCTGCACCTCGAGATCTGCTCGAACCGCCACCCGTTCTTCACGGGTCGCCAGAAGCTCGATCGATACCGAGGGCCGCGTGGAGCGGTTCACGAAGAAGTTCGGCGCGCAGACGGTGGAAGGCCGCAAGGCCGTCGCCCGAAGCCGCAGGCCGCCGGCTGCCCCCAAGGCCCCGAAGATCAAGGCGGCCAAGGCACCGGAAGCCGGCGACGCCGAAAGAGAGCGAAAGAAACCACCGTTCAGTGGCGAGCGCGGCACTGAGCGCGGGACTGAAGTCCCGCCGCACACGCACGGTTTCAGTCCTGCAGGAATCAGGAAGGGGTCCGATTCCTCCGGCCCCTTCGTTCTCACCGCCAGCTTCCGATCGAGCCGCGCCACCCGGTGGCGCCGGCGCTCCATTCGCTGACGCATCCCCACACGTTCGGCCAGCGACAGAGAGGCGAACCTGCGCGCTTCGTCGAGATCCCGCCGCGCGGTGCTCGTAGTGAATGCGCGAGCGTCGAGCGCGTCGCGCCGCACGGCTGGTGACGATCGCCGCTCCCCCACCAGCGCGTGCCAGCGCACCGCCAGCGTCGTCGTAGCGGCCCTGTCGGCGCAGGCGCAGCGCCACGCGTGGAGCGCCTGGCCCTGACCAGACCGGCGTTACCGCCGGCGCTCGCCGTGGCGCGCCCGTTCCACCGCGTCCTCGAAGCACCGCATCGCCAGCTCGCCTCGTCCCGCCCGATCGAGCAGACCGGCCTGCCGCAAGGCTCGCGCGCGCTCGTGCAGCCTTCCGGCGCCAGCCGCAGCACGTGAAGCGCGCGTGCGGTCATCATCGCGAGCGACAACAGGTCGAGCCGGTTGTGCTCCAGGACCGGCAGCAGCGGCACGGCGTTCCCCGTGCGCATGAAGTCGAAGTAGCGGCTCGGGATCTCGTAGCCGCCGACGTCGCCCACGCGCCGCACGCCGAAGAGATCCGCTCGAGCGCGCCCAGCCGGCAACTGTCGGTGTCGGGCCATGCTCCGGCCTGCCGGCGCGGACGCGCCAGAAACCGCCGCGCGACGTGCAGCATAGTCGACGCGCCATCCCCTCGAAGGCGGCGGCGCGAGTCGATTGAACTGATAGCGTGTTTCGAGCACGGGCACGTCGAACGTACTTGCCGTTGTAGCTGGACGAGACCGGCCGATGCGCGCACGAGCTCCTCGGACGGCATCGAGCAGCGGGCGCTCAGCGCTGGTAGCCCGGCAGGAAGTACTGCCGTATACGGAAACCGTGCGGCTCGAAGTTCACGCGCACCCGACCAGGAACGCATGCGTGCCCGCGCCACTCCGCCAGCCCCGTCGTCTCGAGATCGACGAAGAGCAGCGCGCGGAGTTCTCGAGCGAGCGGCTCGGGCTGCCCGCCGATGAGCTGAGAGTTCCTCCCGCGCCGCCGAGCGTCCGGCATCGCCGCCGATCCGCACGAGGCCGTGAAGTGGTCCGCCGGGTAGAACCGATCGACGACGACGCACGCGCCCTGACGACGTCTGGAGGATGTCGCCGTCGAAGACGTCGACAGCCTGCGCTCACCCGGGACCGCGGAAGGGGCATCACCTTGCGCACTCATCTGCGCACCCTGCGCACCTCTGCGCACCCTGCGCACCCTGCGCACCCTGCGCACCCCGACGCATGATCTCGCGCAGCCGGCTCTCCGAGGCTCGTCGTCATGCGGGCGACGCCTTCGAGGAGGCGGTTGAGGAGTGGCGAGCGAAACGGCCTTCGCGCGCCGCCCGACTCTGCCGCCGGGCCGACGCACGTCGGGCATCCGTGGTCGCAGGGGCAGCCGGCGATCAGGCGGTCGCGTGTCCGGCGAGCAGCGCGTCGTGCATGCCAGAAGAGCGGCTCGCTGAAGCCGATGCCGCCCGGGTAGCTGTCGTAGATGAAGATGCCGCGGCTCGTCCAGGTCGTCCGGAACGTGCGCGGCACGGTCACCGCGCCCTCGTCGCCGGCGCCGATCGAGAGGCCGAGATCCTGCCGATCGCACATCAGCAGGAGCTGTGCCACTTTGCATCATCGCGAAGGCCAGGCCGGCCACCCCGTCGCGGCGATCCTCGAGGCTGAATGGCAGCGACGTCATGAGCATGCGCGACAGCGTCAGCCAGTACGCCGTCGTGTGCATCTGCTGCTCCGGCAGGTCGAGCTCGCCGCTGCCGACGTTCTCGTTCGTGTAGAACTTGATCTTCTTGAAGCCCACGACGCGCGACACCACGCGCACGTCGCCGTGCGACTTGAGCGCGAAGGCGGGCATCGCCGGCAGCGTGGACTCAGGAAGCAGATCGGGCGAGGCTTGCGGCACGATCGCGGCCTCGCTGTTGAACACGTCGAGGATCGTCACGCGTGAGTAGGTGATCGCGTCCGTGTAGTAGTCGCACTCGACCGAGCGGACGAACGCCTTGCGGCCCTCGAAGTCCAGCTTCTCCACCTGGAACAGGCGGCCTTCGACCAGGTAGATGGCCTTCTCGTGCAGCGTCGGAGAGTGCGCTGCGTGAAGTCCGGTCTCGCCGATGATGTCCGCGCCGCGCGTCGTGTCCACGATGACGAAGTTGTCCGACGAGATCGACCGCAGGCTCACGGCGTCGGCGGGATAGGACTCGCTCGTCCAGTTCCACTGCCCCGCGCCGGCGTCGTCGACAAGGTGCACGAAGCCTTCCTCGGCCAGCAGCTGCGAGGATCTCCTGCACGTCCTCCAGGCCGAAGCGCTCATCGGCGCCGAAAAGGCAGCTCGAACGCCGCGCACTTCACGTGGTCGAGCAGGATGTGCAGGTTGTCCGGGATTGATGAGCGCGTGTTCGGGCGACGCGTCGAAGAAATACGACGGATTGCGGACGACGAACTGATCGATCGGCGCGCTGCTGGCCACCATCACGCGCGGCCGAGCGGCCCTGACGCCGGCCTGCGCGGCCCGGCACGCTGCCACGTCGACGCGATCGTGCCCGGATATCCCGCCATGACCGCCACGTCGAGCGCGCCGATGTCGATGCCAAGCTCCGAGCGCGTTGGTCGCCACGACGGCGCGCACGCAGGCCCTCGCGCAGTCCGCGCTCGATCTCGCGGCGGCCGCAGCGGCAGATAGCCCGCCGCGATAGCCGCGCACCTGCTCGGGCGTCCCGGGCGGACCGTCGAAATCGTCCTTCAGATACGTCGTCAGGATCTCGGTGGACGAGGCGGCTCTGGCGAAGACGATGAGCTGCAGGCTGCCGCTTCAGGAACTCACCCGCCACGCGACGCGCTTCGCCGCAGTACGACCGCCGGATGCCCAGCTCGCTTGTTCACGACCGGCGGGTTGACGAACAGGAACGACTTCTCGCCGCGCGGCGCGCCGCTCTCCTCCACGAGCTCGAACGGGCGCTCTGCGTCAGAGCCGCTCGGCCAGCTCGCGCGGGTTGGCAATCGTCGCCGACGAGCAGATGAAGATCGGGATCCGACCCGTAGTGCCGGCAGATGCGCGCGCAGCCGGCGCAGCACGTTCGCCAGATGGCTGCCGAACACGCCGCGATACGCGTGCAGCTCGTCGATGACGACGAAGCGCAGGTTCTCGAACAGCTTCGCCCAGCTGCGGATGGTGCGGCAGGATCCCGGAGTGCACCATGTCGGGATTGCTGAGCACGATGTGCGCGCGCGCGCGGATCGGCGCGCCGCGCGTCCTGCGGCGTGTCGCCGTCGTAGGTGAACACGCCGATCTCGGTCGCGCCGCCGCGGTCCACGATGCGTCCGCCATCTCGTGCAGCTCGGCGAGCTGGTCCTGCGCGAGCGCCTTCGTCGGAAACAGATACAGCGCGCGCGCTCGACGGGTCGCTGACAGGATCGTGCTCAGCACCGGCGCGTTGTAGCAGAGCGTCTTGCCCGACGCCGTCGGCGTGGTGACGACGACGTTGTCGCCCGGCGAGGGCGTGCGTCGATCGACCGCGGCCTGATGCGTGTAGAGCTGCCGCAAGCCGCGCCGACTCGAGGCGCGGCGCGCAGGCGCGGGTCGGCCGATCAGCCGGCCACGGCGCGTAAGCGCGCTCTCCGCCGCCGGGACGGACCTGAAAGGGCGGTGACCCACCCGTCAGGGTCGTCGGCCCGCTCGGTCGGCCTGGCCGCCCCAAATCGCTCCAGGGCCAGCGAGAGCGCCTGCGCGCCAGCGCGGCCCTGGTGGGCTTGGCGGACCAGGGCGACCCTGCTCGGCCGGATTCGCGAAAAACCGGCCGGCAGCAGCTCCGCCAGATCGCGTCCGCGCAAACCGCGCAGGCATGGGCAGGGATGGTAGCACGAAGACCCGGCGAAACCCGTTATTTTTCTGAATTCTCCGTGCTCTCCGTGTCTCCGCGCGGCGGATTCCTCCGTGTCCTCGCGGCTCCCGGGCGGTGGCACTGCGGCACGAGCACGGTTGCGACGCGATCGACGCGCTTCCCATACTCGCAGCGACGCGAGGCAGCGACGCCGGAGGCTTCGCCGCGGCGGACCAGCGCCATCGATCGATCCCCGAAGCCGCCGCCAGTGAGCCGCGCGCGCCGAGAACGGCGGGCTCGGCTTCGGCCAGCGTCACCAGCAGATCCACCTCGGGCACGGACACGCGTAGTCGTCGCGCTGCGAGGCGTGCGACGCGCTGAACAGGCGGCCGAGCGCCATGGCGTCTCCGCGGCGCATCGCGGCAACGGCGTCGAGCACGCGCTGGTTCTCGGTGATCACATGGCGCGCGCGGCGGTTGATCGGGTCCGGCAGCGACAGCACGCGCCCCAGCGTCTCGAGCCCCAGGTCGCGCAGTCGCCGGCACGCCGAGCAGCGCCGGCAGCGCGCTCGCACTTCGCGCACGCCTGGTGCGGTAGTCGCCAGCCGCGTGGTTGTGCGCGACGCCGGAATTGATCACCGGCCAGCTCCGTGTCGGCCGGCAGGTGCACCTGCTCGTACGCCAGCGAGCGTGTGTCGATGAAGAGCGCCACGCCGGCTGCGCCAGGCTCGACGCCATCTGGTCCATGATGCCCACTGGCGCGCCGACGAAGTCGACTCGGCCCGCTGCCCCAGCTTCGCCAGCGTCACATCGTCCAGCGTCAGCTCGAAGAGGTCGCGCAGCCCGCGGAGGATTGCGACCTGCGAGCGCGGCGCTCGACGACAGGCCGCTGCCGAGCGGGACGGTCGAGCGAAGGGCGAGGTCGAATCCACCGACGTGGAAGCCGGCACGCGCGAGCGCCTGCGTCACGCCCCTGCACGAAGTCGATCCACGACCGCCGTGGCGACTCGGCGCCCAGATCGAACTGCTCTGACGGTGTCGCCCGGGCTGAGCTCGCCGCTCCAGACGCGGACGTGGCGATCGGCCCGCCTGCCGAATGCCGCGATCGTGGACTGGGGAATGGAGGTCGGCAACACGAAGCCGTCGTTGTAGTCGGTGTGCTCGCCGATCAGGTTGACGCGGCCGCACGCCGTCGCTGCGCGACGTCGGCCCTCCGGGCCGAACAGGCGCAGCGAAGTCTCCGTCGAGCAGCACCGCGCGGTCGTCAGTCAATCGCGACCTCCACCGCCGCGAGCTCCTTCGCCTTCTCCTCCGGCAGCGTGTCGGCGGTGAAGACACCGGCGCCGGCCTCGCTCCGGCGAGTACTTCAACCGGTTGGGCATCCGGCACGCCGGGTAGAACTCCACGTGCACGTGCGCCTCCGGATGGGAACTGGCCATCGGTCGGCGCCTGGTGGAACGCCATGATGTAGGGAACGGCCGCTGCCAGAGCCCGTCGTATTTCAGGATCACCGTCTTCAGCGCCCGCGCGAAGTCCCGACGTTCGGCCGGCGTGAGCGCGGCCAGCGATGGCGCGGGCCGCATGGGCGCCACCCACACCTCGTGGGATACCGCGCGCAGACAGGCACCAGCGCGCATCACGTGCTCGCCACGGTAGATCACGCGCCGCGCGGCGTCGGCGACTTCACGCGCGAGCAGATCCTCGAGCAGGCCGCGCCCGTGCGCATCGTGGAACGCCTTCGCTGCTCGAGCTCGCGCGCGGCGACGGGCGGCACGAACGGATACGCGTAAGATCTGTCCGTGTGGATGATGCAGCGTCACGCCCACCTCGACGCCGCGGTTCTCGAACGGGAACACGTAGTCCACGTCGTCGCGTGCGCCGAGCGCTTCGTAGCGGTCGGCCCAGACGTCGATGATGAGCGCGCATGCGATCGAGAGGAAGACGGCCGAGCGACGCCGGTCGGATCCTGCGTGAACACGACCACTTCGCAGGCGCCGCGGCCCGGCCGCGTCTCGACGATGGATCCAGGGCGGATCGTGCGCAGCCCCGCTCAGCGTCGGAAACAGGTTCTCGAAGCACCGCGACCTCCCATGGCCCCGCGGGCACTTCCGTCGGCGCGGCCGGGTCCGTCGTCACGGCCAGCGGGTTCCATTCCGGCGGCGGCAGGAACGTGCGGTGCTGGCGATGCGACGCACTACGCGATCCACTCGCCTCGCAACGGATGCCAGCGAAGGTGCGAGTTCGCCGCAACCGGCTGCGCGCTCGGGCTCGGCGCGGCGAGCCCGTCGGGAATCGGCTGGCGCGTACTGAGCCAGAGAGACCAGGCCGTCGGGCTTCGTGAGGTGCCGTCTTGAACACGGTCCGTGCTACTTCTCGCTCGCGACCTTGGCCACCAGCCCGCTCAGCCCGAGCACGCCGATGATGTTTGGAAACACCTGCAGGGCGTTCATCGAGGTCGCCCCACGGCCCAGACGAGCTCGACTTTCGTGATCGCGCCGAACGGGATCAGCAGGCAGTAGATCCACCGGTACGGCATCACCACGCCGCGGCCCGAAGATGTACTCGAGGAACTGCTCACCGTAGTACGCCCAGCCGATGAGCGTCGTGTAGCCGAACAGGAACACGGCACAACAGCGACGAGACAGCCACCGAACGCCGGGCATCGCGGCGTCGAACGCCAGCGCCACCGCGGCGGTGCGTGCTCGTCTTGACCCGACACGCCAGCGCGCCGGTCAGCAGGATCGTCATCGCCGATGATCGTCGACGTGACGAACGAGACGATGAACACTTCCATCACCGCGTTCAGTCCCTGCTGCACCGGCCGCCGGCTCTGCGCCGTGCCGTAGGCCACCGCGGCCGTGCCGTAGCCGGCTTCGTTCGCGTAGATCCCGCGCGCGAGACCGTAGCGCATCGCGACGAACGACGCCGAAGGCTGCCGCCGGCGACGGCGCGCGTCGAGAACGCCTCGCGGACGACCAGCGCGAGCACCTCGGGAATGTGCGAGCGCGAAGGACACGATGACGAACAGCCCGCCGGCCAGGTACGAGCCGACCTTGAGCGGCGTCAGCTTCTCGGCCGCGCGGCCGATCGACTTGATGCCGCCGATGATCACGAGCCACGTGAGCACCGCGACACGCCACGCCCGATGACCCACTTCGGCACGCCGAGCGTCGTGTTCAACACCAGCGCGATCGAGTTGGTCTGCGTGAACGGCGTCGTCGTCAGCGCGCGCGACGCCGGCCACGAGCGCGTAGATCCACGCGAGGCGCGGGCGACTTCAGGCCGTCGCGCAGGTAGTACATCGGACCGGTCTGCGTCCGCGTCCGCTGGACTCGCGGAAGCGTGACGCCGAGCACGGCCTCCGAGAACTTGCATGCGCCGTCGCGAAGAAGCCGTAGCACCAGATCCAGAACAGCGCGCCCGGTCCGCCGGACGACGATCGCGGTCGCCACGCCGGCGATGTTGCCGGTGCCGATCGTCGCGGCCGAGCGCGGTCATGAACGCCTGAAACGGCGAGAGCACGCCGGTCGCTCCCGCGTCTCGCGCCCGATGAACGCCGCGAGCGCGTCCCCGAACCGCCGGACCTGCACGACGCGATACCGCAGCGTGAGGTAGCAGCCCGCTGCGCGAGCAGCAGGACCACCAGCCACGGCATGAACAGGTGGTCCGCGGCCGACTGGATCGACGCTCGCGACGGCGGCTGGGCTCATCAAATGTTCGACTTCGACTGGCAGCCGTCCGACGACGATGGAGGCGCCGCTCACCCAGCTCGCGCGCGGCGACGCGAGAAACGCGACGACGTCGCCGACTTCCTCGGCGCGGCCCGAAGCGCCCGAAGGGCAGATCGCGGCGAACGAACTCGTCGATGCCGGCCGGATCGGCCTGCTGGCGCTTGTGCCACGACCCGCCGGGGAAGAGGATCGATCCGGGCGCGACGCTCACGACGCGGATGTTGTCGCGCGCGAGCTGCTGCGCGAGCGACTTGGCCAGGCTGGTCTCGGCCGCCTTCACGGCGTGTGTACGTCATGCGGCCGCCTGACTCGCGCCCCAAGATCGACGTGATGAAGATGATGACGCCTCCGCCCTTCTTCCGCATGTGCGGGACGGCGAGGCCGGCTCGCGCGGATCGACGGGATACGAGCGTCTGATCGAAGGCTGCCTCGGCCCACTCGGCGTCGTGTGGTGTCGAGCAGTCCGCGCCACGGCCCAGGCCCACGTTGTTGACGAGGACTGTCGAGCCGGCCGAACGCCGTCCACGGCGGTCGCCGCAACGGCGTGCCTCGACGCCGTGCGGCGGTGGCCAGATCGGCAACCGTTGTCCGAACGGCGTGCGGTGCTGGAGAGCGCGACGACTTCGTCCGCGGCTCGCGCGAGCTGCTCCGCGCCACGGGCCGTCGAACATCACGCGCGCGCCTTCCGCGGCGAGCGCCTTCGCGCTGGCCAGGCCGAGCCCCGCGGCTCGACCCGGTGACCAGCGCCACCTTGTCCTGAAGACCGAGATCCATGCGACGGAAGAGTGTAGCTCAGGCCCGCGCGGCCGGGAGCGTGCCGAGCCAGGCCAGCACCGCCGCGTTGAAGGCGTCGAGGCGTCTCGAGATTCGCCAGATGCCCGGACGCGGGAAGCACGGAAAGCGTCGCGCCGCCGCGATGCCCGTGGCGAGCGCGCGCGGGACTCGTCCACGCGAAATGATGACGTCCTCCTCTGCCGGTCAGGACCAGCGTGGGCACGGTGATCGACGCCAGCTGCGGCGTCGAATCGGGACGATCGCGCAGGCGCTTCACGGCGCGGCGATGCCCGCCGGCGTATTGGATTCGATCAGCCCGCGCACCGTCGCGGCGACCTCCGGGCCGCGATGCCTGCGTCGTCCGGCCGAGCAGCTTCGGCATCATCTCGTTCGGCGACGCCGCCTGCGCCGCGCGACTCACGACGCTGAGCATCCACTTCCCTGCCGGCTCTCGCCTGAGGCGTATCGGCGGTGCTCTTCGTGTCGGCGAGGATCGAGCCCGGCGATGCGCGCCGGCGCGACGCGATGGAGTGCAAGCGCCGTGTAGCCACCCATCGACAGGCCGGCAATCACGGCCGATTCCACGATCAGCGCGCGGACATCAGCGCGTCCACGTCACGACGCGAAGTCCTCGATGAGCGGCGTCCCGCTGTGGTCAAGCCGTCTGGCCCAGGCCGGCAAGATCGGGGAGGCGATCGAGCGCCAGCCGTCCGGCATCGCCTCGAGCTGACGCGTCCACGTGGCCGACGACAGCGGAAAGGCATGTAACCACGCACGATGACGCGCGCCGCAGACGGCGAGCCCGGATTCGAGCCAGCTCATTGAACGGCGTGCCGATGGAGCGTGTTTCGCGTCGAAGCATCTCCACATTGTAGGCGCGGTTGCGCTACGCTTGTGTCGGGACTCATCCATGAGGCGTTGTGTGCGGTTGATGATCGCGCTCGTCGCGCTGGCGATGAGTGCGAGCCCGCGTGCGGAAGAGCCGGCGCGCGCACGTCGTGATGATCTCGATCGACGGCCTGCGGCCCGTGTTCTACACGCAGCCCGGCCCCGCGAAGATCCCCACGATCCGCGCGGCTGATGCAGCAGGGGGGCCTGGGCACGCGGCGTCACCGGCGTGCTGCCGTCGGTCACGCATCCGTCGCACACGCACGCTCATCACTGGCGCGTCCTGCCGGCCAGGCACGGCATCTTCGACAACCCGCATTCTCGATCCTGAAGGGCACGTCGAACACTGGCGTGGTTCTGGTATGCGCGCGACATCCGCGTGACGCACGCTGCCGGCGGCCATCCGGGCTCGCGGCCTGACGGCGGCCGCCGTGAACTGGCCCGTCACCGTCCATGGACCTCGACTACAACATGCCGGAGATCGCGCGATTCGCGCCACTCCGGAGAACATGGAGCTGGTCGACGCGCTCTCATGGCCGAAGCACCTGATCGACATCTACCCTCGAAGACGATCGACAAGCCGTTCGGTGCGCCGTGGTCCGACATGGATCGCGCGGGAATGGCCGCCTGGCTGGAGCGCGAGTTCCAGCCGAACCTTCTGCTGCTGCACATCGCGGAGACCGACGGCACGGCTCACGGTTACGGACCGGACTCGCCTGAAGCGCTCGCCGCGGTGGAACGCGCCGATGCCGCGATCGCGCGCGTGCTCGACAGCGTGTCAGGCCGGGCGCCGAAGCGAGCACCGATGTCGTGCTGGTGTCCGACCACGCGGCTCGTCGCCCTCGCGCAGCAACTGCAGCCCAACGCGGCCTTCAGAAAAGAAGGGCTGCTTGACGTCGACGGCCGGGGCACGTGTGACGCAGGTGGGACGCCTGGTTCCAGAGCGCGGGCGGCAGCGGCTACGTGTACCTGGAAGCGGCCCTCCGGATCCTGCGCTCATCAGCAAGGTCGGCGACGTGCTGGGACAACTGGCCTCGAACCCCACCAACGCGCATCGAGAAGATCTGGTCGCAGGCGGATTTGGCGCAGGCCGGTGCCCACCCGGACGCCACCTTTGGCATCACGATGCGCCCGGGGTTCTACTCGACCACCGGGACGCAGTCGCTGCTGGTTCCCTCGGCCACGCGCGGTGGGCACGGGTTCGATCCGGCACGTCCCGAGATGAAGGCGTCGCTGGTGATGGTGGGACCCGATGTGCCGCGCGTGGGCGATCTCGGCGTGGTGCCGATGACGCGCATCGCGCCCACGCTGGCGCGCTGGTTTGGCGTGCAGCTTTCGCCGGACGCCGACGCCCCGCTCGACCTGAAACCCGCGGCAACCACCTCGCAATAAGTCGATCAAGGCGCGAGCAGCGTCGTTAGCGGCCTGGGGTCGAGGCCGACCATTCGGCCATGCGTACTAGTCGCTTGAGCGCGTACAACGCCACCACCAGCAGCAACCCGCTGAGGCCCGTGGCGCCGAGCAGGAGTCGGCAACACCGATCTGGAGGTGAATGCACACGAGCGCAGAGCCTTCCAGCCACGCGCCCTCCGGCAGATGCTGCCTGACCCGCGCGACCGCTCCGTCATCGTCTGCCGCGACGCGCACGTACCAGCGCCGCCACTGCCCGCTCAGCTCGAATGTGAGCCAGTCGCCGCGCCGCCACGCGTGGCGCACGGTCCACCAGTCGCCGTGCCAGCGGCGCCACGGATGCTCCAGCGTGAGGCCGATCTCGTCGGCGTCCACCGTCGTGCGCGCGAGATGGCGACCACCGCCCAGGCGATGCCGACGCGACGACCATGGCCTGCAGGGTGAGCACCGAGCCGAGCAGGATGAAGGCCAGCGCCGGCTGGCGGCCCGCCGCCGGCTCCACCAGCACTCCGAGCCGCCACACGAAGAAAAACAGGGCGGACTCGGCGAGCGCGAGGCCCAGCGCGATCTGCAGCGCAAAGCGACGGAAGGTGTGAGGGGCAGCGATGCGCACGTGGTCCATGGCTCTTCCGGCTTGCTATGCTACCTCTGGCAGCCGAGTGCGCGGGACCAACGCTTCTGTGAACGCCGCCGACGTATCTCGACCAGGCGACGATTGCCCGGCTGCACGCCGTCAGCGGCGGCGCGGCGTGGGGCGTGAGCCGCGAGGCGCTGGCCGACGCGCTCGGCCGCAGCGTCGCCCATCGATTCGACTCGACGCCGTCGACCTCCGAGCCTGGACACGTGCCTGTCGTCGCTCCACGTGGCGGACCTAGGCGCTGGCGTGCGCGTGCCGCGCGGGGAACGACGCCGCGTGGGAGCACCCTGGTGCGTGAAGTGCGGCCGCGCGCTCTATGCGTCCGCCCGAACCATCGCGGGCGACGACGGCCGCGAGCTGGCAGATTCCTGGTACGCCGAGGCTGTACGGGCTTCCGGGAGCGGATGGACAGCCGCGATCGCTGCTCTCTTTACTTCCACGGCCGGAGCCGGCTGATCACGTGGCTGCGCTCGGTGATGGTGCAGCGGCTGATCGATCGCCGCCGCCAGTCGTCGCGGCTCACGCCGCTCGACGAATCAGCTGAGGCCGACCAGGCGCCGGTGCGCGGCGCTCAGCAGGCGTCGGACCCGCATCGCGACGCGCTACGTCGGCTACACGCAGCGCGCGCTCGACGCCGCGATCGCCGCGCTCGAACCGAAGGATCGCATCCGCCTGCGGCTCTACTACGGCCAGGACCTGACGCTCGCGCGAATCGGACGGCTGCTGGGCGAATCGGAAGCGACCGAGCCGGCGGCGCCTGGCAAGTGCCCAGGCGCGGGCTGCGCGCCGAGGTGGAGCGACAACTCCGCAGCCAGCACGGCATGAGCGACGCCACCGTGCAGCAGTGCTTCGAGTACGCGGCCAGCGCCCCGGAAATGCAGCTGGATCAGCTGCTGACGCGGGCCGAGGACAGTTGAGGCGCAAGACCGGCCGTGTTGTTCGTTCTTAGAATGAGGGCCTCGATGAGCGATCTCCACTTCGACCGCGCGCTTCGTGGTGCGGCCCGCCGGGAGCCGGCCCGAAGGGGTCTGCCCGGACGCAGCCGCGCTGGCGTCGCATCGTCGATCGCAGCCTCTCGCCCGCCGAGCACGCGGCCCTCGAGGCCCACGTCGCGAGCTGCCCTGCGTGCATTGAGCATCTGGCGCTCGCTCGCGGCGGTGGATGCGCCGGAGGCGCCCGCCGACCCGTCGGACGCGTGGTCACTCGAGCGGGTCTTTGGCCACTGGCGCGTGGCTGGTGCCGGTGGCCACGGTCGGTGCTGGTGGTCGCCGTCTGGATGCGTCTGCCCGGACCGCGCGACGCTGCGCAGCCGGTGTCGCAGAGAAGTGCCGCCAAGCACCCAAGCCCGTCGCATCCCTCCCTCGGCTGGTGGCGCGCCTGCGCGAGAAATTCCGGAGACAAGCCCGCCAGAACTCGAGCAGCGTGCGGATGCGCGCGCGAGACTCGATGCCGTCAACAAGCTGGAAGCGTCGAGACAGAAAACGTCGGAAGCCGTACAGGTGCAGTCCGCCCGAGGGTCGACGCGTTCAAGCAAAAGGAGCGCGACGAAGAAGCGGCCAACGAGCGGAAGACCCCTGCTACGTGCCGGCGCTCGCCCTGTTGCAGCTCCGCCCGCCCGTCGCCACCGCCAGCAGCCGCAGGTCGTCGAAGAGGCGAAGCCGGATGCCGGAGCGCGGACCGAATCGAGGGCGGCTGCGGATGCCGCGGCTGCCCCGGCGGCGAAAGACACGAAGGTGCAGGCAGATGGCGGAGACGGTGGCGGTGCCGCAGGCCGCTGGCGTAGCGGGAGTCGGCGGCAGTGCGCTGCGCGTTGCGCAAGGCGATGGCGCGGCCGGCGTTCGCGGTCACGGCTCCCGGCGTCCGCCTCCGCGTCGTCAGCGGCCGGTTCGAACGATCCAGCGATGGCGGCGCAACGTGGACGACGGAGCGAACCGGCGTCGCGACGCGCGTGCTGAGCGGCGACTGCCCGACCGCCGAGGTGTGCTGGCTTGCGGGTGACGCCGGTCAGGTGTTCGTGCGCGCGCCGGCGGCACGTGGGCCGACCGGCCGATCGCCGACGCGCACGTTGGCGTCGTGGCAATCAAGAGCTCGTCGCCGGACGCGGCGACTCGCGACGCTTGCCGATGGCCGACGGTTCTCGACCACCGACGGCGGCCGCACCTGGACGCTCGCACAGTAGTTCCCTGCAAGAAACCTCCCCGCGCCCGTTCTTCCAGATGAGGGCACATCGCCCCACGGAGGAACGCATGGCTTCACTGGCATTTCGCGCAGGCGGCCCGGTCGCGATCGCGGCACTGGCCGGCCTGTTCGTGCTCGCGCCTGCCCGTCACGACGACCGCACCGTCAGTGCCTCGCAGGATCAGGGACACCTCGATTTCCGCGACGTTGAAGGACCAGGTCGATCTGGCCGTCACCGTCTACAACTCGAACATCGCGCTGGTCCGCGACGTGCGGCAGGTGGCGCTGCCGCGGCGGCGCGCTCGATCTCAGCCTGCATCGACATCGCGGCGTCGGTGAACCCGGCGACCGTGCATGTCCGGTCGCTGACGCGAGCCGTAGCAAGCTCGGCGTCCTCGAACAGAACTATCGAGTACGACCTGCTGGACCCGCAAGCGGCTGCTCAGAAGTACGTCGGCCGCGAGGTCACGCTCGTGCGCACGCGGCAGGAGAACGGCACCACGCGCCAGGAGGAAGTGCGCGCGCTGCTGCTCAGCGTTCAACGACGCGCCGGTCTGGAAGATCGGCAGCGAGATCGTCACCGGGCTCAACGCGGAACAGCATCCGGTTTCCCGAGATTCCCGACAACCTGCTGGAGCCGGCCCACGCTGGTGTGGACGCTGGACAACGAGCGGCGGACGGCAGCACCGGATCGAGACGTCGTACCTGGCAGGCAACATGTCGTGGAACGCCGACTACGTGCTGACCGTCGCGCGCGACGACCAGCACGCCGATCTCGACGGCTGGGTCACGGTGAACAACTCGAGCGGCACCGCGTTCCGGAACGCGCACGCTGCAGCTGGTGGCCGGCGAGCTCGAATCGCGTCAGCGACGAGCGACAGGTGGCCGAGATGATGGCCAAGGCCGCGCGCGCCGACGTGGCGTCGCCCGTGGCGTTCGCGCGCGAAGCCTTCTCCGAGTACCACCTCTACACGCTCGCGCGGCGGACCACGCTGCAGGAGAACGAGACCAAGCAGAGTCGCGCATGCTCAGCGCGGACCGGCACGCCGGTCCGCAAGCTGTTACGTCGTCAACGGACAGCAGTTCTACTACCGGAACCGCCAGAATCCCGGCTCGCCGCATCAAGGACAGCGTCCAGGTGTTCTACGCAGTTCAGGAACGACGACGCCTCGGGGCTCGGCATGCCGATGCCGGCCGGCGTCGTGCGCGTCTACCAGGCCGACACGCAAGGGCGGGCTGCAGTTCGCCGGCGAAGACCGCATCGACCACACGCCGAAGGACGAGGACATCACGCTCAAGATCGGCACCGCCTTCGACGTGGTCTGCGAGCGGAAGCAGATCGACTTCGAGAAGATCGCCGAAGGCGTGTACGACGATGGCCTACGAGATCACGCTCCGCAACCACAAGGCGACGCCGATCACCGTCGAGGTGAACGAACCCATCGCCGGCGACTGGCGGATGCTGACATCGACCTATCCTCGACGAAGACCGAGGCGTGGGCCGCGCGGTTCGAGGTGCCGGTGGCGGCCAGCAGCAACAGTGTCCTGAAGTACCGGGTGCGCGTGAAGTGGTAGGGTATGATCCGCAATCATGCCTATCCATTCGCGCCTCCTCGTGGGGTTCGCGGCGGCGGCGCTCATGGCCAGCGTCGCCGCCTGCACCGTGTCGGCGCCATCGGCCACGGTGACGGCGGCGGACGCCGACCGCTTCCTCGCTGACGCCAACCAGACCCTGCTGCGGCTCGGCATCGAGAGAGCAGCGCGCGAGCTGGGTCGCGCAGAACTTCATCACGACCGACACCGAGGCGCTGGCTGCCAGGGCCGATCAGATCGCTGTCCGAGGCCTCTGCGCGCCTGCGCGAAGGAGTCGGTGAAGTTCGACCACGTCGACGTCTCCGCCCGAGGCAGCGGCGACAGCTCCAGCTGCTGAAGGTGCGCCCTCGACGGTGGCTGCGCCGGCCGACCCCAGAGACTCGCGCCGAGCTCGCGAGGATCCTGGCATCGCTCGACGCCGCCTACGGTCGAGGAAAGTGGTGCAAGGACGCGAGCGAAGCCGGAGAGCTGCCTCGACGTCAACCAGATCACCAACGTGATGGCCGCGTCGCGGAACCCGGCCGAGCTGCGCGAGGTGTGGGAAGGCTGGCACGCGATCGCGCCGCCGATGCGGAAGCGACTACGCGCGGTTCGTCGAGCTGGCGAACAAGGGCGCGCGGGAGCTGGGTTTCGCCGACACCGGCGCGCTCTGGCGCGTCGAAATACGACATGCCGCCGGACGCGTTCGCGAAGGAGCTCGACCGCCTGTGGGATCAGGTCCGGCCGCTCTACCTGTCGCTTCACGCCTACGTGCGCATGAGGCTGCACCAGAAGTACGGCGACGCGGTGCCCGGCGAACGGGCCCATCCCGGCGCACCTGCTGGGCAACATCTGGGCGCAGGACTGGTCCAACGTCTATCCCCTCGCGGCGCCTGCCACCGCCGACACGGGCTACTCGCTCGATCGACATCCTCGCGCGGCCGGAAGATGACGTGCGGTCGACATGGTCGAAGACCGCCGAGCGCTTCTATCATGTCGCTCGGGCTTCGCGCCGCTGCCGCAGACGTTCTGGCAGCGATCGCTGTTCGTCAAGCCGCGCGATCGCGACGTCGTGTGCCACGCCAGCGCGTGGGATATCGACGCAGTGAACGACCTGCGCGTCAAGGTGTGCCTCGAACCGACGGAAGAGGACTTCCTGACGATCCACCACGAGCTGGGCCACAACTTCTATCAGCGCGCCTACAACACGCTGCCTCCGCTCTTCCGCGACAGCGCCAACGACGGCTTCCACGAAGCCATCGGCGACACGATCGCGCTGTCGGTCACGCCGGAGTACCTGGTGAAGATCGGCCTGCTCGACAAGGCGCCGCCGACGCGTCGAGCGACATCGGCCTGCTGCTCGCGCGAGCGCTCGACAAGGTCGCGTTCCTGCCGTTCGGCCTGCTGATCGACCAGTGGCGCTGGCAGGTCTTCGCGGGCGAGGTCACGCCCGACCACTACAACGAGGCGTGGTGGGACGCTGCGGCTGAAGTACCAGGGCATCGCGCCGCCGTCGGCCCGCGGCGAAGCGTTCTTCGATCCGGGCGCGAAGTACCATGTGGCCTCGACACACGCCATGCACGCGCTATTTCCTCGCGCGACATCCTGCAGTTCCAGTTCCATCGCGCGCTGGCGCGCGACGCCGGCTGCACGGGACCGCTGCAGCCGCTGCTCGATCTACGACAACAGGAAGGCGGGCGCACGAGCTGAAGGCGATGCTCGACGATGGGCCAGTCCCGGCCGTGGCCGGAAGCGCTCGAACGCGCTGACCGGCTCGAACGAGATGGACGCGTCGGCCATGCTCGACTACTTCGCGCCGCTCAGACGTGGCTCGACGAGCAGATCGAAGGACGCGCCGAGGGGGTGGTAGACGACAATGACGAGTGACGAATGACGAATGCGATGACGATTGAAACGACGCCAGCCGATGAGCCACGGCGGATCGAACAGGGAGCTGCGCGAGACGAGCGGAGTGGCGCGATTCGCGTGGGCGGTTCTCGCGTACAACCTCGCGGTGATCCTCTGGGGCGCCTACGTGCGCGCGTCGGGATCGGGCGCGGGATGCGGCAGCCACTGGCCCGCTGTGCAACGGGCGTCGTCATTCAGCCGTCGCCATCGGCGGCGACGCTCGTCGAGATACTCGCACCGGCTGACGAGCGGCCTCGCGCTGCTCAGCGTCGTGACGCTGGCCGGGCTGGACGTGGCGCACGACGAAGCCCGGCCATCCCGCACGCGTGGGCGCCGCCGCCAGCGTGTTCTTCATGCTCACCGAGGCTGCGCTCGGCGCGAGCCTGCGTGCTCTTCCGACTGGTCGCCGGACAACGCGACGATGGCGCGTGCGCTGTTCATGGGGCGCACCTGCTCAACACGTTCATCCTGCTGAAGGCGCTGACGCTGACGGCCTGGTGGTTGTCCGGAGGCACGAGGACCAGCTCTCGATCCGTCCGACGGACCGCGGCCGTCTGCATCGTCACTGGGTCGCGGTGTGCTGCTGACGGGCGCCAGCGGCGCGGTCGCCGCGCTCGGCGACACGCTGTACCCATCGGGCCTCGCTGCGCCGAGGGCCTGCGCGCCGACCTGACGTCCACGTCTCACTTCCTGATCCGCCTGCGCGTGTGGCATCCGGCAATCGCCGTCACCGTCGGCGCGCTGCTGCTGCTGGCGGGACCGCGTCTGCCCGAAGCCGGTGACGAGCTGGGCCTGCGCATCGGGCGCGCGCTGGTGCTCGCTGTGGGTGCGCAACTGCTGGCGGGGCTCGCCAACATCCTGTTGCTGGCGCCGGTCTGGATGCAGATGGTGCACCTGCTGCTGGCGGACCTCGTCTGGATTGCGTTCGTGCTGCTGAGCGCGCAGTGCCTGCGCGTGGACAGCCCGATGAGCGAGCACGCCCTTCGAATGGCGCTGCTCGCGGCGCTCGGCGCGCTCGGGCTCTACTTCGCCGCCGGTTCGTTGCGGGCCTGCGCGAGGCCAGGGCGAGCCGGGCGCGTGCGGCCGACGGTCCAGGAGCTGGTGACGGAGGCTTCGTCACCGTGTTCTTCGATACGCTCGGCATCGGATCGTTTGCCACGACGACCGCAATCTTCAGGGCGTGGCGCCTGGTGCCCGACGAGCTGATTCCCGGCACGCTCAACGTGGGCCACGCGATCGAGTCGGTGCTCTCCGCGTTCGTCTTCATCGAAGTGGTGCCTGTCGCCGCGAGCACGCTGATTCCGATGGTGGCCGCTTCGGCGATCGGCGCATGGCTCGGATCGGGCGTCGTCGCCGGGCTGCGCAGGGACCGCATCCAGGCTCGGCATGGGAGCCGCGCTCATCGTCGCGGCCTCGATGATGCTGATGACCGAGCTCGGGCTCTTCCCTGCCGGCGCCGACGCGCTCGGGCTCGACTGGCCACTGGCTCGGCATCGCCGTGGCCGGCAGCTTCGTACTCGGCGCGCTGATGACGCTCGGCATCGGCCTCTACGCGCCGTGCATGATCCTGGTGAGCCTGCTGGGATTGAACCCGAAGGCCGCGTTCCCGATCATGATGGGCTCGTGCGCGGGCCTCGATGCCAATGGCCGCCGCGCGGTTCGTGGAAGACCGGGCGCTACCATCCGTCGGCGTCGGTGGGACTGACCCTCGGCGGCATTCCCGGCCCTCTTCATCGCCGCCTACCTCGTGAAATCTCTCCTCTCGGACGCCATCCGGTGGCTCGTGCATCGTCGTCGTGGTCTACACGGCGATCACGCTCATCCGAGCCGGATATCGAGAACTGTCCGTCGCACGACGAGCCGATCAGGCTGCGACCGTAGTCGGTTCTGAACTGGCTGCGTGACGACCCGATCGGACCGGACTCGACAGCCGTCAGTTCCGAGGACCCGGTGACACCGCCTTGGTCGCGAATATATTCGTGTGGCGCGAAAATTTTCGCCCTACACATGCCGACACCAGCCCGTCACCGACCTGACACGCCGTGAGAGCCAGATCATGGAGATCCTCCATCGCCGCCGGCGGGCGACGGTGGAAGAGATCCGCGCAGAGCTGCCCGACGCCTCCAGCCCGTCGAGCGTGCGCAAGCTGCTGGACATCATGATCGAGCGCGGCCTGCTGGGCCGCGAATACGACGGCCCGCGGTTCGTCTACTTTCCCGCTGCCCGGCCCGAGCAACGCCAGCCGGTCGGCGCTCAAGCAACTCATTCGCACCTTCTTCAACGATTCGCCGCGGTCGGCCATGGCCGCGTTGCTCGACCTCACGGGCGATCTCGCTGTCGGATGCCGAGTATCGGCGGCTGGCGGCCTTGTTGAAGCGCGATCGCACGCCGGGAGAATCACGATGAACACGATCCTGCAGGACGCCGGTCGTCATGTGAGTTGGATCAAGGCCACGGTGCTGCTGGCGGTCACCGCGGCGCGGCGCAGGTCATCCTGCGGCGTCATGCGTCGGCGGCGACGCGCCACGGCGTCTGGATCGCCGGCCATTGCCGCGCCGCTGGCGCTGCCGGTGCTGTCGCGTGTCGCTGCCCGAATGGCCCGTCGCTCGTACCGGCATGGTCCACAGAGGCCGCGCCCGTGCCCTCGTCCGTTTACACGGCGCCGCCGGTGGCGAATCAGCACGTGGCCATCGAGGCGCGCGACGCGATGCCGGTGAGTCGGACGAGCTGTCACGACGGCGATCGACGAGCCGGAGCCTCTGGCCCGGCTGGCAGAACGTTCGCGGCCAGGACTCTACGTCGCGGGCCTTCTGCGTGCTGCTGGCGCGGCTGGTCGTCGATCAAGTGGCGGCGCGGCGTCTCGCGGCTGCGGCAGACGAAATCCACGACTCACAATGGAACCAGCTGCTCGGATGAATGCCGTGCGCTCATGGGCCTGCATGACGCCCGTGCGGCTGCTTCAGTACTCGCGCGCGCGTCACGCCGATGGCGCTTGGTATCGGCTCGCCGGCGATCGTGATTCCGGACACGGCCGACGCGTGGAGCGCTGAACGCCGCCGTGCCGTGCTCCTGCACGAGCTGGCCCACATCGAGCGACGCGACTGCCTGACGCAGACGCTGGCGTCGCTGACCTGTGCGGTCTACTGGATCCATCCCGGCGCGTGGTGGGCCGCGCAGGCGTCTCCAGGTGGAACGCGAACTGGCGTGCGACGACCGCGTGCTCGGCCTATGCGCGGCGCCCGCGACTACGCGGGTCACCTGCTGGAGATCGCCTACAGCCTCGGCAGCGGCCGCACGCCCGCGCTCGCCGTAGGGATGGCGCGCCGCGGGCAGCTCGAAGGGACGCCTGCTCGCGCAGTGCTCGATGCGGCGAGGAACCGCAGGGTACCGAGTGCGCCGGTCGCTTTGATCGCATCGGTCTGGCGGCTCCTGGCGGTGGCGCTACCGCTGGCGGCACTCACGACGTCGACGCACGTGGCAGCCGCCGTCCTGCCGCTGCTCGACGAACCCGCAGCCGCGGCGCCAGCGTCCGAGCCGTCAGAGTCCTGGCGCCGGTCGCCGAGTGCACCGCAGACCCCCGCGCAGGATGCGGGCAGCCACGAGCGCGCGTGGGAGATCCAGCCCTCGGAGAAGGCCGGGCCGGGTACTCGAACTGCGGCAGAGGCACTCGAACAACGGACGGGAGGATCGCGCTGTCGTCGCTCCAGGGGCTCTCGGCGTCTGCCAGTGGCCCGGTCACCTTCACGCTGAAGCGCGATGCGGGCACGCTTCTCCTTCGAGGGGACCGTCCGGAACGGATCTGGTGCCGGGGCCTACACCGTTCACGCCGAGCGCCGCCTTCGCCGACGCTGCGCTGCAGAGAGCGAGGGACGGTCGGCCGCACCGCGGCCAGCAGCAGCACGAGATGGCGAAGTCCGATGTCAGCCTCGCCCTGCTGGACGATCTGACCGCTCAGGGACGGCGAGAAGCCCGATGATCGACGGCACCCGTGCCGCCGGGCAGCACGGCGTCGATCCCGGACTTCGTGCACGGCATGGGCACAGCTCGGGTACTACCGCGTCGGGACAGTGCAAGCGCTCTACCAGATCATGCGCGACCACGGCGGTGACGCCGGCTACGTGTGGGGTCTGATGGCAGGCCTCCGAAGCTGTCAGCCGACGATCTGTGCGCGAGCGCGCGACCACGGCGTGACGCCCGACTACGTCCAGGCGATGCGCCAGGCCGGCTACGGCTCGGTGGGCGTCGACGGCCTCGTCAATGCGCGCTGATCACGGCGTCGATCCGGCGACGTGAAGGCCATGAGCACGTTCGGCTACACGAAGCTGCCGCTCGACAGCCTCGTGAATGTCGCGACCACGGCATCTCGGCCGACTATACATGAAGGGCCAATGGCCGACCTGGGCTTCACATCGCTTCCACTTGACACGCTGATCAACGCGCGCGATCACGGCATCACGCCCGACTACGCGCGCCCTGCGCGACCGGCTACCGCCTGGAGATCCAGGATCCTTGCCCGCGCGGGGATCACGGTGACGCCCGACTACGTCAGGGAGCTGAAGTCGCTCGGCTACGACCAGCTCTCGATCGACGATCTGCATCAAGCTGCGCGACCACGGCGTGACGCCCGACAAGGTCAAGCGCGCCATCGCGCGCGCTGGCAGCAAGCTTTGCCGCCCGACATCGCTGCGCTCGCTCGCTGACGGCGGGGATGAAGTGAAGTACGACGTCAGTGCGAAGTCAGCAGGTGCTGCAGTGCTGAAGTCCAGTGCTGCAGTGCTGATCCAGTGCTGGAGTGCTGCAGTGCCAGTGCAAGCGACGACGTTGCGGCCTAGACAACTGCAAGCTGGAACCCGCCCGGAGTCGAGCGAGCCTGCGTGCTCGATGTGCAGCACTCGCCGAGGGCGGTCCGACACGGCCTTCGACGAGGCGTGAACGATGAGCGGCCGCATGACGACCACCGCCGGCGTCTACGCAGTCCTGCGAGGCCGCAATCTCTGAGCCAGCGTGCGACGAAGCCGTCCCGTCGCAGCCATCGGCATCTCCGTTCTTCTCACGCGGCTCCGCGCTTCAGCACCAGGTGCTGGACTTCAGCACTACAGCACGTCTGCACTCGAGCACTGGACGCGCTTCCAGCACCGCAGCACCGCAGCGTCGGCGCACTGACCGGTGGTGGTGCTGCGTCTGAGCCTGCGGACTGAATGACGCGCGATATACCCATATCCGAACGCGAACGCCTGATCCTGCCGCGCGTCATCCTCGCAGCCGCGGCATGTGGTCGGGCATCACCATGTACGAGTAGCCGACCTGCTGCAGCGTGCGCATGACGTCGGGCATGGTGCATGTCGCCTTCCGTCCGGGACGCACTTCCCGGGAAGTCGTCGCAGATGCCGCGGTCTGTTGCGGGAAGTGGATGTTGAAGATCTCCCTGGCGTCCCGAAGTACGCCCGGATCGCATCGTGAATCTCGGTCGCCGGCTGCTGCAGCAGCTCTCGGCCGTCGATCCCAGGCACAGGTTGAGCCCGGTGATACGGGCTGGCATTGATCTCGAGCGAACCGCTTCATGCCCTCGACTGAGTGTCCCCGCAGCACGCGCATCGACGACACCGCCAGGAAGCCTGCCGCAGCGCACGCCCGGATCGATGCGGGTGGCGACGAGCGAGGGCGAATCCAGTGCTCCTCCGCCGGCGGGACGACTGCGCTCGAGAAGTCGGTGATGCGCTCCCAGGCGAGATCGGCGGTGAACGCGCCCGGCCGCCGCCAGCGGTGGATCTTCCTGCGCCTCCGCCAGCCGCCAGACTGCGCTGTAGCGCGACCCGCCGCGGCCCGCGCCGTGTCCGACGTCCGCAAGCGCGCCTCCAGCGGGTTCATGTCGTAGCTTCGCCGCCGGAATCCCCACCGCGCGCGCAGGCCCGGATGATCTCGCAGACCTGATCGATCTCCTGCCTCTCGCTCCAGCTCCTTGCCCCGCCCGCACGATGCCTGACGCCGGCGCCGGCCGCCCGCCGGCGGATCGGCGGCAGCGCTGCGGAAGCGGCGTGACTGGCAGCGGTCGATCGACGCCGAGCTTCCAGCGCCGGGAACTCGATCGTACCGAGAGCGCGACGCGCCGTGCGCCTTCTGCGCAGAGTCTCGGCAAACAGCTTCGTCAGCAGACTGACGCCCAGTCACGCCCCCGGGTCCGCGTCGCCGTCCGCGAGAGAAGCCGGCAGATGTGCTCCACGCCGTGGCGCGCTGGAAGTGATCCAGCCGCGCGCGCACCCGTGTGGCGACCGCTGGCAGCGGCGACGGGCACCATCGAGCGAAGCAGGCGCCGGGCCGCTGCACGCTGCGGGTCCGCGAGGGGCCGCCACTGCACCGCTGAGCCGGACGCCGGCCAGTCAGCCGGCCAGTGACACAAAGTCGCGGTGGCGCTTCATGATTGCTCCCCACTGCAAGCGGGTGCCACCAGCCGGCGCCGTCCCCGCGCGTGTCAGCGAGATCTTCCTGCCGACTGACGGCGCGCGATGAACCGCAGCCGCCGCCAGTCATTCGGGCCGACGGCGACCTGGCGCAGGTTCCCTGATCTCTGCAAACGTCGATGTTCCAGAACGATGCCCCACGTGGTCGCGATTGTAGTAAGCACGTGAGGTCGCCGCCTGGAGTGCTGTGAGCTTACCACGCCTTCAGCTCCGTCGACCTTCGCGCTGCCGCGGTCCGACGATGGTGACCGGCTCGCGCAGCTTGAACCACCACCCAGTTGCCAGCCTCGATCTCCCGCACGTGGCTCCACGGAATCACAGCCTCCGGGACCACGGCATCATCGAGGCATCCGCCATATCGCTATCGGCTGACGCGCCAAAGGCCTGGCGCTGAGAGACGCCGCAGCGACATCACCGTCGAATGGCGAACACTAAACGTGCTGCGCGCGCCGGTCGTTGTATTCGGTGACTGCCCAGCCGACTGGTGCCTCCCGAGTCGAGATCTCTGGGTGCCAGGCGTCGAGCAGTCCCGGACGCCGTCGACGGCATCGATGTGATGTCTCACACGGGCGGTGTCGGCTCACTGCGAAGGCAAACGCGCCGGCGTCACATTTGGCGCGGAGTGCCTGGTGGCAACACCCGCCAGGTTGGAAACGATCAGTGCGGACGACGACGTGGCGGCATGGGAACCTCTCCCGCCTGTTGGACAAGGCAGGAGTCGTGCTGGACGCGATGCGACGGGCCAGCCGCTGTGCAGGCGCTACGTGCGTCCTGCGGCGCGGACAGCTGGAGGGATTGAACGTCGCCAGCCTACGACGGCCGCTCCGCCCTCGCTTTTGTATACCTTTGACACCGATATGCTTCTGTGAGGTATAGTCAAAGAAGTGGAATCTGTGTTCGAAATCATTGCGGAGCCGAACCGCCGCGCGATATTGAGCCTCCTGGTCTCGTCACAACAGTCGGTTGGAGAGATCGAGCGTCAACTTCGTATGCCGCAGCCGACCGTGTCAAAGCACCTGCGAGTGCTGCGCGAGGCCGGTTTCGTGGAATCCACGGTGGACGCACAGCGCCGTCTCTACCGGCTGAAACCTGAACCACTTCAGGAGGTGGATGCCTGGCTGGCTCCGTTCCGTCGGTTCTGGTCCGCTCACGTGGATGCTCTCGAACGCCACCTCGACCGCATGGATCAATCAACACCGAACGAAAAGGAAGACAAGGAGAAGAAGATGACCGATCGCGAGCAGTACACACCGGGTCCGGCCAGCGGGGCGCAGGTACGAAAGGACGGAGAGAAGTGGACGCTCATTCTCGTCAGAGAACTGCGCCACTCGCCGGAAAAAGTCTGGCAGGCGCTCACCGACCCAGCGCATCTGCGCGAGTGGGCGCCCTTCGACGCCGATGGGAGCCTGGGTACGGTTGGAACGCACGGTGAAGCTCACCACGGTGGGAGCGCCCGCGCCGCACGTGACCGAAACCACAGTGACGCGAGCCGACGCTCCCAGAGGTGCTCGAGTACAACTGGGGTGGCTTCGATATGCGGTGGGAACTCGAAGCCTTCGGTGGCGGCACGCGCCTGACGCTGTGGACCAACATCGATCGCCGCTTCATCTCGATGGGCGCTGCCGGGTGGCACATCTGCTTCGATGTTCTGGATCACCTTCTCAGCGGAACCCCCATCGGCCGCATCGTCGGTCCCGAGGCGATGAAGTTCGGCGGCTGGCAGCGACTGAACGCCGAGTACGCAAAGCAGTTCGGCATCGAACCACCCAACCGGCCGTCCAAGGCGGCTCGAGAGTCGTGAAGGAGGTCACAGTGAAGTGGAACGAATGGGTTCGGCAGACCCACCGCTGGCTGTCCATCGCCTTTACGGTGACCGTCATCGCCAACTTCATCGCCCTGGCACAGGGGGCGGGACGCCGCCGCCCTGGATCACCTACTCGCCGCTGCTCCCGCTTGCCTTGCTCCTGTTCACCGGTCTGTATATGTTCGTGCTGCCGTATGCCGCCAGGTGGCGCCGCGGGAGGAGAGCATGAAGAAGTCAGGCGCGAGCCAAGGCCAGTCGGCATCGGAGCTCATCTCGAAACGAATCGCCGAACTCGGGGACTGGCGCGGGGAAACCCTCAGCAGAATGCGCAAGCTCATCAAGGAAGCAGACCCGGACGTCGTCGAGGAGTGGAAGTGGATGGGCACTCCGATTTGGTCGCACGACGGCATCATCTGCACTGGCGAATCCTACAAGAAGTGTCGTGAAGCTGACCTTCGCCAAGGGCGCGTCTCTGAAGGATCCGGCCCGTCTCTTCAACTCGAGTCTCGACGGAAACGTACGCCGCGCGATCGACATCCACGAAGGAGAAGAAGTTGACGAGTCCGCCTTCAAGGCGCTCGTTCGCCAAGCGGTCGCCCTCAACAGTTCTGGCAAGTCGAAACCTTCGAAGAAAGCGAAGTCATAATCAAACACCAACGGGCGGGCCTTTTTGAGGCCCGCCCGTTTCGGCATGAGCGGTTGAGCTGACGGCTCGGCCGTCTACAGTTCGGCCCGACGTACGTTCGTTCGTCATTCGTCATTCGTCATTCGTCAATTCGCTACGCACAGCCGGACGTCGTGCCGCAGTTGGCGCACTTGTAGCAGCTGCCGCTGCGGATCATGATCGACCCGCACGTCGAGCACGGCGGCGCGTCTTCCTGGTTCTGGATGGCCGCGCTGGCAGACCCGGCCTTCGGCGTCGGCCTTCGCCGCCACGACGGGCTGATCGACCGCGCCAAGCTCCGGCTGGCTGGGCTCGGCCACGTTCACGCCGGCGTCGAACTGCGCCTGCTTCGACAGGAACTTCGTCGGCCATCCACCGGAAGATGTAGTCGACGATCGACTTGGCGAAGCGGACTTCGGGTTGCGCGTCATGCCCGACGGCTCGAACCGCGCGTGGCTGAACTTGTCGACCAGCACCTGCAGCGGCACGCCGTACTGGAGCGCGTAGGAGATCGCCTGCGCGAAGGCATCGGCGAAGCCCGAGATCGTCGAGCCCTCCTTCGCCATCACCAGGAAGATCTCGCCCGGCTGGCCGTCGTCGAACAGCCCGACGGTGATGTAGCCCTCGTGCCCGGCGATGTCGAACTTGTGCGTGATCGACTGGCGTTCGTCGGGCAGCTTCCGGCGGATCGGCTGCTTCATGGCCGCGACGGCCGCTTCGGCCACGGCCTTGACGCTCGGCGGCTCTTGTCCTTCGACGTGTTCAGCGGCTGCGTCCGCTTGCTGCCGTCGCGGTAGATCGAGATCGCCTTGGCCCCGAGCTTCCACGCTCGATGATAGCGCCTGCATGATCTCGTCGACGGTCGCTTCCTTCGGCACGTTGACGGTCTTGCTGATCGCGCCCGAGATGAAGGGCTGCGTTGCGCCCATCATCTTGATGTGGCCCATGTAGTGGATCGAGCGCTGGCCCTCGGCCGCCTTGAACGCGCAGTCGAACACGGGCAGGTGCTGAGTCCTTCAGGTACGGCGCACCCTCGATCGTCTCGTGCTCGTCGATGTAGTCGACGATCTCGGCCACCTGCGCGCTGCGTTGTATCCGAGCTTCGGTCAGCGCCATCGGCACGGTGGTGGTTGACGATCTTCATCAGCCCGCCGCCGACCAGCTTCTTGTAGCTCACGAGCGCGATGTCCGGCTCGACGCCCGTCGTGTCGCAGTCCATCATGAAGCCGATGGTGCCGGTCGGCGCGAGCACGGTCGCCTGCGCGTTGCGGTAGCCGAACTGCTCGCCGAGCTCCACCGCCTCGTCCCACGACATCCTGCGCGCGCCTGGTAGAGGTCCGCTCGGCACCGCTTGCGCGTTCACGCCGCGCATCGCGTCGCGGTGCTTCCGCATGACGCGCAGGAACGGCTCGCGGTTCGGCGAGGTAGCCGGCGAACGCGCCACCGTGGTCGCGCGCGACCCGCGCCGACTGCGCGTAGGCCTCGCCCGTCATCAGCGCCGTGATGGCGCCGCGCGTAGTCGCGGCCCTGGTCGCTGTCATGCGGCAGGCCGCGCGACATCAGCAGCGCGCCGAGGTTCGCGTAGCCGAGCCCGAGCGGCCGGTAGGCGTGGCTGTTCTTCTCGATCGCCTTGGTCGGATAGCTCGACGTTGTCGACCAGGATCTCCTGCGCGGTGATGAACGTGCGCACCGCCGCCTTGAACCCGGGCACGTCGAACTCGCCGGCGTCCGTGACGAACTTCATCAGGTTGATCGACGCCAGGTTGCACGCCGAGTCGTCGAGGAACATGTACTCCGAGCACGGGTTGCTCGCGTTGATCCGATCCGTGTTCGGGCAGGTGTGCCACTCGTTGACGGTCGTGTCGAACTGCATGCCCGGGTCGCCGCACACCCACGTGCCTTCGGCGATGAGGCGCATCATCTCGCGCGCCTTGTAGCGTGTCCACAATCTCGCCGGAGGTCACCGCATGCGTCTGCCACGTCGCATCGTCGAGGACGGCGCGCATGAACTCGTCGGTCACGCGGACGGAGTTGTTCGAGTTCTGGAAGAAGACCGACGCAGTACGCCGTGCCCGTGAACGAGCCGTCGTAGCCGGCGTCGATCAGCGCCCACGCCTTCTTCTCCTCCTCGACCTTGCAGTTGATGAACTCGATGATGTCGGGGTGATCGGCGTTGAGGATCACCATCTTGGCCGCGCGGCGCGTCTTGCCGCCCGACTTGATGACGCCGGCAAACGCGTCGTAGCCCCTTCATGAAGGAGACCGGCCCGGACGCCGTCCCGCCGCCCGCCAGCAGCTCACGCGACGAGCGGATCGGCGAGAGGTTCGAGCCGGTGCCCGAGCCGAACTTGAACAGCATGCCCTCGGTCCGCGCCAGCGTCAGGATCGAGTCCATCGTGTCGCTGGACCGAGTTGATGAAGCAGGCCGAGCACTGCGGCGCGGCTTCGAACCCGCAGTTGAACCACACGGGGCTGTTGAAGGCGCCCTTCTGGTAGACCAGCAGGTGCTTCAGATCGTCCGAGAAGCCCTGCAGATCGGCCTCGGACGCGGAAGTAGTTCTGCCTGCGCGCCCACATCGTGATGGTGTCGACGACGCGCCCGATGAGCTGGCGGACGGAGCGCTCACGCTCGGCAGTGCCCATCTGCCCGCGGAAATATGCTTCGAGACGACGATGTTGGTGGCCTGCTGCGACCAGAGGCGGGAATCTCGACGTCCCGCTGCTCGAAGACCACATGGCCCTTCTCGTTGCCGATGATGGCCGCTCGCAGTTCCCAGTCGACCTCGTCGAACGGATCAACGCCGGGACGCGTGAGATTACGCGGGAACTCCAGTCCGGTCACGGTCGTGCGTTCAACCGACTCGTCCGATGACACCCGCGGGGCCGTAATCGCGTCCTGCGCAGCGCTCGTCTGCATCATCCCCTCCACCCGAAAAAGACGGCACGTTCCTACGCCCCTGGTAGGGGTGCCACAACTCACAAGTTTGTTACTTGGCGCGATCAGGCTGTCGTGGCGGGACTTACCGTCTCGTCAATCCGGACAGGATGCTGGGATCACCCTGCGTTCGCCTGGTCTCGCGCAACGAGCACCGACTATGCGCCTCAGTGGTTTCGGCTGTCAAGCACGAACTACCACATATTGTGGCTCGTTTTTGGGGCACTCGCAAGATATCGGAATTCACGCCGAATTTTCAGAAACCTCAGGCATTCGTCACATGGGTGCCATGTAACGCACTTGTGAAGCCAAGGAACAATGTCGGCCTCGCTCGCCAGTGCGCGACATCGCGGTGCTGGAATCCCCGCTCGTGACGTCAGCCTGGCCGCCGTCGATATCCGCGAGTCGCGTCGCAGGCGCAGTCAATTGCGCGGCCACGCGAGGCTGCGCACGGCTGATCGGACCATCGGCAGGTCACTTGTGCACGACGGACTTGCGCTCCCGGCGGAAGTCAGCGCACGATACCGAAGAAGATGCGGTCTTCCCTGCGGTCCCTCTGGTCCGTGCCGCTCGTGCTGATGCTGGCGTCGGCCGGGGCGGCCTGCGCCCAGAAGACGCACGCGCAGACGCGCGCCGAGCCGCCTGCCACGTTGCTCGATGTGCCGCAGCCGCCGCCCAGAGTCGTGGTGCCCCGCAACCTGAGGCACCGGAGGTCGTCCGAGGAGACGCAGCCGCCCAGCCCGGCGCGCCCGCGCCCCCGCGCCCGGCTCAGCGGCCCGAGGCCAAGCCCGACACTGCGCGGCAGGATGCCTCCAGCGAACCTGCTCCGGCTGCAGAGCCGCCGCCCACGCCCGGACCAAGCCGGCGCATCCTGCGGACGCCGCGGGGAGTCGCCGCCGTGCGCCAGCAGATGGCTCGCGCGTCCCAGAATCTGGGACATGTCAACTACGCCGGCTTGTCGAACGACATGAAGGCGCAGATGCGACACCGCGAACCGCTTCCTCGCCCTGGCCGATCAGGCCCTCAAGGAAGGCAACCTGCTCTTCGCGTCCACGCTCGTCGACAAGGCCGGCGCGATTGCGTCCCTGATCACGGGACAATAGATTCACGTCTGCGGCAGCGAATCCTGAACGTCGTCCCCTGTGCCGACGGTGGACTGCACTTCGATGTCCCCGTCGTGCATCTGCACGGTGCGGCATACCATCGACAGTCCGATGCCGCTCCCGCCGTCCTTCGTCGTGAAATAGAGATCGAAGATCCGCGGCATCTCCGTCGGCTTGATGCCGGAGCCCGTGTCCTCCACGACGATCTCGACGCGGCGGCGCGACGCGGCGCGCGCGGCGAGGCGCAGCGTTCCGCCGTGCGTCATCGCCTGGCAGGCGTTGATCGACAGGTTCAGCAGCGCCTGACGCAGTGAGCCGGGATCGCCGTGCACATCTGGCACGCTCGCCGGGCACTCGTACCTGCACGCGCACGCCGGTGCTCGCGGCATCGGGCTCGACGATTTTCGCGATCTCCCTGCAGCAGCGTCGTCCACGTCCACTGGCTGCAGCCGGAGGTCCTCGGGCCGCATGAACTTCAGGAACCCCTGCACCACCTGATCGAGGCGCTTGATCTCGTTGCCGATGATCGCCACGTGGTCGAGGCGCGGGATCGCCTGCCGCGGTATCCTCGCCCGACCTGGCGCGCGCCGTCAGCTTGCCCTTCAGCAGCTCGAGGTGAATCGTCATCGCATTCAGCGGGTTCTTCACCTCGTGGGCGACGCCGGAGGTGAGCCGTCCGAGCGCCGCGAGCTTGCGCGAGTAGCTGATCGTCGACTCCACCGGCGCCGAGCGCGCCGACGTCGCGAGCCACGATCATCACGCCCAGCAGCCGCTCGTCGGGGCCTTCGACAGGATGCGCGGTGACCAGCCAGTCACGGGTGCCGCCCTCGCTCTCGCCCGACGGCAGCGACATCGTGACCGGCTCGGCCGACTCGCGCGTAGTCGTGCGTGCGATCCACGAGCGCGTCGAACGGCTTCGTTGCCCTGGTGTTCGCACGCGGCCAGCAGCGCGCGCAGCGCGGGTTGGCGAACAGCACGTCTCCGTTCGGGCCGAAGATGCCGACCGCATCGGCCAGGTGCTCGACGATCGAGTCGAGGCCGGCTTCGGGCCCCGTCGCCTCGCGACCGGCGAGCAGCTTCTCGCTCACCGCGCGAATCTCCTGCCCCATCTCGCCAAACTCGTCCTGCGGCAGGTCGAGCGCCGCCGCGGGCTCGCCGCGTTCCAGTCGTCGAAGTCCGCTGCGCAGCACGTGGATGGGCCGGAGCAGCCACTGCGACAGCAGCAACGCGCCCAGCGTGGCGCCAAACAGCAGGTAGCCGGCCGTGACGAGCACCGGGTAGAGCGCCTCGCTGCAGCTCGCTCCGCACGAGCAGCGTGGAGACGCCGATGCGGGTGACGGCGTCCACGCCGGCAATCCTCAGGTCCTCGCGGACTTCGAACGTGCGCCCGTCGCCGAAGAAAATCTCGCCTCAGCTGCGCGATCGCGCCCTGCTTGGTGAAGTCGCGCTCAGCAGCGGCATGGCCTCGCGCATCGGGCTCGGATCTGCTCAGGCGGATACTGCGCGATCACGCGTGCCGCTGGCGTCGACGATCGCCGCGTAGGTGACGCCCTTCGAGTAGATGGAGGACTCGAGGATCGCGCGCACGCCGCCGTCGTCACGCGAGCGCTGCGTATGGATCCGGCGCGCCCGGGACTACGGCGAAGGCGCGCTGATAGATCGCGCGTGGCCAGCAGCTGCGCCGCGCGCATCGCTTTCTTCCAGCCTGACGCTCGCCTGCTGCGCCAGGTCGTGCACGCTGAGCCCCGACCACCACGGCGCCCACCAGGGCGGTGACGCCGAGAACCTGCTTGGTGCGAAGGAAACGGCGCATGTCAGGGGCCGAGAGCTTCGGGCCGCCAGCGCCGCGCGACTTGGCGATCAGTGGGTTCGCTCGGCGATCAGAGGCCCTTCCGCAGGCCGAGTCTGATTCAGCTTGTTGTGGAGCGTCTTCAGGCTGATGCCCGAGAATCTCGGCCGCGCGCGGTCTTGTTGTCGCGCGTGTGCTCGAGCGTCAGCACGATCAGGCGCCGCTCGGCCTCCTCGACCGTCGATGCCCGGCCTCGAGCGTCACTGCCGCTGCCCACAGGCGCCACGCGTGCATGACCCGAGCGGCGGCAGGTGCTTCGGCTCGATGAACTCGCCCTCGGCGAGGATCGTCGCGCGCTCGATCACGTTGCGCAGCTCGCGCACGTTGCCGGGCCAATGATACTGCTCCAGCATCGCGCATCGCCCGCGCGCTCGACGGCCGTCACCGGCCTGCTTGTTGCGATCGGTTGAACTCGGCTGATGAACGCCTGCATGAGCAGCGGCAGGTCCTCCTTGCGGTCGCGCAGCGGCGGCAGCGCGATCGCAAAGACGTTGAGGCGGTAGTACAGATCCTCGCGCAGCTTGCCGTCGCTGCACGGCCTGCAGCGGATCCTGCGTTGGTCGCCGCGATCACGCGCACGTCCACGGGCTGTCTCGATGCGGCCGCCGAGGCGCCGGAACCGGCGCTCCTGCAGCACGCGGAGCAGCTTCACCTGCGTCGGCGGCGTCATCTCCGCGATCTCGTCGAGGAAGATCGTGCCGCGATCGGCCAGCTCGAAGCAGCCCTGCCGGCGCTCGATCGCGCCGGTGAACGCGCCCTTCTCGTGGCCGAAGATCTCGCTCTCGAGCAGCGTTTCGGGAATCGCGGCGCAGTTGATCGGCGACGTACGGCATCTGCCGCGCGGGCTCAGCTGGTGGATCGTCTGCGCGACCAGCTCCTTGCCCGTGCCGGACTCGCCCGTGATCAGCACCGACGCGTCGGTCGGCGCGGCCTGCTCGACGACCTGGTAGATCTTCCGCATCTCGGGACTGGCGCCGATCATGCTTGCCGAAGGCGCCGCTGATCGCGCAGCTGGCGGCGCAGCCGCTCACCTCGCACGCAGCGTGTGCTGCGCGTTCGGCGGCCTTGTCGAGCAGAATGCGCAGACGCTGCGGATCGACCGGCTTGGTGAGATAGTCGTAGCGCGCCGTTGCGAATGGCTTCCACCGCCGATCTCGACTGACCCTTGCGCCGTGAGCAGGATCACGGCAATGGCAGGATCGATCTCGCGGACCGCCTCGAGCAGCTCGAGCCCGGTCTTGCGAGGCATCACCAGATCGGTCAGACAACGATGCTGGGCCGGAAGGTGGTGATCTTCTGCGAGCCCTTCTTCACCGTCGGCAGCCGCTTCCGCCATGAAAGCCCCACGTGCGCACCAGCTCCCGTCAGGCCGCCGCGCGTCGCCCGTCGTCCTCGACGATCAGGACGCGCTCAGCAGCTGAGCTGGACGCGCGTCGGACTCTCGTCGCGATCGAGTGAGCAGTCATGAGAGACCCTCACAGGGAAGTAAATTTTACACCTTTCATCATCGAACGGCAGCAGTGCCGTCCGACGGCATGTGCGTCTAACCCATTGCAAACGCTTGAACTTAGCAATGGTTCAGGGCTTGCCAGTGCGGTAGCCCCATCATGAGGTGAGCATCAAGATGCGAACCACTCAGAAGACGGCGTTTGCGCTGCTCTCTCTGGCACTGCTGTCGGGGCCTGTTCGAAGACCGGGCGGAGGCGCCAGCCAGTCACCGGCAGCCTCTCCGGCAGCTCCGGCGTCGAGCGCACGTGCCACACAGCCGGCGCCTGGCGCCGCGGGCAGCCGGACGGCGGCGCCACGGCGTCCGCCACTGCCCCGGGCGCTGCGGAGACCGGCGCGCCGCAGCCGCGCGGACGCAGACTGCGCCAGCGGCCCCTGCGGCCACCGCCGCCTCGAACTTCACAAGGAGGTCACGCTCGCGGAAGGGACGATGCTGGGCCTGCAGCTCGATAGCGGCGGTCGCGTCCGACACGAGCAAAGTAGAGGACCCTGTCCGCGCGACACTGCGCAGCCCATCGTCAGCGACGGCCTGACCGGTGCTGCCTGAAGGCACGCGCCATCACCGGCGTCGTGACCGAGCGTCGCGCTGATCGGGCAAGGTGAAGGGCCTCGCGCAACTCTCGCTGCGCTTCACGTCGCTGACCGTGGACGACGAGCGGTACGAGATCAGGACGCACACCGTCTCGCGCCAGGCGAAGTCGGCACGAAGAAGAAGGACGCGACCAAGGTCGGCGTCGGCACGGGCGCCGGCGCGCTCATCGGCGCGATCGCGGGCGGAGTGGCAAGGGCGCAGCCACCGGCGCGGGCGTCGGCGCGGCCGCCGGCACCGGCGTGGTGATGGCCACGCGCGGCGAGCAGTGCGCCTGGCGGAAGGCACGCCGTTGACCGTCACGCTGGCCTCGCCGCTCAAAGTCGCGTGCTTCGCCACGATGACGACGGTGCCCGAGACGCCGGCGGTCGTCCCCGCGCCGCGCCGGATGTCGGCGCCGGCTGCAGGCACGGGCACGTTCGCTGCTCGACGTGTTCCTGCTGCTCGGGCATCCCGACGCAGCTGCTGATCGCGAAGCTCCTCGCGATGGCCGGCGTGCGGCCATTGGTTCGGCGCCGATCAGCTCGACTCCACGTGGGTGTTCGTGGTGGCGATGGGTGACACGGCCTGCTGCTCATCCTCGCCACCGTGCTCCTCGTGCCAACGGCGAATCGCGCGCGCGACGTGTTCCTCAGGCGACGGCCGCCGCCTGCGAGGGGCTGATCGGGATTGCGCTGATCTGTGCCGCTGCTGCGTCGGCGTCGGCGTGGTGCTGCTCGCCGTGCGTCAGGCCTGGCCCTCGCTAGCACAACGTGCGCCGACAACCCGCTGACGGGTCTGCTGAAGAACCCGCGCGAGGCAATGATGCTTCGCGTTGTCGTCGCACTGTTTGCGGGCGGCGTGCGTGGAGGAGGTGCAGCGCGCCTTCATCCTGACGAGATTCGAGCGCGCGACCTCGGCGGCCCGGCGTGCGGCCTGGTGGTGACCAGCATCGCGTTCGGCGCGGGACATGCGCTCAGGGCTGGACGGCGCTGGCGCACTGGCCGTGCTCGGCGGCGGTCTGGGGCGCTGGTCTGCCTGCTGCCGCCGCAGCGCCATCGCGCGCCGATGGTGAGCCACGCGGGCTTCAACAGCCTGGAGATCGTGCGGTATCTGGTGGGCGGCCGGCGTATAGTGAGAGCCGATGCGCGCCTGCCGGTGCCGCCTGTCTCCGGGCGGCGGATGCTGATCTCGCCGCGCCTGCTGGTCCTGCTCTTTCTCGTGCTGCTTCCGGCGGTGACCACGCGTATCTCACGCGTCCGACGAGGTGCGGTATTACGCGTACTTGCGCTCGATCTGGTTCGATCGCGACGTGTCGTTCGAGAACGAGTACCAGCATTTCTATGACACAGGCATCGCCGCGTCGCAGGGTTCCACGAGACCTTCCTCGAGCGCACGACCGAAACGGGCCGGCGCGTCAACTTTCGGCACGATCGGCTGCGCGCTGCTGTGGGCGCCGTTCTACGCAGTCGGCGACCTCGTGGGCGCGCCTGTCACTCAGCTACGGGACGCGAGCGTCGCCGTCGACGGCATACTCGCAGGCCGCATGCGACGGGCCGTGTCGTACGCGTCGGCGTGCTACGGGCTGCTCGCGCTGCTGACGTCGGTGGCGATCGTGCGCCGGCTCGGTCGATGGTGGCCCGCGGCTGGCCGACGTGGGCGGGCTCTCGGCGCTGGTCGTGTGGCTCGGCACGCCGCTGCTGTTCTACATGTACATCGCGCCGCCGATGTCGCACGCGACGTCTGGCCTTCGCCGTGGCCGTGTTCATTCTCGCGTGGCTGACGCGTCCGCGACACATGGGCAGCATCGGCGGGATGGCCGTGCTCGGAGCGCTCTCCGCCGCCATGATGGCCATGGTGCGGGAGCAGGACGCGTTCTTCATCGCGGGCCGGCAATCGACTTCCTGCCTGGGCCACTCGCTCCGCGCCGGATGGCCAGCATCGATCGCAGCCGGCTCGGGCCGCAGCGGTGGGCGCGGTGACGTTCGCGCTGACCGTCACGCCGCAGGCGCTGGCGTACATCGCGCTCGAACGGCCGCATCGGCCCGTCGCAGCTCGTGGCACGGAAGATGACGTGGTCTGCGCCGCACGCGTTCAGGTCGTCGGCTCGCCGTCGCACGGCTTCCTCATGTGGACGCCGTTGGCGGCCTTCGCGGGCGTGGGCTTGCTCGTTCTGCTGCGCCGTCTGCCGGCTGACGCGCGATCGCTGCGTCGGCCTTCATCGCGATGACGGCGCTGCGGATCTACGTGGCGCGGCAGCGTCGAGTCGTGGACCGTTGCGGGCGCCTTCGGTCAGCGGCGGTTCGTGGCGACTGACGGCGGTGCCGTGACCGTCGGCCTGGCTGCTGTCGCTCGGCTGTCGCGCGCGCGGCTGCGATGGCGGCGCTGGTCGCCGCGGCGTCGTGGTCGCTGCGGCGATGTGGTGGAACATCGCGCTCATGGTGCAGTTCGGCGCGGGCATGATGGATCGCCAGCGGCTCCGAGCCTGCACGCATCGCCTACAATACGTTCATCGCCATGCGCGCGGCGCTGCCGGGCCTGGCGTGGCGCTACTTGTCCGATCGCGCCAGCTTCTACGAGTCCGCCCGCACGCTCGGCGCACCTGAGCCGCTCGGCGTCACGCGTCCGTGCGCCTCTATCTGGCTGACATCCGTTTCCCCGCTCAGGCGGGCCAACGGCAGATCCAGACGTTCGAGACCTGCCGAGCGCTTGCCGCGCGCGCGAGGTGCACGTGACGCTTTTCGTCCGCCCCGGACACCACGCGGCCGCGCGCGCGATCCGTGGCTCTTCTACGGGGCCGCCACGCTAGACTCGGCCTGACCATCGATCAGCTGCGCGTCGGTGCCCGGCGCGATACGGCGTGCGCGCTACGTGGCAACCGCGATCGCGCGCCGCGTGTCAGTCGCGCCGGAGGCCGACGTATCTTCACGCGCGATCTCGGCGCCGCGTCTGCTCGCCTTCCGCGGTCGCTGCGAGCCGCCGGCCGTCGTCACAAGGCGCATGGCTACGCGCCCGGCGGTCAGCCGCCGAGCTGCCCGCGCTCTGCTCGGCACGCGCCTCGCCCTCGCGGCGAAACTCCGGCGGCTGGCGCGCACGTAAGCGTCGCGTGTGGCGACGCGTCGGCAGCTACGTCACGCTGACGAGCGCGCATCGCGGCGAAGCTCGACGACGCGCTTCGGGCCCGTGCGACGCCGCCGTCGTGCCCGACGGACGCGTCTGCGACGCGCCCGGCGCGTTCGCCAGGCCGCCGCCGACCGGAGCCGCCGACGGTGGGATACGCCGGGTCACCTGTATCCATGGAAAGGCGTGGACGTGCCTCATCGAGGCGCTTGCGCCCTGCTGCCGGCGTCCGCGGGCTCGTGGTCGCAGGTGCAGCCCGGCGAAGCGTGACCGCGTCCGGCTCGCAGGGCGCTGGCCACGCGCGTGGCGTGGCGACCGCGTGGAGTTCACCGGGTGGCTGCCGCCCGCCGGACGTCGCGGCGGCACTCGCGCCGCGTGTCACGTGCTGGCGCTGCCCAACGTGCGCAGCACGATCTCCGACCGCTACACGTCGCCGCTGAAGCTGTTCGACTACCTCGCCGCCGGGCGGCCCATCATCGCGTCGGACCTGCCGGCGCATTCGCGAGGTGCTGACCGACCAGGTGAACGCGGCTGCTCGTCGAGCCTGGTCGCGCCGATCTGGCGCGGCCGCACGCCCTGGGCGTGTCCTGACGTCGCGGCTCTGGCCCGAGCGGCTTGTCGCGCAAGGCGTTCGACGACGCGGCGCTACACGCTGGACGGCGCGCGCCGACGACGGCTCGAGCCGGTCGCTGCGGGCTGCCGAGGGCCGCACGCGATGATCTACGGCGCGCCTGCGCTGGGCTCGCCGCTGCCCCGACTGCCGCGGGACGCTGTCGCAGACAGCGGCGAGGCGCTCGTCGTGCACGGTCGTGCGGACATCGTGCGCGAGGCCCGGGGTATCTCGACCTGCGGCCCGTCGGCCACGCTTCACCGAGCAGACGAAGTACTCGACGAGGCGCTGCATGCCGACTGCGCGCCACGAGACCGTGTCGCCGGCGCTGCTGCAGGCCGGTGTCCGCCAGTGGATGCTGCGGCGCTTGCTCCGCAGCCGGGCCCCGGCGATGGATCGTCGACCTCGGCTGCGGCAGCGGGCGGTCGCTTGTTGGAATCACGAGAGCGGCGCCGTCGCTCGTCGGCATCGACGTCGCGCCGTCTTTCGCCGCGCGAAGCGCTCCCGACCGCGCCCGGACTCGTGCTCGGCGATCTGCGAGCGCCTGCCGTTTGCCGACGGCGCCCTTCGACAAGGGCTACGCGCTTGACGTGTTCGAGCACCTTTCGCGCGGTCGCTGGCTGACGGTGCTCGCGCGAGATCGCGCGAGTCATGCCGCGCCGGCGGGCACTCGTTCGTCTACTCGCACGTGCGCAAGAACTCGTGGCTCGCCGCGGCCTGCAGCGGGCGTCAACGCGGCTCGCGCGGCGGCTCGAGCGGGTCGGCTTGGTCGACCTGCGCGCAGGAACGCCTGCGAAAGTCGCGATCACCTGAACCCGCTTGCCGACATCCCCGACCTCGAGCGACGGTCGGCCAGGCCGGGTTCCGCATCGCGCGCATCCGCTACTACACGCCGCTCCATCGGCGCCTTCTGTCGAGAACATCCGCTGATGCGGATGGCGGAGCGGGCCCTCGGCGTGTGGGCGGCACGCCTGACGCCGTCAGGAACCGCCGCGCCGCAGGATCTGATCAGCAACGCACCGAAGAGGCACGCCTGGCGCAGACGTCGGCGCAAGCGAACGCTACGCCAGCGCTCGCTGTATCGGCTGCTGCGGATGGTGACGGCACCGATGACGCTGGACGTCTGGATCTTCGGCGTCCGCATGCTGTGACCGTTTTTTCTGTGTTGCTGGAGCGCAACCGTGATGCGGCGGCGGCTGCTCGAGGCAAGGCATGACCGACGGCACCCGCAACCGGTGCGTAGCGTGGCTCGGTAGTTACTGGCGCTCACGATCAATCGTGGCGCTCACGGCGGGTATCGAGCTGGCCGGGCGTTTGTGGCACGCTCGTCGCTGCCCAGGCCAGCGTCAGCGGCGCGGATGTCAGCCCGACGACGCTGGTGCTGTGTGCGGCAGCGCTCGCGATCGGCGCCCGCTTCGTGAGCCTCGGCCTCAGCCATGAAGTCTGACGACGACGCAGGTGGTGGCAGTCATGCTGGTGTGCGCGTTTCCGCCGGCATGGCTGCCCAGCTGCGTCTCGGCCGCGCGGCTGCAGAGCGATGGCTTCTATTACTTCGCGCACCTGCGGTCGCTCTGGTTCGACGGCGACCAGGACCTGACAGACGACTACCGGCTGCTCGGCATGGGCGACAAGGCGCACTCTGTTCGCGCCGACGGTGACCGGGGCAGCGCAGTCCGCATGGACGATCGGTCCGGCCACCGCCCGGAGCTCCGTTCTTCGCCGTTGGCTGATCGCGCGTCGCAACCTCGATGCTGCACGCGTCGGGGCGAGACGCGAGTCGCGGACGGCACCTCGTAATCCATACAGGCAGTCGGTGGTAACGTTGCCGGCCTCTGCTGGGGCCTGACGGGCTTTGTTCTTCTGCTACCTGCTCGTGCCGCCCGCTTCCACCGCGCGGATGCGTGGGCGGCTCTTCGCGATGGTGCTCGTGGCGACAGGCCTGTTCCTGCTCTGGTATCTGGTGAAGGAACCCACGATGACGCGCGCGCCGTCGGTGGCGGCTGTGGCGGTGTTCCGCGTGGGCCTGGGCGCTCGACGCGCGGCGCGCGAAGCCCGCGCCCGCTGGCGCAATGGGCGGCGCTGGAGCCTGCTCGCGGGCTTCATCAGCACCATTCGATGGCAGAACGCGATCTTCGCCCCGCTGCCGGCCATCGAGTGGACGATCACGCTGCTTCCAGCGGCGTCGGCGCGCACACGCCGGAGCTGCTCGATCACGCCGCCAACGGCGTGCTTGTTCACCATCGCCGCCGTGGTTGGCTTCGTGCCGCAGATGCTGGTCTGGAAGCCATCTACCTGGGCGTGACCCTGGCCGTGTCGCCGATCGGGCCCCAGATCCGATGGTGGCATCCGCGTGGCGGATCGTCCTGGACCGCATTGCGGAACTCGAACGCGACCACAGCCTGCCATCGTGTCTATCTCATGATCGGACATAGCCCTACGCCTGCTGTGCTGGCGCCGGGATCGGCTCCATGTGCGCTGGTGTCGCGGCGCGATCAGCCGCCACTCGTGACGCGATGGTCACTTCAACGCGTCGGGATCTTCAGGACTGGTGGGCAGCGCGGCGTTTGAGTAGCGGGCGCTTCGAGCGCGGACGTTGCTGCATTTGCTCTGATCATCCGCACGGATTCACGCCGTTACGCCGAGATCACGGCCGCCACCGTCGCGCCAGCTCCACGCAAGGATGGCGCGCGGCGCTGGCGGATGGCACTGGTCGATCTGGAACCTGGCGTACTATCGGACGCTTTGCCATCGGCGGGACCCGTTTCCGGTTGACTCCGGGACCGACTGCGCTCACGTCAGCTGGCCTCCCGCCAGGCCGGGACGATCGTGCGCCTCGTGGGACACCCTTCTCGTGGCCGGCGAACCCCCTGGTTCGCCCGGCGAACCGGGCTGGCGCCGTCCGACTACGACCTGGTCTGGGCCTTTCTGATTCCTGTCCGATCGCCGGCAACCATACGGGCGCGTCGATCTCCGGGCCAGACCGATGCCATGTGGCTCGGCGATATGGCTGGCACGGCCCAGAGCGGCTAGCCCCTGGACGGCGCCACACGTTCCGCTGGGCGTGCTGGCGAATCGGCAGCCACCGCTGCGACTCGTGCTTTCGACCATCCGGCAACCCTGCGCGTACAGATGCGCGCGCGGGCGTTCTCGTGGCCGTCAGCCCCCTTCGCAGCGCCCGAGGCTCTCGGTCAACGGGCGGGCCCAGGAGCCCGGTGGAGGTTCCGCGCCGACTGGGCCGTGCTCGAGCGCGTCGTGCCCGCCGCCGCCGTGGCGGACGGGCGCGAGAAACGCCGTGGTGCTGACCTTCGATCGCGCGACCCGCCCGTCGGATGTTGGCCAGGGCAGCGACACGCGCCCCGCTTGCCGCAGTCGGTGTAGACCAGCTGCGGCGCATCGTCGCCGAAGCGATCCTGAGGTGCGAATCCTCTACTGCGCCCTCGACCAGCGCGTGCCGGGCACCCTCGGCGGATCCGTGCACGTCCAGGCGGTCGCCGAAGGGCTCGCCGCGCTCGGCCACGACGTCCACGCGATCACTGGCGGGGAGCGGCGGTGCCTCGCGCGGCCACACGGGCCCGGTGCACTGGCGACACGATGCGCCCGCCGGCCCGGCCGCGCCCAGCTTCGCCTGCTGCGTTCGCGCGCGGATCGGCGGCTTTGCACCGGACGATGCGGACGTGATCATCGAGCGTGTACGGGCTACAACTTCGGCGGCGAAGGCGCGCTGGCGGGCGAAAGCCACCGGCGCGCGATTCGCGCTTCGAGGTCAACGCTGCCCGTCATCGACTGCCCGGGCTCGCCCAAGGCCGCGCTCGATCGCGCGCGCTCATCGCGCAGCCGATGCGGCGCTGGCGCGACTGGCAGGTGAGCCAGGCGGGATCCTGATCGTCACGCCAAGCGCGGCGATTGCGTCCTGCCCGACGGCGTGCCGGCCGATCCGCGTGCTGGAGATCGAATGGGGCGCGGACGCGACGCGTTTCCATCCCGGCGCGACCGGCGCCAGTGCCGTGACGCCGCGCGATCTCGTCCACGATCGTCGCGGTGTTCGCGGGCGCCTTCGTGCGCTGTGGCATGGCGCGCGATCCAGCTCGTCGAGGCCATCAAGCGGTCCGCGCGCTGGGCCACACGCACTATCACGCGGTCCTGATCGGCGAGGGACCTGAACGTGGCGCTGCCGAGCAGGCCGCGCAGGCGCGTACGAGGCATCACGTTTGCCGGTCGACGTCGCGCCACACCCGACATGCCGTCGGCGCTCGCGGCCACGCGGACATCGGCGTCGCCCCCTTCGACGTCAATGGCCAGCATCCACCGCACGCGCCGGCGTTCTACTGGTCGCCGCTGAACGGTGTTCGAGCTATTACGGCCACTCGGGCTGCCCAGGTCGTGGCGCCGGGGCTGCCCCGGCTGCGAGGGCTCGCACGAGCACGGCGTGGAGGGGCGCGCTACGAGCCGGCCACGCCGGCTGCTCTGGCCGGGGCCATGGCCACCACTTGCCGATCCAGCGGTCCGCTCGCGGATGGGCCAGGCCGCGTGCGCCCGCCGTGCGCGACTACGGATGGGACGCGCACTGCCGCGCGCTCGACGCCGGCTCCTCCGGGCGCGGATATGACCGCTGCCGGCCGTGCGCCTGCTCATCGCGACCGATTCGTTTCCTCCCGACCGCGGCGGCAGCGGCTGGGAGCAGGTCGCGATGCCGAGCTCGTCCGCGGCTCCACGCGCGCGCGGACTACGACGTCCACATCGTGCGGCCCCCGGCCCGGGCGCAGCACGACGAAGCGGGTGTCGCGGAGCTACGACGGCTTCGAGGGTCCGCGTAGCTGCGCCTGCCCGGCTCGCGCCGGTGCCGTTTCCAGTGCGCGGCTTCATTTCCAAGAACGAGCGGCTCTGGACGCTCGTCGAGCGCGACCTTCGCACTGCGCCTCGGGTCTCGTTTGACGGCGCACACGATCCGACCTCGCGCACGACAGCAGCACGTGCTGACCACGGCGCCCGCGATCACGCCGCCCGCAGCGCGCGAGCGTGCCCGTCGTCGCCACCGATCCGCGACTACCGGGCCAGTCTGGCTACTGGTCGGATCCTCATCATCGATCCCGGACTCCGATGACGCCATGCCCCCGAGTGCACGGCAGCGAACATGACGCGGCGTGGCGGGCCACCGCGCGCGGGTGCGTGCCTCGCCTGCTGCCATCTCATGCCGATGATCTCCGCATGCGCGCCAACCTGTCGCGCAAGCGGATCGGGGACTTTGCGGGCGCCAGCGCCGTGGATGATTGCTGCGTCAGCCGCCGCGATCGCGTGCGGACCTTGGCTGCCGCGCGCGCACCGGAGCTGGCGGGACACACCGGCATCGAGCACATTCCCAATCCCGCGTGGGACATCCCTGGCGCGATTCAGGCTAGCGGGCCGCAGGACGCCGGCATCGCCGCTCGCCGGCTCGCTACGTGCTCTACTGCGGCAAGCTCGAGATCAACAAAGGGGCGGATCTGTTGATTCGTGTCGCGAAGGCGCGGCACGGCTCACCTGTCCTCTCGTCATCTGTCGGCGACGGACGCCTTCGCGCATGGATCGAGAATGAGGCGCGCGACGCTGGCATCGACGTGCGCGTGGTGGGTTGGCAGCCGCGACCGCAGGTGCTTGCCTAGCGACGCCACAGCGCTCGTGTTTCCTTCAGGGACGGAATCTCTCAGTCGCGTCCTGCTCGAAGCGAGCGCATTGGGTGTCCCTATCGCCGCGATGGACCTGGGAGGACGCGCGACATCATTGAGCACGAGCGCACGGGACTTCTCTCGTCGTCATGGCAGGCGCTCGCCGACGACCTCCGCCGACTTCTCGACGATCCGACCCTGGCGGTAGCTCGCGCCGATGCACAGCGTCCATCACCAGCACGTTCGACGCACGCGTCGTCGTCGAGGCGGATCGAGGCGCTGTATGAGAACGATCGGCGCGGGGCGGCCAGATGCGCCGTGGCTGAACGCGCGCGCTGCGGGTCGCCGTCGTAAGGCCGATCCGTCTACAGCCTTCATGGGTTCGGCGGCCTCGAGCGCCACCTGTGCGACCTGGTGCGCTACCACTCGCCGACAGCTGGTACCGTGACGCTGATCACGCGGACGCCGGAACGGCTGACGAAGTCGACCCGAGCCGCGCTGGCGCGGATCGCCGATCACCCGCGCGCTGCACCGTGCACTACGTGCCCTACCACGCACGTTCCCGCGCTCAGCCGGGCGGCGCGGCGACGACGATCATCGACCGAAGCACCGCGGCGTATCCGTGGTTCAGGGCGCGGAGCCCGGGCGACGCCGCGCTTCGACGTCCAGTCGGGTCATATCGACGTGGTCTACGGCGTCGGCGCGGCGTGTGCGGCTACGCGCGTGCTTTCGCTGGCCGGCATACCGCCTCGGCGCCGCTCGTGTTCAATCCTCAGGGCCTCCAGGAGTTCGGCGGCGCCCGACGGCAGCCGGCGGGCAACGCCTGAAGGCCCTCGGCTATCTGCCGCTCCGGCGGAGTGGTCCGCAAGACGGCGGCTGAATTGCCGATGCTGTGATCGCGACCGATGCCGCCATCGAGCCGGCCGTGCTCGCACACCTTCCGGTGCCGCGATCGCATGGTCGGCTCGTGCCAAATAACCTCGACGGCGTCCGGACGGCGATCGATTCGTCGCGCGAAGTACGGGCTCACGCACCGGATCACGCACCATCGGCAAGAACGAGGTGCTGCTGCTCAGCGTCGGCCGGCTCGAAAGGCCCAGCAAAGGGGGTTCACCGACCTGGCAGACGCGCTCGCGGGCCTGCAGTCACCGGCGGCATGGCGATGGGTCGTCGTAGGCGACGGCCCCGACGCCTCATGAGCGCGGATCGCCGGCGGGGGCTGAGCGGGCGCACCATTCTCGCCGGTCGAACCGACGATGGCGCACTGCACCGCCTGCAGGTATTGCGGGCGGCAGACCTGTTCGTGCACCCGACCGATACGAGGGCAGCTCGCTCGTCACGCTGGAGGCATTGCTGCACGCGCGGCCCGTAGTCGCGACACGCGCCGGGGAACTGCCGACCAAAGGTGATCCCCGGCCAGATAGCCGGATGGCTGGTGCTGCCGCCATCGGATCAGGGCGCTCCGCCTGGCGCTCTCGAGGCCATCGCCGAGCGCACGCGCTGGCCCGAGATGGGCCGCGTAAAGGCGCGAACTGCTCTGGTAACGCTTCGACTGGCGCGTGATTTGCAGGGAAGTTTCGGGAACTGTATGAAGAGTTGATCCTCGGCGCGCGGCGAAGACTACGAGGCGATCGTCGCGCGGCGGCGCAATTACGTCAGCCAGTCGTCGACGAGCACCTGCCGCCTGGTGGCCATCACGCGCGTCGCGCGAGCTGGCGCGCGGAGGCCTCGTTCATCTCTGCCCGTTCCGCGTGAACTCGTCAGGGTGCTGCCGGAGAAGTAGTTCTCCAGTTCCTCGTCGCTCGGCTCCGCGGCGCCGGCGAAGCGCTGGTCGATAGGCGTGCATGCGCAGGTCGTCGCGGACCCATTGCCGCAGCCACGCCTCGCTGGCGTCGGCGTCCGACGACAGCGTCGATACCAGATTACCGTTTCCGACGCGCGGCGCTCGACGTCGCGCACCTGGGCTGTCGACGGCCGCGACCTCGGGCTCCAGCGGCGCGTCGCGCTCCACCTCCTGAAGAATCAGCACGGTCGATCCAGCCGCTCAGGCGCGACCGCTTCCGCCGACGGTCCACCGGAGTGCAGCGCGCATCGCCCGCTTCACGTCGGACATCGTGATCAGATGGCCGTCCGATGGCGACGACGCGGTCGATGACTGTCGGCCCAGGCGGCGCTCGCGCGTGATCACGCGAGCGCGGCCGAGAGCGAGCGCGTGAGATCCGCATCAGAACGCCTGCCCCAGGCTGATGTGCAACGCCGTCAGCCGTTCGAAGGCTGCCGTCTGGCTGCGTCTGGCGCGCCGAGCTTGAAGCCGAGATCGACGCGCAGCCGGCCGATTGGGAGACTTGTAGCGAGGCCAAACCCGGTGGTGGGCCGGATGTCGCCGAACGCCGAAGTCGCTGACGCGGGCCGCACACGCGTTGCCGGCGTCGATGAACCCGACAACGCCGACGTCCTTCCAGACAGGAACCCGCAGCTCGCTGTTGAGCACGATAACGGCGTTGCCGCCGACCGGGAACCCGTTGCGATCGATCGTCGCGGCAGTGCCGAGCCGATCGAGCGCGTAGCCGCGCACCGACGTATCGCCGCCGGCGAAGAATCGCTCGCTGGCCGGCAGATCCGTGTCACGTCTGCACGACGGGCTCGCCGTCAGGACCGAGCACCGGATTGCCGTCCGCGTCCACTTCCGCCACCGTCCGTTCGAATCCGGTGGCGATGCGCGACCGCGCGCCACCGGCGAAGATGCGCCGCGACGTCGGGCCACCGCCCGCCGGAACAGCAAGCCCTGCGTGAACAGCTTGATGAAGCCGACTTCCGATCCGATCGCACGCGCGCCGGCCGACGTCCGCGCGTCGCGACGCAGCTCTCCGCGCGACGGCGCCAGCGCGTCGTCTCGCGTGTCGCGGATGACTGATCCCGAGACGCGTCGACAGCCGGACCTGCGGAAGAGGCGGTCGATTAGCGGCTGATCTGCCGGGTCGAATCGCTCGTCGAACACGTTGTCGCGCTCGATGACGTAGCGCCCCGAGAACGCTCGAGCGCCTGCGTGATGTGGCGCGCGAGCTCGACGCGAGCCGCCCTTGCGCGTGAATCGAGCTAGACCGGACGCCTGCTCGAGGGGCCGGTGCAGCAGGGAAGTCGGCGCCGGCATGTTCGAACGCCGGCGCCCGATACGTGCCGAGCGACGCGAGTAGTCGCGGAACGTGAAGCCGAGTCGGCGCGCAGCTCAGCCCGGCTCGATCGACGACGTCGTCGCGACGTGACCGGAGCGCCGCGCGGGCGAACAGGTTCAGCGACTGGTTCCTGCCGAAGAGATTGCGTCGGCCGAACTCCACGAACCGCGCAGGCGCGATCTCGAACACTTCCCTGGCGCCGCGCCGGTCTCTTCTTCCTGGCGCAGCACGCGTCCGCCTTCGACGCCCGCCGCCGTAGCCGAGCGTCGTCGTCGGCGCTTCCTCGACCGAGACGGGCAGATCGCGCTCGTTCGGCGTTCGAGATCGAGCTCGGTGATCCGGACGCGCCTGAAGAGGCCGAGCGCGCTGATCTTCCGCTGGCTGTCCGAGACGCCGGAGTAACTGAGCGGCTGGGCCAGGCGTGAGCTCGAGCTCGCGGCGAATGGTGTCGGTCGACGTCGCGGGCGTTGCCGACGATGAGGAATGTGACCGACGAAGACCTGCGTGCCCTCGTCGAGGCCGTGAACGCCAGATCCGCCGCCGTCGTGCGATCGGTGGACGGACGAATCCAGGCCTCGACGGCAGCCGTCTTGTAGCCCCGCGCGATCGAGAACGAGCAGCGAGCGATCGCCGTCGCGATCGAGCGCGACCTGCGGCGCGTGGGCAACGCGGCCGGACTTCAGCGTCCGAGCCGCGCCACGCGCAGGTCAGCCTCCGGCACCACGCGTGCCGGCGATCTCGATGGACGACACGATCGTCGCGGGCCTTCGACGACCGCGAGGCTCGTCCGATGCGGCACGGCGCGGCCACACCGCCCGGCACGGGGCGCAGCACGGTCAACGTCACCTTCACTGCGGTGTATCCGCGCCGGTGGTGAGGCCTCTCCGATCGTCGCGATGTCGACCTCGACGGTGCTCATGACGAACGAGGGCCCCAGGTCTCGTCTTCAGCATCGGCTGGCAGATCGGCGGACGGCAGTCGCGCCAGTGACGTCCCACCTTGGCGACGTGGAACTGCGGTCCCTTTGCTTCACGTGAGAACACCACGGCGAGCTCGCCCGTTCCGCGGGAGGTCGTCGTGGAGCGACGTCGGCGTCGCGATGGCCCTGCGCCTGGCAGGTACCCGCGAGTCAAGTTGGCAGGAGTCCTCGAGGCAGGTCCTCGTCCGAGCGAGGCCTCGCGCTCGATGCGGGACCAGATCGCGCCGCAGCTGTGGGACGGCACGTCGTCGCCCTCGAAGACGATCGTCACGTGGGCGTCGGCATCGATGTTGACCACGACGTCGCCGGTCGTGCCGTCGGCGCGCGGGCCGTCGGCTCGTGGTCGCGCGCTGCCGCGTAGTAGCCGCGCGCCTCGCAGGCTCGCTCAGCCAGGTCGTCAGGCGACGTCGACCTCGGCTTTCCAGTAGACGCTCACCAGTCGTCAGGCCGCAGCTTCGACGGAATGGACCGGCCGTCCGGCGTCGTATTGCCGTCGGCCTGTGATTCGCTGCCGAATGCGCAGGCGCGAGCCCGGCCGTCGACGTCCGATGACCGAGCGTGCTGGTCCGTGCGCCGCGACGGCGCTCGAAGCGCCGGAGCGTCGGTCGGCGCGCGTACGCCCTCGTCAGCGAGTAGACGGTCTTGAGGTACGTCGGCAGATGCCGGCGAGGCGCGCCAGCGACGAGCGGTGTTGCCGAAATGCTCGCTGCATGCGATCGTGCGAGAGTCGCGATCCGCGAGGCCGACGTCGCGATGAAGGAGATCGTCGCGGCACCACGCGCGTCAGCTCAGCGCGTAAGTGAGGGCGATGCCGCCCGGCCGACCTCGTCTCGCGACGCGACGACGTCCTCGAAGCGGCCGAGGCCGACGAGGTGCGCGATGCTCTCGTGCACATCGCGCACCGCGAGCGGCTTGCCCGGACGCGTCTCGATCGAGCGCGAGCACGCCGGGTTCCGTGCCAGCGGCACCGTCGCACTCGATCGCGACCCCGGTCAGGTGATCTAGCGGTCCCGGCTGGGCCACTGCGCCCGCGGCGCAGGCCGCCGGCGACAGCAGGGCGATCGCGCAGGACCAGGCGGCCGCGCCGCCGCATCAGAACGCGTGCCTCACGCGGACGTCGAGCGCGTAAATGCGGTCCTCGTTCTGCGACAGCGACCCGACAGCCGGTCGCTCTGGTCGATGCTCCAGCAGGATCACCTGATCGCGCGGTCGTCGACGAGGCCGAGGAGCGACTGAGGAGAACGTCAGATAGACGCGGGTCGGAGATGCGCTTGCCGATCGTGCAGCCGCGCGCCGGGCACGAGCCGCGACGACTGCGCCGCCGGATCCGTCAGCGACGGGGGTGATCTGGAACGTGTCGACGCCGAAGGTCTGCTCGACGACGCGGCCGACTTCGGAAGAGAGCAGGCTCACGAGCAGCTGCGCCGCGCGCGCCTGCAGCAGCTGCTGCTTGGCGGCGTCAGGCCGCTCGGCGCGGCCAGCTCCGGATCGGTCGGCGCCGTGTCGGCTCAGCTTAGCATCGACAGCACGATCCACCGTCGGCAGCGGCGGATCGGAGTTAAGGCCCCACTGCAGCCGCGAGAACGTGCCGGCGGCGTTCAGCGTGACGACGTAGTTCTGGCCAGGACGCGCACGTGGTCTGCGCCTCGACGTCGAAGAACGGCTCGATCTGGTTCGGGTTGCTGAAGTCGATCGTGCCGTGCTGGACGACTAGCGCTGCCCTCGAAGGTGACCTCGCCGCGCTCGATCTCCCGCGCGGCCGAGACAACAGCGGCCAGCTCGTAAGAGCCTGCCCGCAGCCCCTCAGGTCCGCGCTCGACGCGATGCGCGCCACGTTGTTGTCGATCCGCGGTGCACGACGGCGCCACCAGGCGCACCACGTCAAATGCAGCGGGAACGCAGTCGTGGCCGCCAGCGGACCGACGGGGATGGCGGCGGTGAACCTCCAGCGCAGGTGATCGAGGGGCACCGTGCAATGCCAGCTCCCAGAATGATGGCTGCAGTGATCTCCGTGCCGCCCAGGGTCGGCTCGTCGGGAAGGGTCCGCGCAGGGGACAGGTCGGCGTCCACGAGCGAGCAGGAAGCCTTCGGGAGTACGGAGGCATGCCCTGCCGCTGGCGGTCAGGTTGAACTCATGGGCCGGTAGCCAGCAATACGTAACGG
>ERZ1370068.296-contig-10267_pt1 | contig 52486 bp, 100 predicted proteins | sample MGYA00561227_ERZ1370068 | MGnify/ENA primary metagenome ERZ1370068 (study PRJEB38410, sample SAMEA6850437) | metagenome | study: Metagenomic assessment of the ecological functions of the soil: analysis of the soil microbiota associated with the... | reverse complement strand
TTGTACTTCGTTCAGTTGCGTGTTCGCACCGGATGATGCAGGCGGCCATGGGGCTCCCCGTCGCTAAACTGCCAGGAAGGACATTCTGGGCGGGGTTAAGGAGGTAATATTTTGCTGGCTTCATGACGCATCTTTCTGGAAACGCGCTGAGGCATTTCACCCGGGCGGCGTGGAACACTGTTCAGGTTCATGCCTCCTCGGCGATCTACCCGGCCCGCCCGATCTTTGCGGCCTTGTCCGGGTCGTACCACCAGATTTCAGGAATGCCCCGGGCGAAGCGGGGCTGGGCGCAGAGGGCCGTCCGAAAACGTCCCAATAGGCGATCCAGTGCGACGGCTTGTACCAGTGCGGTATCCAGTACCGGCCAGTGCGGATCACGCGGTCGAGGGCGCGGCAGGCGGTGGCGAGGCGGGCCTCGAGTTGGCGGCGATGATCGCGTCGATTGAGCGCATCGATTGCCGAATCCGCCATGCCGGCAAGGTTGTTCTGAGCCCTGGGCGCCGCCGCCTGCGAGGAAAATGCGAGCGCAGCGAGTCGCCGGGGTCGAGGAAAAGCTGAACCGGTCGACGGTGATGTCAGAAGTCGAAGCCGTCGCGCCGGGCTGTCTGTGATACTGCACGGGATCGACGACTCGCAAAGCGACGCCTCGATCCGAGCGTCGCCAGGTTCTTGATGAACGGCATGTGGTGCGGCTCGAACGTCGGCTCGTCGATCAGGAACTCGATGCTGATACGCTCGCCGCTTCGGCAATCACGCCGCACTGCCGCCCAGCATGATGAGCGCAGCCGGCATCCTGCAGGAGCTGCGAGGCCTTGCGCAGCAGCGCGCGGTCCTAGCCGGAGCCGTCCGGAAACCGGCGGCACATAGGGCTCGCCAGAGACCTCATCGGGAAGCGCGGCCGCCCGGAACGGCTCCGGCAGCACGCGCCAGTTCCTCGGCGCTGGGCTGGCCTTGCGCCATCATGTCGGAGTTCACGAGACACCGACGCGGTGCGGTCGTAAGAGCCAGTACATGATGGTCTTGTTCGTCCATTCGAAGTCAAACGCGTTGCACAGCGCTTCGCGCAAGCCGGGGATCGGCAGAACTTGCGCGCCGCGTGGTGATGAACCAGCCCTGCGCGCCCGACGGCGTGTCGTCGGGCAGCACGTCGCGCTTGACGCGGCCGTTCTTCACCGCCGGGAAATCGTAGCGGCGTCGCCCACGTGCGCGAGGTGAACTCCTCGCGAGAGAGATAGTTCTTGGCGGAGAAGCCTTCGAAGCCGACCTCGCGGTCGCGGTAGTACTCGAAGCGCACTACGTCGAAGTTGTTCTGGCCGCGGGCGACCGGCGAGATCCGGCGCCCCACCAGTCCCTGACGCGCTGGTATTCGATGAACCTCCCGGGCTCGAAGCGTCCGACCTTTAGGGCCGGAGCCGAGCGGCGCCATCGAGCGTCGTTTCATCGAACCGAAGCTTTGCACGCGTAGTAGGCGCGCGATAAGATCGGCAGCGCCGGCGACGAATAGCGGCACGTCGCGGCGCGCGTTTCGGCGCAAAACGCGCGACCACGATGGCGTCGTCGGTCGCCTCGCGCCGAGGAGTCGCGCAGCGATTGGGTGATGAGCGCGTGCCTTGTCCTTCGAGCGTATTGAGCGAGAAGGCGACGTCGTGCGCGGTGAGCCTGGTGCCGTCGTGAAATTGGGCCTGCGCGCCGCAGAAAGAAGCGGTAGGTGAGGGCCGTCGCCCGACGCCGGACTTTTTCGGCCGCAAGGCCGTAAATGGCATCCGTCTTCGTCGCCGGCACGCACCATGAGCGTGGCGAAGGTGAGGCTCCATCCCCTGCGCCGCGTCGCCCCGCAGGATGTAGCGCTGTTGAGCGAGTTGAAGGTGAGGAAATTCTGGTTGTACTGCCGGTTCGGGCCGATCTGCGGGAAAAGTGCCGCCTTTCGGGGCATTGGGTTCGACGTATGCGGGAAGTCGGGGCTCATGGGTCGAGATCGCCGAACGCCGAGAGGCCGTGCGATTCGATCTCCTCGTCGGCAGCGGCGGAGAACACGCCGCGGTGCGCCGCCGCCACGGCGACACTCCGCCCGCAAGGACTAGGGCGCGACGGCGCGTGAGCTTGCTCATTGAGCTGCGCCGTCGCTGGGCGCTCTGCTGCTTGGCGCGTGAAGGCACACCTCCGCTCGCCGGACTTCGCGGTAGTCGCCGGGCAAAGTCCGTGCCGTCTTCACGACCGAGCCGCCGCGTCTTCGCCGCCTTCTGCGCATCCACCAGATGCTCGGGAAGCCGGAGTTGCCGTATTGCGGCAGCGGATCGGGGTGGCCAAAACGGTCCCAGCGGGCGCGCTGCGCTGTTTGCCGTAGGTCTCATTCGCGGCACGACGTGGCAGTGGTTCCACAACAGCACGCGGTCGAGCGCCTTGGTGGCGGCAACGAGGTCGGCGCGGCTCTTGGCGAAGATCACCTCGTCGATCATGGCGATCGACGGCCGGATTCTGATGCTGATGAGGTTGGCCGAGCCGGATTGATCGGCGGCCTGCGAAGCCCCAGTAGCTGCGCTGCTCGTTGCCGGGAGACAGCGACTCTGCCGCGTGTTGGTGATGATGTCGAAATCCCAGCTGCGCAATCGATTTTGGTATTGCGCCTCGTCGACGGTGCGCACCGTCACGCCGATGCCGAGCCGGTCGAGCGATGGCTTGTAGAACAGGAACACGCGCTCGAAATTCGGATCCTCGGTGAGGAATTCCACGGTGTACGGCTCGCCGGTCTTGCGCGTTGACGAGCTGGTCGTTGCGCACCTCGTAGCCCGACCTCCTTCGGGAACCGCACCGCCTGACGCGGATTCGCCGCACCGCTTCAGGATTGCCCGCGACCGATTGTATACGGGTGGTAAAAACCTCGGCCGGCACCTTATCGCGCACCTTCTGCAGCAGCTCGAGGCTCGCGGCCTTGCGGCAGGCCGCGCGCGGCGAGTTCGGTGCCCTCGAAGTAGCTGGCGATGCGGGTGATTGACCGAAGAAGATCTGCTTGTTCATCTCCCTCGAAATCGATGCCTGGTTGAAGGCGCGCCGCACGCGCGGGTCCTGGAACTTGGCGCGGCGGGTGTTGAAGACAAAGGCCTGCATTGCGCCGAGGCTTCGGATCGGAAACTCCTCGACCACGACCCGCCCGTCCTTGACCGCCGGGAAGCCGTAGGCGGTGGCCCAGAACTTGGCACTGTTCTCCGTGCGCCAATCGACCGCGTCACCCCTTGAAGCCTTCGAGCGCGGCGATCGTATCGCGGAAATATTCGTAGCGCAGTTCGTCGAAGTTCTCGCGGCCGACATTGGACGTTGAGATCGCGCCCCAATAGTCCTTCACGCGTTCGTAGACGATGCTGCGTCCGGGCGTGAAATCTTTGAGTCGGTAGGCGCCGCTGCCGAGCGGCGGCTCAAGCGTCGTCGCCCGATATCGCGCTTGTTACCATTCGCATCGGTGCCCTTCCACCAATGCTCGGGCAGCACCGTCAATTGGCCGACGATCTGCGGCAGCTCGCGATTGCCGGGGGCGTCGAAAGTGAAAGTGATCTCGCGATCCGCGGTCTTCTCCACCCTGGCCACGTGGCGATGATGGCGGAGAACTGCGGACTGTGTTCCTGAAAGCAGCGAAGGAGAAGATCACGTCTTCAGGAGTGATCGGCTTTGCCGTCATGCCTATCTCGCCTTCCGCCCGCAGCCGGTAGGTGGCGAAGGAGAAATCCTCAGGTAGCTCCACCGCTTCGGCGATAAGTTGCGTATTCGGTGGACACCTCGTCAGCCGCGGGCGTCATCAGCGTGTCGTGGATGAGCGCAACGCTGCCGGCGATCGCGCCTTTGACGCCCGCAACCACGGAATTGAAATTGTCGAAGGTGCCGATAGCAATCTGGCGCACGACGCCGCCTTTCGGCGCTTTGGCGTTGACGTATTCGAATTGCTTGAAGCCGGGCGGATATTTCAGGTCTCCGAATAGAGATACGCCGTGCCGCCACCTCCGGCTTGGCTATCTGCTCCTCCGCCACCGCCGTGCCGGCCCAGGCGGGGAGGGGAGCCGACGGGCGGCGAGCGCGAACAGTGCAGAGGTGAGCAGGAATCGCCTATTCACATCGTTCTCCAATGACGCTTGCGCGGCGCGAAGGTCGCGAGGCGTCGTCGACTAAAGCGGTGATTATGTGCTTTTTCGCCGCGGCGCCAGCGCGCCGGCGCCGGCCGCGACGCAGATCGCACTTCACATCCGCGTGCGGCCGGCGCGAATGTTTCGTCGCGACAATGGGAACGGACCGCCCTGGGCTTGGCCGAACGGCCCGCGGCGGTTTGGCGAACCAATCCTATTTCGTGCTCGGCTCAGCTTTGGTGCTTGGCTCGGCCGGCGCCTTCGCGGGGCTGCCTGCAGCCGCGGCTGGGGCGGCTTGGCCGCCCTGCGCCGTCGGCAGCGGCTTCGGATGATCGGACAGCGTGTTGAGGAGAGGCGATCAAATCGGCGCGCTGATTCTCGCGTGTCAGGCCGGCAAAGGTCATCAGGGTACCGGGAATATAGGCGCTCGGCTTGGTGAGAAATTTGTTGAGATCATCGACCGTCCATGTGCCGCTCCTTGGCCTTCATGGCTGCCGAGTAGTTGAACCCCGCCTGCGACGCGCGCTCGCGTGCGCGCACGATATCGTAGAGATCGGGGCCGACCTTGGGTCCTCGTCCTTCCTGAGGTTGTGGCAGATCTGGCACTGCTTGACGATCTGCGTCCCGCGCTCGACGGAGGCGGTGGCCAAGAGAGCCTCGATCGGCTGTTCGGCCGTCGCTTCCTTGCCCTGGGCTTGCTCCGGCGCAGATCCTTCACCGGCGATCTCATAGCCCGGCTTTGCTGGCACCGGCGGGGGTAAAGATCGCTCCGGCCGCGATATGGACGGCAAAGCAGCGCGAGGCAGGTCCCCAGCAGAGCGCCGAGAATCCTGTTGATTTCAAACGAATTCATCGCTGGATGGCTCCGCAGCGGGAGAAGGAGCGGCGGCGCAGAAATAGCCGGTTTGCCGCGCGCCATGCAACCCGTATAACCGGGCGGGGCTGTCGAAACATGGGCAACGTTCTCGTCCTCATTCCCGCCCGCATGGCTGCCACCCGCCTCGCCGGGCAAGCCGCTCGCCGTCATCGCCGGAGAGCCGATGATCGCGCATGTGCTGCGCCGCGCCGAGGCCTGCCGCCGTCGGCCCCGTCGTGGTCGCGACCGATTCACGCGAGGTCGAAGCGGCGGTGCAGAAAGCGAGCGGCCGCGCCGTCGTGACCCGTTCCGACCACGCCTCCGGCTCGGACCGGATCTTCGAGGGCGCTCGGCAAGGTCGACCCAGGGGCAGCGCCGAGATCATCGTCAATCTGCAAGCCGACCTGCCGACGATCGGCTCCGCCGATATCGCTGCCGCGCTGGCGCCGCTCGCCGACGCGGCCGTCGACATCGCGACGCTCGTGGCCGAGATCGAGCGCGCCGAGACGCGACGACCCCAACGTTGTCAAAGTTGTGGGCACTCCGGTCGCGCCCTTGCGGCTGCGCGCGCTCTATTTTACGCGTGCTACCGCGCCATTCGGCGACGGGCCGCTACTACCACCACATTGGCCTCTATGCCTTCCGCCGGGCCGCGCTCGAGCGCTTCGTAGCGCTGCCGCCGTCGCCGCTGGAGCAGCGCGAGAAACTCGAGCAGCTGCGGGCGCTCGAGGCCGGCATGCGCATCGACGTGGCGATCGTCGGCGGCGTCCCGCTCGGCGTCGATACGCCGGAGGATTTGGCGAGGCCCGCGTCATGCTGGGAGGGGCGGCCGCGGATGCAACAATGCCGGCAATGAAAGATGGAAGCGTTTTGCAATGACCGGGTCGAACTGAACGGAGGAGGCTATGAAAGTTCGACAATTGCTATTGGCTGCAATTCTGTCGCTTGGCGTGTCAGTGGCGCGCGCGGAGATCGTCGACGTTTCAGACAATCACGGCGGCCTTCTCAGCGCCTATCAAACGCAATGGGCGTTATTTGCCGCACGCCGAGTGAACGTCCGCATCGTCGGCCCGTGCGTATCCGCGTGTACTGTGCTCATCGGCTACATTCCCTCGCCAGCATATCTGCGTAGCGCCGGGCGGCTACCTCGGATTCCCATTGGACCACCGCCGGGTTCGCCACGCAGGAGCTGTGGAGCGCCTATCCATCCGACATCCGCCTGTGGATCAGCCAGCATGGCGGGCTGAGCGATCAGATGCTATGGCTGCAGGCTCCCAGCATTTACCGCTATTTCCGCAAGTGCTGAGCCGCTTGGCCGCGCCTGCTGCGACGGCCAATCGCACTGCGAAACCGAGGAGGAAAGCGATGAAGGTCACGCGCCGTTTTGTAACCTTTCGCTGCTAACGCTGGCGCTGGCGGCGCCAAGCCTGCTGCAAGCCTCCCGCCTTTCAGCCCAATCGAACGAAGAGGCGGCGGTGCTTCACGCCGTCGAGCCTTGACCAAGGCGATGCTCGATGCCGATCGCGGCCGGTTGGAGGAATTGGTGGCCGATCAGTTGAGCTACGGCCATTCCAGCGGGGTGATCCAGACCAAGGCGCAATTCGTCGACGTGATCATCAACAAGCAGACGATCTACAAATCGATTGTCCTGAGCGAGCCGTCGACCGTGATCGCCGGCAACAACGCAATCGTGCGGCACATGGCCGCCGTCGAGCTACGAGGACGGGAAAAGCCGGGTCCGCCAAAATCGGCGTGCTGCGGTGTGGGTCAGCAGGACGGCCGCTGGAAGCTTCTGGGCGCGGCAGGCCTTCAGGAGCTGAACTACCCGCGAAGGCGCGAAGATCTAGCGCTGCTTGACCAGCGGGCAACCGCCTTCCTCCAGCGGGAGAAACGCCTGATCGCCGGGGATCGTCGCTAGGACGTTGCGCAGTCCCAGGCGCCGGTCGACTGCGCCGGCGTCTTGACCTCGCACGAAATACATGTCGTGCAGCATGCTGGCCGTCAGCGCGCACGGTGCCGTTCTTGGCATAGAAGTCGTTCACCGGAATCTCGCGCATCTTGGCCATCGACCGCTTTCGCCTCATCGGTGCCGCGCCGCCTCGACCGCAACGCAGATAGTGTGCGGATGGCGGAATAGACCGCCACCTGCGCCATCGTCGGCATGCGCTTGTGCCGCTCGAAGAAGCGCTTCGACCACGCCCGGCTCGCCTCGTCGCGGTCCCAGTAGAACGCCGTGACGAAGGTAAGTCCCTGCGCCGCCTTGAGCCCGACGCTGTGGATATCGGTGATAAAGACGAGCAAGCGACACGACCGTCTGACCCGAACGGGTCAGTCCGAATCTCGCTGGCCTGCTTGGTGGCGTTGGATCATGTCGCCGCCGCCGTTGGCCAGCGCCACGACCTTGGCGCCCGGATGCCTGCGCCTGCAGCAGGTAGGAGCTGGAAATCCGCGGTATTGAGCGGGTGGCGCACACTGCCCAGCACCTTGCCGCCGCTGGCGGCGACGGCGGCTTGCAGCGTCGGCCTCAAGCGAGTGGCCAAACGCGTAATCGACGGTGATGAAGAACCAGGTGTCCTGGCCCCGCCCGACCACCGACGCGCGCAAGCGTCGTGGGTGAGCGCGTGCGCGATCGTAGAGCCACGCGGCTTCATTAGGCGCGAGTTCCTTCCGGTGAACGCCGTTCGTCCCGACCGCGCCGGCAGATGGCGATGCGATTCTTCTGCGCCGCAATCTGCTCGACCGCGAGCGCAACTGATGAGTTGTCGAACGCCGACGGCCACGTCGACCTGCTCGGCATCGAACCATTGGCGCGTGATCGCGGCGCATATAGCATCCTCGACCACCGCGCTGGCTGTCGATGAGCCGGGCCGCCCAGTCGACACCGAAATCCGGCGCGGTCGGTGCGACGCGCCCCAGTCCAGCGTTAGCGCCGCGCCATCGGATATCTGTGCGTTCCCCTTGCGCTGCCCCCGGATGATTCGCGGCGGCCGCCCAAACGACCTGAAACAAAGGCGCGAAGAAAAGCCACACATTCTACCACCATAAATGCTCGCGATCAGGGCGATAACGTAGGCCTAAACCCCAGCTCGCCGTCGGCACAAATCGCGCCGCAGTGCGCGCCGTAGTAAAGGTGCCGAGGCGTCGCGATAAAGGCCTTCCTACGCAAGGAGCGTCAACTTCACCATCAGTTCTGGCTGAAAATCCAGCACCATGAGCCGGCGATTAGTGAAGACGCTGCGCGGCAACACCACCATGCTGCCTTTCGACGCCAAATGATCTTTGGCATTAACGCGATCTGTCAAGCGGCGCCAGCCTGGTTGCCAACCTGATGATCTCGCGTGCTGGATTGCGTTGATGTTACGCAAGCGGGCGCTCAGCCATCGAAGGTCAGTGTGGCCTTTCTCACCACCTACGGCACCTGATTGGATTTACGCCAGATGGCCAGATCTCGCCGGCCAGGCCGTTCCTCCACGTCCACCAGACCGGCAAATCGGTCGCTGGTAGCTGGTCAAGAGCCTTTCGGTGGTTCCGGTCCAGCACGCATATTTCTCTTTGGATCGTGAAGGTGGGGTCAGCCGTTCGAGTATTAGCGATAGTCACACCACTCTTTTGCACCTTTCAATTTTGTATCCATAAGCGCCACCGCCAGTGGATTGCGGGTACCTCACCGCGACGGTGTTCGCGTCCCGAGCACCCCGTCGGCATCCAGCCAGGGGATGTAAACGCTGCAAGATCAGCCTATCGTTTACTCCTCCACCGCCATGCTTCACCGGCTTTTAATCTATTGCCTGCTCCGCACCCCGTGTTGCCAGCTAGATGCGACCACTCAATATCAACGCATTGTACGCTGCCCGACGACCTTATGGAGGATCATTTTTTATTCGTTAAAAGCAATCATGTTGACATCTGGCTGTACGTCAATCCTTTCTACGTTTCAATTTGAAAAAACTTCTCACTTTGTCTATTACGATTTCCCGACCAACGCCATGGCAGGCGCCGCGGTGATGGGCGGCACGAGCTGCGATGCTTCTTCCTTAGCGTCGCCGCGTTTCCAGGCGGCGACCGCGACCGTGGTTAAAAGCGATATTGACCGCCTGGTGGCGCGGATTGTTAACTGATAACTTCAGCGCCGGGGTCCACGGGTGATTATTCAGCCGGGTGCATCCTATCGCTCCAGAGATCTTTCGGTTCCGCTTGCAAGCATAATCAACGGGCTTAACGCTGTGTCAATCCCCAGCCGAAGTTGGTTTAATTTGTGCTTAATCGCCGGCGATCGTCATGGCTGAAGTGCCGAGGATGCACGGGATCAAACCACGCTATCATGGCGCAATCGCGGTAGCAGTAGCAAGGTTGCTTTGTCAAGCTTGCTCAGTCAATACCGCATACGCAAAATCTGCACCAGCGATCGGCGGCCGCCGAAAGTCCACCCAACAGCTCGCCTTCCTTATTTCTTCCGTGTCATCTGCTGTAACTGCTGTCTCCCAGTGATGCAGCGCTGGCTTGGCGCTGAAATCTTAAGGGATCGGTTCTTCGGAAGCTTGCTGCCGAGCGTATGATCGACTACGAGTTACCACCGAAAAAGAAGGTTTGAAGACAGCCAATTAGGATGTTCAACAGTCTAAGCTCAAATCTCCTCAAACCATGAATCAAGTCGGGTTTTTGATTTCTCGGGGTCAGGTTACTTAGTCAGTTACGAGCTTGCTGTTTCGGTGCGAGCGCTGGCGCTCAGCGCCTGTCGCGTCATCCATACCACCCCACCAAACCACGACTATCCGTCGTGCAGGGAGCCCCAGATTTCCTCAGTTGGAAGACGAACGTCGTCTACCATCCTTGGTTTCCCTTCCCACGTCCCCAATTGTCATTGATCCCCGTCGGCAGTAGCCGACGTTCGGCCTGCTACCGGACATGTTTCTCGCGAGATCGTACGCCACACGAAGCCGCCGAGCCTGAGATTCGTCGGCGACGGTGCCGAGCGTTATGAGCTGTCTCGCCGGCCCAGGCCGAAATCTCCATTGGCCGAACTTCACGCCGGTTCTCCCGCGCGACCCAGACAGCCGCTATTCCCGGTCATCGAACCTGGCCCTCGATCGCGAACGGCAAGTGCCCGGGGCCCGTCGAGCGCCACGCGCCCCGAAGAAGATCGCCCGGCGTACTGCGATCCCGCAACGCCGGGCTGCCGGCGCAGGCGGTTCGATGGCAAGCCGTACTGTTTTCGCTAATCCACGCACCACGTCAGCCATGGGCGACCAGGCCGCAGCGCCGAACCACCTGGTAGCCGGGATCGCGCTCATCGCCGCGGAAGAGTCTAGCCGTGGCGGCCGTTCGGGGCTGGTGGCACCATGCCGCGAAAGCCGGAACCAACTCCAGTAAACGCCTGCCGCGCGCAACCATGCCAGCCGGGACGCCGGAGACTGCCGTTCACGGCATAGACGCTCTTGCTCAAGATAACGCCGGCTTTGCGACGTTCTCCTGATAAGCCGCCGCCGAAGCCAGAACGCGCTCGAGGGACCGCCGCTCGCCGCCCCCTTGCTTGCTGCACGCGGCGCTCTGCCCAGGATATCCGCGGCCCCCGCCGCCGAGTGACAAGGCACTCGCCGCCGTGATCGAGGAAGCGCCGATGTCTCAAAAGGGCCGCCGCTCGCCCAGATCCTTTCACGGGACCGTTGCGCGATCGGGCCGCCTCTGGTGTCCAGCTCGCGCGCACCGGATCGCCGCCCGCGATGGCTGCATTCACGTCGAGCGCCATCGAGGCACCACGCCGGCGAACCTACGCTGCGGGCAGCCGCTTTCGATGATCGAGCGAGCCGCGCCCCGGGTTCTCAGACGGCAGGACACCGCCGCCATGCCATAGACCGCTTCTTGCCTCGCGTTTTCCTCCGCCGACTCAGATATCGTGATGGGCGCTCGAGCTGGCCGGATGGAAAGTGTCCGGCTCGGGCGGCCACGGTCGAGGCACGAGCCCAAGCGTGCGCCACATTTCGGTGCCAACGCATGAATTGAACCGCTTGGCGCAGCAATGTAACCATCGCGCGCCATCACCCGCTCGAAGGGAGCTGGAGCGGGAGGCGGTGTTCATCCATGACTGCCGGGCTCCAGGAAACCCGGCGGCATGAGCTCGATCTCGTCGACCCCCATCTCGATGACAAGCTCGGCCCGGAGATGAGGCCCGATCCGCGTGAAGAACATCGCGTCGAGTTCTGCCGCCGGCTGGCGCGCAAGCGCGCTCAGCGAGGCGCGGGCCGCCATCAACGTCGTCCCGCCGGCGCTGCCACCATCGCGCCGTTCAAGGAGACGATCCTGGCGTCGAGTTACTCTTCCGTCTCGCGATGAATCTTTGCCCGTCGGGATCGAATTCTTCCTGAGAGTTGATCACATGTCGGTGTGTCGAGTCCCCATGCCACCGCGCTTGTAAAGGAGCTGAAGTAGCGGAACATTGAATCCGGAGAACGCGCCGAGCGAACCGGCGTGCTGAGCCGCTGCCGGGCACCTTCGCGGGACACGTCCTTCGCCGGGATGATCGCCGCGGCGTCACACCCCTCACAGCCGTCCGGGACATTGTCCGGATCGTCGCCAGGGCGCAGAGCTAGCGCTTCAGCCGTTGCCGAGGTGGCCGACTTGATCGCGAGCCGCTCGATCCAGCGCAGCTTGGCGGCCGACCCAGAGGGACTGCGCCAGCGGCTCGGCCGGGGAGTGCCGGAAACGCCTCCGCGGAGGCGCTCCCGCCGCCGGCGGCAGCCACGCGCTCTCGCCGAGTTCGGCGGTGCCACCCGTGTGAAGGATCGCCCGGGCGTGCTGGGGCGAAATGCTGCTGGACACCGGCCTCTGGCGACAGACCGATCGAGCGCTTCGGTGATGGCGCGCTCCGCCTCGTTCGGGCCAAACGTGACCGCTAACGATTCGCGGCAAGGCGATGGCCCGCGGCTCCGATGCGGGCAAGCTCGGCGAGTTCGAGGCGTGTCAGCACCCCATCGCCGCTTTCGGAGTCCACGCCAGCCCTGCGCCTGCATCAGGGCTGAGCGCGGCCCTTGTCGGCGTCCGAGTTCCGGACGAGCTCCTGCAAACGCGGTGGCGATGTCCAGCGGCAGCTCTTCGACCGGCATGGCCCGTGTCGATGATGCGCTTCCGGTGACGCCGCACGCGCGCTGGTCGGCAGCGGTGAGTGCGCGCTGCGGCGGCAATCGCGACACGGGCACGCCTGCTGCATCTGCACCGCCGAGATAAACCGCGAACAAGGGCGCGAAGGTCTCAACACCGCCGCACGCGCTGCGCCTGGCGACCGGACCGCTATGGCGAGCCGGAGTCAGTCTTCCGTCCGCGGCCAAAGCATTTCGTCAGCGGCACGAAGAGCCGGTAGTCTGGGAACGGCAATTCTTGTTCGGTCAGGGATCGCTGCCACGCGTCCATGGTTGCCGCCGCGCCAATAAGACGCCGCGGGCGCTGGCTGCGGAAACACTATTATGTTAGTCAAAAAGCGCTGATCAGCGCGGTTGACTTAAAATCCAGGTGTAGCAGCAAGCGGGCTGCTTTCTTTGAATTACCTGATGAGCCGCGTCCCGGCAAATCTGAGCCACCGGCACTGGGCGACTTGCATTAAAGCCGACTAATATTGCCCACTCGGACCGCTGGGGGACAACTTTTCTGAGGCTGCGGCAGGCGAGGAGTTTTGGAGCGCTGGCTTATCTACTCGGTATCGGTCTCAGAGGAGCGGAACGTTCAACGACGCCAGGTGCTAACGCCTTCTCGACGAACGCTCTTTCGGCCTCAGTGTCGGAAACTACCGCTCGTCAATATCTTCACGGCGCCTCCTCACCCACAAAACGAAGCATTGTACATGATCATTATCTGAGGCGCCACTGCCGCGGCTGATTGAGGTTGATTAGCTACCTACCAATTCAGCGTGGAACCAGAAAAAACCAGAATCTGGTGGTGCTAAAAGATGTTAATTAAGCCTGTTAGCCCGACAGCGGAATTACCATGACGGAAAATGCTGGCAGGCGGACCCACGATGGTATCAACTTTGCATCATAACTTCGGATTAAGCAAAGTGGATGGCTCTCGCTGCTTTGCCGCTTCCCAGGCAGTACAAAAGCGGGCCGCCGCCGCGGTCTCGAGTCTCCGCCCCCATGGTCCGCACCCGACATGTGCCCGATGCGAATTTCGCGGTCGCCGAGCATTTCTGCGCATCAAGGGAATTTCGCCGGAGGATATCGAGTTTGGCGATCGCTGCGCGGACGACCCGTCGACCAGTCCGAACGTGACCAGTCGATCGCGCATCTGCTCCAGGCTCGACTGGACAGGGTGATCCCGACAAGCCGTGGTTGTCGAGCCTCATCATGCGTGGACAAGACGTTCAGCTTCCGATCCCGATAAATCAGGCTGGGGCGAAAGAGAAGTATTGGCACGATCCGCTGTCGCTCGATCATTAGGGACGGATAACGGTGCCTGGTGCCTGGTGGGCCGCGGATCGACCGATCCCTGGGTTCCAGCGGCCAGATTCGGTCGAGCGGTTAGCGTCAGTTTCGCGCGAACACTAACTAAAACGCGGTGGTGATCGGTGGCGCGGATCACGCAATGATGACAACCCTAACGCCCGAACAGCAAATCTGACCCAGCGGGCTTCGCGACACAGGCGCCGAATTCAGCAGAATATTTCGGACGCCTTGCGACCTGACTCCAGAAGCAAGGCATCGCACGGTAGGGGTTCAGAAGGTCTGCGCGCCCCACTCGTCCTCTCGCTCCTCTGGCGTCGATACTCTTCCCAGCGCCTGGTTGCGGCCGGGGAAGCGACCGAAGCGCTTTATCTGGTCGCGGTGGAGGATTGCGTATACTGGTGATTCAGCGGATCGCGGCCGCGGAACTCGGCACACCCGATCGCTCTCCTGGTCTGCGAGGTTCTCGCTGTGCTGGAGTGGCATCAGGATGAAGCTCGGCAAGGGCATGGGCACCTTGTCGACCCAGCCCTGTCGAGCGCCAGCAGCTAGCTCCAGCGCCAGAGGGTCCGCTTCGTACGCCTTAGGCTTTCCCACGAAGCATCGTTGCGGCTGAACTGGTCGAGCGGGATGATCGCCGCGACCAGCGTCTCAGGACTGTCAGCGCCAGCCCTCGGCCTAGGTCCGCAACACCTCGTCGCGGACAGGAGCCGGATCGCTCGCGGCGATATCGCCGATCCAACGCCGGATCCTTCTTCCAATGCTGCTCCGGTGCGAGCTCGTCGCACCAGAACTGGGTCGACAGCGCGCGAGGATCGGTGGGAGGTCCATCGAAATTGGGATGACGATTCGGGGCGCTTTACCGGGCCGCCGGGCTTTCTGCCAGGCGGGCCACCCTTCCTTGGACCACCGCGGCCGGTCGGGATCGCGCCGGAACCTGGACCCGTGCGGAACGTACGCGTCGGTCAGGAGGGCCGCCCGGCGATCGCGCTCCGGCACCCGGTCCATCGGCCGCGACTGCTGCACCTGCTGCTTGGGCCCGACCGCATAGCCTTCCTTCAAGAGCTGCGTGAAGGCGGCGCGAACGCTCTGCGCAATCGAATCCTGCACTGGCTCGGGCAGGTCGGCGAAGGTGGTGTTGCGATGCACGGTCTGCAGGTCGCGCAGCATCAGGTTCGGCACGCCCTTCGACGCGGTTCTTCAGCTCGGCCTCCAGCGCGTCGATCACCGCCGACAACGAGGATCGATTGCATGACGTCAGTCGCGGCTCGTTGCACCTTAGGCTCTCCTGTTTTCGACCGGCGCGGTAGACTTGGCGGCCCTACGCTCCCTAATTCGGCGCGCGTGACGCGGCAATTCCACAAGATGCATGGGCTTGGAAACGACTTTGTCGTGCTCGACGGCTCGCGAGCAGCCGGTGACGATGACTCCGGCGCTGGCCGAAGGCGCTCGCCGACCGCCAGCTCGGCATCGGCTGCGACCAGCTGATCCTGCTGGAGCCATCCGCCACCGCCGATCTGAAAATGCGCATCTGGAACCATGACGGGGGCGAGGTTCGAGCTGCGGCAACGCCTCGCGCTGCGTGGATCGCGCTGATCGGGCGCCAAGACGCTGGAGACCGGTGGTGGGCTGGTCGAGGGCGGGACGTTCGGTGCAGAGGTCGAGGTCAGCCTGCCTCCGCCTCGCTTCGCCTGGAACGAAGTCCCGCTCAACTTATCCGATGGACACGGCGCATTTGCCCCGCTGGCGCTGGGGCCCGCTGGAGCATCGGTGGCGCTCAGCGTCGGAAATCCGCACCTCGTGTTCTTCGTCGCTGGACGAGACCAGCGATCGATTGTCAGGCATCAGGGTCTGAGCATCGAGCATGACCCAGCCTTTCCCGAACGGATCAACGTCAATCATCGCCTCGGTACGCGATGATGGCGTCCACCTGCACACCTGGGAGCGCAGGCTCCAGGCCGGACGCCATGGCGTGCGGCACCGGCGCCTGCGCCACCGGCGTTCGCGGCGATCGTGCAGAAAGAAGGCGTATCTGCCAGTCCGCGTCACAGCCATGCGCGGCGGCGCGCTGACCGTGTTAGCTGGGCTGCCGGGAGAGCCGATCCGCATGCGCGGCATCGGCCACGCACGTCTTCAAGGGCGAGATCGACCTGGAGCAATTCGGCTGATGGGCGCCGGGACGATCACCCTCGGTTGCCGGCTGAACTTCGCCGAGAGCGAGGCGATGCGTGCGCTGGCCGGCGATGATACGATCATCGTCAATAGCTGCGCCGTCACCAACGAGGCGGTTCGGCAAACCCGCCAGGCGATCCGCCGCGCCCACCGCGGGAGCTCCGGACAAAGCGCATCATCGTCACCGGCTGCGCCGCCCAGCTCGATCCCGCCAGCTTCGCGGCCATGCCGGAGTAGCCAAGGTCATCAGCAATGTCCGACAAATATCACGCTGCGGCCACTTTCGCTAACAAGGTGGTGGTAGGTGACGTCACTGGCGGCACCCGCGCCGCCGGTGGCGCGCGGCTTCCTGGCCCGGGTGCGCAGCTTCGTTCGCGGTCCAGACCGGCTGCGACCATCGCTGCACCTTCTGCTCAATCTGCGCAGGCGCGCGGGGCCAGCCGCTCACTGCCCTTACGAGGCGGTCGCGCGACGCCGTGGCGCGCGAGCTGGAATCGGGCGGCGCGAGAAGTCGTCCTCACCGGGGTCGACATCACCAGCTACGACGGCGGTCTTGGGGCGTTGTGCCATAAGCTGCTGGCCGAGCTGCCTCGACTGAACCGCCTCCGCCTCTCCTCACTCGACAGCATCGAGATCGACGGGGCGCTGATGGAACTGGTCGCGGGCGAGCCGCGGCTTCCTGCCCCATTTCCACCTGTCGCTGCAGGCAGGCGACGACCTGGTCCTCAAGCAGGATGAAGCGGCGCCACAGCCGCGCTCAGGCGGTGGCAACGGTCGAACGGCTCAGAGGCCGCTCGCGAAGCGAGCACCAACGATCGGTGCAGACCTGATCGCCGGCTTTCCCACTGAGACCGAGGAGAGCGGCACTCGAACATTCGCTCAAGCTTGCTGGACGATTGCGATATCATCGCCGCGCACATCTTCCCCTTCTCACCACCGGCCCGACACGCCGGCGGCCGGATGCCGCAACTCGAGTCGCCAGTGCTGGATCAAGGCGCGGGCGGCACGTCTCCGTCACGCAGCCGGGAACGCCGGTTGCAGTCTGGCTCGACGGACTCGTCGGCGACGGCCAGACGGTGCTCATCGAGAATAGCGAGAAGGGCCACAGCGACAGAGGTTCGCGCCGGTCACGCATCGAAGGCTCGAGGCGGGGCGACCTTCGAACGGCCCCAGCAGTCATTGGCCGCGACGAGAGATCATTTAGTCGGGATTTTTGAATGAGTTGGCTCGAGCGCCTGACAGGCGGCTTCAAGAAGACGGCGGATCGCCTGGGCGAGAAGATCTGAGCGGGCCTGGTCAGGAGCAGGCGCTCGATACGCAACCCTCGACGATATCGAGGAAGCGCTGATCGCCGTCCGACCTCGGCCCCGAGGCGTCGCAAGCGTATCCGCGACAGCATTGCTTCGCAGCGCATACGAGCAGCTCGACGAACGCGGGCTTCAGCACGATCCTGGCGGAGGAGATCGAGAAAATCCTGGCGCCGGTCGCCTAGCCGCTCGACGTCTGGGGTTTCCACGCGCCCCACGTCATCCTGGTCATCGGCGTCAACGGGTCGGGCAAGACCACCACCATCGGCAAGTTGGGCCACCTGCTGCAGGAGCAGGACTATGAGCGTGTATGCTGGCCGCAGGGGATACCTTCCGCGCCGCGCGCGATCGAGCAGCTGCAAGATCTGGGGCGAGCGGATCAGGGCGCCGGTGATTGCCAGTAGCGAGGGCGGCGACGCCGCCGGTATCGTCTATGACGAGCGTCAAGCAGGCCACCGCCGACCGGTATCGACGCGCTCATCGTGGACACCGCCGGGACGCCTGCAGAACAAGACGCATCTCATGGACGAGCTGTTCAAGGTTCCGCCGTCGTGCTCGGCCAGGCTGAACCCGGACGCCCCGCATGACATCATCCTCGTTCTCGACGCGACCACCGGCCAGAACGGCCTGAACCAGATCGAGGTGTTCCGCGATCTGGCCGGAGTCACCGGCCTGGTCGATGACCAAGCTCGATGGCACGGCCCGCGGCGGCGTGCCGGTCGCGGCGGCAGAGAAATTCGGCCTGCCGATCCACGCCATCGGGGTCGGCGAAGGAGTGGATGATTTGCGGCCCTTCGATCCGAGCGCGGTTGCCCGCGCTATCGCGGGGCTGCCCGCATGAGAGCGATCAAACCAGCGAACCTGCGGCGCTGGCCCAGTCTGCTGATCGACATCGGCCCCCTGCTGATCATTTCTTCCTGGTCAATTTCCTGGCGCCGGTGCCGGGCGCCATCAAGATTTTCGTCGCCACCGGTGCATTCATGGCGGCAATGGTGGCCGCGCTGGATCTTTGCCGCCGTCCGCTACCGCTACGTCTCGCCGCTGCTGCTGTTCTCGCGCGGTCATGGTGATGGTGCTCGGGCGGCCTCACCATCTGGCTGCACGACGAAACCTTCATCAAGGTCAAGCCGACGGTCTACTTACCAGCGCTGGTCGCCGGCCTCCTCGCCTTCGGGCTGGCGACCGGTCGGCCGCTGCTCAAGATGGTGCTAGGCAGCACCTATCCGGGGCCTCGACGAGGAGGGCTGGCGGCAAGCTTACCCGACAACTGGGCGATTTTCTTCGCGATGATGGCGGTGGTGAACGAAGCGGTCTGGCGTAACTACATCCACCGATTTCTGGATCGCGTTCAAGCTGTGGGGCGCGATCCCCGCCACCTTGTTGTTTGCCGTCGCCAACGTTCCCATGCTGATCCGCCATGGCCTCGATACCGAGGAGTCAGCCAAAGCGATGTCGAGCCTGGACCTAGTCGAATGAGCGACGCAATTGTATTGCAGTATCGAGGGCCTCCACGAAGGCCTATGCCAACGCGGCGTCGAGGCTCTGAAGGCGTGTCGATCTCGACATCCACAGAAGGGCGAAATCCTCGCTCTGCTGGGGCCCAACTGGCGCGAGCAAAACTACCGTTGATCTACATCGTTTGCGGCATCGTCACGCGCGACCGTCGGCGAGATCGCATGTCGGCGGTCATGACGAATCAGACGGAATTCAGCAGCGTCCGCACGCTGATCGGCCTCGGTGCCGCAGGAGCTGACCACCGACGCCTTCGAGACCGTGTGGGCGACGGTCAGCTTCTCGCGCGGCCTGTTCGGCAAGCCAGCGACGATCCGACGAAGATCGAGAAGTCGCTCGAAGCGCCTGTCGCTGTGGGACAAGCGCAACGACGAAGATCATGGACGCTGTCCGGCGGCATGAAGCGCCGGGTGATGATCGCCAAGGCGCTCGCGCACGAGCCCGACATCCTGTTCCTCGACGAGCCGACCGCCGGCGTCGATGTCGAGCTGCGCCGCGACATGTGGGAGCTGGTCCGCGAGCTCCGCGCGCGACGGCGTCGACGATCATCCTCACCACCCACTACATCGAGGAAGCCGAGGAAATGGCCGACCGGGTCGGCGTCATCCCGCAGGGCGAGCTGATGGCGCTCGTCGAGACAAAGGCCGCTGATGGCGAAGATGGGACAACGGACGCTCAAGCATTACGCTCGACGACGCGATTGCCGCGATGCCCCCGAGCTCGCCGAGTGGGATGCTGGCGCTGGAGGACGACGGCCACACGCTCTGCTACGCGTTCGACAGCCATGCCGAGCGTACCGGCATTCCCATGCCTGGTGCGGCGGCATGGACGAACTCCACATCGGCTACAAGGACCTCGCCACCCACCAGTCGAGCCTCGAGGACATCTTCGTCAGCCTCGTCCACGTCCGAGGAGCGCGGCGGAATGAACGTCCATGGCGTCAGGCGATCTACCGGTTCGAGATGGCGCGCTGGGGCCGCACTGCTGTGGCAGAGCGCTGGTCACGCCGGTCATCACCACTTCACTCTATTTCTGGTGTTTCGGCGCCGCGCATCCGGCGGGCCGGATGAGCGACATGGCCGGCGTCGAACTATGGCGGTTTCATCGTCCCCGGCCATGATCCTGCTGTCGGTCCTGGCCCAGGCGCTGATGAATGCCAGTTTCGGCATTTTCTTTCCGAAGTTTACGGGTTTACCATCTACGAAATACTCTCAGCACCGCTGTCGCCGCTTGGATACGGTTGTCGCCTATGTCGGGGCGGCGGCCAGCAAGTCGGTCATCCTGGCGCTGGTGACGCTCGCCACCGCGACGCCTGTTCGTTCACGCGTGCGGGTCGACCATCCGCTGCTGATGCTTGCCGTTCCTGATCGCCATCGCCGTCGGATTCTGCCTGCTCGGCTTTGCGATCGGCATCTGGGCGAAGAATTTCGAGCAATTGCAGGTCGATCCCGATGCTACGGTGGTGACCCCACTCACCTTCCTCGGCGGCGTCTTCTGCTCGGTGGCCGCCATTGGGTGAGCCGTTGGCGGACAATCACCCTGCCTCAATCCCGATCCTCTATCTGGTCGCGGGCTATCGCTGGACCTTCTTTGGCGTCAACGACGTGCCCGTCTGGTCCGAGCGTCGCCGTGATGGCGGCGGTCATCTTGCTGCCGCTTCGGCCGCCATCGTCGGGATTTTCAGGACCGGCTATCGGCTCAAGCAGTAATTGCAGGCGGCAGTTTCGGCGCTCTGCGCTGCTCCTGGTCGGCGCGGGTAGTCGCCCTCGCCGTCAGGTTCCGCGCAGCAAGTCCCAATTGATGATATTTTCGAGCACCGACTTCACGTAACGCGGCCGCTCGTTGCGATAGTCGATGTAATAGGCGTGCTCCCAGCACATCGATGGTGAGCAGCGGCGTGCATGCCATGCGCGACCCGGCGTGTCGGCGTCGTGCAGCGGAAGTCACCTCGAACTTGCCGTTGTTCGAGAATCAGCCAACCCCAGCCGCTGGCGAAATGGTTGACGCTTTCATTGGCAAGCTTGTCGAGCAGACCGCTGCTCGCCCACCGAAGTCGCGTGTCGATCATGTCGCGCAGCCTGCCATGACGGGCGCGTCGGCCCCTTGCCGGCGCCAGGCATTGCCAGAAGAAACTGTGATTCAGGTCTGCGCAGCTGTTGTTGAACAGCTTCTCGTCCATGGGCTCGTTGCGCTGCCGGATCACTTCGACCAGCGAGAGCTGCCTTCCAGGTCGGTATCCGCCAAGCGGCTCATTCAGCTTGGTGACGTAGGCCTGGTGATGCTCTGCCGTGATGAAAATCGAGCGTTTCCGCCGACATGTGTGGGCCGAAGCGCATCGCTTGGTCGAACGGCAGCTCAGGGAAGCGTGAAGGCCATGGCTCGTACTCCGGCAGATGCTTCAGGGTGGGCCGAGCCTCAACGCAAGCGGCATTTCCGCGAGGCTCCGCCATTCGTCGCCTGTCATCTTGCGCCCGCCCCTCCAGGATCGTAACAGCCGCCGACATCAGCGAAGCGGACGCAGACCGCCAACCCAGAGGGGAACTGATGGGCAAGATCTTCGAAAATCTGAATATGGTGCTGCTGATCGGCGTCGGCTGCCGCTGTCGCACTGATCGATGGCGCATTCTATGCGCCGACGCGACGACTGGCGGATCGGTCTGTTGCAGTGGCTGCCAGTCTTCTTCGGCGTGACCTGGATCCGGCCTGCTTTACTATTTCAACTTCGTGCAGATCCCGACCATGCCGGACGATCCCGGCCGAGCTGAAGCCGGGCGTCTCAAGCATATCGCTCCCAACGGCGCTGTTCTATTTCCGCTGGGGCGCAGCGCTTTACCAGTGCTGACCGGCCTGCATGCTGGCGTGGGCTCTGCGGCGACCTGGAAAAGCGCTATTGACTGAACGATCCGGCGAACCAGCTGATCGGCATCGGGAATGTGGCTGGCGCTGATCATGGCTTTCAACGTGTGGGTCATCATCTGGCCCAACCAGGAAGAAGGCGCTGGGGCTGGTCGAAGCGGATGACGCGACCAAGGCGAAGGCGGCGCGCACCGCAATGCTGGCCAGCGGGATCAACACGCTCCTGTCGATCCCGATGCTTGCTGGCGATGCCAATTGTCCGCTAGGAAGAAGGCCGCGCCTCGCGCAGGCGCGGCCCTGACTGACAGATAGTTACACCAAGCTGCGCGCCGCTGAAGTCGCCGGTCGGAGGAATTAGCCGCTGACCGCCAGTTGATGCCGTTTCATCGCATGGCGAAGCTGGTCATAGCTCAGGCCGAGCGCGGCGGCTGTTGTCCGCTGGTTGTAAGCGATGACGCGACAAAGCATCTTCCAGCAAAGCCTTCTCGTAGGCGGCGACAGCACCGCGCAGGTCGCTGGTCGAAGCGGCCGGCGGTCAGCCGAGCGCCACAGTCAGGCGCTACAGGCTGTGGCTGTGCGGCGTAGGCCGCCAGCTTCGACAGCGCCGCGCAGGATCGGGGCTCAGGATCCAGGGCGACGACGAATGGGATCAAACTGGATCGCATCGATTTCCCGTTCCGGATCTTCCGCGCGATACACCGCGCGTTCGACGGCGTTGCGCAGCTCGCGAACATTGCCCGGCCAGGAATAGGCTTCCAGCTCGGCCGGCGCGCGCGGTCGAAGCCCGGCCAGTTGGGCCAGTCGAGCTCGACCGCCATGCGCCGCCCGAAATGCTCGGCGAGCAGCGGACATGTCGCCCTTCCGCAGCCCGCAGCGGCGGCAGGGTGACAACCTCGAACGACAGCCGGTCGAGCAAGTCGGCCCGGAACCGGCCCTCAGGACCAGCTTCGGCAAATGCTCGTTGGTGGCGGCGACGATGCGCACATCCACCGTGATCGGCTTGGACGCGCCGATGCGGGTCACCTCGCCATATTCGACGGCGCGCAGCAGCCGGTCCTGGCGCCGGCGACGACAAGGTCGCCAGTTCGTCGAGGAACAAGGTCCCGCCATCCGCCTCCTCGAACCGTCCGTGACGGGTCTTGGCGGCGCCGGTGAAGCTGCCTGCCTCATGGCCGAACAGCTCCGCCTCGATCAGGTTTTCCGGCAGCGCGGCGCAGTTCATCGATCACCAACGGCCCGCCCAGCGCGACGACAGATGGTGCAGGCGCTCGGCGATCAGTTCCTTGCCGGTGCCGCGCTCGCCGATCACCAGCACCGGCCGGTTGAGCGGCGCCGCGCGGCTCGCCCGCTCGACCGCGTCGAGGAAGGCAAGGCTTTGCCCGACAAACTGATTGGTCCGTTCCATGCTGCCAATATGTGGTGGCTAAATCCCACCATGTGGCAAGATATTTCGCCTACATTGCTGCCGATTTTTGACTGTTTTGGCAGAAATCAAAGCGACCAAATTTCTGGCACGAACCCTGCATGAGTATTTCGGCGACAGGGCAATTGTGTCTGGAGTGCTGATGGGCATTTTCTCCCGGACGCGGGACATCTTCGCAGCCAATTTCACCGAGCTGCTCGACCGCGCCGAGGACCCGGCGCGGATGATCCGCATGATCATCCTCGAAATGGAAGAGACGCTGGTCGAGGTTCGCGCTTCCGCGGCGCGATCGATCGCCGACAGCAAGGAAATGAAGCGCGCACTCAGCGCGGCTGCAGGAGCTGCAGTCGAGCTGGACCGAGAAGGCCGAGCTGGCGCTTTCAGCAAGGACCGGGAAGATCTGGCCAAGGCTGCGCTGATCGAGCGGCGAGAAGGCCGCCGACATGGCCGAAGGCCTCGCAGCTCGAGCTCGAAGTCGATCGAGGACACGCTGAAGGGCTATGAGGCGGACATCGCCAAGCTGCAGGGCAAGCTGCGCGAGGCCCGGGCCCGCCAGAATGCCGATCGCCACTCGCATCGAAAGCGCGGTAACCCGCGCCCGGACGCGCGGAAGTGCTCAACGGCAAGCCGGACGGAGGACGCATTCTCGCGCTTCGACCAGCTTGAACGCCGCGCCGATTTCGCCGAAGGGACGTGCCGACGCTCTGGGAATGACCGGGACCGAAGAGCCTGGAAGAAGAAATTGCCGAGCTTCGCGCAACCGACAAGGTCGATGCCGAGCTGGAAGCGATGAAGGCGGCACTCAAGGCCAAGGGGCGTAAGTGGAAGATATGCTCATTCCGGTAATTGCAATTGTCACGTTGTTCATTGGCCTGCCGTGGCTCGATCTTTCATTACATCACTCAGTGGAAGACCGCGGCCACGCTCAGCGGTTCCGACGAGAAGCTTGCTGGACGAGCTGCACGACGCCGCCCGCCGCCTCGATCGATCGCCTGCAGACCATCGAACGGATCATGACCGCCGAGAACCCAAATTGGCGTAGCCATAGCCTGCCCGAGCCGCAGCCGCGCAGCGCCTGCTGTCTGACGGGGAGTAGCATCTGATGACCACCCAGCCTCCGAGCCGGACCAAATTCTACCTCGACAAGCGCAATGGCAAAGTCATGGGCGTCTGTGCCGGCATTGCCGATTACACCGGCCTCGATGTGACGCTGGTCCAGGATCATGTTCCGTCGGTGCGGTCTTCATGAGCGGCGGGAGTATCCTGCCCCTCTATTTCATCGCCGGGTTCCTGGCCGACGACCAGCCCGCGTGAACTGGCGGTCGGCGACCGGGAAGATCAGCGCTTCTGGCAGGGCGTTCGCGCTGTCTCCCACGCGTACGGCCCGCGACATCCGCAGCCGGCTGCGCGACATCGACCGGCGGCTTGCCGATATCGAAAGCTTATGTAACGACCGAAAATCGCAGCCTCGCCCAAGAGATCGAGCAGCTGCGTTAGGCCAACCCATATCGGTGCGGGGAAGTATGGATCCCGAAAATGTTATCCTGGTTGACAAGATTTCCGAGCATGATCCCCTTCATCATTGCCGTGGTCGCGATCTCCGTGGGCGGCTGGGTCGTTCACGACCTGGCTCAGGATCAAGAACGGATATCCGCTGGAAACCAGCTGGGGCCAGGCAATCCATCCGCACACCGACAAGGAAGCGATCGAGCGGATCAAGTTGCTGACCAACGAAAATGCCCAACTTCGCGCCGAGCTGGGTTCGGTCAAGGACCGGCTGGAGACGATCGAGCGGATCGTCACCGACCAGCCAGCCCGCTTGGCGCGGGAGATCGAGGCGCTGGCGATCGATAAAGGAGGTCACGCATGATTGGGCCGGGTGAAGTGATGATTGCCCTGATCGTAATCGGGTTTCCGGTGATTGCCGTTATTCTATGGCTTCCATCGCTTCTTCAAATTTCGCGAGAAGCAGCTCGACGCGGAGGCACTGCTGGCCGCGGAGAAGGCGGCGCAATATGCCGCCTCGAACACTGAGCTTGAGGCGCGTGTCCGGGTGCTGGAGCAGATTGTAACCGACGGCGGAATCGAGACTGCCGCCCAGATTGAGGCGCTAAGGGCGCCCAAGCTGACCAAGGAGACAAGGTCTCAGTGAACCAGTTTGAGATGGTGGCGATCATCGTGATCGCCGTGATGATCGCCAGCGTTTTCAGAGGCCAAATATGGCTACGGGCGTCCGGCGCGGCCGGGGAGGTGAAGCCAGATTTCGGCCGAAGACCAAGCCGAAACGCTTCGCCTGCGCGAGGAAGTGAAGCAGCTGAAGGAGCGGATCAACGTACTTGGAGCGCATCACTGTCGAGAAGAGAATTCGCTGGCACGCGCAGATCGAGGAACTGCGCGATCAGCTGATACTGGCGAATGCGCGCGACCATGCCTAAGTGGCATGCATGAGCGCCCTGCCCGCCATTGCCGGACATCGCCGAGCGAATATGAGTTCCTCGACAGCGAGGACCGTTACCGGCTGCTGATCGAGCTGGGCCGCAAGCTTGAACCCATGCCCGACGCGCTCAAGACCGATGCGACCAAGGTGCGCGGCTGTTCCTCGTCAACCTGGGTCTATCCAACCCGGCTACCCGATGGGCGACTTCATTTCCTGGCTGACAGCAATGCCGCGATCACCAAGGGCGTGGTCGCGCTTGATCCTGTCCGGCCGTACAGGACGAGCAGCCGGCAGAAGTGGCGGCAACCGATATTCGCGCACTGCTGGAGCCGTTCAACCTGACGCGCGAGCTGTCGTCCAACCGGACGCAAGGCGTTCCCAACATGATCGCACTGGTCCACGAGACCGCCGCCCGGCTGGCCGCCGCATGAGCGCAAATCCCGGAACGGACGCGGTCGAGCGCGGCGGCGGATTCGACCCGGAGCGTTTCTTCGAGCTGGTTCGAAATGTCGGCCATGGGCGTGCCCTGGCGCTGGAATATCGCCAATCCGCCGAAGACTGGATCGAGCTGGCCTTGCCCTGGCGCGAGGAACTGGTCGGCATTCCCGGACCAGGGGGTCCTTGCTTCCGGCGCGATCGTCAGCCTGCTCGACACTTGCGGCGGTGCGTCGGTCTGGATGGCGCTTGGGCCAATTCCAGCCGATCGTCACGATCGACCTGCGGCTCGACTATCTTCGGCCCGCGCTAAAGGGCGAAACGGTTATCGCCCGATGCCAATGCTACAAGCTGACCAGGCAAGTCGCGTTCGTTCGCGGAATTGCCCATGGCGGCGATGAGGCTCGGCCGATCGCACATGCGACCGGCACTTTCATGCTGAATCCCTAGAGCTTCGTCCCGGTTCGTCTCTCTTCGGACTTGCGCAGAACGTCATAGGCAGCCTGGACGGCATGGAAGCGCTTGGCTGCTTCCTGTCACCCTTATGGCGGTCGGGATGATGCTCTTTGGCCAGGCGGCGGTAGCTGGCCTTCACCGCCTTGAAATCGGCGTCGGCCTCAAGCTCCAGAACATCGAGCGCGCGCATCTCGTCGCGACTGCGGCTGCCGTCGCCAGGTCCTGCCCAGCCATAGTGAGCGCTCTGGCGATAGGCAAAGGCGTCGCTGGCTTCGTCGGCGGCCCGCTTGGCCGCTTCCTCAGCCGTCAGGCCCGCGAAATAGTTCCAGTTCTTATTATATTCCCCAGCGTGCGCTTCACAGAACATCCAGCGCTCGGGGCTGTTCGGGCGCCTTGGGCGCCGGCCGGTCGCCGGGCTCGTTGCAGCCCTCGCGGTCGCATAGCCGGACACGGGCCGCAGCACGGCCCTTGGCGCCGTAGGGGCGCCAGCGGGGAAATCCCCAATCGTCGGATCGCGTCGGTCGGGCCATTTGGATTCCAGTGTAGCGTTCTGCCAGGGGACCTGTAAGCCGGGTTCTGTTCATCCCCGCTTTCGCGAGAGATCGGCGACCATTCCTCTAGGACGGAAGTTGCCCTCCGCCTCCAGCGACCAACCCGGGCGACGAGCCGGAACAGGCCCATGTGCCGCCCCTATTCGGTCTTGCACCCGGTGGGGTTTACCGTGCCGCGACCGTTGCCGGCCACGCGGTGCGCTCTTACCGCACCCTTTCGACCTTACCCGCCCAAAGGCAGGCGGTATGCTTTCTGTGGCACTTCCCTGAGTCACCTTGCCGAGGCTAAGCAACCCGCCGGGCGTTACCCGGCACCGTTGTTCCGTGGAGCCCGGACTTTCCTCGCCTCACCGAAGTGAGCCGCGGCCGCCCGGTCCCCTGGCAGGCCGGCATATGGGTTATTGCGGCCGCGGCAGCAAGAGTGCGAGCAGCTTGGCCCGGCATTCTCCGTCGATGATCCCATCGATGAGGTCCGGCCGGAAGCGGCGCTGGAAGGCGATCACCGCCTTTTGCGGATCGGTCACTTCATATCCGAACCGCTCGAGCGCCAGCAGGAAGCCGGCGTCGGTCCAATAGGGGTCCATCAGGTCGCGGGTCGGGCTCGGCAGCGCCAGCCGGCGCTTGGCCAGCGCGGACCAGGGAAACAGCTCCCCGGATCCTCTTTGCGGGCCGGCGCGACGTCGCTGTGACCGACGATGTTGCCACGGCCGACACCATGCCGGTCCTTGATGTCCGCGACGAGCGGAATGACGGACGCGATTTGCTCGTCGGGAAAGGGGCGGTAGCCGAACTCATGACCGGGATTGACGATCTCGATCCCGACACTGGCAGAGTTTACGTCGGTAATGCCGCGCCAATAGCTCTTGCCGGCATGCCAGGCGCGTTTTCCTCGTCGACCAGCTGGATGACTTCGCCATCCTCGCTCGACCAGGTAATGCGCGCGGAAACCCTGGGATCCGGAGATGTCAGCCGGTTCAATGCGCCCTCGCATCGGGCATGCCGGTGTAATGGAGGACGATCATCGAAACCGGCAGCTGGCGCTCGTCGAAATTCGGCGAAGGGCAGCGCGTCACATCCATGTCCGGCAATGGCGCATTAGCCGAGGCTGGCGTCAACCCCCGTGGCGGTCCAGCGAGGCAGTTAGCCCGCTGCGGTTCGCCGGTCATCGCCGGTACCGGCGTTCCTCGTCCGCCTTGCCGGCCGATAGAGTCCGCGCGCTTCCGGATCGGCTTCCAACCGCCTCGTCTGTCCGATCACCGTTTCCCCGGCACCCATCATCAGCGAGCCGTCCGGCGCCATCGCATTGGCGATCCGGTCGAACACCTGCGCTCGCCGCTCCGAGTTGAGATAGAGCAGCACGTTGCGGCACAGGACGATGTCGAACGTTCCGGGATGCGGCGGCGGCTCCAGCAGGTTTTGCACCTGGAAGCGGACCATCCGGCGCAGTGGCTCGATCGCGCGCCAGCCATTGCCGCACTCCTCGAACCAGCGGATCATCTGCGGTAATGCCGAGGCCGCGCTGCACTTCGAACTGGCTATAAGTGCCTTCGCGAGCGCGCCGGATCGACGCCTCTCGCTGATGTCCGTACCGAGAATATCGATCGTCCAGCCCGCCCACTTCACCGGATCCTCGGCGAACAGCATGGCCAGCGAATAGGCTTCCTGCCCCGTCGAGCAGCCGGCCGACCAGATGCTGAGGCCGCTTGTTGCGCTGGCGGCGTTGGGCAAGTTTGGGCAAGCGCGGCGCGGGCAAGCAGATCGAACGGCGACGCGATCGCGGAAGAAATAGGTTTCGTTGTTCAACAGGGCCTCGACTACCTGGGTCGCAAGGCTCGGCTCGCGGCCCATCACCAGGATGGTAATCAGCTCGTCGAGCGTTGGGATGCCCCGCTCACGCAACAGGGCCGCCAAGCGCCGTTTCGATCCGCCAGCGGCGGCTCATCGTCAATTGCTGACCAGTGCGGGCTTCCAGCAGCCCAGCAAGGATACGGCTGGAGCTGTCGCTTACTTGCACGACGCCTCCTCGGCACGTGACGCAACCCGCCGTGCCAGCTTGTCGGGCGGCAAGGACCGCGCATGCCAGGCCGGCGTCGGCGACGGCGCGCGGCATGCCCCATACGGCGGAAGTCGGCCTCATCCTGCGCCATGACCGAACCGCCTGCTTCGATCAGCCGCTTGGCACCTTCGACCCCGTCGCGGCCCATGCCGGTCAGGACGACGCCAAGCGCTCCTCGCGCCAAGCATCGCGCCGGCCGATGCAAGCATCGGGTCAACCGAGGGCATGCAACCGCTGCTGACCTTGGACTTCAAGAGCCGTGCGACCAGACATGTCCATTGACCTCATCGACCATCAGGTGAGCCTCGCCCGGCGCGACCACGATGCGATCTGGAAGCAGGCGCGTGCCGTCCTCGGCGACGACCGCTTCCCGGCGCGCCGCGATCGACAGCTGCCGCGCGAAGACGGTCATGAAGGCAGGCGGCAGATGCTGGGTGACGAGGATCGGAACGCCGATCCTGCTCCGGCAGAGCCGCGAAGAAGGTTCCGAGCGCATGGATCCCGCCGGTCGACGCGCCGATCGCCAGCAGGCTGCAGCGGCGCGTCGCTTTGGACGGCGATCGTCCGATGCGCAGAGCGCGACCTGCGACGCCGGCACGGAGCTGCGGTCGGCGTAACCGAGTTCACGCAGCTTGCCGAGCAACACTTCGGAAAATCGGCCGTTGAACCGCCCGGTGCCCGGCTTCGGCAAGGTGTCCGCTGCGCCGAGCGCGAGTGCGGCAACGGTTTCTTCCGCGCCCTCTTCGGCGAGCGAGGAAACGATCAGCACCTGGCGCCCTTGGCTGCCTCGAGGATCCGGGGAAGCGCCTTAAGACCGCCAACGCCGGGCATTTCGAGGTCAAGCAGGATGATGTCGACCATCACCTGGCCGAGCGCTTCGATGGCATCCTCGGCGGTCCCGGCGATGCCGGCAATTTCAAAACCGCCGTCGGCATCGATCATTCGGCTGAGGACGGCTCGCGCGACCATCGAATCGTCGACGATCATCAGCCTGATCGGCCGACGCGATTGTGGCTGCGGGTCCAGCCCTGTAGCTGGCCCGGGATGTGGCGAGCGCCCGCTTCATGGCAGACGGCCTCAGGCGACGCCGACGAGCTGCAGCTTGATGTGGAGCGTCTCGCGGTCGAACGGCTTCATGACATATTCGTCCGCGCCCGGCTTCGAGCGCCGCGCGGATATGCGCCATGTCGTTCTCGGTCGTGCAGAAGACGACCTTGGGCTGGTCGGAATGGCCGCGCTGGCGGAGCAGCTTCAGGAACTCCATGCCGCTCATCACCGGCATGTTCCAGTCGAGCAGGACGACGTCCGGCATCTTGGCTTCGCAGCGGTCCAGCGCTTCGCGCCCGTCGCCCGCTTCCTCGACCTGGAATTCCAGGGTTTCGAGGATGTGCCGCGCGACCTTGCGGATCACCTTGCTGTCGTCGACGATGAGGCAGGTTTTCATAGTTCTTTCCGTCTGTTGTTGACGCTGTCTCTAAGCGATAAGGGTAACGAAGCTCTTAAGCCGCGCGCGCTTCAGCGCCCGGACCGGCGATGACCGGCGGCAATGTCGACCAGCAGCAGCGGACCTTCCTCGGTCTCTGACCATGCCTTTCGATACGCGCTCCCAGCCCGTCGCCCATGGCGGCGCGGATCGGCGCCGGGTCGGACAGCGCCTCGACCACATCTTCGACCGCATCGACCGTGCAGCGCGTAATGATGGCCGTCAAGCTCGACGACCGCTGCTTCGTGCAACTCGCCGTCGTTGAGACTCGGTCGCGCCCAGCTCCAGCGAGCGCTGGCAGTCGATTACCGTCAGCACGCGGCTGCGCAGGGCCGACAGGCCGGCGAGATGCGACGGGCGCGCGCGGCACCGGGATCAGCGACTCCAGCTCGACCACGCTTTCGACAGCGGCGGCGGCAACGCCACGCGGCTGCCGGCGATCGATGACGATCAGCAGCAGCTCGTTCATCAGCGCCTCCCCGCGCTAGCCGACTTCAGGGCGATGAGCAGCCCGGCGCGGTCGTAGCGGTAAATGCTGTCCTGCGCCGTCGGCGGCATCCGGATCGGTTGCCAGGCGGAGTACGCGGCCGCCCTTCGCCGGCCTGAACATCGCGGCCCTGCGAGACGATGGTGACGTCGGCGCTCAGCTCATCCTGTTCGCCGATGACGAGATAGCCGGCGGCCTCGACGATCGGCCGCAGCATGTTCTGCATCCAGGCGTCGCTTTCCGGCAGGCGGCAGACCAAGCTGGGCGGCGGGCGAACCGCGGCGGCGCCGAGATATTGCGGCGAACAGCCAGTGCGCGTCGATCAGCTCGGCCGGCTCGCCATCGATCAAGCGTGACGCCGCTGATCGTCGCCGCGGTCGTCGGCCGGATGACGCTCGTGTCCAGAGCCATCAGGTCGATCACCTCGCGGAAGGCATAGCCGATTTCATGGCTGGCCATCGTTGAGGCGGAATACGCGGACCTCTGCCGTCGAGCTCGTCCGGGCTGTCGACGCCCGCCAGCGGCAGGATCGCTTCGCCCAGCTGGACGCGCAGCTGGCTCCGGCACTGTGGCGGATTGCCTCCTCGGTCACCACCTCTTCGATGCGATCGACGACGCCAAGGCGAAGCGCGCGGCGCGCGCCATCCAGGCCACGGAACAGCAGGACCGGCACTTCATTCGAATTGGCGGCGATCGGCGCTTCAGCCGCCCGGCCGCGCGCGTTCCATGCGTCTCCAGTCTCACGCCGCCAACCTGGGCAAGTGCCGGCAGGATCGAACAGCAGGATGGGGCTGCCGTCGTCGGCCAGGGTCGTTCCGGCGTAGAGGCCGGTGGCCATGACGGCCGGTGCCGCCGGCTTCACCACCAACTCCTCATGGTCGTGGATCCGGTCGACCGCCAGCGCATAAACGTCGCCGCCAGCCGGCCGGAGCACGACCAGGGTGCGTCTCTTCATCGCCGACATCGCTTGGCAGGCCGAGCACATCGGCCAGCGGCGACTTCGGGCACGCGGCGGCCGCGGATGGTGGCGACCCCTGCGCCGCCGATCTGTCTCCAGGGTTACGCTGCCGCCATTGGCGCGGACGATTTCCTCGATCGCCGACGCGCGGAATGGCAAAATGCTGGTTGCCGATCGACACCGTCAGCGCCGGGATGATGGTCAGGGTCAGCGGAACGCGCAGGGTCATCCGCGTACCCTTGCCCGGCACGGAATCGACCTCGACGATGCCGCCAATGCGCTCGACGTTGGAGCGGACCACGTCCATGCCGACGCCGCGGCCGGAAATGGCGGTCACTTCCTTGGCGGTCGACAGGCCCGCCTCGAAGATCAGTGCCAGCTTTTCGCGTGTGTCGACATGCGCTGGGCAACGTCGCGCTCGATCACGCCGTTGGCGACGGCCTTCTCGACCAGCTTCGATCCGTCGATGCCGCTGCCGTCGTCGGCGATCTCGATCAGGATCTGGTTGCCCGACTGGCGCGCGCGAGACGGACAGCAGGCCGATTTCGCGCTTGCCGCCGTTCAGTCGCTCGGCCGGCGGTCTCGATGCCATGATCGACCGCGTTGCGGATGATATGGGTCAGCGGATCGCGGATCATCTCGATCATCTCGCGGTCCAGCTCGACGTCGCCGCCGTCGATATCGACCAGCACCTGCTTGCCAAGCTCCGGCGGACAGGTCGCGAACCATGCGCGGCAGGGCGACGAACAGATTTTCGATCCGCTGCATGCGGGTGCGGGTGATCGCGTCGCGCATCTCGGCGATGATCCCGGACAGCCGCTCGAACGCGCCATCGACTGCGACGTCGCTCGGAGCTTCGCGCAATCGGCGGGCCAGCTCGTTGCGGGCGAGCACCATGTCCGAAACGCCGCTACATCACGCGGTCGAGCAGCTCGACCGAAAGGCGGATGCGTGCGCGGGCCGAATGCCTTGCTGCGGACTCGCTTCGGTCGGCAACGTTGCCGCAGTGACCGGCGCAGCGGGCCCTTCGGCACCCGGAGCGAGCGCATCAATCGAGCGCGTCATCGTCGCCGGCAGGCAGCTCTTCGCCGGCATCGATCGCGGCAATCATCTCGCCGATGCGGTCGATGACCGCAAGCACGGCGCTGACCGAGCGCGGCATCCGGCGTGCGGCGTCCGGCGCGGCAATCGGCAAGCGCGTCCTCGGCGGCATGGCTCAGCGCCTCAAGTCGCGGGAAGTCGAAGAAGCCGCAATTGCCCCTTCACCGTGTGGACAAAGCGGAAAATGCTGTCGAGCCGGGCCCGGTCATCGGGATTTGCTTCCCAGGCGACGATTTCGCCACCCAGCGCTTCAAGCATCTCCCGGCACTCGGCAACGAAATCGGCAATCAGGTCATCCATCGGCAGCGAGGCCCCACGCAGCTAGAGTTGCTGAGCCCTCTATGCCGCCAAGGTGTTAACGCCGCGTTAGCCCTGGAGCCGGCTCAATTCCGGGTTGCAGTGTGACGCCGATCATCAGGGCTTCAGTCCGCAGGATCGCTGAGCTGGATCGTGCCGCCTGCCTCTTCTGCAAGCGCTGTGGCCAGCCATGCGCCAGCAGCGCGGGGTTCGACTTCGCCGCCTGAATGTCCCGTGGCGATTGTCTCGCGGAGCTTCGGATCGAGCAGGATCCGCGGCCCTTCGGCCCGAATGACCATCTCCAGCGCTTCCGTCGCGCCGCTCTGCCCCGACATCGAGCCGGCCGCCGCGGACCAGCGCGTCGCCGGCAATCATCGCCAGGTTGAGCAGCAGCTTGACGCGCGCCCTTCGGCAGCTTGTCATCAGCAACCATCCAGCCGAGCTCGATGTCGCTTGTCGGCGCCATAAAGGCCTTCGAGGGCCGCTTTGCGCCTCGCGGTGTCGATCTCGTCGCCGAAGCCGCCGCCCGCGCCGAACGCCAGGCGAAAGAATTTAGAGCTTGTTGGCGCTCGCCTTGGCGCTTTCGGCAAGGCAGCTCGAGGCAGCGTTCCCGCATCTCCGGATCCTGCTCGTCGGCGAGCAGCTCGATGCCGTTGTTGAGCGCTCCGACCGGCGACAGCAGGTCATGGCACAGACGCGAACAGAGGAGACTGGCGAGTTCGACGGAATTCATGCAGCCGGGTGCATAGCGAGAGTTTAACCTGGAGGCAAGCTTTTGAACCCATTGAATCCTGATCGGCCCGATTCCCAAATCGGGATCAATGACGCGGGGGTTACAGTGAAGTCGAAATAGCGCTGGACGCCAGCCACGCGGGCTGGCGGCTCGATCGGGCGCTGGCCGCGGCGATCCCTTCCCTCTCGCGCGAGCGACTGAAGGTGCTGACCAAGGCCGGTGTCGCTCGACCCGCGAAGGCAAGGCGGTTCGCGACCCGGCGACCAAGGTCAAGGGCGACGAGCGCGTTCACCCTGGCAGTGCCGGACCCTGGTTCCGGCGCATAACGAGCCGCAGGATATCCCCCTGCCGATCGTCTTACGAGGACGAGCATCTGCTGGTCGTCGACAAGCCCGCGGGCCTGGTCGTCCATCCGGCCGCGGGCAATCGCGACGGGACGCTGGTCAACGCCCTGCTGCATCATTGCGGCGGATCGCCTGAGCGGGATCGGCGGGGTCGCGCGGCCGGGCATCGTCCACCGCATCGACAAGGACACGTCGGGCCTGCTGGTCGTCGCCAAGCACGACACGCGCCCATGAGGGACTGGCCAAGCAGTTCGCGAAGCACATTCGATCGACCGGCGCTACCTGGCGATCGTTTCCGGCGTGCCGCAGCGCAGGCCGAGCGGAACGGTCGACGCGCCGCTCGCCCGGTCGCCGCACAACCGCAAGAAGATCGCCATCGTCGCGCTAGCCGGCAGGGGCAAACGGGCGGTGACGCACTGGAAGCGCCTGAGACGTGCTGAAGAGGCGCGCGCTCGGTCGAATGCCGGCTGGAAACCGGCCGGACCCACCAGGTCCGGGTCCATATGGCCTCGATCGGCCATCCGTTGCTCGGCGACCCGGTCTACGGCGCGCGGAAAAGCCACTCACAGAAAGTTGCTTGAATCAATTGAACTTCATGCGGCAGGCGCTGCACGCAGCGACACTTGGGCTTCATCCATCCCGTCATCGAAGGCGTCGTTTGTCGTTCGACAGTGCCCTTCCGTCGGACATGCAGGAACTGTTCACCGCACTTGGTGTATAGGAATCAATACAGCTAGGGGCCCGAGCGTCCCGGCTGCAGGGGAGTGAACGAGACGATGGCAAATGGTTCATCGGCACGCGTCGTGTCGATCCCCGCTTCGGGCGGGGAGGCTGGACTCAACCGCTATCTCGCGCGAGATCAAGAAATTCCCGATCCTCGCGCCGGAAGAAGAATACATGCTGGCCAAGCGCTGGCGCGAGCATCGGCGACACCGACGCCGCCGCGCAGCTGGTCAACTCGCCACCTGCGCCTCGTCGCCAAGATCGCCATGGGCTACCGCGGCTACGGCCTGCCGGTCAGCGAGCTGATCTCCGAAGGCAATATCGGCCTGATGCAGGGCGTGAAGAAGTTCGAGCCCGAGCGGGGCTTCCGCCTCGCCACCTATGCCGATGTGGTGGATCCGCGCCTCGATCCAGGAATTCATCCTGCGCATCGTGGAGCCTGGTGAAGATGGGCACCACCGCGGCGCAGAAGAAGCTGTTCTTCAACCTGCGGCGGATGAAGAACCAGATCGACGCGTTCGAGGACGGCGACCTGAAGCCCGAGGACGTCGCCAAGATCGCGACCGACCTCGGCGTTACCGAGGAGGAAGTCGTCTCGCATGAACCGCCGCATGGCGATGGGCGGCGACACGTCGCTGAACGTCGCCGCTGCGCGACGACGACGGCGAGGGCCAGTGGCAGGATTTCCTGGTCGACAACGAGTCCGCTGCAGGACGAGCGCGTCGCCGACGCCGAGGAAGCGCAGCGTGCGCCACGACCTGCTGATCGAGGCGATGGACAGCCTCAACGACCGCGAGAAGCACATCCTGACCGAGCGGCGCCTGACCGACGAGCCCAAGACGCTCGAGGAGCTGAGCCAGGTCTACGGCGTCAGCCGCGAGCGCATCCGCCAGATCGAGGTGCGCGCATTCGAGAAGCTGCAGGCGGCTCTGATCCGCCTGGCGGGCGAGCGGCGCTTACTCCCCGCGGCCTGAGGCCGCGTCTTCGCTCGTCGGAGGCGGAAGTGGCCCGGCTTCGGCCAGAGCTACCGAATCCCTCTTGCGGGAGGAGACCGATATCCGTCACGCCGGCGACATGGTCGGCTACCCATGCGCCGCGCTTGCCGAGCGGCTCGCGGGCCGGCCAGTCGTGCTATCCTTGGCCGTCTGATGCTCCAGCTCCGCGTTGAGTTCAGCACCGAATAGGAAAAACATGGGCCGAGCAAATACATCCAGGTCAGCAGCATCACGATCCGCCGCTTGATCGAGGCCGCCGGCGCATCATAATCCGGTGAGCCTCGTCACGTAGAAGCTAAAGCCCGATCGCCAGCAACAGCCAAACCAGCGCACCGTAAAGATCAGGCCCGGTGTCAGCCACTGCCAGCGCGCATCTTCGCGCGACGGTCCAGACCGGTGAAGGGGTCGCAGCGACTCCCGCGGCAAGTGCTGCCATCGCCAGGTAGAGGCCGAGCTTGCCAACAATCAGCATGAAGCCTGAGGCTTTCGGAAGGATCCTTTTCGGGTTCACCGCCACAGCGGCCATCGCCGCCAGCGCAGCCAGTGCGATCAGCACCGCAATCACCGTAATGGCAAAGGCGATCGCATAGAAACGAACGAAGGCCTGCGACTTTCCATTTCTTCGCCGGCGATATTGAGCCGACATGATGGCTCACTGCTGCCGTGCTGCTGCCGGCGTAAAGAGCGCAGCAGCAGGAGCCACCAGGATGCCTAATCCCACCTCGTCTCCTCCAGGCCTCAACCGCATTCATCAGCGGATTGGCCGATCAATTCCACGACATCGGGCGGCAAGATCCCTCGGCATCGCCATCACATGCTCGACTTCGCCTCGCCGGCTGCGCAGGACATGCCGCCAGCTCAGCACCAGAATGCCGAGCAGCGGAACCAGGGAGAAAGCCGGGAAGCCATAAAAAGGCGACGCCCGCCGCGATCGAGGCCGCGTGTTATCGAGCCAGCTCTGGTTCCACGTCCGGGCGCTTCACCGCCTTCCACGCGCGCGGCGGCATCCGCCACGGCGACGTGGCGGTGATTACGGCCATGCCGGCTCTGCGAGACGGTGGTCGCTACTGGCGTCAAGCGCGGCAACTGCTGCCGCGTTCCTCCCCCCTTGCCTTCCTTATGAAAGAGTCCGACGCTGTCCGTTTGGAGTGCGCTGGCCGCTCGACATGCGACTCGGCGCCCGCCAGCACGGAGGAAGGGAGAGTCGCATGCGGAACAATCCAACGGCACGAGGGTTATCGCGCTGGTCGGACCGGCCGGCGCGGGCAAGATTATCGCTGGCGGAAGCATTTCTCGCACTCGAGTGGAACGACGGACCGCCAGGCTCAACTGCCAATAAGTCGAGCATCGGCGACGGCAGCGAGGAAGCGCGATCGCGCGGCGGATCGACCGAAACCAACCTCCTAATTCCACTATCTCGACGACAAATACCGGGATCATCGACGCCCCGGCTCCGATCGGCTTTGCAGCCGATGCCGCGCCGCGCGTGTCGCCATTGCCGACGTCGCCATCGTCGTCGTCGACGGATCCGGCGCGGGCCGCCCTTGCTGCGCCGGCATTGAGCATGCTCGACGAGCTCGGCATCCCGCACCTGATCTTTCGTCAACCGCATCGACCAGGCCCACGGCCGCATCCGCGACCTGCTGACCGCGCTGCAGCCGATGAGCGTCCGCCCAGCTCATCGCGCGGCAATCCGATCCGCGAGAGTGCGAAAGGTTACCGGCTTTGTCGATATCGCGCTGGAACGCGCCTATCACTACATACCCGGCAATGCCATCCCGAGCCGATCGCCCTTCCCGGAAAACTGGCCGACCGCGAAGCGCAGGCACGACGCAGCTTCTCGAGCAGCTGACCGACCATGACGATAACCTGCTCGAGCAGTTGCTGATGGACCAGGTGCCGGAACCGGCACGATCTTTGCCGACCTCGAAGCGCGAGACCAGCGACAATCTTGGCGTGTCGGTGCTGTTCGGCGTCCGCTCAAATGGTTGGGGTGTCCGCCGCCTGCTCAAGGCGCTACGCCATGAGGCTCCGGGCCCGGAAGCGACCACCGCGGCGCGCCTGCGGCGTAGATGCCCTACCGTTCATGCCTTCAAAATCTGCTCATGGCGGATCGGTTGGCCGGCTGGCCCTGGCCGCGCGTTTCGAGACCGATCCATGAAAATAGCGACTTCAAAAGCTCCAGCGACGAACATGGCCGGGTTGGTGCCTGTTTTCCGTGCAGGGCGACAAAACCAGCAAGATCTCCGAAGCCAGGCAACGGCGACCTCGTCGCCATTGCCAGGTAGACGAAGGTCAAATCCGGGCGACTGGCACGCGCAGGCGAAGCTGCCCGCCGCCGATCGAAACCAGCCTGCCGCTTCGCGCAACTGCTCGCTGGCGGTCCAGCCCGCCGGACCGAGGACGACGTCAAGCTGTCGAGTGCCTTGGCCAGCATTCTGGAGGAGGATCCGAGCCTGACCCTCGAGGCAGGACGAGGTCAGCCACGAGATGCGGCTGCGCGGCGTCAATGACGAGCATCTGAGGACCAGCCTGGCCCAAGTTGAAGCGCCGCTATGGCGTCGAGGTCAACCATCACTGCGCCCTGTTCGATCGGTTATCGAGGTCGATCCGCAAACCGGTTTACCCAGCGCGGCCGCCACAAAAGCAGTCCGGCGGTCATGGACAATATGGCGACGTGATCATCGAAGTCCGGCCATTGGCCCGCGGCGAAGGCTTCCATTTCGAGGAGAAGATTCACGGAGGGCAATCCCCAAGCAGTGGATCCCGGCGGTCGAACGGGGCGTCAAGGATGCGATGCAGAAGGGGCCGCTCGGCTTCCCGTCGTCGATGTCGCCGTGACCCTGACCGACGGCAGCTACCACAGCGTCGATTCAAGCGAACTGGCCTTCCGCCTCGCCGGCCGCGTGGCGATGCAAGAGGCGATGACCGAGGCCGTTCCTCACCTGCTGGAGCCGGTCAGAAGCTGGTGCTGGTGACGCCCTCTTCGGCTGCGAGCCGCGTGTCATCGGCGGTGGCAAGCCGGCGCGGCCAAATGCTTGGCATGGGCCCGCGCGAAGGCTGGACCGGCTGGGACAGGATCAGGCGCTGATCCTGAAGCCGAATTGAGCGGCCTGGAGGCGGAGCTGCGATCGATGAGCCAGGGCTTGGCCAGTTACGAGGCGGAGTTCGACCATCTTGCCGAACTCAGCGGTCACCTTGCCGACAAGGTGGTGCAGCAGCAGGTCTCTGAACCGGCCTGGGCCGAGGCTCGCCATCGCATAATCGGGTGCCAATCACCCAGCCCGTGCCGCGACAAAATCGTCCGGTACGGGCTCGCCCAAGGTGGATGCCGTGACTCACACCAGGCGGCATCCCGATGCCAGACCGACGCCGCGCCGAGCATATCGGTCACAAGGCCGTCGCCGATCGCCAGCATCGCATCCAGCGTCGGATTTCCGGCCAGGTTGCGGGAATGGCTGTAAATCGGACCGTGCGGCTTGCCATACCGGTAGGACCACCGGCCGCCCAAGGCCTCGTAGATGTCGCCGAGTGCACCAGCGCCAGGCCTCGCGCTGGCCGCAATGGATGACGACACGGTCGGGGTTGAGGCAATGCATGATGACTTTTGCCCGCGCCATCCTTCCAGCTGCAGCCGTGATATTGCTCCGGATCGTCGCGCCATTCGTCGAGCCCGGTGCAAGCCATCCTCGGCGCGAACTCGGCTTTAGCTGTGGATGACGCCGCGCTGGACGAGGGGTCGACCTTGTCTTCGTGCGTGCCCAGGAAACCGACCGGCCGCGGCCAGGATCTGTCAGTGCCGCGATGCCTGGCCTCACGCCGACTGCTGGTGATGGCATCATAGGCATCGCGCCGCAGGCCCAGCCAATCGGGGTGGCGCTGGACCGTTTCCGCGGGGCGCGGCGCGTTGGTCACCAGGACGATGCGCCGCCCCTCGCTCCTTCCATTTCAATAGCCTCCTGCTCGACGCCAGGCAGTATGCGCTCGCCGTCATGGACGACGCCCCAGATGTCGCACAGGATTGCTCGATACTTTGGGTCGAGCTCGTCAAAAAGCGAGTTCATGGCGTGGCGATGGCGCCGGGCGATCCGGTCGTGGCAAGCTGCCTTGACGCCAGCGAGTGCAGCGGCTTGCAGGTGCGCAAAGAAATCACTCGGAGGCGCGCTTGGGCACGAAAAACTGACTCGCCCCATCCTGTTCGCGCTGGTCCTCGGCATCATCGCCGGCTGGGTCAACTAATGCCGCGATCGACGATGCAGCTCGGCGCAGCCGCCGAGCGGCTGAAGTCGATCGCCGAATATCTCGAGCATCGTCACCGCGCTGTTCCTGCCGCCTGATCAAGATGATCATCGCGCCGCTGGTCTTCTCGACGCTGGTCGCGGGCATCGCGCATATGGGCGACGTCGCGCGCGCTCGGCCGCGTCGGCGCTCGAGCATCGGTCTGGTTCATCGGCGCCAGCCTCGGTCTCGCTGACCCTGGGCCTGATCACTGGTCAACCTGCTGCAGCCCGGCGTCGGCCTCAACCTGCCGCTCCCGCCGGCGACCGCGGCGAGCGGCGTCGAAACGCGCCGCGTTCAACCTGCAAGGATTTCGTCACGCCATCTCGTGCCCGCCGTCGATCTTCGAGGCGATGAGCGAGCAACGAGATCCTGCCGATCGTCATCTTCTCGCTGTTCTTCGGCGTTGCGCTCACCGCCGTCGGCGAGAAGGGCCAAGCCGATCGTCCGCGGCGTCGAAGCACTGGTCGCATGTGATGCTCCAGGTGACCGATTATGTCATGCGCTTCGCGCCGTTCGCGGTGTTCGCTGGCGGTCGCAGCAGCGATTGCTGCCGAGCGCGGCCCGGCATTCATCATCGACCTTCGGCCAGTTCATCGGCAGCTTCTATCTCGGGCCTCGCCATCCTCTGGGCGGTGCTGATCGGCGCTGCCTTCGTGCATCGTCGGCCGGCACGCGACCAGTCACTTGGTCCGCTACATCCGCGACCCGATCGTGCTCGCCTTCTCGACCGCCTCGTCGGAGGCCGCCTATCCGCGCACCCTGGAAGCGCTCGACCGCTTCGGCGTGCCGCCGCGCATCGCCAGCTTCGTGCTGCCGCTCGGCTATTCGTTCAACCTCGACGGCTCGATGATGTACATGACCTTCGCGTCGATCTTCATCGCCCAGGCCTACGGCATCGACCTGACGCCTCGGCCAGGAAATCACCATGCTGCTGGTGCTGATGGTGACGTCAAGGGCATGGCCGGCGTGCCGCGCGCCAGCCTGGTGGTGATCGCCGCGACGCTGTCGCTGTTCAACATTCCCGAGGCCGGCCTGCTGCTGATCCTGGCGGTCGACCACTTCCTCGACATGGGCCGCTCGGCGACCAACGTGCGTCGGCAATGCCGTCGCCTCGGTCGCCGTTGCCCGTTGGGAAGGCGCATCTGACACGAATGGAGCCGGCGGACATCGAGCCGCCACACGCCAGCCCGTCGCACCTGCGCCGCCTGACAATGTCAGCTGACCGCACTCTAGCCGAACGGTTCGTCGATCGACTCGGGCGGCGTGGTGAAGAACTTCGGACCCGCCTCGGTCATGTGGAAGCAGTCCTCCGAGCCGGACGCCGAACTTGCCGGGGATGTAGATGCCCGGCTCGTCGGAGAAGCACATGCCGGCCGCCAGCGGTGTCGTCTCGCCATGGACCAGGTTGACAGGCTCATGCACCTCCATGCCGATGCCATGGCCGGTGCGATGCGAGGTGCCCGGCAGCTTGTATCGCGGGCCAGTAGCCCCAGCTTTCGTAAGTGCGGCGCACGGCGTCGTCGACGCTCCCCGCCGGGGCGCCCGATCTTCGCCGCCTCGATGGCGATCTGCTGGCCGCGATGGACCTGATCCCACAGCTTGCGCTGCTCCGCGTCGGGATCGGCCGCCGAAGACGAAAGGTGCGCGAGATGTCCGCCTGATAGCCGTGGACCGAGCAAGTGCAGTCCAGCAGCACCACCTCGCCGCGGCCTGACAACCGTCGCTGCTGACGACTGCCGTGCGGATAGGCCGATGCCTCGCCGATCAGGATCAGTCCGCCGTCATAGGCCGAGCCCAGCTGCTTGTTGCGCCGCCGCGATCAACGCGTCGATGTCGGTCGGGGTCATGCCGTCGCGGGTTCGTTCGCCCGCATAGCGAAGCGACGCTGCCATGATATCCGCTGGCAGCCTGCATCGAGGGCGAGCTCGGCGGGCGACTTGATCATCCGCAGCGTGCGCACGACCGGGTTGGCGCTCACTACGCGCAACGCCGGCAACTGCTGCTTGAGCCTGTCTTCGAGGAAGAAGCGGTCGGTTTCCTCGAAGCCGACGGGCGCGCCTGACGGCTTCCGCTCCGCGCAGGAAATCGGCGACCAGCTTCAGCGGCTCCTCATCCTCGCTGCCAGGTGCGGATTTCGGCGGGAACTGCGAGGCATTTCCGTGATCGACGGCCGCTCGAAGAAGGGCGTGACGATGATCGGATCGCCGCTGTGCCGGGATGACAACGCCAGTGAGCCGTTCGCTGCGCCACCATTGGACTCCGGTGAAATAGTCGAGGCTAGGTCCCGATCTCGACGATGAACCGCGCCGATGCCCTGGCGCTGCATCAGCTCGCGCGCCCTGGTGAGCCGCGACACCGCTCCGCGGCTGTGATCGGGGGTGGGATCGGGATGGGCTGAAGATCTGCCGCCTGCTGGACCGCCGCCCATGCCGCCGATCCGCGGCTGAACATGGCACCGCGCGGCCAAGAGCCAAACTCCGCCGACCATTGCGCGCCGGCTGGTTCTCGCAAGGATCATCCTAACCCCTAATATTCGCCGTGCCGACTGTTGCATGGCAACGCGCAATAGGCCAGCTACGCCACCCCATGCCATTCCACTTGCCCCGATACGCCCGGGGCTGGCCGACGCCCGGACCAAAGGAGACCGTCGCGCTGCTCGCCGGGCTGATGGCGCTCAACGCCTTTGCCATCGACGCGATGATTCCGGCCCTGCCCGAAATCGGATCCGAGCTGGGTGTCGGCACCGAAAATCATCGGCAGCTGGTGGTGGTCACCTACTTCCTCGGCTTTGGCGTCGGCCAGATTTTCTGGGGGACCGCTGGCCGACCGCTTCGGACGCAAGCCGATCCTTGCCGCAGGAGTAGCGCTCTACGCCGCCTTTGCCCTGCTCGTGCGGAATTGCCGCAGTTTCGAGCTTCTGATTGCCGGACGTATCGCTATGGGCGCCTCCGCCGCGGTCACCCGCGTGCTGCGTCATGGCAATGGTCCGCGATCTGTTCGAGGGCGAGGAGATGGCCCGAGGTGATGAGCCTGGTCTTCATGGTGTTCATGCTGGTGCCGATGCTTGCGCCCAATATCGGCCAGAGCTGATCCTCCTGTTCGCCGACTGGCGGGCGATATTCATCGTGCTGGCCGGCTATGGCGCGATGATGTGGCTGTGGGAGCTTCATCAAGCTACCCGAAGCCCTGCACCCTGAGTATCGACGTGGGCTTCACGCCGGCGAGATTTGGGCTGGGTCAGGACGGGCAGCGGCCGACCGGCTGTCGATCGGATACACCCCTGGCGCTGACCGCCGTATTCGGCGGGCTGACCGGCTATATCTCAGTCGATCCAGCAGATCGTGTTCGACGTGTTCGATGCCGGCAGCATGATCGGCCTGATATTCGCCGCGATCGCGGGACCGATGGCAATTGCCAGTTGGGGCAATAGCCGGGTGGTCGGCCGGTTCGGGCTCAGGCGTACCGGCCATTGCGGCCTGATCGCCTTTTTCTACCATTACGCTATTCCACGCGCTGGTCGCCGAGCTGACGAATGAGCCATTGTGGCTGTTCATCGTGCTGATGGAGCTAACGTTCGTCTGCTTTGCCTTCACAACGTCCAACTTCGGTACCTCGCGATGACCAACATGGCGCCGATCGCGGGGACGGCGTCATCGTTTCGGGAGTCACCAGCAGCGATCGGCGGCGCGCTGATCGGGCTCGTCATCGGACAAGCCTTCGATGGTACCCAGCCGCCGTTCCTGCTCGGCTGCGCGGGTTGCGGGTCGATTGGGCTTGTATTTGTTCTGTGACCGAGCGCGGCAAAATGTTCCGGCCGATCGAGCGACCGGCAGAGGTGGAACGCGCTGAGGAGGCTCCCCCACCCGACCTTTAGAGGCGGTCAGGCGTAAGCGTAGGGCCCGCGCTGCGAGGGCCGCCTGGTGAAGCCGGCCTGGCATGGATCTCTCCAGCCATTCGAGCAGCTTTGGCGGGATGAATCAGCCCCGCGCGGTCACGCGCCGCTTCGAGCGGAAAGCTCATCATGACATCGGCGGCAGTAAATTCATCCCCTGCGAACCATCCTCGCGACGCGAGTTCCGGACTCGAGGAAGTCCAGATGCTGGTCCACCATCCTCGGACCGTTGGCCGGGCCGGCCGTCCAAACAGTCCAAGCCGGCGGATGACCAGCATGACCAACAGCCAGGGCATCAGCGAACCCTCGGCATAGTGCAGATAGAAGCGATAGCGGTTTGCGGACCGGGCATCCGCCGGGGGCCCGAAACCGCCCATCCGCTTTGGTGACGAGACAGTCGATGATCGCACCGGTTTCGGCAATGACCATGCCCTGATCCCTCGATCACCGGCGACTTGCCGAGCGGATGGACCTTCTTGAGCTCGGGAGGCGCCAGCATGGTCTTGTGTCGCGCTCATGGCGACGGACCTCATAGGAAGGCCAAGTTCCTCGAGGAGCCAGAGGACACGCTGCGAGCGGCTGTCCTGGAGGTGATGGACAATCAAGGTCATGGGCGCGCTTCTAAAGCACCCACCGCCCGCAACCAAGGTCGCGGGCGGCGTGCGATCGGAGGAGCGCGATCAAGCCTCAATATCGTCGTCGGGTTCTGCGCCGACCATCAGCGCTTCGCCGACTTCTTCGGTCCGCCCGCGGATGGCGCTTTCGATCCGTTCCGCGATGCCGGGATTGTCCTTCAGGAACTGCTTGGCGTTTTCGCGACCCTGGCCGATCCGGATCGCTGTCATAGCTGAACCACGGAGCCCGACTTCTCGACCAGGCCGGCCTTGACGCCGAGGTCGAGGATTTCGCCGACCTTGCGAGACGCCCTGGCCATACATGATGTCGAACTCGACCTGCTTGAACGGCGGCGCGACCTTGTTCTTGACCACCTTCACCCGCGTGGTGTTGCCGACGATATCGTCGCGATCCTTGATCTGGCCGGTGCGGCGGATGTCGAGGCGGACCGAGGCGTAGAATTTGAGCGCATTGCCGCCGGTGGTGGTCTCCGGATTGCCGTACATCACGCCGATCTTCATCCGCACCTGGTTGATGAAGATGACCATGCAGCGCGAGCGGCTGATCGAGCCGGTCAGCTTACGCAGGGCCTGGCGACATCAGCCGCGCCTGCAGGCCGACATGGCTGTCGCCCATCTCGCCCTCGATCTCGGCCCGCGGCACCAGCGCGGCGACCGAATCGATCACCAGCACGTCGATCGCATTCGAACGCACCAGCGTATCGACGATCTCGAGCGCCTGCTCGCCGGTGTCGGGCTGCGACACGATCAGCTCGTCGATATCGACACCCGAGCTTCTTGGCGTAGCCCGGATCGAGCGCATGCTCGGCGTCGACGAATGCCGCGGTGCCGCCGACCTTCTGCGCCTCGGCGATGGCGTGCAGCGCAAGCGTCGTCTTGCCCGAGCTTTCCGGCCCGTAAATCTCGATCACCCGGCCGCGCGGCAAGCCGCCGACGCCCGAGCGCGATGTCGAGGCCGAGCGAGCCGGTCGAGATCGTCTCGATCTCCATCTTCTCACGGCTGCCGAGTTTCATCGCCGAGCCCTTGCCGAACGCGCGATCGATCTGCGCGAGCGCAGCTTCCAATGCCTTTTGACGGTCGGTATTCACGCTGTCTCCGTTCAAGCCAACGACTTTGAGCTGCGCTGCCATGCCCTTCATCCCTTCGTCAATCGGAAGCTGATTACTTCCTGCCATGACCAAGGCGTATCCTATTTGTTCTATGAGAACAAGATAGGAACATTACTTTCCCGCAACACCCTCCAACGCCTCGCGCAGGGCAGCCCCTTGAAATCTTCTCGTCCATAAATGTCGTTATGCCCTGTTCCGGCTATCGTGCGGTCAAATACAAGGTTGTGAGTCCGAACGCGAAGCGCATCCGTACGGGGTGGCGGAATGATTTCATCTTGATCTGCCGCTATGATTGCGACCGGCGTCTCCACGCTATCCAGAAATTCAGCCGTGGCGATCTCATGCTGAAAGAACGGACCGACCGGCAGCCATGGATAAAGCTGGCTCGCGACCGCCTTCAGCGAGATCGAACGGCGTCACGAGGACCAACCCGTCGAGTTCGTCGCGCCGGGCAAGTGAGGCGGCAACGCCGCTGCCGATCGAAAAGCCGATGGCGACAGTCCGGCTTGGCTTAACCCGCGCGACGGCATGGCTGGAGCACGAGCGGCGCGTCCTTGATCAGCGCCTCGGCTGAGGGGGCGACCGGTTGAAGGACGGTAGCCGCGATAGTGGAAGGCCATGACGTCCGCTTCCGGAAAGACCTGATGCAGGTAGCTGGCCACATCCTGGCCGTTCCAGGCATTGCCGCCAAAACCGAGGATCAGCAGCCGACTGCCCTCGAGCTGCCATAGCCGGTTGCATGTGGACGCCGTGCAGCGTGTCGCCATCAGGTGTCCGGACTTCCAGTCGCTCCGCTCCCGGCGGCAACGGGCCGGCCGGGGGCACCGCGCCGGTTGGGAATAGCAGATCGGTTTGCATCGACATCATCAGGACGACCAATGCTACGAGAGGGATGGAGGCGGCAAGCAGCAAGGCAGGCAGGCGCGATATCCTGTAGGCGCTACTGAGAAGGAGCCTATTATGCCGGCGCGCCTCTGTTCAACACCGGCCTGACGCGGTCGATGGTGAGGAACGGCTTCTCCAGCATCGGTACGCCGCGGAACTCGGCCGGCGGAGGATCGACATGGCCGCCGCTGGCAAGCACGAATGGGACGCCCCTGGTCGCGCAGCTTGGTTGCAACCGGCCAAACACTCTCGCCCTTCAGGTTGACGTCGAGGATGGCGGGGTCGAAGTCCGCCCCTTATCGACCTCTTCCAACGCCTTGCCGACGGGGATCGCAGGTTCCGCGGATGCCGTGCCCCATCGATTCGAGGAAATCCTCGAGCATCATCGCGATCAACGGTTCGTCTTCGACGATCAGGATGGAACGCGCTTCACGCACATGGCTCCGGAAATAGCAGCCGGTGCGGCCAGATGGAAAGCCTTATTTGCGACCGCCAGTGCATTGCGAACTGCCTCGGCCAGCTCCTGCACCGAGAAAGGCTTGGGCGAGGAAGGCGACATTGGCGATGTCGATCGACTTCCGAGCTGTTCCTCGGCATAGCCCGACATGAACAGGATCGGCAGGTCGGGACGGGTCTTGCGCGCCTCGCGGACCATGGTCGGGCCGTCCATCAGTCGGCATGACCACGTCGGAGACCAGCAGTGTCGATCTGCTTCTCCGCTGTTCGATAATCTCCAAGCGCCTCCTCGCCGTTGTTGGCGGTCAGGACCTGGTAGCCGTGGCGGGTCAGCGCCCGCTCGGCGACGGTCCGGACCATCGCCTCATCCTCGACCAGCAGGATCGGTGCCCGTTGCCCCACAGCTCGCTCTCTCCGCCGCCCTTGGCGGCCGCGACCGGCGCTCTTGCTCGCTTGCTCGACCCGGTGGACGGGCAGATAGATGGTGAAGCGGGTGCCCTCGCCGACCTTGGAATCGGCGAAGATATAGCCGCCCGACTGCTTGACGATGCCGTAGACGGTCGAGAGGCCGAGGCCGGTGCCCTTGCCGACCTCCTTGGTGGTGAAGAAGGGCTCGAACACTCTTGCCGAGGATGCGATGCGGAATGCCGATGCCGGTATCGGCGACCTGACAGCGCCGAGTAGTCGGCGATCGGCAGGGATCTCGCTGCCGAGGTCGGCGACATCGTCGGCTGACACCGGCATAGGTCTGGATGGTCAGCGTGCCCCGCCGCCCTTGGCAGCCATGGCGTCGCGGGCGTTGACCGCCAGGTTGACGATCACCTGCTCGAGCTGGCCGGGATCGGCGCGCACCGGGCCGAGGTCGCGGCCGTGCTTGACCTGCAGCTTGCACCGTCTCGCCGAGCAGCCGCTTCAGCAGGTGCGAGACTTCGCGATCACGTCGGGCAGCTGCAGCACCTGCGGGCCGCAGCGTCTGCTGGCGCGAGAAGGCGAGCAGCTGGCGGGTCAGCCGGCGGCGCGGTTCGAGTTGGACTTGATCTGCTGGATATCGTCATAATCGCTGTCGCCGGGCGTGTGGCGCATCAGCATCAGGTCGCAATGGCCGATGATCGCGGTCAGGATATTGTTGAAGTCGTGGGCGACGCCGCCGGCGAGCTGGCCGACCGCCTGCATCTTGGTCGCCTGGGCGACCTGGCGCTTGAGCTTGGCCTCTTCGCTATTGTCCTTGAGGAGCAGCAGCACCGCGGCATCGCCGAGACCGCGCAGCGCCGGCGACGGTCATCGCCACCGGCTCAGTCGGCTGATCGGGCCAGCTCGCACGGCAGATCGCCCGACATGGCCGGGCCGCGGGCGTTGCGGCGCACCGCGTCGGACCACCGCCGCCTTGTCCTCCTTGACCACCAGGTCGCCAGGGGTATGAGGGCATGTCCGGCCGTGCGATCCCGCCGGCCACGCGGAAGGCCTTGTTCATCGTCAGGAAGCGGCCGTCGCGGTCGACCAGCGCCAGGCCCGATCGGCAGCATTTCCAGCAGGACCTGGACGTTGGTCGAAGCTGGCGAGGCTCGGCCCCTCCTCCGCAATCGAACATCAGCACGGTCGCCGCGCCCTGTCCGTAGCCGGCTCCGAGTCGGTACGCTGACCATCCTGAAGCGGCCGCGCGTCGGGCCCTTCGGCGAGCAGGCGCACAGCGCCCTCCCGCGGTCGCGATCGACGAGTTCGGCGAACAATGGCGGCCGCTTGCCCTGGAGCGCGAGTCCGCCGACAGTGCGCGGTCGCTGAAACAGAGCGCATTGGCCGCCACCAGCCGGCACCGTCACGGTCCGACCAGCACCGCACATCACGCCCGCCGCCGCGAGCCGCCTCGCCGGTCCGGGCCGGATATCCGCTTGGCGGCCACCGTCGAGCGGATCTTCCGGCAGCGTGCGGCGCCGACGAACCGCCAGAGCAAGCAGGCCGCCGTCGGTCCCGACGCGGCTGGCGCTCGACCCGCAGCCGGCTTCGCGTCTGGACCACGCGCATCGGCCGTGCGCCGAACCTCGCCGTCTCGCAAGGCTGCGTCCGCCAGTTTGCCGGCGACCGTGTTGCTGGCCTGCTTGCCCTTGCCGAGCTTCCAAGGGGTCCGGCGTTTTGCCCGAAGCGCGGCCTTGTAGGCCGCATTGACGGATCGCAAGCGTTCCGTCCGCACGCGGTCGATCACCGCCGCGTCCGGGCGACAGGCTCGAGTGGCCGATCCGACCAGCGCCAGGTCCGGCAGGATCAGCGGCGTGCGACCTCGACCCGCTTGGCGCCGCGGCGGTCGATCACGAATGCCGCGACCAGCATGGCCGACAAAGCCCGTCAGGAACAGCCGCGCCATAGATGGGCTGCTGGCCGAGCATGAAGAAGAGCAGCGCCCCGCTGGCCGCCGCGGCAGCGACCAGCGCCGGCACCAGCCAGCGCAGGCCGCCGCTTCCAGCGGCTCGGCTTCATTCAGATCGAGCTGCTCGTATAGCAAGGCTCACCACATGCGGACGCGCGCTGCTCCGGCGCCAGATACAGCTTCTGCCCGGGCTGGGCATTGGATCCCGATACCACGGGTCAGAGGGTGTCGACGACCCCGCCCATTTATTCGTGCCCGGAACCGGTCCCGGTTCAGTCGCGAGCCGTCCGCCGGCGCCATTTGTGCCCGACCCACAAGCGCCAGCCGAGAGCGCTCAGGGCATATCCGGTGGCAGCTATCGCCAGCGCGAGGGTCAGCAGGATACCGATCGCGATCGGTCCAGACGCCTGATGGATCCAGAAGAGTCATGCGGTGGTTCAACTCGCCCGAAACATGTTCGGCCGTGCCGCTTGATCGACGATTCCGTCGTGGCGCAGCTCCCACTGCCCGATCTTCAGCGCTGCATAATACATGGGCGGCATGGTCGGGCGGATTGACGACCAGCGTGCAGGTAAGGCAGCGGCGATCATGACATTGGCACGCGCCGGGATGGGCTTCGCCAAGTGCGGCGATCACCATGTGCATGACGGGAATGAGGATTCCTGATGCCAAGGCCAATAGCGACTCCACGCGGGATCGACCGATTATTGAGATGCCACAGATTGGGCTGGCTCCAGATGATGGGCGAACGGCCTCAGCCCAGGCGGTGGCAGCGATGGATCGTGGCCCGTTGCGGCAGATGCCCGGACGGCCAGGTGCGCGCACGACACCGGAATTCGCAGACCCCAGCCATGGTGCGCTCAATAGTCGGCCCCGCTCACGCTTCCAGTCGCGTTCCTCGATCGTCTCGCGCTTGTCAGCGCGGCCTTCTTGCCCTTGGCCAGCGCCAGCTCGACCTTCGCGCGCGCCCCGCGAGGTGAAGCAGAGGGAAAGCGGCACCAAGGTCGGCCCCGCCGCGTGATCGCACCCTGCAGCTTGTCGATTTCCTTGCTTCGCAGCGGCAGCTCGCGCCGGCGCCGCGGCTCATGGTTCATCCAGCTACTCGCGCCATATTGGGGGAATATGGCTGCTGATCAGCCAAACCTCCTCCCCCTCGACCAGAGCATAAGCCGCAAAATGGAACCTTCGCCGGTTCTAAGTGCCTTTCACCTCCGTGCCCTGCAGCTCAATTCCCGCTTCGAACCGTTCCTCGACGAAATAGTCGAAACGGGCGCCGGTTCTCATGACGGTTTTGGCCTTGTCGAATTCCTTTGACGGGATAATGACTTGACACCGGGTGCCTCAGTTCAATCCCGGGCATGATGAAGCCGCATTGACTGCTGCCTTGACGCAGCCGATGGCTCGGTCATGGGCGGCGCAGTTCGGCGGAAGCCCGGGCGAACCTTTGACAGCGCATATTTGACTGGCCCCGGCGAGGCATCGGTGAACAGCGCGCTGCGTGGGAGCGGGTAAAGGCGGTCCTGCAGATTTAGCGCATCATCCTGGCGGGCTCACGAAAGTCGCGGCCTGGAATTCCGAGCAAAGGCGCGGCGCGACATTGGCCGTAACGGAAATGCACCGCACCTGACGCCGCCCATCGCGTTGAAGCCAAGCTTTTCGCGTCGTCATTGCTGCTCAACTGGATGAACTCCTCCCCGCAGGACTGCCGCTGGGCCGACACGTAAGATTGCCGGTCGCATCCTGACGCCCATCACGTTCGGCAGGCGCGACAATCTGGTCATGGTCTCGACCGCGATATCGGGTGATGGTCCGCGAAGGCCATTGTAGAGGATGATCGGGATGCCCTGGTCGGCGACTCGCCGCCAGGTGAGCATATATGTCCTCCTGATTGGGCTGATTGTAATAAGGGAGGCACATGTAGCGCGGCGTCAGCGCTCGCCTCCTTCGCCGCCTTGTCAGCTCGATCGCATGGGCGGTGTTGTTGGAACCGCAAGCCGGCGATGATCGGCACCCCCGCCCCGCGCGACTTCGACACAGCGGTCTCGATAACCTGGCGATGCTCGTCAAATGACAAGGTCGGTGGCTTCTCCCGTGGTCCCGCAGGGAACAGCCCATTTGACCCCCGTCGATTTGCCATTCGACCAGGCGTCTCCTGAACGCCGCTTCATTGACTCGGCCTGCCGCAAACGGGGGTCACCAGCGCCAGGTATCGACCCGAAAACATGAATTATTTCCTCGCTTGAACTTCGTAGGGCGATCAGCGTTCGTGAAATTAGGGCGCGTTGTTCAGCGGCTGATAAGGCGACTCGGGGGGACATACCGTCCAAAGCATGAGGAGCGTGGGGGATCATCATACCGCTTTTGCTGTCGACCATGGCGGTCGCATCCGTGCAACAAACCAATTCGACACCGGCATCGACGGCCGCTGCGATCCAGGCGTCCAGCCAGGCTGCGGTTACCGAGATTAACTATGCCCTGGCCGATTGGCGCCGGCTCCGTGCCAGCCAGGGTTATGCCTTTGCCGACTACGCTCGATCCCCGTAACGCCAATCCCGGATGGCCGAGCGAGCACGATGCTGCAGCGCAGAAAGGCAAATGCGGCCCGGCGAGAACGCGAACGTCGTGCTCGCCTTTTTCCGCACCGACGAACCCCGCACCGGCACTGGCTGGGGCGCGATTGGCGGAGGCAAACGCCAATTGGGAGGTCAGCCGAGGCACTTGCGGCGGCGCGAGTGCGCCTGGATGTCCAGCGACTTGAGCCAGTATGACGAGCAGCGATTTCTCACGGGTTCGGCACCCAGTTGAGCGCCGCGATCATGACAAGTGGAATCGACGCGCTGCTGCTCGATAAGAAAGCTAGCGACGCCTACCGGATGCTGCCTTGGTCCGTAGCCCGGAAGCGCCGGCAGCCTCTTCAGGCGCGCGCATCGCCATGCAGGCTCGCCAACCCGGCCGAACAGCCAGCTGTGCGCCGTGATCGGTCATGACCAGTGATGCCGGGCTCATGATGGACCGCGCCCGTTACCTGCGCGACAAAGTGGCTACACCCAGGCGGCAAGGATTTGTTCGCCCGGTCGCACAATTCTTGTTGCCAAGCCCACCGATCCGGAACGCTCTCAGCAATACGCAACCGAACGAAGTACAACAG